>Ga0070730_10002566_pt1 | contig 16479 bp, 13 predicted proteins | sample Coa_R1_3_FD_66447 | JGI IMG/M metagenome (GOLD analysis project Ga0070730, IMG submission 66447) | Surface soil microbial communities from Centralia Pennsylvania, which are recovering from an underground coalmine fire - Coalmine... | ecosystem: Environmental > Terrestrial > Soil > Unclassified ... | reverse complement strand
CGGCCAACATGGCGCTCACCATCAGGCCGAAGCCCGAGGCCATCGCCCCCGCCCAGATCATGATCGGCAGCGCCGCCAGGAAAATGCCCCTGGGGGTGAAAAATATGGAGATGATGCCGAGGGAGAAGCCGGTGGTCGTGATCATGAGGGTGCGGTGCTTGCCGATCCGGCGCGCCAGGGCGGCGGTGCCCACCGCGCCGGGAAGGCCGGCCACGATATAGATCGCGAGCAGGATCGAGGCTTGCGGCACGGTGAAACCCCAGGCGTCGGTCGCGAAGAACAGATAGATGGCGCTCATCCAGCCGGGTCCCAGGGTCAGGCCCATCTGGGCCAGGAACAGCCGGACCAGCTCGGGCTTGGTCAGGACCTGCCAGTAGTCCCTGAGCGGAAACGTCTCGGCCCTGTGGTCCGGGGTGATGTGCTCTCGCGTGCGAAGGGCGGCGATCCCCACGCACAGCGGAATGACGCCGATGATGAACCATCCCATGGCCTGCACGCTCTGGGCGTTGGTGCGCCCGAAGCTCTGGCCGAGGATCGGGATCATCAGCACCGACAGGGCGCCGATCACGCCCACGGCGGTGATTCCGCCGAACAGGCGCGAACGCTCGTGGTAGAGCGTGGCCAGGGTGGCTCCCCAGGCGTTGGTCGATAGCGAGACGATCGAGTTGCCCAGATACATCACCAGCAGCCAGCCGATCAGGTACGACGCCCTGAAGCCGTGCGGCGCCATGAACAGCGCGTAGAGCGCCAGCATCAGGATCGGCGCGCCCACGATCATCCAGACGCGGTAACGGCCAAGCGCGGTGCGGGTGCGGTCCATCATCACCGCCAGAATGACGTCGATGGGGATGTCGATCATCCGCACGAGTCCCCATGACGCGCCGACCAGTCCCATGCCGACCCCGAGGTGACCGGCGAAGTAGGGGGGCAGATAGACGAAGACGGCGATGCTGATGGCGGCGATCGGCAGGTTGGCCAGGGAGAAGGTCAGGATTCGCGACAGCGGCAGGGCGTTGGAAACCCGGCCTTTTTCCTCCTCGGTCAAGACGATCGAACTCCCCAAGCGGCCGCGCCAGCGCCGAACGTGACTGTCGCCAAGCCGCCGCGCCCTGGCAAGTGAAGGAAATGACAGGGTGGCCATGCGCCCGCGCATGGGCTCTAGCGGCGGCCCCGGTTTTCTGTGACTAACGGCCGTCCGCGTCCTCGGTCGCGGCGCGTTTCGCCGGCCGCTTACAGGAAGGACTGGGGGGTCCGACAAATCACATGGCTGACTTCTCGATCCAGGATGTGGCGTTCACCGGCTTTCGCGTCGTGCGCCAGCATCCCCGGGCCCTGCTGGCGTGGTGGCTCTTCAGCCTGGTGTTCTCCATGCTGGTGGGGTTGGTCTTCTTCAGCCTGGCGGGCGCCGACTTCGTGAAATTGATGGCGATGAGCAGGCAGCCGACGCTTGATCCGACCGCGTTTTTCGCCTTGGCGAGCCGCCTCGCCCCCGCCTACCTCATCTTCCTGGCGCTCGCTCTCGCGTCCAACGCGGTCCTGGGGGCGGCGATGATCCGCGCGGTGTTTCGACCACAGGACGATCGGCTCGGCTACCTGCGCGTCGGCGCGGACGAAGCGCGGCAACTGGGACTCCTCGCCCTGATGTTCCTCGTGTTCACGGGCGTCTATTTCGGGGTCGTCGTCGTCGGCGTGATGGTCAGGGTCCTGGTGGCGGCGACCAGGATCGCTCCCGACGCCGTCCTGGTGCTGCTGTTCTTCGGCGTGGTGGCGGTCATGCTGTTCCTTGCGGTGCGGCTCTCCCTCGCGGGAGCCCTGACCTTCGACACCCGCAGGATCAATCTGTTCGGCTCGTGGAGCCTGACCCGAGGGCGGTTCTGGCGGCTGTTCGGAACCTATCTGCTGGTCTTCGCGCTGGTCCTCGTCGTCTATCTGCTGAGCCTGCTGCTGATCTTCGCCGTGGGCGCGCTCCTCAACGGCGGGACCCCGACCGCGGACGTCGCCTCGTCGGGCGCCGGCTCCCTGGGGAACTACTTCTCGCCAGTCTGGCTGGTCCAGACGGTGCTGGGCGCGGGTGTCTCGGCCCTGATCACCCCGCTGGTCTTCACCCCCGCCGCGGCGATCTACCGCGCCCTCAGGCCGTCCGCCGGCGAAGCGTTCGCCTGACGCGCTGACACCAGCCTGCGAACCAGAACGTCATGAGCGATATCGTCCTCCCCCTCGAGGCTGCCGAGGCGGAAGAGTACCCCCCGATCACGGCCCGCCAGGTGACGGCGGCGGTGGCCGGCAACGCGCTCGAATTCTACGACTTCACGGTCTACGCCACCTTCGCCTCGCAGATCGCCCACACCTTCTTCCCGGGTCGGACGCCGTTCCTCAGCCTCATCCTCACGCTGGCGACCTTCGGCGTCGGCTTCCTGCTGCGGCCGATCGGCGCGGTGGTGATCGGCCGCTGGGCCGACCGGCGCGGCCGGCGGCCGGCGATGATGTTCAGCTTCGCGCTGATGGGGATCTCGATCCTCGGCCTCGCCCTGACCCCGTCCTTCCGGGCGATCGGCGTGGCGGCGCCGCTGCTGGTCCTGTTCTGGCGGCTCTGCCAGGGCTTCGCCCTGGGCGGGGAAGTCGGCCCCACCACGGCCTTTCTCATCGAGGCGGCGCCACCGGCGCGGCGCGGCTTCTATGGCGCGTGGCAGGGCGGCAGCCAGAACCTGGCCAATCTCGTCGGCGGACTGGTCGGCGTCGCCCTGGCGGCGAGCGTCGGCGAGGCGGCCCTGGGCCTGTGGGGCTGGCGCGTGGCGTTCCTGCTGGGAACCCTCGTTCTCCCCGTAGGCCTGGTCCTCAGGCGCAGCCTGCCCGAGACGCTTCACCGACCCGAGGCGCGCAGCCATGTGCATCCCGACGCCGCGACATTGCGGGCCAGCGCCCCGGTGCTCCTGCGCGGCCTGGCGCTCATCGCCGCCTCCACGGTGTCCACCTATGTGTTCGGCTACCTGACCACCTATGCCCTCCACACCCTGCACATGCGCGCCGGGATCTCCCTCGCCGCTACCGCGGTGAGCGGGACCTGCGGCCTGGTGGGAGGGTTGATCGGCGGCGCGCTCTCCGACCGCCTGGGGCGGCGGCCGCTGATGATCTGGCCGCGGGTGGTCTTCCTGCTCGCCACCTGGCCGGCGTTCTTCCTGCTGGTGCGCCACCCGGACCCGGTGACGCTCCTGGGGGCGACGGCGGTGATCACCTTCACCAGCGCCCTCAGCACCGCGGCGGTGTTCGTCTCGATCACCGAATCCCTGCGCAAGGAGGTCCGCGTGCTGGGCATGGGGGCGGTCTATGCGACGGCCGTCGCGGTCTTCGGCGGCACCACCCAGCTGATTGTCGCGACGCTGGTCGAAGTCATGCACGACCCTCTCGCGCCGGCCTGGTACATGATGGCCTTTACCGCCATCGGCCTCGTCGCCTCGATCATGACCCCCGAGTCCGCCCACCGGCGGATCAACCCCGCCTGACTCCCCCAGGGCGCCGATCTGCCGGAATCAGATCGGTGCTCCAGTCTTTGTTTTGACGTGCGTTTCATCCGAAAACCGGTTCCCACTTTTCGGAACGCACTCTGAAAGGACCTCGCCCGATGCACGTCGAGATCAATGGCGCGCCGATCTTCTTCGACACGGTCGGCGCGAAGCTGGCGCCGGAGGGCGAGGCCATGGTGGAGCGGCCCAGCCTCCTGGTCATGCACGGGGGGCCCGGCTTCGACCACTCGCTGATGCGGATGTTCTTCGACCGCTTCGCCGACACCCACCAGGTGATCTACATCGACCACCGCGGCAACGGGCGCTCCGGCGGCGCGCCGGACACCTGGACGCTGGCCCAGTGGGGCGACGACGTGCACGACTTCTGCCGGGCGCTTGGCGTGGAGAGGCCGGCCGTCTACGGCCTCTCCTTCGGGGGCATGGTGGCGATGTCCTACGCCGCGCGCCACCCGGAACATCCCTCCAAGCTGGTGCTGGCCTCGACGGCGGCGAAGATGGACCTGGAAACGACCCACCAGATGATGGAGCGCCTCGGCGGTCCCGAGGCCAGGCGGATCGCCATGCGCTTCTGGAGCGAGCCCGGGCCGGAGGCCGCCGCCGAGTACATGGCCGTCTGCATGCCCCTCTACAATCCGAGCGCCGCGATTTCCGAGGCCGTGCGCAGGCGGGCCATCATGCGCACCGAGGTGATGTTCCACTTCATCGCCGGCGAGCAGAGGACCATGGACCTGCTGCCCGAACTGGCCAGGGTGGCGTGCCCGACCCTGGTGATGGCCGGAGGGCTCGATCCGATCACGCCGGTGGCCTGTTCGCGGGCGATCGCCGCAGCCCTGCCGGCGGACCTCGGCGAGCTGGTGGTGTTCGACGAGGCGGGTCACGGCGTGCATCGCGACGAGCCGGAGCGGGCCGAGGCGGTCCTGCGGGGATTCCTGAACGGAGGAACGGCGGCATGAACAGCGCCGACAGTTTCAGCGCCACCTACGCCGAGGCGCGCGCCCGCTTCCGCGCCGCCGCCGCGGCGGCCGGTGCGGGTCTCGAGGCGGTCTCCCACCCCGAGCGCGGGCGGCAGGGCGAGGACCTCGCCACCGACGTCGCCTGGATCGGACCGCGCGACGCCGGGCGGGTGCTGGTGACGATCTCCGGCACCCACGGGGCGGAGGGATTCTGCGGCTCCGGGGCGCAGCTGGACTGGCTGGCCCGCGGCGAGGCGGCGCGCCTCCCCACCGGCGTCGCCGCCCTCATGATCCACGCCATCAATCCCTACGGCTTCTCCTGGCTGCGGCGGGTGACGCACGAGAACGTCGACCTCAACCGCAACTGGGTGGACTTCGATGCGCCCCTTCCCGCCAATCCCGGCTACGACGCCATCGCCGAGGCGGCCGTGCCGGCGGAGTGGACCCCCGAGGCCCAGGCGCGCAGCGAAAGCGCCCTGGGCGCCTACGTCGGCGCTCACGGACCGGGGGCCTTCCAGCAGGCGATCAGCGGCGGCCAGTTCCGCCATCCAGGCGGCCTGTTCTACGGCGGCGCCGCCCCCAGCTGGTCGCGGCGCACGCAGTCGGCGATCTTCGCCGAATATCTGAACCAGGCGGCGCGCGTCGGGATCATCGACTATCACACCGGCCTGGGCCCGTGGGGCTATGGCGAGCGCATCGTCACCGACGCGATGGACAGCCCCGGGTTCGCCCGGGCCCGGGCGTGGTGGGGCGCGGCCATCACCTCGCCCTCCGGCGGCACCTCGACGTCGGCCCGGATCACCGGCGATGGTCTCGAGGCCGCGCCGCGGCTCGTCCCGCATGCCGAGGTCACCGGGATGGCCATGGAGATCGGCACCCGGTCGCTGGCGGAGGTGCTGCTGGCCCTGCGCGCCGACGCCTGGCTGCACGCCCACGCCGACCCCCTCTCCCCCGAGGCCGAGCCGATCAAGGCGAAGGTCCGGGAGGCCTTCTACGGCGACGCCGACGACTGGAAGGGCATGGTGGCGGGCCAGTCCCTGGTGGCGGTCCGCCAAGCCATCGCCGGACTCACCGCCTGAGCCCACCTCTCCCAGAGGGAGAGGGAGGGGCCCATGGCGAAGCCATGGGAGGGTGAGGGGTTAGAACGCCGGCAGGGTAACCCCTCATCTTCCCACGCCTGCGGCGCGGGCCCCTTCTTCTCCCTCTGGGAGAAGAGATTCCTACATCAGCGCGGCCGCCATTTCGGCGATCTGCAGGGCGGGGCCGGGGCCGCCCTCGGGCATGCCGGACTCCAGCGTCCAGGCGGCCGACAGGCCGCCATAGGCGATGATCCATTGCAACAGACGGGCGGGTTCCAGGCCGGACGCCTCGACGACCAGGGCGAGGCGGCGCTGCAGGCGGCCCGGGTCGGCGGCCGTCGGCCAGGGATTGTAGAACAGGTTGGCGTAGTCGAAGCCGCGCTCACCGATCAGGCCCTTGGGATCGATGGCCAGCCAGACGCCGTCGCCGAAGTCCAGCACATTGTCGTGGTGCAGGTCGCCGTGCAGAACAGCGACGTCCTGGGGCGCGGCCAGCAGTTCGCGGGCCGCGGCGGCCGACCTGGCGAACAGGCCGCCCTCGCGGGCGCCCGCCGGCTCCAGCGCGCGGAACCACGCCGGCAGCGGCTTGAGCGTGGGCGGCGGTGGTTGGCGGCGAGGCGCATGGAGCCGGGCGGCGGCGCGGCAAAGGATCAGGGTCGCCGCGAAGTCGCGGCCATCCCGGGCCATTTCGGACAGCGACCCCTCGCCCGTGGCCCTTTCCATCAGCAGGGCGTCGCCCTCGTGGGCCAGGACCTTCGCCGCCCCGTCGCCGTCCCACCAGGCCATCACCGCGGCGCCGTCGCGCTCCTCGGGATGAGCGGCGATCTTGAGCATCGCCGGGCGGCCCTCATGGCGGACCGGCGCCAGGCGGCTGCCGAAGGCGGTGACGAACGTCTCGCCATCCGGCTCGAGGCGCCAGTGGGTGGGCCAGGACGCGAGCGGTTGGGCGACGGTCAACCCCTAGTCCTTGCTGGCGGGACGCGGCAGCCGAGGCGCAGGCTTCGGCGGCGTGATCTTCGGCAGATCGAGGGTCGGCAACACCGCGTTCTGTTGGGCGACGTTCTGCGCCTGGCGGTAGTGCGTCTTCAGGGTCGGGTTCACGTCGAACTGCATAAGGGTGTCATAGCGCCCTGTGTAGGGGGGCCACTGCGGAGCGCCGGGGCAGGCCGGCAGACCGGTGCGGGCGAAGGCGACCCAGCAGCCATGGATGATCGCGGTCACCCGCAGGTCCTCGGCCGACGGCTTGAGCCCCTGGCCTTCCGGCCCCATCGCTTCCCAGCTCGCGAACACGAACGGGATCTCGGAGGCGTGTCCGGCGCCCGGAACGCGGCTCCGCTGGGCCTCCGCGACGTAGGCGAAGTTGTAGAGGAAGGCGGGCTTGTCGTTGACTCCGGTGTCGGGATCGAGCGTTCCGGTTTCGCCGTCGGCCGCGGCGATCCAGCGCGCCGGCGCGCCCATGAAGGCGTCGGTGAACATCGCCCGCGCCCTGGCCGTGTCGTCGGGCAGGTCGGCGTAGGCCGCCTTCAGGTCGGCGGGGGCGGCAGCCAGGATCGCGGCGGGAGGGATCTTCAGGGTCTCCAGGAGCGAGGCTTCATAGGTGTTCGAACCGATGATCAGGGGCACGTGGGTGTTGTGGCCCACGGCGAAGGCCTGTGAAACCGATTCCTTCAACAGCCGGCCGTCAATAGCCGGACCGGCTCCGGGGCTCGGAACAGCCGCGAAAGCGTCGGCGGGCAGGGCCCGGAGCTGTTCGAGCGTCGCGTGGGCCGGCGCGCCGGCCTTGACCGCCAGGGCCTCCCCTTCGGCCTCGCGCCTGGCCAGGGTCACCGGCGGGTCCCAGCCGCCGCCGGATTCGACGATGGCCTTGGCGAACAGGCCTGCCGCCGACGGGGCGGCCATCAGCGCCAGGGTGTCCTCGCCGCCGGCGGATTCGCCGAACAGGGTGACGTTGGCGGGATCGCCCCCGAAGGCGGCGATGTTGCGCTTCACCCATTCCAGCGCCGCGATCTGGTCCATGAGGCCGTAGTTGTGAAGCGGCTCGTCGGGTTTCGCCGCGCCGGTGATCGCCGGGTGGGCGAAGAAACCCAGGGCGCCGAGGCGATAATTGAGCGTGACCAGGATGACGCCGTCCCGCACGAACGCCGCGCCGTCATAGGCGCCCAGCGAACCGGCGCCGGTGGTGTCGCCGCCGCCATGCACCCAGACCATCACCGGCGCCTTGTCGGCCGCCCGCGCTCCCGAGGCTACCGCCGGGCGGGGCGCCCACACGTTGAGGAACAGGCAGTCTTCGCTGGCCGGCCCCACGGCCCCGCCTTCGTTGGGGACGCCGCCCGGCTTGAGCGGCTGAGGACAGATGGGACCGAAGGCGTCCGCCGGGCGCGGCCCGGACCAGGACGCGGGCCGTTGCGGCGGGGCCCAGCGCAGCTTGCCGACCGGGGCGGCCGCATAGGGCACGCCTTTGAACACCGCGACGTCGCCCTGGGTCCGACCCACCACGACGCCGCTGTCGATCGAGACGCTGATCGGCTCGGCCACCCCGGAAGCCGCCGCCAGGGTGGCTGCGGCCACGCAGGCTGCCGCCAGCGCGGCGCGCACATCAAGGATCACGTTGCCTCCCCGGTCCGGCGTCGCGCCGACGACGGGGCGCGCCCGGCGATATCGGGCGGCGCAGGCCCCGCGGTCAAGACGGCACGCGAGCTAGCGTGGCCGGTAGGTGCGCAGCACGTCCTCGATGATGCGCTCGAGATCGCTCAGGGTGTTGCAGGTCTTGGCCACGGTGCAGAAGCGGCGATAGGCGTCCATCTTGGAGTCGCCCTGTCCCCAATAGGTCTCGGGCTCGGGATTGAGCCAGATCACCGCGCGGGCGCGATCGTTGATCGCCCGCATCAGGTCGAGGCGGGGCTCGACATAGTTGGACCGGCCATCGCCGAGAATGATCACCGTGGTCCGGCGATCGAGCCGCGAGCCCTGGGCGTCCATGAAATCGGCCAGGGAGCGGCCATAGTCGGTCGGCCGGAACCCTACCCGCGCCAGGACCAGGGTGATGGCGTCGTCGACCTTCTCGTCGTCCAGCAGGTCGTTCACGCTAACCAGGCGGTCGGAGAAGGCGAAGGCGTCCAGTCGCTCGACCACCTCGTTGAGGCTGTAGAGGAACAGCAGCAGGAACTGCGCCGCCGCCGCCACCGAGCGGGAGACGTCGCACAGGACGGCGATCTTGGGCTTGTGCAGGGTCTCGGTCTTCCACACGACGTCGAAGGGGACGCCGCCGTGGCCCATGCTGCGGCGGATGGTCCTGCGCACATCCAGCTTGCCCTTGCGGGCCTTGTGCCGCTTGCGCGCGTAGCGGGTGGCGAGGCGGCGGGCCATGCGGCGGACCAGGGCCTCCATCGCCCGGAAGTCCTCCGGCTCGACGGCGGTCAGCTTCTGCCGGGCGAGCAGGGCGTCGCGCAGGCGCCGGCCGCTCTCGCTGGCGTAGAGCTGGGCCTGCCGCTCCATGAACGCCGCCGCCTGGACGAACAGGGCCGCGCGCCGCTCCGCCAGCCGCTCGGCCAGGGCCTGGTCGCGAGGCGCGCCGCCGGCGCGCAGGCTCTGGATCAACGCTTCCAGCTCCCGCAGGCCCATGGCGTCGAGCATCCGCCGCGTCAGCAGGTTGCGCTGGCTGGTCAGGCGGATGTCGCCGGCTCCCACGTCCGCCGCGGCGGCCTCCATGGCCTGCGCCAGGGCGGCCTCGTCGCCGGCGAGCAGCTGGCCGGCCAGCTGCGGCGATCCGGGCGGCGCCTCAGCCGCGCCGCCGGCCGCCGGCCGGGGCGGCGCGGCGGCGGGCGGCCGGGCGAAGAAGGTGTCGAAGCAGGCGTCGAACTGGTCGACCTCCTCAGCGCTCTTGGCCAGGGTGACGCAGAGGGCGTCCTTCAGGAGGGCGCGGTCGCCGTAGCCCACCTCGGCGGCGGCCCGGTGGGCGTCGATGGCCTCGGCCGGAGACACGCGCACGTCGTGGGCGCGCAGGGCCTTGAGGAAGCTCTCCAGCGTGTGCTGCATCGGCTCCACGACGCGCGGCCGGATCAGTCGCGGCGGCCGAGCAGGTCGCCGATCCTGGGCTCGACGGCGACGACGTCGACCTCGAACTTCAGCAGCACGTTCAGCGTCTCGCGCACCAGCTCGACGTCCAGGGCCTGGGCGTGGAGCAGGATCAGGGCGCGGGCCCAGTCGACGGTCTCGGAGATCGAGGGCAGCTTGCGCAGGTCCAGGGTGCGCAGCGCCTGGACGAAACGCACCAGCTCGGTCTTCAGGGCGGCCTCGATCCCCGGCACCCGGGTGGCGACGATCCTCTCTTCCAGGCTCTGGTCCGGAAGGGGAATGTGCAGGTGCAGGCAGCGGCGCTTGAGGGCGTCGCCGAGGTCCCGCACGTTGTTGGAGGTCAGGAACACCACGGGCGGCGTCACCGCCTTGATGACGCCGATCTCGGGGATCGACACCTGGAAGGCCGACAGCATCTCCAGCAGGAAGGCCTCGAAGGCCTCGTCGCTCTTGTCGATCTCATCGATCAGCAGCACCGCGCCGCCGGGCTCGCGCAGGGCGTTGAGCAGCGGCCGCGGCTCCAGGAACGGTTCGGAGAAGAACAGGTCGCCCGTCCCGTGCAGCCGTTCCATGGCCGTGGCCATGTCCGGGGCGTCGGTCAGGGCCGCGCCCATGTGGTCCTTCAGGATCTGGGTGTAGAGGAGCTGCTTGCCGTACTTCCACTCATAGAGCGCGCGGGACTCGTCGAGGCCCTCGTAGCATTGCAGGCGGATCAGCGGCAGGCCGAGCAGGGCGGCCGAGCACAGGGCCAGCTCGGTCTTGCCGACCCCGGCGACGCCCTCGACCAGCACCGGCTTCTGCAGGTGGGTGGCCATGAACAGGGCGGTGGCGATACGGCGCGAGGCGATGTAGCCGACGCCGGCGAGGCCGGCGATGATGCTCTCGACGGAGCTCAAGGGGCCGGGAGGGACCGCCTGAGGAGCGACGGCGGAAGCCTGGACGGCCAGGGAAGTGGGCAAAGTGGAGAACCTTCGATAGCTGAGCAGCGTTTATGCCTGTTCGCCATCCGTGGGAGAAGGCCGCGTGTCCATCGTCGCCGAAGTTCTGACCGATCTTCCCGCCGAAGACCTGGCGACCATCTCCGCGAAAATCCGCAACGGCGATCTGCTGTTCTGCTCGGCGAACGACCCGTTCTCCCGCCTGATCGGCTGGAGCACCAAGAGCCCGTGGACCCATGTCGGGATCGCCTGGCGCTTGGAGAGCGTAGGGCGCATCGTCGCCCTCGAATGCGTCCAGAAGATCGGCGTCCATTCGGTGGCGATCGAGCGCTTCATCAGCCAGACCAGCAGCGGCCAGCGGCCCTATCCGGGCAAGATCGTCCTGGCGCGGCACGCCGACATCGCCGCGCGCGACCATCTGCAGCCGCTGATCGACTTCGCCATCGACTGCATGGGCGATCCCTTCTCGCAGGCGGAGGTCGCCAAGATCGGCATGCGCATCGCCTTCGCCCGCACCCGGCGCGAGATGCCCGAGCAGCTCAAGGCCAAGGACGAGTTCATCTGTTCCGAGTACGTCGACCGCTGCTACCGCACGGTCGGGGTCGAGATTCCCTGGGACGGCAAGGGCTTCATCGCCCCGGCCGACATCGCCAACGATCCCAAGGTGACCGCTGTGGCGCGGTTCGAGACACGGTAAACCGCCCCCGGAATATGGATCAAAGCGTTTTCCCGTAGATCCGGTAGGTCTTGTAGATGCGGGCGCTGAGGCCTTCGAGGATGTGCCGCATCGGCATGTTGTCCTCGAGGATCCAGGAGTATTCGCAGCGCTCGAGGCCCTGCGGGACCGATTTGGAGCGGACGGCGGCGATCAGGACGAAGGGCGCCAGCAGCCCGCGGCGGTCTCTCTGGAACTTCTTGCGCACGCCCATCAGCGGCACGCGGGCGCCGCGGATCGGCCGGAACTTGAGGCGCCAGATCAGCTTGGCCCACCCGAACGGGGCCAGCTTGCCGCCCAGGTCGTGGATCATCTCGGTGATGTTCGGCAGGAGCACGATGAACGCCGCCGGCTCCCCGTCGATCTCGACGAACCAGAACCAGTCGGGCCGCAGGATGAGCCGCAGGGAATCGCCGAGGTACTTCGCCTCCGCCTCGGTGATCGCCGCCGAGCCCCAGTTCTCCGACCAGGCGTCGTTGAGGATGTCGGTGAAGATCGCCACCTCCTCGCGGAAGCGGTTCATCCGCACGGGGCGCAGCACCATGCCCGGCGGCAGGGGGCGCGCGATGCGCTTCTCGATCAGCGCGTTGAAGACGAAGGTCTCGGAGATGTAGGCGTAGACGTCCTTCGCCTTGGCATAGCCCAACTCCTCGATGCGCCCGGCCACATAGCGCTGGTCGTGACCCATCATCAGCATGGGCGGGGTGTCGAATCCGTCGATGAGCAGACCGACCTCCTCGTTCACCGACAGGTTGAACGGCCCCAGCGCCTCGGCGCGGCCACGGGCGCGCAGCCAGTCCTCGGCCGTGCGAAAGAGGGCGGCGAACACCTCCGGATCGTCCTCGGCGGCGATCATCCCGAAGTAGCCCGCCGGCGCCGCTGGGTCCGTCCTGGCCAGATGGTCGATCTGGGCGCTGATCCGCCCGACGTCCCGCCCGTCCTTGCGCGCCAGCCAGAACTGCGCGTCGGCGTGCTGGAAGAGGGGATTGACCTTACGCGACAGCGCCTCGCGGCGCTCGAACATCAGGGGCGCGACGTAGTTGGGGTCGCCCGCCGACAGGCGCATGGGCAGACGGATGAAGCGCTCCAACTCGGCCTTGGAGTCCGCCGGGATGATCTCGATGGCCACGGCTATCCCTCGGCGTAGAGCAGGACGGTGATCGCGCCGGCGGCGAAGGCCACGGGCGCGCCCCAGGCCGCCGCCAGGGGCGGCAGGATGCCGGTCGAACCCATGGCGGTCAGCAGCCCGTCGGAGACCAGATAAAGCAGGCCGCAGCCCAGGGCGAAGATGATCGGCCCCGTGCGGTTGCTGCGCGAGTGGCCGAGCGCCGTGGGCATGGCGAGCAGCAGCATGATGATCGGCGCCAGCCCCTCGGCGATGGTCCGGAACAGGCGGGTCTTGAACTGGCTGGGGCTGCGGTCCACGGGCCCTTTGCCGAACAGCGATCGATAGGCCGTTCCGGAGGTGATCTCGTAGGCGTCGGCGAACAGGCGCTCGGCGTCCGGCCGCCGCAGGGTCGTGCGCCAGTTGGTCTCGCCCACGGTCATCATCGTCGCCCGCGACACGTCCAGGTCGGTGATCGCGGCGTCGTGGAGCTCCCACCCCCGGCGCGTCCAGGTGGCGCTCGCCGCCTGCACGCGGCGGGTAAGGGCCTTGTGGTCGTCGCGCTCGTAGATCGAGACGCCGCGCAGCGTCTGGCCGTTGCGGGTGGCGGACCGGACCATCACCACATTGCCGTCGATGCGAAACCAGCGCGGCGCGCCGGGCTTGGCCGCGGCGCCGGGCGCCGTGGCGTTCCACCAGGCGTTCAGGTACTGCTCGGCGCGCGGGGTCACCTGGTCGGTGACCACAAGGTCGAGCGCCGCCACGGCCAACGCCACGGGCAGGGTGCGCTTGAAGATCTCGAACAGCGACAGGCCGGATATCCGCATCACCACCAGTTCGCTGCTGCGGGAGAGCTGGCTGAAGGTGAAGATCGCCCCGCCGAGCACGGCGAACGGCGCCACCTCGTGAAACAGGAACGGCGTTCGCAGCACCATCCACTGCACGATGTCCTGCACCCCGCCCCGCGCCAGGAGGCCGCCCGTTCGCTCCAGGAGGTCGATCAGCTGCAGCAGGCCGATCAGCGCCAGGGCCGCGGCCAGCGTGCGGATCGCCATGATGCGGGTGAGATAGGCCGAGAGGCTGAGCACCCCCTTGGACTTCATGGCCGTCGGGGCGACCTTGGTGCGCCGGTCGAGCAGGGCCTCGAAACGCTGGAAAAAGCCCGAGATCGGCGTCTCGCCGGGCCGGCGCCGGCTCGACAGGAACAGCCAGAACGCGATCCCCGCCAGGATGGCGAAGAGCCCGGCGACCGCCGCCAGCGGATCGAGCAGCCCGTCGGCGGCGAAGCCCTTCGCCAGGGTGATGCCATGATGGTAGGCCACGAGGATGACGGCGCCGATGATCATGCCGGGCGCCCGCCGGCCCCGCTTGGCCGCCAGGGCCAGGGGCAGCGCCAGCAGCGGCAGCAGCGGGATGGCGAAGGAGCGGGCCAGGCGAGAGTAGAGCTCGGCCTGCAGAACGCGCTTGGGAATCAGCGATTCGGGCGAGCGGGCCTCGCTGAGCAGCTCCGGCAGGGTCAGCTCCTCCTCGTCGCCGCCGCGCGGGCGAAGCGTCTCCGAGCCGGCCACGATCTCGTGGTCGACGAAGTCGCCGAACCTCAGCAGCCGCGCCGTGCCGGGCGTGGCGTCCGACAGGATCATGCCGCCGTCGAGGCGCAGGTCCGTGGTCTTCTGGTCGCGCCTCAGGCTGAGCACGCCCTCGGTGGCGGTGACCACCGTCTCGCCGGTCGCGGTCTTGCGGCGGATGAAGACGCCCTTGAGCCGCCGCCCGGTGGCGTCGGCCTCATCGGCCGAGATGGTGAAGTCGGGGCCGGCGTTGATGAACATCTGCGGGTCGAGCCGGGCGGTCCATCCGGCGTCGGTGGCGGCGTTCAGCATCGCCCGGTAGCCGAACCGGCTGTAGGGCTGCAGGTAGCCGACCAGCAACAGGCTGACCACGCCCAGGACCAGGCCCGCGAACACCAGCGGCGCGACGATCCGCTCGAACGACACGCCCCCCGACAGCAGGGCGTCGATCTCGCTCTCCTCGTCCAGGCGGGCGATGACGATGAACATCGAGACGAAAAACGCCGCCGGCAGCGCCAGCCCCAGTTCATAGGGGACGAGGTTGGTCACCAGCCCGAACAGATAGTCCAGCCGCGCGCCGTTGGAGGCCAGCTGGTTGATCAGGTGCAGCGTCTGGTCGAGCAGGAACGCCACCAGGGTGACGCCCAGCACCGCCGCCGCCGGCGCGGCCAGCATGCGCAGGATATAGCCATCGAGGATCGAAGGGCGCCACGGTGAGGTGTAGGCGCCGGGCGCGCCGACCGAAACCATCCTGCTCTAGAGAGCTCCCGCCGCGCGACGCCGATCCGCCGGCAGGAAGCCCAGCTTGCGGCCCACGTCGGCGAAGATGTCCAACGCCCGGTCGATCTGCTGGATCGAGTGGGCGGCGCTGATGCTGGTGCGCAACAGGCTGGCGTTGGCGGGCGTGGCGGGCGGCACGGCCAGGTTGATGTAGAGCCCCGAGTCCAGCAGCATCTTCCAGAACACCCCCGCCGTCATCTGATCGGGCATGGTCACCGCGATGATCGGGTTGGCCTCCGGTCCGGTCTGGAAACCCATCGCCGTGAGGCCGTCGTAGAGCCGCCTGGCGTTGCGCATCAGATTGGTTCTCAAGGCCGGCTCGGCGCGCAGCTTCTTGAGCGCCTCCAGCGTCGAGGCCATGACGCCGGGCGGCAGGGACGCGGTGAACATGTAGGGGCGGCAGACGATCCGCAGCAGGTCGAAATCGGGGCTGTCCGAGACGCAGAAGCCGCCCACGCTGCCCAGGCTCTTGGAGAAGGTGCCGACGATGAAGTCCACGTCGGCCTCCACCCCGGCCGCCTCGGCCAGCCCGCGGCCCGTGTCGCCCAGCACGCCCAGCGAGTGCGCCTCGTCGACCAGCAGATAGGCGCCGGTCTCGCGCTTCACCGCGGCGATTTCCTTCAGCGGGGCGGTGTCGCCCAGCATCGAATAGATGCCCTCGACCACGATGAGCCGGTCGCCCGGCACCCCTTCCAGTCGCCGCAGGCGCTTGTACAGGTCGTCGGGGTTGTTGTGGCGGAATCGGATCACCTCGGCCATGCCCAGGCGCGAGCCGTCGTAGATGCTGGCGTGGCTGTCGGCGTCCAGCATCAGGTGGTCGCCGCGACCCACGAGGGTCGACAGGACGCCCAGGTTCGCCTGGTAGCCGGTGCTGAACACCATGGCGTGCTGGCGGCCGTAGAAGTCGGCTAGGGCCTCCTCCAGTCGCGTGTGGCCGTCGTAGGTGCCGTTGGCCACGCGAGAACCGGTGGTCCCGGTCCCCTGGCCCCGGGTGGCGTCGACGGCCCGCTCGATGCAGTCGGCGTCAAACGTCAGGCCCAGGTAGTTGTTGGTGCCCAGCAGGATGGTGCGGCGGCCGTTCAACATGCCCTCGGTCGGGGACAGGACCTTGTCGAACCGCACGTTCAGGGGATCGACGCCCCGGGCGAGCAGGGCGTCGTATGCGTGCCGATAGGCGGCGTGCTTGGCCAGGATGGTCATGCCGCTGTCCCGCTCTTGAGCTCATCCACCGCCCGAATCAGGTCGGCAACGGTCTGGATCTGGGCGACCCGATCGAGCGGGATGGACAGATCATAGAAGTCTTCGATCGCCATGACGAAATTCATCACCCCCAAGGAATCCATCCCCAAGTCCTCGACGATATCGGTATCGTCGCTAATGGCCACCGGCCGTCCCAACACTTGCTCAAATATGGCGGCGATCTCGTCGCGCATGGAGCGCCCCGGTCCGCCACCGTTACTGTCCACTAACGCCAGTTGATGATTGTGTCGCATCCGGCCAGATCGCCTCGAGGCTTCGGGGCCGTCGAATGACCCCCCTTATCACCGTAACAGGTTTGAGACATTGGCTTCAACCGCGCCGTAAGACCGCACCATGGCGACGCCTCTTAGCTGAGGAACCCGGGTTTGTCCGGCAGGTATGATATTTTTTAGGTTAATTTCGGCGCTCGCCGGGAAAAAAGGCGCCCTCAGCGGAGCCATCCCGCCTGCCGGTACCAGGCCACGGTGCGCTCGAAGCCAGTTCGCAGGT
>Ga0070730_10002565_pt1 | contig 16480 bp, 13 predicted proteins | sample Coa_R1_3_FD_66447 | JGI IMG/M metagenome (GOLD analysis project Ga0070730, IMG submission 66447) | Surface soil microbial communities from Centralia Pennsylvania, which are recovering from an underground coalmine fire - Coalmine... | ecosystem: Environmental > Terrestrial > Soil > Unclassified ... | reverse complement strand
GGTCGAGCATGTCGGTATGGTGGTTTCCGGCTGCGCCACAGCCACGATGAGGAATGGCGACGTAATTGAGATGCGCGCGGGACAGGTTTTTTACGTTCCGCCCGGTCACGACTCCTGGGTGGTTGGGGACGAGCCGTACGTCTCATTGCATTTTCTCGGCGCTTCCGAATACGCCAGCCGAAAGTGATTTGGATGGATGCCCTGATGTTGCCCAGAATCGGTCAACACAAGGACTACAGTTGAATCGGGGTCAGGGGAACCTGTTGCGAAGCGACCAGAAGCTGTCCGCCAAACGCGCATTCCGCCGGACGCCGGTTCAATGCCTCTTCCGCGGAAATGCGCGCCAGGTCCGGATTGTTGTTTTCCATCGAAAGATGCGCCAGCACCAGAAACCGCGCTCGCGCGTCGAAGCCGTCCGCATCGGCCAGATACTCGCTCACCGCATGGTTCGACAAATGCCCCGTGCGGCTCAGCACCCGCTGCTTTACCACCCACGGGTACGGCCCAACTTTCAACATGTCGAGATCGTGGTTCGATTCCAGCACCAGGCAGTCCGCATCGCGCAAATGCACTTTCACCAGCGCCGGCATGTAGCCCAAATCCGTGACCAGCGCCAGCTTCACCCCATCCGCGCGAAACGTGAACCCGATGGGGTCGGCGGCGTCGTGTGGAATAGCAAAAGCGTGCACTTCGATATCGCCAACGCAAAAACGCTGTCCCGCTTGGATTTTTTCCACTCCGCGCAGCCGCTTGCCCAGCGTTTCCGGCAGCGTCCGCTCCAGCGCTTCCATGGTCGGCTCGGTCACATACAGCGGCGCCTTCCACAAGCCCAGCATCTGCGGCAATCCGTTGCAATGGTCGTGGTGTTCGTGGGTAATCAGAATGCCGTCGAGGTGGTCAACGCTCTGTTCGACAGCCGCCAGCCGCGCCAGCGTTTCCCGCTTGCCAAGCCCGGCATCAATAAGGAGGCGGGTGCTCTCCGTCTCGAGCAATGTTATATTCCCCGAGCTTCCCGACGCCAGAATGGACACGCGCAAGCCGATCGCTTTCCCCCAGTGCAGCTCCAGCAAATTTCCAAAATCATCGCAGAGCGCAACCCTGGCGTCAACGAAATAGCATCCATGTTGCCAAAAGTTTATGGGCAGCCGAAGTCACGCGATGTTGGGAACGGTTAGCAGGCCAGGCGAGAGCGGTCCAAGGTGAACCCGTTTAAGGGACCTAGGACGGTTACGGCGATTTGCTCGGGACGGAAGAATTCCTGGGCCAAAGCTTGCACTTGCTCGCGGGTTACGTTGCTGATGGATTCCAGGATCTCGTCCAGCGAGTAGAACCGGCCAAAGTACAGTTCCTGGCGGGCGAGGTTGGACATGCGCGAGCTGGTCGATTCGAGCGAAAGCATCAGCGAGCCTTTGAGGTGGTTCTTGGCGCGCAGCAATTCTTCTTCGCTGACCGCAGATTCCTTTAGATTGCGGAACTCTTTTACGATCAAGTCGATCACCTGCCCCACGGTTTCGCGGGCGGTGCCGGCGTATACCGTCATCATCCCGGCGTCGGAGTACGGAGTCAGCTCGCTGAAGACCGCGTAGGCCAGGCCCAATTTTTCGCGGATATTCTGGAATAACCGGGAAGACATTCCTCCGCCCAACAAATTGTTCATTACCGCGACGCCAAAGCGGCCCTCGTGCGCCAGCGGGTACGACGGCACGCCCATGCAGACGTGTACTTGCTCGAGATCACGCTTGGTTTCCAGATGGATGGGCGCCTCGGCGGCCGGCGCGGCGTGCTCTTCCACTTTGCCAGCCGCTTTCAGGCCCCCGAATTCGCGTTCCACCAGTTCCAGGACTTTTTCGTGCGGCACATTGCCTGCCGCAGTCACCACAAAACGATCCGGCGCGAACCAGGAGCCAAAGCGCGTGCGTAGCGCATGCTTGTTGAATTGGCGGACCGTTTCTGGAGTCCCCAGAATTGGCCGGCCCAGCGGATGCCTGGGCCAGAAACCGCTGGTGAAAATTTCGTGCAGCAAATATTCCGGATTGTCCAGGTCCATCTTGATCTCTTCCAAGACCACCTGACGTTCCTTCTTTACATCCTCGGAATCGAATTTCGGCCGCAGCACCAAATCGGCGATCACGTCGAAGGCGATGGGCAAATGCTCGTCCAGCACTTTGGCGTTGAAGCAAATTTGTTCTTTGGACGTGAACGCATCCAGCATGCCGCCGACGGAATCCATCTCGCGGGCAATCGCTTCCGCGGAACGCCGTTCGGTGCCTTTAAAAACCATATGCTCCATGAAATGGGCCAGGCCGTTTTCTTCCTGCACTTCGCGGCGCGAACCATTGCGCACCCACACGCCAACCGAAACGGAGCGGACATGAGTCATGGTCTCGGTAATGACCACCAGGCCATTGGGCAGCACTTGTTTGCGGATGTCGCGGGCTTCCGTGGGCATGGCAGAATTGTGACACAGGGAAGACGAAAGAAGAAATCGGGGGAAAACCGGACAGCAAACAACGCCTTTGGTGAGGGTTACGCGGAAACGAGCGAGAATCGGTTTCGGCGGACGCTAAAAAATGGGAAAACGGGGCGCAAAACAGACGCAAAGCCTTTTTGTTGCAAGCACTTATAGCTTATCTTTAAACTTAGAGCAATTTCTCAGCGGGGTTTAGTTTTCCGTACTCGCTGGTGTAGTGCAGCGGGACGTCCGCGTAGGTGCCTTTTTCGCGCTGGTAAATCTCGCAGGTGTCAAACGGTTTCGAGTATACGTGGATGCTCACCGCGCGCTGATTGAACTCTGCCAAGTTCAGCACTTGGTGCACCGGCTCGAGCGGATTTACATACGCCGGATGTGCGGCATCCATATCGTAAATGTCGGTGGGCACGATGTGACAGGTGCCGCACTTGGCGTCGCGTTCGTCCACGCGAAAATTCTGCACCCGCAGCCGCCCGATGGGCGCGGACATCCAGCAATTCTGGTCGCGGTGGTTATGAATGCGGCTGAACTGCCCGATCTCCCAGCAAATGGTCATACACTCAAACACATGGTTCTTGAAAATGAGGTTGCGGGTGTAATTGCCCTTGGAGTAGAAAAGATATTTTCCCAGTGTCTCGGGCTTCACCGCATGCTGCAGAATATAATCCTGCACCGCTTCCAGCGTGAATTCCGGCTCGCGGATCTCCGCCAAGCCTTTGACCCACTCGTCGATGGAGAGTTGCTGCACCGCAATCTTCGCTTGTTTGTGCATGTTCGCGCCTCGCGCACCGCCAACACCGGGCTTTCCATCGAATTATAGCGCGCAGCCAGAAAGAAGTAGAGAGGCCAATGCTAAGGACGGAAGATGAGCGGGAATGACCCATATCGTCTGCAACGCTTTGTAGAGGCACAGAATAGTTGCTTCGAGAGCGTGTGCAGGGAATTGCGGGAAGGCCGCAAACAAAGCCATTGGATGTGGTTCATTTTTCCGCAGTTGAAGGGGCTAGGAAGCAGTCCCACCGCGATCCGCTATGCCATTTCATCGAAACGGGAAGCGGAAGAGTATTTAAAGCATTCCATTCTCGGCCCGCGATTGAGGCTTTGTACCGAACTGGTGATGCTGGTCGAAGGTCGCGCGATCGAGCAGATCTTTGGGAGCCCGGATCATTTGAAGTTTCGATCGTCGATGACGCTGTTTGCGAACGCCACCACGGAAAACAAGATCTTCCAGGATGCTCTACAGAAATATTTCGCGGGCATGCCCGACCATCTGACGATGGAACGACTGTAATCGCGGAAGTGGTGAGCGATATTGCCCCAGCCCCACGAGTTCACAGCTCGTGGAATAATGGGTTGGCGAGGATTGCCATGGAGTTGTTGGGGAAATCGAAGAATGAGCTGCGCGACTTTTGCGTTGGGCTGGGCCAGCCGGCCTATCGCGGCGGGCAGCTCTACCACGCGCTCTACGCGGAGCGAAAATTCTCGGTGCAGGCAATTAGTAATTTGCCCGCAGCGCTGCGCGAACGCCTGGCCGCCGAGGCAACCATTACCTTGCCTGCCATTCGGCAAACCTATGCTTCGCAAGACGGCTCCGTGCGCTATTTATTCGGGTTGGCTGATTCCGGGGCGGACGTGCGGCGAAAATCCGGACCGGCTGCCGTTGAGGCCGTTTTTATGCCGAGCAGCGGGCGGCAGACGATTTGCATTTCGACGCAGGCGGGTTGCGCGGTGGATTGCCGTTTTTGCCTTACCGCGCAACTGGGATTGATCCGCAATCTTACCGCGGCGGAAATCCTGGCGCAGGTGCTGCTGCCGCTGGAGCGGCACAAGCCTCAGATGGCGCCGCAAACCAACTTGGTGCTGATGGGGCAGGGCGAGCCGCTGCTGAATTTCGACGCGGTGATGGCCGCGCTGCGCATCGTTCTCGATCCGGAAGGGCTGGCGCTCACTCCCAAACACGTCACCCTTTCGACCAGCGGCATCGTCCCGGGAATCGAACGGCTGGGGCAGGAAAAAGTCCGGCCCAAGCTGGCCATTTCGCTGAATGCTTCGAACGATGAGCAGCGCGACGCGATTATGCCGGTCAATCGCAAGTATCCGCTGGCCGCGCTGCTGGAGGCTTGCCGCAATTACCCACTGCGCCCCTGGGAGCATTTGACCTTCGAGTACGTCATGCTGGGCGGCGTGAACGATTCCGCGGAAGATGCGCGGCGGGTGGTGCGGCTGCTCGGAAAAATAAAGTCGCTCAAGGTGAACCTCATTCCCTGGAATCCGGGCGAGTTGCCGTACCGCGAGTCGTCGGCCGGGAGCATCGAGTCATTTCGCAAAATTTTGGTGGATCGCGGCGTGCCCTGTTTCGTGCGCTATTCGCGGGGCCGCGATGTGATGGCCGCTTGCGGGCAACTAGCACTGCTGAATATCGAGCCTGCGAGCGCCGCGGGGGCCGCGCCGCAACCTTGATTTGGCGATGGTCGAACTCGTCCTACCGAGATCGATCTCGTTTTTCTTTTGAGCGGATTCCAATCACCGCCATCATGCGGCCGCTTTGCGCTCCTTCCTTGCGGTAGCTGAACAGCAGGTCCCGGCGGCACCCGGTACACCAATCGGTGGCAAAAATGTTGGTGTCGGGCACGCCGGCGGCCTGCAACTGCAAGTGGTTGGCCTTGGGCAAATCGAGCAAGACTTTCTTGGGCGGCGGCTGATGTCCGGGCGGCATCATGTTCATCCACTGCAGCGGATTGGGCTCGTCGCCGGTGCGCAGCTCGTCAAAAAATTCAGCGGCGTTGGCAAATTGCCCGCTGAAGGCGGCGGCCACCTCCGTGCCCACTTCGTAGCAGCACCCGCCGATCGCCGGGCCGATGGCGGCCAGCAAGTCCGCGGCTTGCGAACCAAACTGCATGTGCATGCGACCGATGGTTTTCTCCACGATGCGCGCCAGGGTGCCCCGCCATCCGGCGTGCACCGCGGCCACCGCGCGATTTTTGGGATCGACCAATAGAATCGGCACGCAATCCGCGGTTTGCACCGCCAGCAGCAATCCCGCGACTTTTGTTACCGAAGCATCGGCGCGGGAAGGCTCGGTGGGTGCGGAATCAAAATGCACGATCGCGTCGGAGTGAAATTGCAGCAGGGAAACCAGCTTGAAATCCTGGGCGCCAACCGCGGCTTGCAGGCGCTTGCGATTCTCCTTCACATTGTCGCGCGCGTCCCACTCGGTGAATCCGAGGTTCAACGCCGGCTTGCCGTCCAGCTTGCTTACGCCGCCCGGTCGGGTACTGAAGCCATGCACCAGCCAGGACAGCTTGGCCAACTGCGGAGCCTGGAGAATGCGCAGGCCGCGTTGAACGCGCTGCTTCCATTGCTCCTTTGCCGCCTTTGGTTTGCTCCTCCTTTTCTTTCGTTTTTGCCTGCCCCGGGACCCCTTGTTGGTTGCCATAAGTCTGCCAGTATAATCACAGATAGCCAGAGTGCGGTCGCCGGAGTGCGAGGAAATTTCTTGATCATTGGCTTGGGTGTGGACATTGCCGAAGTTCCGCGCATCGAGGAGGCCATGGAGCGGCGCGGCCAGCGATTTCTGGATCGCGTGTTCACGCCCAACGAAGTTGCCTATTGCGAGCGCTTCAAGAACAAGTTCGAGCGCTACGCCGGACGCTTCGCGGCCAAAGAAGCGGCCATGAAGGCGCTGGGCACCGGATGGCGGCGCGGCGTGCGTTGGGTGGACTTTGAAGTGGTGCGCGAGCCAAGTGGACGCCCGACCATCGCACTGGCGGGAGAGGCGGCAAAAATCGCCGCACAGCTCGGTGTGAAACGCGTTTCGTTAAGCATTACGCATACCGAAGCGCAAGCGCTGGCGCAGGTTATTTTTGAGGATTAAGGGGAATTGCACTGGGGTTGTCCTATCACCACCCTTTATGCAGCGCCCGCACGAACCGGGTTGACCGGCTCGCCGATCATCGCATCCTCTCGCTCTGAGATCAGAACGTCCAGCCATTCATTCGGGGCAAAATTTCCAGGCACCCGAATCTGCAAGTAGTTGGTCGACAACGCCGGAGTCCCTTCTGACGAATTGCGCCCATCCCGCAGGGTCAGAACGCGCAATTCGCGCCCAACCTGCGTGCGACGAAAATCCTTCATTTTCGTTTCGCCAAGGGCGCGCAATTCCCCTGCGCGACTCTTCACCACTGGCGCCGGCAGGTGGTCGGCAAGTTGGGCTGCCCGCGTGCCAGGGCGCTGCGAAAACGAGAAGACGTGGAGGTAGCTGAAGGGCAGGCCCTCGATGAAAGTGAAAGTCTCGACGTGCTCGGCGTCCGTTTCGCCCGGGAATCCGGCGATTACGTCCGCACCGATCGCTGCGTGAGGCAGACGTTCCCGAATCAGCTCGACTCGTCGGGCGTAATGCGCGGCGCGATACCAACGGTGCATGGCGGCCAACACCCGGTCGCAGCCGGACTGCAGCGGCATATGAAAATGCTGGGCCATGCGCTCAGTGCTTGCAAAGAGCGCAAGGAGATCTTCGGTGACATCCATAGGTTCGATGGAGCTGATGCGTAACCGCTCGACGCCGGTTTCGCCCAAGATGCGGTGCAGGAGCTCACGGAGTTCCACGCGCGGGGACAAATCGCGGCCATAGGTGCCAAGATTGATGCCGCTCAAGACAATTTCGCGAGATCCGGAAGCGCTCAGGCGCGCAATTTCTTCGAGCACCTGGGCCGGCGGCAAGCTCCGACTTCTGCCGCGTACAAAGGGAATCACGCAGTAGGCGCAACGGCTGTTGCATCCATCCTGAATCTTCACCACTGGCCGGGTGTGGTTAGCCTCCCCACCAATCACCGGCGCGGCGAGCAGCGTGCTGTGTTCGAAGATATTTCCGGTCAAAATTTTCGCGGGCCCATGCAGCAGCGAAAGCTGTTCCTCGCCCAGTGAGGCGGCCGGAAGAAACCCATTTGTTGGCCGGCGCGAAGCCTGACTGGCTAACAGATTTGCTAGCGCCGGAATCTCTGGCTTGTGTGAATTTCCCACCACCCAGGAGACGCCGGGCAGCGCGGCCAACTCTTCCGGGGCTCGCTGCGCGTAGCATCCTGTGGCGATCACGCGCGCCACCGGGTTCCTGGCGTGAAGTTTCCGAATGGCCTCGCGCGCCTGCGCATCGGCTGCCGAAGTCACTGTGCAGGTATTCACAATCACCACGTCCGCGCAAGCCGAGTTGCTCGCGGCCGCGAAGCCCTGCTCGCGCAGTTGGCACTCAATCGCCGCCGCATCCGCTTGCGTAGCCCGGCATCCAAACTGCTCGATATAAAATGTGGTCATTTCTTCCGTCGCTGTTGAGCACGCCTTACGGGCAGCTTGGCGATTAGCCGTCAACCGTCCCGTTGCCCGTCCCATGATACGGCGGCAAGCACCTAAGGGCCGCTGCTATGAATCGCCATCCAGTCTACGCTGCCAACTCCCTTTACTCACTGCCGGGCCGCCGCTACAATCCTGTTCCTCCATGTCCACACGCCGCAACCCCTCTGGCCTTCGTGACCCCAAGGTGTCCGTAGTCATTCCGGTGTACAACGAAAAGGCGACGATCGACGAAATCCTGCGCCGCGTGATGGAAACTCCGGTGCGCAAGGAGATCGTGGTCATTGACGATTGCTCGACCGATGGCACCCGCCAGATTCTTGAGAACCTTGCGGCCCGCCAGGCGCGCGGCGAAACATCGGCGCCGGCGAACGATGGCGACGATCCCATTGAACTGGCCAACATCCGTTTTTTCTTTCAGCCGCAAAATCAGGGAAAGGGGGCGGCGCTGCGGCGTGGCTTCGCGGAAGTCACTGGAGAAATCGTACTGGTGCAGGATGCCGACCTGGAATATGACCCACGCGATTACCCCAAGCTGCTGGAGCCGATTCTGGACGGCCGCGCCGACGTCGTGTTCGGCTCGCGTTTTCTGGGCGGCCCGCAGCGAGTGCACTATTTCTGGCACTATGTGGCCAACAAGTTCCTGACGCTGCTCTCCGACATTTTCACCAATTTAAAACTCACCGACATGGAGACCTGCTATAAAGTGTTTCGGAAGGAAGTACTCCAGGGCATCCAGATTCGCTCGGACCGCTTCGGCTTCGAACCGGAAATCACCGCAAAAGTAGCCAAGCACAGCTGGCGCATTTACGAGGTGCCCATTACCTATGCCGGCCGTACATATGAAGAAGGAAAGAAAATCACCTGGAAAGACGGCCTGCAAGCGTTATGGTGCATCATCCGGTTCAAGTTCTCGGACTAAAACCCCGCACTCAATTAGAAGTGTCGATCTGACGAATGGACGGTCCGAAGCTCTGCAAGTCTTAACCCGTTTTGCTAGGGCATGGCCATACGACGCTGAAAGGTCAGCAAAATCAGGTCGGCCCGGCGGCGCACGCCAAACTTGCTCAATAAGTTCGAGACGTGAAACTTCACGGTGCGTTCGGCAATATTGAGCTTGCTGGCAATCTCTTTGTTAGACAGATTCTCCAGCAGGGAGTCCAGTACCTCCTGCTCCCGGCGGCTGAGATTGGTCACTGAATCGGTCTTTAAGCGACGCCCTTGGCCGCTCAAAATGGAATCCACGAAACCGGAAAGCACCGAGCGAGGCACCCAGAATCCGCCGGCCGCCACCAGCGGCAGCGCGCGGACCAATTGATCCCGTGCCTCGACGTACGTCAGCAACCCTTTCACGCCGAGGCGCAGCATCGAGAAACTGTTCTGGTCGCTATGCTGCTCGCCCACCACCATCAGCCGGGATTCCGGGCAGCGTTCCAGCAAGTTAGTAAGCAGCGCGCCAGTCGCCGGTCTCGCCGCATGGGCATCGACCACGTACACGTTGGCCTTCGGCGGATCCAGGCTTCGCAGATCCGGCGCCAGTGTGGACTCCAACTGCTTCAAGATGACTTTGAATTGGGACTTGGCGAGTAAGCGTTCGAACTCGCTCAGCACCAGCGGGTGCGGTGAAAGTATGCAAACCGTCAATTTGGAAGTAGAGCGTTTCGTAGCCACGGTTTTTCCAGCGTAGGGGATAACTGTCCCAACGGGCAAGTCCCGCGAAAGCGCATGTTCTCGAATTGTTACTGCCGTCTACGCCGCTTTTGGGCCGCGCACCGCTGGCCTTTCTCCGCGGTAAAACGGGTCAATGGCCAAAGTGGAGCGCGCCGGAAACCGGCCATGGGCTAGGCTTTATGGCTCAGCCGAGCCAGTGCCTTGCTGTAGGCCTCATTGCGAACCCCCCCCCAAAATCGCCATTCAATCCTCAAAAACACCCGTTTAATGCAAGCGGCTTCGTGCCCTGTGGAAAAGCCGGTAAAATGTGTTAAGCGGGTCTGCCGCCCCGATTGAGGAGCTGCTGCCCCTCGTTCATGCGTAATTTAATCGAATCCGAGAGCGCCCTTCGTGACCTATTGTCGCAGCGCATCCTGGTGCTCGACGGCGCCATGGGGACCATGCTGCAGCAGCGAAACCTCACCGCCGAGGACTTCGGCGGTCCCGCGCTGGAAGGCTGCAACGAAAATTTGGTGCGCACGCGGCCCGATGTGGTGCTGGAGATTCACCGCAAGTACTTCGAGGCTGGCGCCGATATTATTGAGACCAATACCTTTGGCGGCGCTCCCATCGTTCTCGCCGAATATGGCTTGGCGGACCACGCTCTCTTTTTGAATCGCCGCGCTGCCGAACTGGCGCGCCAGGCCGCTGAGGAATACAGCGCGCCGAGCAAACCCCGCTTCGTGGCGGGATCGATGGGTCCTACGACCAAAGCGATCACCGTGACCGGCGGAGTCACCTTTGAAGAACTGCGTAACGCCTACTACCTCCAGGCCAAAGGGTTGGTGGAAGGCGGCGTAGACCTGCTTATGGTGGAAACCTGCCAGGACACCCGCAACATCAAAGCCGCGTTGCTGGCCATTCAAGGACTCTCGAAGGAGATTGGCGCGCCGGTACCTTTCATTGTTTCCGTGACCATCGAAGCCATGGGCTCGATGCTAGCCGGCCAGAACATTGAAGCCATGTGGGCTTCCCTTCGCTTCGCCAAGCCGCTGGCTTTCGGGATGAATTGCGCCACCGGGCCCGAGTTCATGACCGATCACATCCGTACGCTCAGCCAGCTTACGCACGAATTCGTCTCCTGCTATCCCAACGCCGGGTTGCCGGACGAGGAAGGCAAGTATCTGGAGACGCCGGACTCGCTGGCGGCGCAACTTGAAAAATTTGTCGATCAAGGATGGCTCAACTTCGTAGGTGGTTGCTGCGGCACGACGGAAAAACACATTCGCGCACTCGCGCAAATGGCCGAAGGCAAAAAACCGCGCGTGCGGCCGGCGGACCAACACCGGGCCATCTATTCCGGCATCGAAACCATCGAAGCGGAAGACAGTACCTGCCCGCTGCTGGTAGGCGAGCGCACCAACGTGATCGGCTCCCGCCTGTTCAAGAATTTGGTCGCCGAAGAAAAATGGGAGGAAGCCAGCGAAATCGCCCGGCGGCAGGTGCGCGGGGGAGCGCACATTGTGGACGTCTGCCTGCAAAGCACCGAGCGCGATGAAAAAAAAGACATTCCCCCCTTTTACGAAAAGCTGATCCGCAAAGTGAAAGCTCCGGTGATGATCGACACCACCGATCCCACTGCCATCGCGCAAGCCCTCACCTACTGCCAGGGCAAGGCCATCATCAATTCCATTAACCTGGAGGACGGAGAGGAAAAATTTGAGAAGGTTGTCCCCATCGCCCACGATTTTGGCGCCGCGGTGGTCTGCGGGTGCATCGACGAAGATAAACTCCAGGCCCAGGCCTTCACTCGCGAGCGCAAGCTGGCCATTGCCCAACGAAGTTACCTGCTGCTCACCGAAAAATATGGATTGGCCCCCGAAGACATCATCTTCGACCCCCTGGTTTTCCCCTGCGCCACCGGCGATGAAAACTACATCGGCGGCGCGGTCGAGACCATGGAAGGGATCCGTCTGATCAAGCGCGCTCTTCCCGATACCCGCACCATCCTGGGCATCTCCAACGTTTCTTTCGGATTGCCCGCCGGCGCCCGCGAAGTGGTCAATTCTGTTTTTCTATACTACTGCACCAAAGCCGGCCTCGACCTGGCCATCGTCAACACCGAAAAACTCGAGCGTTTCGCCAGCATTCCCGAGCATGAGCGCCGCCTCGCCGAGAACCTGCTCTTCTCCCATCCTCCCGCGGACATCCCCAGTGAACATCCTCGTGCGGCTCTTCTGCGCAACGTGCCCCCCGACTGGCGCCAACAAAATAAGGAGCAGCGCGCGGCCGTCAATCAATTTCACATCGCCGCCATTACCGGGCATTTCCGCACCGCCAAGAAGAAAGACAAAGCTCGCGCCGCTGACCTGCCGCTCGACCAGCGCCTGGCCAGCTACATCATCGAAGGCACCCGCGATGGCCTGGTCGCCGACCTCGATCGCAAGCGTGCCGAAGGCGTCCCGCCCCTGGATATCGTGAATGGCCCGCTGATGGCCGGGATGGCGGAAGTCGGCCGCCTGTTCAACGCCAACGAACTGATCGTGGCCGAGGTTCTGCAATCCGCCGAAGCCATGAAGGCCGCGGTCAGTCATCTGGAACAGTTCATGGAGAAAGCGGATACCGCCAAACGCGGGCGCGTGGTGCTCGCTACGGTCAAGGGCGACGTTCACGACATCGGTAAAAACCTGGTTGAAATCATCTTGAAGAATAATGGCTACGACGTCGTCAATCTCGGCATCAAGGTTCCACCCGAGGATTTGATCAAGGCCTATCAGCAGCACCATCCCGATGCCATCGGCCTTTCCGGCTTGTTGGTGAAAAGCGCCCAACAGATGGTCATCACCGCCAATGATTTGCGCGACGCTGGGATTCAGATTCCCTTGCTGGTCGGTGGAGCGGCGCTTTCCGCCAAATTTACGCAGACGAAAATCGCGCCGAGTTATGGCAAAGCGGTCTGCTACGCCAAGGACGCCATGACCGGCCTGCGTTTGATGAATGAACTCATGGACCCCGCCACGCGCGAAACCGTGGTGAGCGCGCATACTTCCGCCGGCAACGGTGCCGGCGTGACCACCACCGTTAAGGTCGCGGAACTTCAAGCGCTGCCTTCGCGCTCGCCCAAAGTGCGCGCCGATCTTCCGATTCCGCCGCTGCATTATCTGGACCGCAAAACCCGGCTGGTTCCGGACCTGCGCGAAATCTGGAGCTACATCAATTCCTTCATGCTCTACGGGCGGCACTTGGGCTTTCGCGGCGATTTTGAGAAGCGTCTTGCCGAGCGCGATCCCAAGGCCGTCGAACTCTTCGAGAGCATGGAAAACGTGAAAAACGAGGCTGCCCAATTCATGAAAGTGCGCGCGGCCTGGCAATTTTTCGAGGCCGAATCGGAAGGCAATGCGCTGCACCTCTTCGCCCCTGGCGGGCGTGAACCCCTGCATACCTTTCAATTCAAGCGCCAACGCACCGGGGATTTTCTATGCTTGGCCGACTACGTCCTTGCGCCGCAAAATGGCCAACGCGATCATCTCGCTCTTTTCGTGGTCACCGCCGGAGAAGGCGTTCGTGAGCGCAGTGAAAAAGCCAAAAATGAAGGCTACTACTTCAAATCTCACGGCCTCCAGGCCTTGGCCATCGAGTCCGCGGAAGCCTGCGCGGAATGGCTGCATCGCCGGATACGCGAAGACTGGGGTTTCCCGGACCCCCCGGAACTGACCATGGCGCAGCGCTTCACCTCCCGTTATCGCGGCAAGCGCTACAGCTTCGGCTATCCCGCCTGCCCAGACCTGGAAGATCAAACCGGCTTGTGGAAGCTGCTCAAGCCCGAGGACATCGGCGTGCAATTGACCGAAGGTATGATGATGGACCCCGAAGCCAGCGTAAGCGCGCTGGCCTTCCATCATCCCGACTGCACTTACTTCAGCGTTGGCGACCCCCCAGACGCGTAGCGTCCGTCCGTGCCTAAAAACTAAGTCGGCCTAAACCAAGTCATCGATCTTCGGGACGGATGTGCCCTTCCACGAAGCCTCGAACTGCTTCTTCACGAACCCCGCGTCGTAGCTTTTCTCCTGCACCTTCAGCGCCTGCTCCAGCCCGAACAGCGAGCGGGGGTTGCGCGGATTCCGCTCCAGGTCCGCGCGAAAAACCTGTTCCGCTCCCGCAGCGTCGCCCAGCTTCAGCAGCACGGCCCCCAGTGACTCGCGCACCGGATAGAACCAGTCCTGTGGCTCGTTGTATTTCAGCGTGTCCTGAATCGCTACTGCCGCTCGCAGTTGGTCCGCCGCCGCTTGCAAGTCATTTTTGGCCAGCGAAATTTTAGCGCCCAACACGTTTTCGGCAATCTTCAGGATGTCCTTGGTCTTGTTATTGACGGGCATTTGAAAGATGGCATCCGGCGGCGTCTTCTCTTCCGCTTCCCGCACCACCTGGTCCTCCGCTTCGGCCTGTTCCATTTTTCCGGTCCCGGCCAGCGCCACACCGCGCGCGAAATGCCAGAAGACCCATGCGGTGGGCATCGCCGCATCCGGTGCCGGTGTTTTCAGAATCTCCTCCCACTTGTGAAAGCGCACCTCCACCGCCAGCGGTACGGTCATGAATCCGCCCAGGTCCGGCATGTCCTTCAAATGTGGTCCGACATTAGCGGCCAGCATCCGCGCGCCACGCCTGGCTTCCGGATAATTTCCGTTCATGGCCGCGGCGACGGCGATGAAATGCAAGTTGTGGCTGTAATACATCAGCGGATACATCCCTTGCGCTCCGCTGGCCTTGATGTACGCCTGGTCCGCCAGCGCCGCTCTCTCGTTCGTTTGCACCGCCGCCTCATAATCACCGGTGCGCATATACACGTGCGCGGGCATGTGCACAATGTGCCCGGCTGCCGGCGCAAGCTGCGCCAGCCGATTGGCTGCTGCCAGTGCTCGCTCCGGCGAATTGGAGGCCTCGACTGCATGGATGTAGTAGTGAATCGCGCCCAAATGATTGGGCTCCCTCCGAATTACCGATTCCAGCGTGGCCACAATTTCTTCCGTCCCTTCTTCCGGCGTGCCGTCCTGCCGCCACAGTCCCCAGGGATGCAAATTCATTCCCGCTTCCGCAAATAACGTCGCAGCGTCCAGATCGTCGGGATAGGTCTTCTCCAATTCGCGCATGGCGTCGCGATAGGCTTCCGCCGCGGCGCGCAGGTCCGATTTCGGATCGGCGGGAAAGCGTTTGGCCAACGCCGCGATGTAGGCCCGTTCTCCCGCGGAAGCGCTCGCCCCCAGCGTCCCCGCCTTTTCGATGGCCGCGTGCGCCTGGACGTAGCGGTCTTCGCTGGCCGGATCGTTATAATTCGGCCCCACCGCTTCCGCGATCCCCCAATAGGCCATGGCTAATTTGGGATCCAACTCCGCTGCGCGCGTAAAAGAACGCCCCGCTTCCTCATGATTGAATGCGTAGATTAGCCGCAATCCCTGATCGAAAAACGCTTGCGCTTGCGAGTTTTCCGTCGATACGCCATGGTGCCAGTCTCCCAGGCCGCTCATCAACGCCGCGGGTTTGCCCGCCTTCTCCGAAACGGGATGCTCCTGCGCAAACGTCGGCCAGCACACAACGACAGCCGCCACCAATAAAACGGTCAAATGCCTGATCATGGTTTGGCTCTCTCCTGCTGCTTGGAATCAAAGTTACCAATTCCGAATGGAAAGCGATTTCCGGCATCCACCTCGCCATATCGGCCGGTACCTCGGAGCCCCGAAACTGGGCGAGTTTGATTCTTTGCCAGAACTAGCAGTCGTCTATCCGCGACGCGCCGGCATGGCGTCCCAGGCCTCCCAGAAAATCTTCATTTCCCCGGGCTGGCCCAGCGAGATGCGAACGTATTTGTCCAGCACCGGATATTTGGGGCCGATCAGGATGTTTTTCGTTTTGAGATAGGCAATAACTTCGTCGGGCGGTCGCTGTGGATCCATCATGATGAAGTTGGTCTGCGAATCGATGGGATGCAGCGCGCGGGCGTTGGCCTGCTTGAGGAACTCCTGTCGGTCGCCGGCGTTGCGCTGGATGCCCATGCGCGTGTAATCGACATCCTCCAGCGCGGCGGAAGCGGCCCGCGCGGAAATGATGCTGACGCTCCATCCGGGAAAGCCCACCGCCAAGCGCTTGATCATGTCCGGCGTCGCCACCGCATATCCGATGCGCATGCCTGCCAAACCGAAAATCTTGGAGAAGGTGCGTGCCACGATCACTCGCGGGTCGCCGATGGGCCGGTCGAGAAATGACACGTAATCGGCGCCCGGGGCGACGAAATGATGGTACGCCTCGTCGATCAGCACCGTGACCTCCGCCGGCAGCTTGGCGATAAACGCTTCGAGATCCTTGCGCGGCGTGAGCGTCCCGGTGGGATTATTGGGATTGACGATGTAAACCAGTCCGGTGTTCGTGCCCACGCGATCCAGCATGGCGCCCAGGTCGTGCTCGTAGCGCTTGTTGAGCGGTACATCCGCGGCTTCGATGTGCGTAGATTGCGCCAGCTTGCCCAACGCGGGGAAGGTCGGCGCCGCCTCCACTAATTTCTTGCCGGGCTTCAGCAAAGCCATCGCGGCCATGCACAGGATTTCCCCGGAGCCGCAGCCCAGTACGATCTGCTCGCGCTTGACGTTGTGCAATGCGGCGAGCTGATCAAGCAGCACGTCGTATTCTCCGCGCGGGTAGCGGTTTCCGGCCGAGGCCGACTCGCGCAGCACCGTCAAAACTTTTTCGGATAAGCCATACGGATTTTCGTTGCGGTAAAGCAGGATCGGCTCGACAGCCACCGAACCGGCGGCTCCGCGCCGAGCGGGTGCGGAGTTCCCCCACAGCGCCTCCTCCGTTGCCGGCGAAACGGACCACGCGCGGAGAACCGGAGCCGCGGCCCCCAAGATCGCACCGCCGCCGATACTGCGAAGAAGATTTCTGCGAGAAAGTGACATGGCGGCCCTCCTGGGACGGCACTGCTCTTCGTGCTGCGAGCACGGTGCGGAAGGTGGACACCCGCACGCG
>Ga0070730_10002563_pt1 | contig 16487 bp, 16 predicted proteins | sample Coa_R1_3_FD_66447 | JGI IMG/M metagenome (GOLD analysis project Ga0070730, IMG submission 66447) | Surface soil microbial communities from Centralia Pennsylvania, which are recovering from an underground coalmine fire - Coalmine... | ecosystem: Environmental > Terrestrial > Soil > Unclassified ... | reverse complement strand
CTGTGCGCTGCACATGGACATGGACATGGCGAGCAACAGCGTGAGAAGCAGATATCCGCGCGTTCCGTGGGCCAGGAGTTTCAAGGTCAGGCAAAGTGATTATACCGCCTGCAACGGTCAAGCCGCCGCAGGCGATTTTTTCCGGCGAATATACGCAATCAATGCATCGATGGAAAACAGTCCTGGGCCAAAGCACAGAACCACCAGACAAGCGAAAAGGAAGGCAAAAGGCGCGGCCGCGACAAACTTGTCAGAATCGGAGATAACGGAAAAGAATGCCTGACGGTCGGCGACCAGGTAAGCCACGATCATATTGACGACCAGGGGCAGGGCGATCAGGCGCGCCGCCAGTCCAAGGACCAGCAGGATACCGCCGCCAGCCTCCACACAGGACACGAAAGTGGCAACGAATTTAGGATGATTTACAAAGCCCATGTTGCTGAAATTCTCAGTGGCCTGGGCAAGGTTCGACAGTTTGCCCCATCCCGCCTGCCAAAATTGCCATCCCCAGTAAAGACGCACGGCCAGCAGAAAAGGAGACTGCAGGGCATTGACCACTTTTAAGTAAAGAGTATACAGACTGTCGATTATCTTCATAAAGAAGTCACACTTGCCTTTTTAATTGCAGAATTTACTTACAGAACCAGCCCAGAGACGACCAGTTGGAGAACCATTCGTGGATCTGCCCGGTAACGTGCTCAACCGACTGATTGCTCCAGCTCACGGATTCTTCAATCGCGGCAGAGAGCGGTTTACCCGCATGCAGTGCGCGCAGCAGAGCAAAAGAATCCGGCTCCAGGTTCTTGAAGTAGTTGGAATTTTCCTGGCGGTGGACTGCCAGATATGTTTTCTTCGGGCGGGGAGCGCGGATTCGCTTGGCCGGAGCATGTATTTCCCGCTCCAGCACCACGTTGCTGGCAACGTCGCTTTCCTGTTCTTCCTGTTCGTGGACCTTCAGCAGCATATCGTCTACGGGATAATCCAGCTCCAGCAGGCGCAGATAAGGCTGTAAATGGAAAATTGGATCTTCACCGAGGCGCTGCAGGTCCTCTTCGGTCATCCGCGGAAGTTCGGCGCTGTCAAACACTTCAATATCGGCCCACTCAAGGCGAACCATGTCCAAAGCCAGACGCTGCTTTTTGCCGGCATACCGGGGGTTCCGCTCCAGCCAGTTTTCCAGGCGCGAACCCAGGTTGCGAAGCGTGAACGATTCTGAAGGACACTCAGTAAGATACGCCTCCATGGCTTTGTAGAAGGTCTTTTGACCCAGAATGGCGCAGAGTCCGGGGAAGTCTTCCGCGATGGCGGAAAGAAGGCGGAACCAGTACACCCGGTTGTAGATTTCAAGGCGCTCAAAGGACGTGAGACGGTCATTCGGCTTAATGACCGATTCCACAATTTTCTTTACGGATTTTCCATCCGGAGTGCGCTTGCGCATCTCCTCGGACGCAGTCAACGGCTGCTGGATCACGCCGAACACGATTTTCTGGAGCTCTTCCAGATTCATAGCCGTGAGTTACTCCGCGCGAATGTGTCTGCCGCCGGCTGGGTGCTTACACTGGCGAGATCGGCTGCCGGTGTTTGCGCCGGCTGAAACTTCTTTGCCTTGAGCGCTTCGTTATGGACTTCTTCAAAAGAAGGAATATTGTCGTCCCATTCGAGCAGCGTGGCCGTGGGGCCAGCGAGTTCGATGGCCCGGGAATAGAGGCTCCACACCGGGTCGAGCACCGGATGATCGTGCGTATCCAGAATATATTTTTCGAATTTCGAATGGCCGGCAATGTGGATCTGCGCAATCCGCTCGGCGGGCACGCTGTTGATGTAATCCAGCGGATCGAAATTATGGTTCTGCGAGGAAACGTAGATGTTGTTCACGTCGAGCAGGATTCCGCAATCGGCTTCTTCCACCACTTCATTGAGGAATTCCCACTCCGTCATCTCCGAGACGTGGTATTCGGCATAGCTGCTGACGTTTTCCACCGCAATGGGAACTTCCACGAAATCGCGGACTTCGCGAATTTTCTGGGCCGTCCTTTTGGCTGCCTCAAAGGTGTAGGGCATGGGAAGCAGATCATGGGTATAGCGGCCATCCACGCTGCCCCAGCAAAGATGGTCGGTGAGCCAGGGGGTTTTGGTGCGCTTCACCAGCGTCTTCAGGCGGCGAAGATGTTCGCGGTTCAGGGGCTCGGCGGAACCAAAATACATGGAGACCCCATGCTGCACTACCCGGTATTGCTCCAGAATCTGGTCCAGCACCTGCAGCGGGCGCCCGCCATCTACCATGAAGTTTTCAGAGATGATTTCAAACCAGTCCACCACGGGTTTCTGTTCGAAGATGTGCTGGTAGTGCGGGATACGCAAGCCAATTCCCACACCATAATCGGAATATCCATTGAAGCGGTTTGCTGGCATAAAAATCTCTCTACGTTAGAAAAGCAGGGAAAATGGAGGACCAGAGCTGGCCCCGGCCCTCCTTGCCGGGAAAACCCGAGTTAGTTTGCGTCCTTGGGAGCCGGGTGCTTCGGATCGGTCGAGCAACCACCCTTGCCTTTGCAGGAGTTCTTGCCTTTGCAGCCGTTGTCGCCGGCCTTGCAGCCACCCTTGCCTTTGCAGGAGTTCTGGCCCTTGCAGGCATGCTTTTCTTTTTTGCCCTTGCTGGCTTTGTCGGTCTTGGTGGTGTCTTTGGTGGTGTCCTGCGCCTTGGCAACAGTGGTACCGGCAACAAAACCTGACAGAGCTGCACCGATTACGAGCGCGCGCATTGATTTAGTCATTTCTGAAAGTCTCCTTTTGTATTTTCATTTTTGCCGAGAGTTGATCGCTTATCGCCAATAACTCTCTCTCAGCATAGTTCTGGGTTCGTAGGATTCGCGGGATTCAGAATGGTTACAAACTGAATCCTGCTGAGATCCCAGGGCGACCGGAAAGCTGCTCCGGCTGGAGTTTTTACCAACATCTTTGGCGACAGTGGCGAACAAACGTGGAAATGGTACCACAACCCCTGAGCGCAAACCACCTCTGGAACCAGAGTGCCAAAAAGAGACACTCTGTTAGTAGATAAGTTTGGCCTCTAAAAACGCGGTCACGAACTCATTTCTTTCTCTGTACCAGAAAATAGGCCAGGTCCCGAAGTGTATCGGCGCGTTTGCCAAAAGAGTCAAGCGAGTTGCAGGCAGAGGTGATGAGCACGTCTGCCTGGCGCAGCGATTCTTCAATTCCAAACAGGGCGGGATACGTGGTTTTTTGCGCCGCCGTGTCCTTGCCGGCTGTCTTGCCCAGCTGCTCCGATGACTGGGTGATGTCGAGAACGTCGTCCACGATCTGGAAGGCCAGGCCAATGGCGCGTCCAAAGTCGCGCAGGCGCTGAATCTCCGTGGCCGAGCCGCCGGCATACAAGCCTCCGGTGACCAAACTGGCGGTGATCAGAGCACCGGTTTTGGAGCGGTGGATATATTCCAGCGTTTCCGCATCGGGCGCCTGCTGTTCCGCCTCGAGGTCCTTGACCTGTCCGCCGATCATTCCGTCCACGGTACCGGTGCCGCGGGCAATCTCTTCAATAATCCTGACGCGGGCTTCCGCCGGACATTTCAGGCGGGCCAGCACCTCGTAAGCCTGGGTTTGCAGAGCGTCGCCAGCCAGGATGGCCAGGGCCTCGCCAAAAATCACGTGGCAGGTCGGCTTGCCGCGCCGCAGATCATCATTATCCAGCGCGGGAAGATCGTCATGGATGAGCGAGTAAGTGTGCAGCATTTCGAGCGAGCTGCCCAGCTCTTCCACGCCCTCAGGAAGCCGGCCCGTGATCATCCGCGCCGCTTCCATGCACAGAATGGGGCGCAGGCGCTTGCCTCCGGCAAACACGCTGTGACGCATGGCCTGATGAATGGAGTCCGGTCGCTGAGTAGGTGAGGGCAGCAGTTTATCCAGGGCTCGGTCAATGGTGTGCTGACCCTGTTCGAGAATTTCGTTAAGCATGAATCAGTGAGTATAGCAATTCAGAATCAATGCACCGCCCCCATGATGTTGCCGCCGATCCGAGGCAGGGCGCTTCGATTCGATTGTACAGCTTCCGCAATCCGTCCAGATAGCATGCTGGCACAGCACAGAGCGTGAAATGCCTCCTCGGTTAATGCGCGGACGATTGCATTGGGCGCAACATATCAGATGTCGGTGTTCCGTGAACTCGTTTGATTCCGTCGCTCATTTCTCAGCGTAACGAGTGAAGCTGCTGTTCGAGTCTTTGAGGGTCTTCCTGCGATTGCACTGCAGGCCAGGGAGTGAAAGTGCCAATGACGCTATGGTCGTGATAATCTCAGGCGCTGTCAAAATTCTACATTTATAGAGGAAGACAATGTCGAACGACAACGGAAGCAAAGATAACGGAATAACGCGAAGGTCATTCGTGGGAGCGGGTTCTGCGGCCCTGGTGGCGCTCTCCGGCCTGCCTGAGGCATATGCTCAGGAGCAGACGGCTACAAAGCCGCCTCATGAGGGCCAGGAAAGAGAGACTCCAAGGTCGGCTGACCATCATCTGCCCAATGAGACCATTCCGGGGCCAAGGAATGCCGCATTGGAGGACCAAAACCCGGACATCAACTGGCCGCCCGAGACCGATAGCGGCACGGTAGCGCCCTTCAAATATCCTTTTGCGTTTGCGCGCAAGCGCCTTGAGCCAGGCGGATGGACGCGGCAGGTAACGGCGCGCGAACTGCCGATTTCCAAGAGCATCGCGGGCGTGGAGATGCGGCTGATGACCGGCGGCGTGCGCGAGCTCCACTGGCACGTCTCCTCCGAATGGGCCATCATGCTCTACGGCAAGGCGCGCATCACGGCGGTCGACCAGCACGGCAGAAGCCACGTCTCCGACGTTTCCCAAAACGACCTATGGCTCTTCCCGCCCGGTATTCCGCATTCCATTCAGGGCCTCGGACCCGACGGCGCCCAGTTTCTTCTGGTATTCGACGATGGCAACTTCGATGAATTCCAGACATTTTTGCTGACCGACTGGATGGCGCACACGCCCAAAGAAGTTCTGGCCAAGAACTTTGGCGTGCCCGCATCCACGTTCAATAAGCTGCCCAAAAAAGAATTGTTTATCTTCCCGACCGAACTTCCCGGCGATCTGGCAACAGAGCAGCAGGAAGCCGCCTCCGGGACCGGCACGGTGGAAAAACGCTACGATTTCAGCCTCGACAAGATGGCGCCCAGCAAGGTAACGGCCGGTGGCGAGGTCAAAATCGTCGACTCGCGCAATTTCCCGGTGACGGGGATCTCCTCGGCCATCGTGCGGCTGAAGCCCGGCGGCCTCCGCGAGTTGCACTGGCACCCCAATGCGGATGAATGGCAATACTTCATCAGCGGTAAAGCGCGCATGACGCTCTTTGCCGCCGGCACGCGGGCGCGCACCATGAACTTTCAGGCGGGCGATGTGGGCTACGTATTGCAGTCTCAGCCGCACTACATCGAAAACATCGGCGACACCGATCTCGTATTCCTGGAGATGTTCAAAACGCCCCACTACGAAGAAATCTCACTCAACCAATGGCTGGCCCACACGCCGCACCAACTGGTGAACCAGCATCTCAACCTTGGCAAATCGGTCATCGATGCCATTCCCAAAGAGACGATCGTGATTACGCCTAAATAACGGCACCCTTATCAGTCATGGCCCCGCTCCCCCGCAAAAAATTCGCGGACGGCGCGGGGCCTTTTTGCCGGCGAACTCAGGGAGCCGTCCGTCCGCCTAAAACTTTGTTTTAAGCCAACGGTACAGACCGGGTGGATGGCTGACTAAACAGACCGGTTTACCACTGATTTACACAGACGAACACGGATAAGCTTCGAAAAGCGGCCACAGCCGGGGGCCTCCTCCACTGCATGCTGTGCCACGTGAGCCAGGACGATTGAAACGTTTTGGGCCTTGCCGCTGATTGCCGCAGGGCAAACTGGCTGGTCTCTGGTTAGTATGGAAGAGCAGGAACCAGGAACTAAAGAATTTAAAGACCGAACTGATGAAATCACTGGCACAACTTACACCGCTGTATCGGGAGCTTGGGAAAGAGACGGGTTTTGTCCACCGGCGCGAGGGCAATCTTTCTCGCTGGAGCTATGGCCAGGTGGCCGAATTAGCTTCTCGCTTTGCGCGTGAGCTGGAGGGCCGGGGCATTGGCCGGGGCGAACGGGTAATGATCTGGGGCGACAACTGCGCGGAGTGGGTGGCCGTGTTCCTGGGCTGCATGCTGCGCGGGGTGGTGGCCGTCCCCATGGACAGGATTGCGGCCCATGATTTTGCCCGGCGTGTGGCGGACGATGTGGACTCGAGACTCGTCGTCTGCTCACGGGCGCTGGCGGGTTGCGGGGGAGACCGTCCGCATGTGGATATTGAAGGGCTGAGTGAGGCGCTGGCGCATTTTTCCTCCGCGCCATACACTCCAGCGGCGCTCTCGCGGGACGATACCGCGCAGATTGTTTTTACCTCCGGCACCACGGCGGAGCCGCGCGGCGTGGTGCTCACGCACGGCAACCTGCTGGCCAGCGTGGACCCAATCGAGCGCGAGATTCCCAAATATCGAAAGTACGAGCGGATCTTTCATCCCATACGCTTCGTAAACATGCTGCCGCTGAGCCATGTGTTTGGGCAGTTTCTGGGAATGTTCATTCCGCCGCTGATCGGCGGGACGGTGATCTTTCAGGACACGCTGAAGCCCAATGAGATTATCGCCACCATACGGCGCGAGCGCGTCTCGGTGCTGGTGGCGGTGCCGCGCGTGGTCGAGTCAGTGCGGCGGAAGCTGGAGCATGATCTTCCCGCGCTGAGCAAGCAACTGGAAAATGCCGAAGGGCACTTTCTCAAGCGCTGGTGGCGATTTCGCAAGGTGCATCGCCAGCTGGGCTGGAAGTTCTGGGCTATTATTTCCGGCGGCGCCGCGCTCGATCAGGATACGGAAGAGTTCTGGCGGCGGCTGGGCTATGTGGTGATTCAGGGCTACGGCCTTACGGAGACCAGCTCGCTCATCAGCCTGAACCATCCGTTTAAGGTGGGGCGGCGCTCGATTGGCAAGGTACTGCCGGGGCGGGAGATGAAGCTCGATCCGGAGAGCGGAGAGATTCTGGTGCGCGGGGCGAATGTGGCCCGGCAATACTGGCAGGGAAAAGAGCTGAAGCCGGTGTCGGGAGAAGAAGGATGGTTTCGCACCGGCGATCTGGGCGCCATGGATGCGGAGGGCAATCTTTACTTTAAGGGGCGGAGCAAGAATGTGATCGTGACGCCTGCGGGGCTGAAGATTTACCCCGAAGACCTGGAGCAGGCGCTGCGCAAACAGCCGGAGGTGCGCGACTGCGTAGTGTTTCCGGTGGCGCGCGGCGGCAATTCCGAGGCCTGCGCCGCCCTGCTGATGAACAATGGCGCATCGGCCAAAGCCACGGTGGCGCGGGCCAACGATTCGCTGGCCGACTTCCAGCGAATTCGTTCCTGGTTTGTGTGGCCGGATGCGGATTTTCCGCGAACGTCCACGCAGAAGCCGAGGATGAACCTGATTCGCGAAGCGGCAGAGGCGCAGTTGGGCGTAGCGAGCGCGGCAGAGAGCGCACTGCCGGCTGTTACTTCAGCGCAGGGCGTTACGAATGCCACTGCCAATTCTGGTCCGGTGGCCAGCGAGTCGCGCTATCCCTACTCGCGCTGGGCGCAGAGCTGGCCGGTGCGGATGGTCCGATCACTGGTTTTTCACGCGATCACGCTGCCGTACATCCTGATCATGGCACGGCCCAAAATTACCGGACGCGAAAAACTCAAAGGCGTGCGCGGCCCGGTGCTGATCGCGTGCAACCACATCACCAAGATTGATGTGGGCTTTATTTTGATGGCGCTGCCATTACGGCTGAGAGCGCGGCTGGCCGTGGCCATGTCGGGCGAGATGCTGCGGGCCATGCGCCATCCGCCGCGTACGTGGCCACTGCCGCGCCGCCTGTGGGAGCAGTTGCAATATGTACTGGTGTCGGCGCTGTTTAATGTGTTTTCTTTGCCGCAGCGTGCCCGCTATCGCGAGAGCTTTCAGTTTGCCGCCGAGACGGTGAAGCGCGGCTACAGCGTGCTGGTTTTCCCTGAAGGCAAACGCACGGAGACCGGCGAGCTACAGGAATTCCGCAGCGGCATTGGCCGGTTGTCATCGCAATTGGAGTTGCCGGTGATTCCAATGCGCATTGACGGCCTGTTCGCGCTCAAGCAGCAGAAGAAGCATTTTGCCAGTCCGGGAGCGGTTCAGGTGAGGGTGGGAGAGCCAGTCCGCTTTGCCGCCAGCCAGGATGCCCAGGAGATCGCGAATGAACTGCAGAAGATTGTGGCGAATCTTTGATTATTGCGCTGTTCTGGCTTGTGAGTTTGGCCGCAAGTGCGGCAGCAGGGAGTAAACTCTTAAAGTATTGGTTTAGAGTTTAACGATTCAGGAATGACTGGCAATGTTTTTGACAGTAATAGCGATTCCGGTAAAGGCAGGCGTAGTGCAGGCAATTTAAGCTCGCTTGCCGGAAGCACGACTGGCAGCTGATTTGTCTTCGCGAGAGCGCACGGCAGCGGGCGGCGCACTCTGGATGCATTCCAGAGCAGAAAGCTCGGGCAGCTCTTGTTTCAGTTGCAGGATTGGCTCGAACAGGTCACCCATTTCCTCAGCACGTTTGAGGACCTGATCGGAGGTGAATACCAGCAGCTCCGGGTCTTTGTTCTTCAGGCAGTTCTCCACCTCATCCCAGGTGATGGGAGTGGACACTGTGGGCCGTTCTTTGGCGCGGAGAGAATATACGCAAACGGTGGTCTTATGCGCATCATTCTGGCTCCAGTCCACAAACACTTTTCCGGCACGCAGAGACTTCTTCATGTCAGAAACTACGCGGTCAGGATAACGAGCGGCCAGCTGCAGAGCGATGGTATGAGCAAACGCTTTGGTCTGGTCACAGGTCACCGGCGTGTTGAGCGGCACATAAATTTGCAGTCCTTTGGAGCCGGAGGTCTTGGGAAAGGCCTGCAGACCCAGGCATGCAAATATTTCACGGATACAGAGAGCAACCTGGCAGCAGGGAGCAATGGTGGCAGGCGAACCGGGATCGAGATCGAAGGCGATTACCGTGGGGCGGTCAATTTCCGGCGCGCGCGAGAGAGAGGTATGCATCTCGATGTTGGCAAGATTGGCCAGCCATACCAGCGAAGCCGCGTCTTCCACCACGCAGTAAAACATGTGGCGCTGGCTGCCCTCGCTCCAGACTCTGGCGGTTTTCATCCATTTGGGGCGGTATGCGGGACAGTTTTTCTCATAAAAGAATATGCCTTCCACGCCTTCGGGATAACGCTTCAGCGTGAGAGGCCGCCCCTGAAGGTGTGGCAGAAGGAACGGTGCAATTTGCACGTAATAATCAATCATCTTCCCTTTGGTAAAGCCACTGCGAGGATAGAAGACCTTGTCCAGCCGGGAGAGCCTGATCTCATGGCCGTCCATTTCCGTGATGATTTCCTGCTTCTCCATTGCGCCCCTTTCAATAAATTCGATGCAGGGCGTACCTGGCCTGGAACCGTTTGTAGTGCATTTTCAGAGCTGCTTCCGCAACATACAAGCACCAATGGGCCATCTAAGAGTGGGTGTCCAACGACGAGAAACCACTTCCGGTTAGTTCTTCGCAGCCGCCCGATTTTTCTCCTGAGCAGGAAGCTGTGTTCCGCGAGGTAATACGGCTTATGGACAGCAACAAGGTGCCGTTTGCCGTTTCCGGGGCTTTCGCCCTGCACGAGCATACGGGTATCTGGCGCGATACCAAGGATCTCGACCTCTTCATGCCCGCGGAGCAGGTGTCGCGTGCGCTGCAGGTGCTGGAAGCGAAGCAGTTTGCCACGGAGATTTGCGATCCTGCCTGGCTGGCCAAGGCAAGCCGCGGAGATTATTACGTGGACCTGATCACCGGAATGAGCAATGGCGTGGTCCGCGTGGACTATTCCTGGCTTTGGCGCGCGGCGCGGTCGGAAGTTTTCGGGATGCCGGTGCGAGTGCTGGCCCCCGAAGAGCTGATCGCGTCCAAAGTTTTTGTGACCCGGCGCGAGCGCTTCGATGGCGCGGATATCTGCCACATTATTTACGGCACGCGCGGCAAATTTGACTGGACGCGGCTGCTGCATCTGGTGGGTGAGCACTGGGAGATGCTGTTGTGGTACCTGGTGCTGTACCACTATGTTTATCCCTCGTCCGGCGACTCGATTCCCGCAGAAGTCTGGGACGAATTGCTGCACCGCTTTGGCGTGGAACTGGCCCATCCCAACCGCAGTGTGGAGTTTCGCGGCAGTCTGATTGACGAAAAGATGTTTGCCATTGATGTGACGGAATGGGGCAAACGCAACATCATGGAGGAATACCGCCAGGTGGTGGAGATGATTCATCCCCGTTCGCGCAAGGCCTCCTGATCCGGCAAACATTATGAGAATCGCGGCCACAGCCGACATTCACTTCACCCCGCAGAGTTACGACCGTCTGCGCGAGCCGCTCTCCCACGTGCGGGAGGAGGCCGACGTTTTGGTAATTGCCGGCGATCTCACCAATTACGGACGTCCGGACGAAATGCACTCACTGCTCAATGCTCTGGTGCGCCTGCGCGTGCCTGTAATCGCCGTACTCGGCAATCACGATTACGAAAGCGGACAGGAGCAGGAGCTGATCAACCTGATGACCGCGGAGGGCATCAAGGTGCTCGATGGCAGCAGCTATGAGCGCGACAGCGTGGGCTTTGCAGGGGCCAAAGGCTTTTTGGGCGGCTTTGGCCGCGGCGTGCTTACAGCATTTGGGGAGAAGGAAGTAAAGGCCTTCGTGCAGGCGGGCATTGATGAAACCATGAAGCTCGAGCGCTCGCTCTCCATGCTGCGCACACAAAAGACCGTGATTGTCACCCACTATGCGCCCATTGCTGAAACGGTGCAGGGAGAACCCAGCGAGATATGGCCCTATCTCGGCAGCTCGCGATTGTCTGATGTAATTGACCGCCACGGAGCTTCGCTGGCGCTCCACGGTCACGCCCATCACGGCAAAGCTGATGGCAAAACAACCGGTGGAGTTCCCGTCAGCAATGTGTCACTTCCGCTGCTGCTGGCGCAGGACCCTCCGTGTGCCTACCGGCTATTTGATGTGTAGCTGCAAAGCACTCAGCAATCGGCCAGCAATCAACCTTACAACTGATTGCTGACTGCTGAGTGCTGCTTCTCCCAGTGCTACTATTATTCCCGTGAACTCCATTGGCTCCAGTGTAGTGCGGATTGAAGCTGAAGCTCTGCGTGAGCTGGCTCAGCGTCTTGAGGGTCCCATGGGGCCGGACTTTAACCGGGCCGTGGAGTGTCTGCACTCCTGCGGCGGGCGCGTCGTGGTAACAGGTATGGGCAAGAGCGGAATCATCGCGCGTAAAATCGCCGCGACGCTCAGTTCAACCGGAACGCCCGCGCTGTATCTTCATCCCGCCGAAGCGCTCCATGGCGACCTGGGGATGCTGGTGAGAGGTGACGTTGTGCTGGCGCTCTCTTTCAGCGGCGAAACGGAGGAGATCCTTCAGCTTTTAGCCAACATTCGCCGCATTGGCAGCAAGCTCATCACTATTACCGGCGATAAGCTGTATCCGGCTGGCGGCAAAGGCAGCCGCTCCACGCTGGCCCAGGCCGCGGACATTGCTTTGGACTGCTCGATTGCCCAGGAAGCCTGCGCCATGGGCCTTGCTCCCACCGCCTCGACCACAGCCATGCTCGCGCTGGGCGATGCGCTGGCCGTGGCGCTCTCGGAAAAGCGCGGCTTTCGCGAAGAGGATTTCGCCAACCTGCATCCCGGCGGAAAGCTGGGCAAGAGGCTGGCCCGCGTCTCGCAACTCATGCACGGCGGCGATGCCGTGCCGCTGGTTTCTCTGGACACGAAGATGCCGGACGTAATTTATGAAATGTCACGTAAAGGCCTGGGTATCACTACGGTGGTGGACAACGGCAGGCTGGCCGGCGTGATCAGCGACGGCGATCTGCGGCGTCTGCTGGAGCATCGCCGGGACATCCTGCATCTCACCGCGGGTGATTGTATGACGGCGAGTCCCCAGACCATTCGCGCAGACGAATTTGCCGCTACCGCCCTTAACCTCATGGAGCAGAAGAAGATTACATCTCTGGTGGTGACCGATGCAGCCTTGCGCGTGGAAGGCGTGATTCATCTGCACGATTTGTGGGGAACGGAGATGGTGTGAGGACGGCTGTTCGCTCTTAGCCGTTGGCCTTTAGCTCCGGTATCGCAGGGCATACAGCATTGGCTAAAGGCCAGGTGCCAACGGCCAAAAGCCAAAAGTTACAGTTGATTCACAAGAAGGGAACACATGGTTTTCGGACTTGCTCTTTTGTGTGTTTTGCTCATTGTCCATAACATTTGGACTGACCAGAGAATAACCAGACTTGAAGCACGGCTGAATGAGCTGATCAGGCGCTACGAATCCGGTGTGACGATTCCGCAGAAGGGAACATTTCCGTCATATAGAAAAAGCTGAGGAAGCCCCTGGCTCTTAGCCGTTGGCCCTGGCTCCTGTATCGTAGTGCATACAGCATTGACTAAAGGCTAAGTGCTAAAGGCCAAGAGCTAAAAGCCAACAGCCAAAAAACCAAAATCTCATGTCCTCAGACCGCGCTAAAAAAATCAAAGTCGTCCTCTTCGATGTGGATGGTGTGCTTACCGATGGCACCATTTGGCTGTTTCCTTCTCCATCTTCCGCGCCGCGGAGTACGGATGCTCAGGTTGAGCGGGTGGAACGTCACGCCAATTTGCCGGGTTACGGCATCATCAGTCAGAACGTGATTGAGGCCAAGGGCTTCCACGCGCATGATGGCACTGCGGTTTCTCTGGCGCGCCTGGGTGGTTTGAAAACCGGAGTGGTGACCAAGCGTATCTCCGAAACCGTGGCCCTGCGGGCGCGTGACCTGCGTCTTGACTATGTTTTTCAGGGCGCGGCCAATAAATCAGACGTGCTGGACCAGATTTTGGCGGAAAGCGGCATTCGCGAAGAGGAAGTAGCGTATCTGGGGGACGATGTGATCGATCTTCCCATTATGCGCCGTTGCGGCCTCGCCATGGCGGTGGCCAATGCGCGTCCGCAGGTTAAGGCGATTGCGCACTATGAAACGCCTTCCGATGGCGGCAAGGGCGCGGCGCGCGATGCGGTGGAATATATACTGAAAGCGCAGGGAACTCTGGATCTGACTCTGGAAGCATATATTCACGCCCGGACGTCCATTCGCGAGCAGTAAAAACAGCGGCAAATCGAGTTTGCTATAATCAAAAGTCATCTCGCAATTGACCTTGTTCGTGCTGGTCCTCAAGAGGTCAATTCAGGGCAGTGCGGAAGTGGTGGAACTGGCAGACACACCATCTTGAGGGGGTGGCGCCGCGAGGCGTGGGGGTTCAAATCCCCCCTTCCGCACCAAAGTTTCTGAAAGGATTTTTCCCGTCACCATGTGGCTTATTTGGCTTCTCACGACGATTCACGTGATTGTATGTGCTGTTCTTATCCTTGTAGTGCTGCTGCAGCATGGCAAGAGCGCTGACATTGCCGCAACGTTCGGCGGCGTGGGCAGCCAGACGGCGTTTGGTCCGCGCGGTACGGCCACGCTGCTTTCCAGAGTCACTACCTGGTGCGCGGTCATTTTCATGATCACCTCCATTTCGCTCACCGTACTTTCCAATCGCAGCGCCGCTGGAGCGGGATCGGTCATGAGAGGCGAAAAGGCGCCGAGTGCACCCGCCCCGCAAGGCAAGTAGTCGTTTCCATTTTGCAGGCAAAGCAAGTTTCGGAGCAGACGGCTGTGAGCGATCACAAGACAGAGGAAAGACTGAAAAGCATTCTGGCCATGCCAGTTCCGCGGGCCGAGCGGGCCAGGCGGATCACCGAGGCGATCCTCTTGACCGGCGCGTGGCGCTGGGTTGGGATCTATGACGTGGATATTGACGGCGGTCTGGTTTCGAACATAGCCTGGAGCGGCCCCATCGGGCCTGTCTTTCTTACCTTTCCCATCTCCAAAGGGCTCACCTCGCGAGCCATCATCACCAAAAAGACCGTGTCGGTTGGGGATGTCGGCAAAGAACCCGACTACCTGCAGGCGCTGAGCTCCACGCAGTCAGAGATCATCATTCCGGTTTTGCATCCTCAGAGTCACCGCGTGATCGGAACGCTGGACGTGGAAAGCGACCGGACCAATGCATTTGATCAGGCTGCACAGGCGCTGCTTGAGAGCTACGTCAGCATACTTGGCGATTTTTGGGTTGACGGCAATCAGAACTGATCGTCCGGTGATGGAATACTTACCTTTATGATCCACAAAGTCATTCCTGTAGGCCCGCTGCAGTGCAACTGCTCCATCATCGGTGACGAGCAGACGCACGAAGCCATGGTGATTGATCCTGGAGATGAAATCGAGGGCATTCTCGCCATCCTGCGCCAGGAAGGGCTTACGCTCAAACAGATTGTGATCACCCACGCCCACATTGACCACGTGGGCGGAGCCATGCAGCTCAAGGCCGCGACCGGAGCGCCCATTCTCATGAACCAGAACGATCATGAGCTGCTCAAAATGCTCGAACTGCAGGCTGCCTGGATTGGCATGCGGCCACCCGATCCAGTTCATATTGACGATGCTCTGGAAGAAGGCCGCGTTCTGCAGGTTGGTCCCATCACTTCCAATGTGATCTGCACGCCCGGACACAGCGAGGGCAGCATCTGCCTCTATTTTCCCGAAGAGAAAAAGCTGATCGCCGGCGATACGCTCTTTGCCGGCAGCATTGGCAGGACGGACCTTCCCGGTGGATCCATGGAAAAGATCATGCGCTCACTTCATAACCGAGTTTTGGCCCTGCCGGACGAAACTGCGGTTACACCCGGTCACGGCCGGGGGACCACCATAGGCGCGGAGCGCGAAAGCAATCCTTTTCTGCAAAAAGGCCGCGTCCCTTACTAAATCTTCAGGCCTGACTTTTTTCCGCAGCAACTTGGAATAAAGCCTTTGCCTAATACAAAACTTACGCTGCCAAATCCAGCCGTTTCCCCTCGCTTGTATCTTTCTCTTCCTGCTTGTCTTTGGGGATTTTCCCCGCGCTGCTCTCTTTGGCCAGTTCGGCATTCAGCTCTGCGCCCAGCAGCATGGCAAAGCTGGTCCAGTAGAGCCAGACCATGAGAGCAACGGCCGCGCCGAGGGTGCCGTAAGTTTTATTGAAATTGGCAAAGCTGCGGAAGTAGAGTCCCAGCGCATACGAGAGGCCAAGCCAGCACCCCACGGCCAGCAGAGCTCCCGGCAGTGTGGCTGTAAAGCGCTGTTTTACATTGGGTCCAAGATAATAAAGTATCTCAATCGCCAGTACGGTAAACCCCACCGCGACAACCCAGTGGATGAACGGCCATGCGGCTGCAAACAGCCAGTGCAGATGGATTCGCGCCGCCAGCCAGTCGCCAAACTCAGGGCCTGCGATCATTACCGCCAGCGCCGTCAGCAGGAGCACCCCAATCAGACAGGTTAGCCCAATAGCCAGCAGACGAGTCTTCCAGAACGGCCGGTTGTCCTCCACGTCATAGGCGATATTCAGCGTCTTCATAGCCGAGGAGACTCCTCCGGAAGCCGCCCAGAGCGTTCCCAGCAGACCGAAGGAAAGCAGGGTTCCGCGATAAGGGGTGATTACGTCGGAAAGCACTCGCCGCACCAGTCCCATGCTGTCCGCCGGCACGAACGTGCTCATCAGTGCGAGTGCCTGATTGAACAGATTGGGAATCGGCAGGTAGGAGACCACTGCCGAAAGAAAGATCAGAGCAGGGAACAGAGAGATAACGAAATAGTACGAGAGAGCAGCTGCCATTTGCAGCGTGTGGTTGCGCAAAACGTCCCGATAAGTGCGCCAGAAACCGTGCTTGATTCCCTGGAGGGTCATTACATCTTAAGATGTAATGACCGCCTCCGGGGTGCCCTGCCTGCGTTAAGTGATGCTCACTTCTTCATACGTGCCGTAGACTTCCCGCAGAGCGTCGCAAATCTCGCCGACGGTCGCATAAGCGCGAACGCAGTCAATGATGTAAGGCATGGTGTTGGCGTCACTGATGTGGCCGTCCGTCCGCACCACCGGCTCCTGTGCCGCGGCGCGCTTCAACGCTTCCAGTCGGCGCTCGACTTCCTGATTGTCGCGGCGGGCGCGAAGCGCTTTGAGCTTTTTGGTCTGGTGCTCAGCCACGGAATCATCAATGTAGAGCGTCTCCATCGATTTCTCTTCGATCATGAAATCGTTCGAGCCGACAATGATCTTTTCTTTGGCTTCGGCAGCGCGCTGGAACTGGTAGGAAGCTTCGGCGATCTCTTTTTGCGGAAAGCCCAGCTCAATCGCCTTGACCATGCCACCCATGGCATCGAGACGGTCAAAATAATCGAATGCGCCTTTTTCCATGTCCAGCGTGAACTTCTCGACGAAGTACGA
>Ga0070730_10002562_pt1 | contig 16503 bp, 16 predicted proteins | sample Coa_R1_3_FD_66447 | JGI IMG/M metagenome (GOLD analysis project Ga0070730, IMG submission 66447) | Surface soil microbial communities from Centralia Pennsylvania, which are recovering from an underground coalmine fire - Coalmine... | ecosystem: Environmental > Terrestrial > Soil > Unclassified ... | reverse complement strand
GACTCCCAGGAGGCCGACGAGAATCAGCTTCTCAAGTCCGGACAATGGTGCGTGTTTGGATGATTGATTCATTTTCTTTCCTTCTTTCTTTCGGCCGGTTTTTGGGGAAAGCGCTGCTGCCTTATAACTACACCACCATACCTCAACACTGTGGGCGATATCGCTCTGCTGCCGCGGGTGCTCGACGCAGCCAGTCGATTTGACGAGCGCCTGGGGCAGGCCGAGCTGGATCCGCGTCTCGCCCAGCTCGGCTCGGTGCCCTTGTTCGTTTAGGCTACGGTGTGCGGGCCACGGCCTACTGCCGGGCGCTGGCGGGCCAGCTGCCCGCGTTGCGCGGCAACGGGCCGCACGGCGCCGGCCGCGCTCCACGTTCCGGCGATCTGCTGAAGATGTCGCTGCGTCATGATCGGTTCCTCCTGGTGCGGGGCCGCGCAAGGCGGCCCGTCTGTTGGTGATCCTGTTCTCGATAGCTCTAGTATAGGGGCGGATAATGAAGAGATGATGAAGATCCGGCGGAGATATTGCGCCGGCTGGCCCCCGGAACGCCGCCTGGCGGCATGTCCTGTGCTATAGTTGAGTTTGCCGCCACTGGGCGGCCGATGATCGTTCGGCCGGGCAGCGGCCACTGCCGGCCTCTACTACCCTGGAGGAACCTTCATGACCACGACCCCGCCCGCGGGCGCCGCGCCCACCCCGCCGACCCCCGCCGACGCCGCGGCCCCCGCCTATGTGCATCATGGCGAAGGGCACCATAGCCATAAGCATGAGCACGGCCAGCACGGCCATCATCACCACCGGCACCACCATGCCGGCGGCGAGCAGCCCCATGCCCACGGCACCGATCATACCCTGCATGCGGATCATCCGCAGCACGCCGAGCATCACGCCGGCTAAGCTGCCGGCGGCGCGCGGGCCCAAGATCGGCCCGCGCGCCGCCTCGGCTGCTGCCCGCCGCCCTACACCACTCCCCTTCCAACAAGCATAATTGACACGCCACCGCCAGCACCATATAATCGGGTTATGGATCGTGATCCCACCCAACGCTTTTCGACGCGGGTCGACAACTATGTGAAATACCGGCCGGGATACCCGCCGGCGCTGCTGGCCCTGCTGGAACGGGAGTGCGGCCTGACGCCGCTGGCCGTGATCGCCGATATCGGGGCCGGGACGGGGCTGCTGGCCGCGCTGTTCCTGGCCTACGGCAGCCGGGTGCTCGGCGTGGAGCCCAATCGCGCGATGCGCGAGGCCGGCGCCCGGCTGCTGGCGCCGCACCCCGGCTACACGGCGGTGGACGGCCGCGCCGAGGCGACCACGCTGCCCGCCCGCAGCGTCGACTTCGTCACCGCCGGCCAGGCGTTCCACTGGTTCGACCCGGCCGCGGCGCGGGCCGAGTTCCAGCGCATCCTGCGCCCCGGCGGCTGGGTGGCGCTGATCTGGAACCAGCGGCGCACCGAGTCCAGCGCGTTCCTGGCCGGCTATGAAGCCCTGCTGCAGACCTATGCTCCCGAATACCCGGTGCATGAGCCGGGCGCGGGGGCGGCGGGGATGCGTGCCCTGTTTGGCGCGGGGGGCTGGCAGGTCGCCCATTTTCCGAACGCGCAGCACCTGGACCGGGATGGGCTCCAGGGCCGGGTCCTCTCGTCGTCGTATGTTCCCGAGCCGGGCCACCCCAACCACGCGCCCATGCTCGCGGCGCTAGCCGATCTCTTCGCTGCGCATGAGGTCGACGGCCAGGTGACTTTCGAGTATGACACTGAAGTTTATTACGGCCGGCTGCCTGGCGCCTGAACGCCGCAAGACGGCCCGTAAGGATGGACGAAAGGATGGGTGAGTCCGATGAGCCAGCCCCCGGCGACAGAGAGCGTAGACCCCCTCCCGATCAAGGCGCTGGTCTGGGACAGCCACACGGAGCGCTGGGCGGGGACGACGAGCGCGGGCACGACGCTCCGCCTGGAGGCGATCACGGTGCATGAGCTCTATACCCGCATCTATACCCACCTGCAGGGCGAGATGGCCCCGCGGGAGGCCGCGCGGATCGTCGCCGATATCGTCTTCCGCCCCGACCTGATCGCCGATCTCACACAGCACCCGGAGCACTACGGCCCGGAGACCGACTGGTGCGCCCTGGCGCAACGCTGGCCCTGGGCCGGGCAAGGGGCCTAAATGCCGCGATCAAAGCGGCCAACATGCGGCGCGATCCGCGAATCGCTTTGTGTGTCGACGACGATCAGCCCCCCTTTAGCTTTGTGCTGGTGGAGGGTACCGTGACCCTTGGTGACGACCTCGCCGAGTTGCGCACCTGGGCGGGCCGCATCGCCTTCCAGCCCATAGTGGGCAATAACCCCGCAATTGCTCTAATTGCCCTACCCAACCTATTGACAAGGTTGCTGAGATCGCATATACTCTGTGTCAATTACCGGTTGGCCCTATTGGGCTAAAGAACAGGATTCACGCTATGCTGCACATCGCCGTCAACTTCATTCTTAGCCTTCTCCTTGTCGCCCTGATTATTGTCACGGGCGGGCAGGCGGGTGGGAGGCAGGCAGCGTAAGCGTCAGACAGGTTCAACAGTGCAGCCCCTCCCCATAAACGGGAAGGGGCTTTTTCGTTAGCCGGTAAGTGTATCTCGCGTCGCCACAATGCCCCGTGGCGCGCACCCGTTCGCTGCCAGTGCCGGCAGCCCCACGGCCCGGGGGGCCGTGAGCCCCGTCGCTCACCTGACCTGATCGCCCAGGAAATTGGGCTGCCGCCTGGCGGCAGTCTCGCCGGCCGTGCGGCCGGCCGCTGCTTGGCGCCCCCAGGGCGCGTCGAGAGGAGAGCTTATGCGTTCCGACACGATCAAGCGAGGCTTTGCGCGGGCGCCCCACCGTAGTCTGCTGCGGGCCACCGGCCAGATCCGCGCGGAGGCGGATTTCGAGAAGCCGTTCGTCGCGGTCTGCAACTCCTATGTCGACATCATCCCCGGGCATGTCCACCTGCAGGAGTTTGGCCGGGTCGTCAAAGAGGCGGTGCGGGCCGCCGGAGGCATCCCGTTCGAGTTCAATACGATCGGCGTGGACGATGGCATCGTCATGGGCCACGACGGGATGCGCTATTCCCTCCCTTCGCGCGAGCTGATCGCCGACTGCGTCGAGACCATGGCCGCCGCACATTGCTTCGACGCGATGATCTGCATCCCGAACTGCGACAAGATCACGCCGGGCATGCTGATGGGCGCGGCCCGGGTCAACCTGCCGACCATTTTTGTCTCCGGCGGGCCGATGCTGGCCGGGGTGGACGCGCAGGGCACGAAAAGCGACCTGATCACCGTCTTTGAAGCGGTCGGCCAACACGCCGCCGGCCAGATCGACGACGCGCGGCTGCAGCAGCTGGAGCAGATCAGCTGTCCCACTTGCGGCAGCTGTAGCGGCATGTTCACCGCGAACTCGATGAACTGCCTCTGCGAAGCCCTCGGCATTGCCCTGCCCGGGAACGGCACCATCCCGGCCGTGTCTCCCGCCCGCCACGCGCTGGCCCGCCAGGCCGCCACGGCGCTCCTCGCCCTGGTGCGCGGCGGTATCCGCTTCGGGGACATCGTGACCGCGGCGGCGATCGATAACGCCATGGCCCTCGACGTGGCCATGGGCGGCTCGACGAATACGGTGCTCCATGTGCTGGCCCTGGCCCGCGAGGCCGGGCTCGACTACCCGGTGGCCCGCTTTAATGCCGTCTCGGACCGCGCCCCGCACCTGGCCAAGATCTCCCCGGCCTGGGACGGGCCGCGCCAGTGGCATATGCAAGATGTCGACGCCGCCGGCGGCGTGCCGGCTATCCTGGCCGAGCTCGCGCAGAAGCCGGGCGTGCTCCAGCTCGACGCGCTGACGGTGACCGGCGCCACCCTGGGCGCGAATCTACGGCATGTGGAGAACCGCAACCCCGCCTGCATCCGCCCGATCGCCGACCCGCATTCGGCCCGCGGCGCGCTGAGCGTGCTCTTCGGCAACCTGGCGCCCGAGGGCGCGATCGTCAAAGTCGGCGCCGTCGACCAGCACCAACTGCGCTTTACGGGCCCGGCGCGAGTCTTCGACGGCGAGGAAGCGGCGATCGCCGCCGTGCTTGAGGGGTGGGTCCAGCCCGGCGACGTCATCGTCGTCCGGCAAGAGGGCCCCCGCGGCGGCCCGGGCATGCGCGAGATGCTGGCCCTGACCAGCCTGGTCAAGGGCATCCCCGAGTTGGGTGCCAGCACGGCCCTGATCACCGATGGGCGGTTCAGCGGCGGCACGCGCGGCCTCTGCATCGGCCACGTCTCCCCGGAGGCGGCCGAACAGGGGCCGATCGGCCTCGTCCAGGACGGCGACCTGATCCAGATTGACCTGGCGGCCCGCACGCTCGACGTCGCCGTGCCGGACGCCGCCTGGGCGGCCCGCCGCGCCGCCTGGCGAGCCGCCCCGCCCCGCTATACCCGCGGCTGGCTGGCCCGCTACACCCGCCTGGTCACCAATGCCAGCAACGGCGCGGTCCTCAGTTAAATGGAAGGAGCAACTATGAGTGCGCAACGAACCGGCGCCCAGGTGATGTGTGAGGCGCTGATCCGCGAAGGCGTGACGGTGATGTTCGGCATCCCGGGCGGGACGATCATGCCGTTTTATCACGCCATGTGGGAGTACCGTGACCAACTGCGGCATGTGCTCTGCCGCCATGAGCAGGGCGCCGGCCATGCGGCGGAGGGCTATGCCCGAGCCACCGGCCGGCCCGGGGTCTGCATCGGCACCAGCGGCCCCGGCACCACCAACCTGGTGACGCCGATCGCCGATGCCTGGATGGACAGCACGCCCCTGGTCGCCATCACGGGGCAGGTCGGCAGTGCCGTGCTGGGCAAAGATGCCTTCCAGGAGACCGATATCACCGGCATCACGATGCCGATCACCAAGCACAATTACCTGGTGAAAGACCCGGCCACCCTGCCCTACGTCTTTCGCGAGGCCTTCCATATCGCCACGACCGGCCGGCCGGGCCCTGTGCTGATCGATATCACCAAAGATGCCCAGCAGGCCTCGATCGTGCCGGACTGGACCGTGACGCTGGACCTGCCGGGCTACCGGCCCGTCTACGAGGGCAACCGGCGGCAGATCCGCGCGGCCATCCGGCTGCTGACCGCCGCCCGCAAGCCCCTGATCCTGGCCGGCAACGGCGTGATCCAGAGTGAAGCGACCGCCGAGCTGCGCGCCCTGGCCGAGCACACCGGTATCCCGGTGATCACCACCCTGCATGGCCTGGGCGCGTTCCCGGAGGACCATCCGCTGAGCCTCGGCATGCCCGGGATGCACGGCTGGGTGCATGTCAATCGCGCCATCCAGCAGTGCGATGTGCTGCTCAACCTTGGCAGCCGCTTCGACGACCGGGTGACCGGCAAGGCGTCCACCTTTGCGCCCCAGGCCCAGATCATCCACGTGGATATCGACCCGGCCGAGATCGGCAAAAATGTAAAAACGGCCGTCCCGATCGTCGGCGATGCCCGGCTCGTGCTCCAGGCGCTGCTCGCCGAGATGCCCGCCCGCGCGGCCGGCGCGTGGCTGGCCGAGATCCGCGCCCTGCAGGCCCAGCACCAGCACCGCCAGCTCTACTTGAACCGGCCCGACACCACGCAGCTCCTGCCCCACGACGTCTACGCGGCCCTGACGCGCATCCTCAACGCCCGCGGCCATTACCGGGTCGTGACCGATGTCGGCCAGCATCAGATGTGGGCCGCCCAGCTGATCGACTGGTATCGTCCGCGTACCCACATCACCAGCGGCGGCGCCGGCACGATGGGCTTCGGCGTCCCGGCGGCGATGGGCGTGGCCATCGCCCACCCGCAGGACACCGTCTGGGCGATTGTCGGCGACGGCGGCTTCCAGATGACCAACCAGGAGCTGGCGACGATCGTCCAGGAGGGCATCCACAACGTCAAAGTCGCGATCATCAACAACGGCTACCTGGGCATGGTCCGCCAGTGGCAGGAGCTCTTCGAGGGCAAGCGCTACAGCGGCACGCCGCTCTCCGGCCCGGATTTCGCCCGTCTGGCCGAAGCCTACCGCCTGTGCGGCCGCACGGTCGACCAGGTGGCCGATGTGGCGGCCACGATCGAGTGGGCCTGCGACTACGACGGCTCGGTCGTCATCGACTTCCGGGTCGAGCGCGAGGTCAACGTCTTTCCTATGGTGCCGCAGAACAAGAGCATCGGCGAGATGCTGACCGAGGCACCCCAGGCGCTGGCGGTATAACCACGGCGAGCGGGCGGGCCGCCCGCCGAGGAGGCAAGGGGTGAAACATACATTGGTGACGTTGTTGCAGGATCGGCCCGGCGTGCTCAATCGCGCGGTCAGTCTGTTCCGCCGGCGCGGGTTCAATATCGAGAGCCTGGCCGTCGGCCACAGCGAAACGCCCGGCGTCAGCCGCATGACCCTCGTGGTCGACGCACCGGATGTCGAGCAAGTGGTCAAACAGCTCTACCGCCTGATCGAGGTGCTTAAGGTTAGCGACCTGACCGGCGCAGCGGCCGTGGAGTTGGAGCTGGCGCTGCTGAAGGTTCATGCGCCGGGCGGCCGCCGGGCCGAGATCCTCGCCCTGGTGACGGCCTTCGGCGCCCGGGTCGCCGACACCGGCCCCAGCACGATGATCCTGGAGCTGACCGGCGCCCCGGCGCGGGTCGAGACCTTTATCGAGATCGTCCGGCCCTTCGGCATCAAAGAGCTGATGCGCACCGGCCGCGTGGCGATGCTGCGCAGCGCGGTCCCGCCGGCCGCGGCGGGCGCGGGCGCCGGAGCTGAAGGGTAGCGGGTATCTTGTCAACGGGCCCCGGCCAGTGGGGCCGGCACCCCCACATTTAGCGGGACGATGTCCCAGAAGAAGGAGCAAGTGATGACAGCGACCGGATATAACCAACCACCGATGCCCCCCCAAGACCCCCACGGGCACCGCCGCCAGGCTGCGCGCCCCCGGGTCGCCGCCCTGGCGCCCCGGGCCGTGCTCGTGCAAGTCGAAGAAGTCCTGGCCGCCGCCCGCCGCGAGTCGCCCGCCCCGCCTGCTCTGGACGACGACGGCGTGGACTGGTGTGCCCTCTGGGCCCGCTATGGCGAGATGTTGGACTGACTCCCCGACCCCGCGTGCAAAGGAGGCACGGCAATGGCAGAACTGTTTTATGATCACCAGGCCGACCTGGGGCGGCTGCAGGGGCGGCCAATCGCGGTCGTCGGCTTCGGCAGCCAGGGGCATGCGCACGCCTTGAATTTGCAAGACAGTGGGCTCGACGTGCGGGTCGGCCTCTATGAGGGCTCGCGCAGCTGGGGCAAAGCGGAGGCGGCGGGCCTGCGCGTGCGATCCGTCGCCAACGCGGTGCGCGAGGCGGCGCTGATCATGGTCCTCACGCCCGATACCGGCCAGGCCGCGCTGTATGCGGACGCGATCGGCCCCCACCTGCGGGCCGGCCAGACCCTGATGTTCGCCCATGGCTTCAACATCCGCTTCGGCCAGATCGTGCCGCCGCCCGAGGTCGACGTCAGCATGGTCGCGCCCAAGGCGCCCGGCCACCGGGTGCGCGAGGTGTTCGTGCAGGGCGGCGGCGTGCCGGCGCTGGTTGCCGTCCACCAGGATGCCTCCGGGCACGCGCTGGAGGATGCGCTCGCCTACGCCAAGGGCCTCGGCGCGACGCGGGCCGGGGTGCTGCGGACCACCTTCACCGAAGAGACCGAGACGGACCTCTTCGGCGAGCAGGCCGTGCTCTGCGGCGGCGTCTCGGCGTTGGTCAAGGCCGGATTCGAGACGCTCGTCGCGGCGGGCTACCAACCGGAGGTCGCCTACTTCGAGTGCATGCACGAGCTGAAGCTGATCGTCGACCTCTTCTACCAGGGCGGCCTCAATTACATGCGCTATTCGGTCTCCGATACCGCCGAATATGGCGATTACGTGGCCGGGAGCCAGATCATCAACGCGCAGACCCGCGCGGCGATGCAGACCCTGCTCGCCAACATCCAGAGTGGCGCGTTCGCCCAGGAATGGATTGCCGAGAACCAGGCCGGCCGGCCGCGCTTCAACCGGATGCGCCGGCAAGATGTCGAGCACCCGATCGAGGCCGTGGGCAGCCGGTTGCGCCGGATGATGCCCTTCGTCCAGCCGAAAGAAGTCGTGCCGGGCCAGGGCGGCGCCTGAGGAGGGGAGAGCCAATGGAAGACCACGTCCGCATTTTCGATACCACGCTGCGCGACGGCGAGCAAGCGCCGGGCGGCACCATGTCGCGCGACGAGAAGCTCGCCGTCGCCCGCCAGCTGGCCCGGCTGGGCGTCGACATCATCGAAGCCGGCTTCCCGGCCGCCTCCCCCGGCGACTGGGAGGCGGTCCAGGCCATTGCCCAGGAGATCGGCACGCCGGATGGGCCGGTGATCTGCGGCCTGGCGCGCGCCGACCAGGCCGACATCGACCGCTGCTGGAGCGCGATCGCGCCGGCCGCCCGGCCGCGCATCCACACCTTCCTGGCGACCTCGGATATCCACCTGGAGCACAAGCTGCGCCTGAGCCGCGACCAGGTGCGGGAGCGGGTCGGCGCCATGGTCCGCTACGCGCGGCAATTCTGTGCGGACGTCGAGTTCTCGCCCGAGGACGCCGGCCGCTCGGACCCCGCCTTTCTCTACGAGGTGCTGGGCGTCGCGGTCGCCAGCGGCGCCACCACGCTCAACATCCCCGATACGGTCGGCTACCTGACCCCCGAGGAGTATGGCACCCTCATCGCGGGCGTGCGCGCCCACGTGCCGGGGGCCAGCCAGGTCGTGATCTCCACCCATTGCCATGACGACCTCGGCCTGGCTGTGGCCAACTCGCTGGCCGGCGTGCGCGCGGGCGCGGGGCAGGTCGAATGCACGATCAACGGCATCGGCGAGCGGGCCGGCAACGCCGCCCTGGAAGAGGTGGTCATGGCCTTGCAGACCCGGCGGGCCTTCTTCGGGCGCACGAGCCGCGTCGACACCCGGGAGCTGGGCCGCGCCTCGCGCTTGGTCGCCGCCTGTACGGCGCTGTCGGTGCCGCCAAACAAGGCGATCGTCGGCGCGAACGCCTTTGCTCACGAGGCCGGCATCCACCAGGACGGCATCCTCAAGAACCGGCTAACGTACGAGATCATGAGCGCGGAAACGGTCGGCTGGGACGGGACGAACCTGGTGCTGGGCAAGCACTCCGGGCGCCACGCCTTCCGGGTCCACCTGGAGGCGCTGGGCTACCAGCTCCCGGACGAGGCTTTCCGCGAGGTGTTCACGCGCTTCAAGGAGGTCGCCGACAAGAAGAAGGTGGTGGACGACCGGGATATCGAGGCCCTGGTGTCCGGCGCGGTCCAGCGCCCGGTGCCGATCTACGCGCTCGACCAGGTGCAGGTGGCCTGCGGCACGCACGCCATCCCGACCGCCACCGTGCGCATGCGCGGGCCGGACGGCACCCTGCGCACCGAGTCGGCCCAGGGCACCGGCCCGGTAGACGCCGTCTGCGGGGCGATCAACAAGATCGTCGGCGAGCCCGGCGAGTTGGTCGAATTCGCCGTGAACGCCGTGACCGAGGGGATCGCCGCGGTCGGCGAGGTGACGATCCGGGTGCAGGAGTACGGCGCCGCGCCGGCCGCGGGGCCGGACGGCCCGGCCGCCTTGCGGCCCCTGGCCCGGCGATCGGGGGTCTTCAGCGGCTACGGCGTCGACACCGACATCATCGTGGCCGCCGCCGAAGCCTACGTGGCCGCCCTCAACCAGCTCTTCCAGGCCCGCGCCACCCGCGCGCCCGCCCTTGTCGCCCAGGGAGTGTAACGCCATGACCCAGCAGATCCGGCTCTACGATACCACCCTGCGGGACGGCACGCAGGGCGAGGGCCTGTCGCTCTCGGCCGCCGACAAAGTCAAGATCGCCCGCGAGCTGGATGGGCTTGGCATCCACTATGTCGAGGGCGGCTGGCCGGGGTCGAATCCCAAGGATGCCGAGTTCTTCACCCGGATGGCCGCCGCGCCCCTGCGCCGCGCCCGCGTGGCCGCTTTCGGCAGTACCCGCCACGCGGCCACCCGCTGTGCGGACGACCCCCAGATCCAGGCCCTGGTCGCAGCCCAGACGCCGGTGGTCACCTTATTCGGCAAAAGCTCGACTCTGCACGTCGAGCGGGTGCTGGAAACCACGCGGGATGAAAACCTGCGCATGATCGGCGAGAGCGTGGCCTATTTTAAGGCGCGGGGCCAGGAGGTCGTCTACGACGCCGAGCATTTCTTCGACGGCTACCGGCTCGATGCGGCCTACGCGTTGGCGACCCTGGCCGCGGCCGCCGCGGCCGGCGCGGATTGCGTGGTCTTGTGCGACACCAACGGCGGGACGCTGCCCGATTGCGTGGCGGAAACCGTGCGGCGGGTGCGCGGGCACATCCCGACCCCGCTCGGCATCCATACCCACAACGACGGGGCGCTCGCCGTGGCCAACGCGATGGCGGCGGTCGCGGCCGGCTGTGTGCAGGTGCAGGGCACGATCAACGGCTACGGCGAGCGCTGTGGCAATATGGACCTCGTGCCGCTGATCGCCAACCTGCAGCTGAAGCAGGGCTACGCTTGCCTGGCGCCCGAGCAGTTGGCCCGCCTCCGCGAGGTCGCGCATTTCGTCGCGGCCGTCGCCAACCTCAACCCGGACCCGCAGGCGCCCTATGTGGGGCGCAGCGCCTTTGCCCACAAGGGCGGCGTGCATGTGGCCGCGGTGGCCAAACTCGCCGCGAGCTACCAGCATATCGACCCGGCGCTGGTCGGCAACAGCATGCGCGTGATCGTCAGTGAGCTGGCCGGCCGCGGCAACGTCCGCCTGCGCGCCGCCGCTCTCGGCCTGGCCCTGAACGGCAATGAGCAGGCCGTCCTGGGCCGGATCAAGGAGCTGGAAAACGAGGGGTTCCAGTTCGAGGCCGCCGAGGGCTCCTTCGAGATGCTGGTGCGCCGCGCGGCCCCCGGCTACACGCCGCCCTTCACGCTGCTCGACTTCACCGTCCTGGTGGAGCAGCGCGGCGCCGGCGCCGTCCTGGCCCAGGCGAGCGTCAAGCTGCAAGTCGGCGACACGGTGATGCACACCGCCGCGGAGGGCGCCGGCCCGGTCAACGCGCTCGACCGCGCCATCCGCAAGGCGCTGCTGCCGCACTACCCGGAGCTGGCCGAGACCCACCTCGTCGACTACAAAGTCCGCATCGTCGACGAACATCTGGGCACGGCCGCCCGGCCCCGTGTCGTGATCGAGACGGCCTGCGGCGAGGAGCGCTGGAGCACCGTCGGCTGTTCGGAAAATATTATCGCGGCGAGCTGGCAGGCGCTGTGGGACAGCCTGGAGCTGCCCTTGCTGCGCCGCCTGGATCGCCAGGACGCTCAGGATAAGGAGGCGCAGGATGCCGATCACGCCCACCAAGTATATCTGGTTTAACAGCGAGCTGGTGCCCTGGGAGAAGGCGACCGTCCATGTGCTGACCCACGCCCTCCATTACGGCTCCTCGGTCTTCGAGGGCATCCGCTGCTACAGCACCCCGGACGGCCCGGCGCTGTTCCGGCTCACGCCGCATATCCGCCGGCTCTACGATTCGGCCAAAATCTACCGCATGGAGCTGCGCTACAGCCCGGCCCGGCTGGCCGCGGCCTGCCACGAGATCGTCCGCGCGAATGGGCTGACCAGCGCCTACCTGCGGCCCCTGGTCTGGCGCGGCTATGGTGAGATGTCGCCCTCGCCGCTCAAGAACCCCGTCGAGGTCATGATCGCCGCCTTTCCTTGGGGCGCCTATCTTGGCGAAGATGCGCTGGCCAACGGCGCCGATGTGGCGGTCTCGTCCTGGACGCGCATGGCGCCCAACACCATCCCGGCCCTGGCCAAGGCCGGCGGCAACTACCTGTCGTCGCAGCTGATCACCATGGAGGCCGAGCGCCACGGCTATGTCGAAGGCATCGCGCTTGATGTCCACGGTCAGCTCAGCGAGGGCGCGGGCGAGAACCTCTTTGTCATCCGCGACGGCGTGATCTACACTCCCCCGGTCACCGCGGCCCTGTTGCCGGGCATCACCCGCGACACGGTGATGGTCCTGGCCCGCCAGCTGGGCTACGAGGTGCGCGAGCAGGCCCTGCCCCGCGAGGCCCTCTATGTGGCCGACGAGCTCTTCTTCACCGGTACCGCCGCCGAGGTCTCCCCCATCCGCTCGGTCGATCGCATAGTGATCGGTAGCGGCCGGCGGGGCCCGATCACGACGGCGCTCCAGCAGGCCTTCTTCGGCCTCTTCACCGGCGAGACCCGCGACCGCTGGGGCTGGCTCGAATATCTCACAGAAAGGAAGCCGATCGATGAGTGAAACCCAAAATACTGAGAAACCCGGCAGCCCGGAGGATCCCGCGGCGCACGAACAGCGCGTGGTCCTGGACCTGACCTGCTTCAGCGGCGCGGAGCTGACCCGCCTGGCGGCCCTGCGTGAGCGGTTTCCGCTGGGCGATGTGACCGAGTCGCTGCATGACTACAAGCGGCTGCGCTTCGCCCGCTGGCTCTACGAGCAGGGCCGGCTGGCCAGCTAACCACCCGCGGGAGGCTTTGATGCACAATCCGCGCACCCTGTTCCAGAAGATCTGGGACGCGCACCTGGTCCAGCCGGAAACGGCGGCGACCCCGGCGGTGCTTTACGTCGACCTGCACCTGGTGCATGAGGTCACCTCGCCCCAGGCCTTCACCCAGCTGCGCGCGCAGGGGCGCCCGGTCCGCCGGCCGGGGCAGACTCTGGCGACGATGGACCACTCCACGCCGACCGCGCCGCCCGGCCCTGCCGGCGCGATCCCGGTGGTGGACGCCCAGGCCGCCGCCCAGTTGAGCCAACTGGAGCGCAACTGCTCTGAGTTCGGCATCCCGCTGTTCGCGCTGGGCAACGACCGGCAGGGCATCGTCCATGTCATCGGGCCGGAGCAGGGGCTGACGCAGCCCGGTATGACGATCGTCTGCGGCGATAGCCACACCAGCACCCACGGCGCCTTCGGGGCGCTGGCCTTCGGCATCGGCACCTCGGAAGTCGCGCATGTGCTGGCCACGCAATGCCTGCTCCAGAGCCGGCCGCGGACCATGGAGGTGCGCATCGACGGGCGGTTGCCGCCCGGCGTGGCGGCCAAGGACCTCATCCTGGCGATCATCGCCCAGATCGGGGTAGGCGGCGGCACCGGCGCCGTCTTCGAGTACACCGGCGCGGCCATCCGCGCCCTGAGCATGGAAGAACGCATGACGATCTGTAATATGTCGATCGAAGGCGGCGCGCGCGCCGGGCTGATCGCCCCCGACGACACGACCTACACCTACGTGGCCGGGCGCCCTTATGCGCCCCAGGGCGCGGCCTGGGACGCCGCCGTCGCCGCCTGGCGTGCCCTGCCGACCGACCCGGGCGCCCCCTATGACGCGACGGTGACCCTCGACGCCCAGCGGCTGGCGCCGATGATCACCTACGGCACGAATCCGGGCATGGGCATGCCGATCGACGGCCGCGTCCCCGACCCCGCCAGCCTGCCCGACGCGAGCCAGCGCCTGGCGCTGGCCCAGGCGCTCCGCTACATGGACCTGCAGCCCGGCCAGCTCCTGCTGGGCAAGGCGGTCGACGTCGTCTTCCTGGGCAGCTGCACCAACGCGCGTATCTCCGATCTGCGCCTGGCCGCCGGCCTGCTACGGGGCCGCCGGGTCGCGCCCGGCGTGCGCATGCTCGTCGTCCCCGGCTCGCAGGGCGTCAAACGCCAGGCCGAGGCCGAGGGGCTACACGAGATCTTCCGCGCGGCGGGCGCGGAGTGGCGCGCGGCCGGCTGCTCGATGTGCATCGCCATGAACGGCGATCAGCTGGCGCCGGGCCAGTACGCCGTCTCGACCAGCAACCGCAACTTCGAGGGCCGCCAGGGCCCGGGCGGCCGCACCTTCCTGGCCAGCCCCTTGACCGCCGCCGCCACGGCGATCGCGGGGACGATTGCTGATGCACGGGCCTTGCTGCGCGACGCGTGAGGCGCATGACGCCTAACGGATGGAGGACCAAAGCCAACGATGGACCCGATCACGACCTTTACCGCACCCCTGGTCGCGTTGCCGATGGCCGATATCGACACCGACCAGATCATCCCGGCGCGCTTTCTGAAGACGACCACGCAGGCGGGGCTCGGCGCCAGCCTGTTCGCCGACTGGCGCTATGCGCCCGGCGGCGCCCCGCGGCCCGAGTTCGTGCTCAACCGTCCGGAGGCCCAGGGCGCCGGCATCCTCGTCGCCGGCCCTAATTTCGGCTGCGGCTCCTCACGGGAGCACGCCCCCTGGGCCCTGCTGGACTACGGCTTCCGGGCCGTCGTCAGCACGGCCTTCGCCGACATCTTCCGCAACAACGCGCTGAAGAATGGCCTGCTGCCGATCGCGGTCGACGCGGCGACTCATGCCGCGCTCTTACAGCAAATCGCCGCCCGGCCGGGGGCGCAGGCGACAGTGGACCTGGTCCGCCAGACGCTGATCCTGCCCGACGGCCAGGAGGCCCGCTTCCCCATCGACCCGTTCGCCCACCACTGCCTGCTGCAGGGCCTCGACCAGCTGGGCTTCCTGCTAGCGGCGGCACCGGCCATCGCCGCCTACGAAGCCGCCCACCCGGCGCGGGTTTGCACGGTCGAGGTCCAGGCAATCTGACAGGAGGAGTGGACGGATGCCAGAGGTTTCAGATAGATCCGCACAGGGACTTTATGATGCACGCTTCGAGCACGATGCCTGCGGCATCGGTTTTGTCGCCCGCCTGGCCGGGCAGCCGGGCCACGACATTCTCGACCTGGCCCTGACCGCCGTCGCCAACATGGCCCACCGGGGCGGCGTCCAGGCCGACGGCAAGAGCGGCGACGGCGCCGGCGTGCTCACGGCGCTGCCGCAGGCCTTCTTCGCCCGCGAGCTGGCCCGGCGCGAGATCCGCTACCCCGTGGCCGACCTCGCCGTGGGCATGGTGTTTCTACCCCGCGACGCAGGGGCGCGCCAGATGGCCCGGCGGCTGCTGGGGCAGGGGCTCGCCGCCTACGGCCTGGCGGTGCTCTGCTGGCGGGAGGTGCCGATCGACCCGGCGGCCCTGGGCGCCCGCGCCCACGAAACCTGCCCGGCGATCGAGCAGGCCCTGATTGGGCGCCCGCCTGGCCGGTATGGCCCCGGCGAAAGCTACGAGCGGGCGCTGTACCTGGCCCGCAAGACGGCCGAAGCCCTGGCCCGCAAGGCCGGGATCGCCGACTTCGCCATCCCCTCACTGTCCAGCCGGACGCTGGTCTACAAAGGACTGCTGGTCGCGCCCCTGCTGGGCCAATTCTATCCCGACCTGCGCGACTCGCTGTACGCGACCCCCCTGGCGGTGTACCACCAGCGCTATTCCACCAACACCTTCCCCACCTGGGAGCGCGCCCAGCCCTTCCGCATGCTCTCCCACAACGGCGAGATCAACACACTGCGCGGCAATGTCACCTGGATGCGCGCCCGCGAGGCGGCCTGGCGCCGCCAGGCGGAGCGGACCTGGGCGGGCGGGCCCGGGAGCGAGATCCCCAGTGGGCCCGCCCTCGCCACCCAGGTCGCCCAGCTGGGGCCGGTCGTCGACGAAAGCGGCAGCGATTCGGCCATGCTCGACAACGTGCTCGAGTTGATCGTCCAGGGCGGGCGGGATGTCCGCCACGCCCTGGCCCTGCTGGTGCCGGAGGCCTGGGAGCACGTGCCCGACCTCGACCCCGCCTGGCGCGCTTTCTACCAATATCATGCCGGGCTGATGGAGCCCTGGGATGGGCCGGCCGCGCTCGCCTTCTCCGATGGCCAGGTGGTCGGCCTGGCCCTCGACCGCAACGGGTTGCGCCCGGCCCGCTACCTGCTGACCGACGACGGTCTGGTCGTCTGCGGCTCCGAAGTGGGCGCGGTGCCGATCGACGCCGCCCGGATCATCCGCAAAGGCAAGGTGGGCCCCGGCCAGATGATCGCCGCCGACCTGCGCACCGGCCGCTTCGAGGAGAACGCGGCGATCAAGTGCCGGCTGGCCGCCCAGCAGCCCTACGCCGCCTGGATCGATCACTACCGGCACTTCCCGGCGGCCGCCCCCGGCCGGGAAGCGGCCCCCCGCCCGGAGGCGCCCGCCCCGCCCCTGCCCGTCTTGCAGCGCGCCTTCGGCTACACCGCCGAAGAGCTGACCCTGGTGCTGCGCCCGATGGCGGAGGACGGCCAGGAGCCGATCGGCTCGATGGGCGATGATACCCCCCCGGCCGTCTTTGCCGAGCGGGCGCGGCCGCTCTACAACTATTTCAAACAGCGCTTCGCTGAAGTGACCAATCCCCCGATCGATCCCTTACGCGAAGGGCTCGTGATGTCCCTCTCCATCGGCCTGGGCGCCCGAGGCGACCTGCTGGCCGAAGCGCCCGACCACGCCCACCTGATCTGGCTGGCCAGCCCGGTGCTGACGGCGCCCCAGCTGGCGGCCCTGTGCGCGACTGCCGACCCGGCCTTCGCCAGCGCGATCTT
>Ga0070730_10002560_pt1 | contig 16512 bp, 16 predicted proteins | sample Coa_R1_3_FD_66447 | JGI IMG/M metagenome (GOLD analysis project Ga0070730, IMG submission 66447) | Surface soil microbial communities from Centralia Pennsylvania, which are recovering from an underground coalmine fire - Coalmine... | ecosystem: Environmental > Terrestrial > Soil > Unclassified ... | reverse complement strand
GACCTCGGTTTCCAGCCGGAAGGCGTCCGGCGTGTTCGGGATCGTCAGCCACTCCTCGTCGACGGCGTAGTCGCCGGACGCCAGCGTCCGCCCGTCCACGGTCACCGAGACCGGCTTGAGCCGCTCGCCGTTCAGCCTCAGAGGCTCCGCATGTTGGCCGTCGCGGCGGATGGCGAGCCTCGCCTTCACCCGTGTCGCGTGCGGCTCCAGGACGATGTCGAGTTCGACGTCGTCAACCAGGAAGCCAGGCGGCCGGTAGTCGGCGAGCCTGACGGGCGGAGGGGGTTCTGTGCGCATTCGAAGCGTTTAGCCCCCGTTCACCGAAACCGCCACGGTCTCATTCGACGTTGTCGTCGGCGCGTTCAATGTCGCGACGTGAGAAGGGAATGAGCATCGGCGTGCGTCGCCGGTAGCGGACGTAGGCCTCGCCCAGTTCGCGCCCGAGGAAGCGCTCTTCCGCACGAGCCTTCATCCACCAGCCGAGGGTCATGAAGGCGGCGCCGAGCAGGGCGGCGGGCGTGCCGAGCTCGATCGCCAGGAGGAAGCTCGCCGCGATGATGCCGGTGTAGATCGGGTGCCGCACGAGGCCGTAGGGGCCGGTGTCCACCACGCGGTGCCCCTCCTTGCGGGTGATCGACCCCGACCACAGCGGACCGAGATAGAGCCGGGCCCACCAGGCGAAGGCGAAGCACGTCACGGTCGCGGCGCAGAGCGCCCAATCGACGCTTTGGGACGATCGCCACAGTTCCTGGGCGAACCCGGCGCGAAGGAAGCCGGCGCGCCGGGCGAACACCGGCGCGAACAGCAGCGTCGTGCCGAGCATGGTCGGCAGATAGTGCGCCCATCCGCCGATCCCGCCCGGACGGCCGACCGTACGCCGGGACCAGATGGCCGCGACCGCCCAGGAGGCCCCCCAAAGGAACCAGATCAACAACGTCGCCCGAACCGGGATACTGTTCAAACGACTTCGTCCCCAGCGCCGCGATGGACGTTACGCTGATGCCGGCGCGGAGGCTACCGGCCGAAGGCGCGGGCGATCCACCCGCGCCATCGGCCTGTCGCGCTAGGCCAGGGCCCGCGAGGCGCGGCGCTTGCTACGCAGGGCCGCTCCGGCACATCCGAGGCCGACCAGCATCAGCGTCCAGGCCGCCGGCTCGGGCGTGTCGCTGAAGACGTACAGCGGAGCCGTGTTCTGGAAGTTGATGTTCCATCCGTTCGAGTACCAATACTTTCCGACTTCCTGCCACGTGCCCAGTTCCGGCACGGGAATCAGGTTGGCGGGGTTGATGTTGTGGGTCGGCGTCGGGATGAAATTCTCCGAGTCCGAGTCGAAATAGATAAAGCCGGCGAAGGCGTAGATATAGTCGCTGTCCACCGGGGTGGGAGATCCGCCTTCGGTGCCGACAAGGTCATGGTCCTGCAGCTTGACGCCGAATCCATCCGGCGCGTTCGTCGGTATGCCGGTATTGAGCAGCCCGTCCTGCACGTTCGCCGGGTTCATCGGCTCGGCCACGCAACTGACCATCCCTCCGAAGAGCACGCAGTCGCTCGAGCCCGCGGGTATTGGCGGAAGCTGAGCACTGGCGGGGCCGGCCAGAGCCAAGGCGCCGAGGCTCCCTACGGCAACGCTACGCAACAGCACGGAACAGGCTGCACCCTCAAACCAACGCGTCATGGCATCGCTCCCTCTGAGTTTGCTGTTCTCCCCCCAGTTGGCAGCCACAGGAAGGTCATATTCGAGTCCTTTTGTCAAGTGTCACTGGGCGATTATTGAAACACCAAGGTCAGAATACGGCGTCAAAGACTCTCGAATCGACGAGAACGGGGCGTGGCGGCGGCGGCCGGCGACCTCGCACGCCAAATCGCGGCGCTTGCCGTACGGTCATACTTTCCCCGTCGTGAAAGCCCGCTATCCTGCCGGGCAAAGACCTTAGGCAGGAGCGCACGCCCCGATGGATTTCGACTTTTCCGACGATCAGAAGTTCCTCAAGAGCGAGGCGCGCAAGTTCCTCGACGCCCGCTGTCCGGTGAGCGTCGTGCGCGGCGTGCTGGACGATCCGGCCAGATCCTACGACGAGGGCCTGTGGAAGGCCGTCGGCGAGCAGGGCTGGCTGGGGACCGCGATCCCCGAAGAGTTCGGCGGCCTGGGCCTGGGCGGCATCGAGCTGTGCGCCATCGCCGAGGAGCTCGGACGAGCGCTGGCTCCCATCCCCTTCGCCTCCACCGTCTATTTCGTCACCGAGGCCCTGATGCTGGCCGGCTCGCAGGCGCAGAAGGCCAAGTGGCTGCCGAAGATCGCCGCCGGCGAGGTGATCGGCTGTTTCGCCACCGTCGAGCGTCCCGGGACCCTCGGCGAGGCCCAGGCTCAGGCCCGGGTCGAGGGCGGCAAGCTGACCGGGGTGAAGATCCCGGTCACCGACGGCGACATCGCCGACCTCGCGGTGGTGCTGGCGAAGGAAGCGGGCCAGACCGCTCTCTATCTGGTTGAGCTGGGCGGCGCCGGCGTGACGCGCGAGACCCTCAAGACCCTCGACCCGACCCGCGGCGTGGCCAAGCTCACCTTCGAGGGCGCGCCCGCCGAACGGCTGGGCGAGGCCGGCGAGGGCCTGAGCCTCGCCGAGGCGGTGATGAACCGCGCCGCCGTGCTGCTGGCCTTCGAACAGGTGGGCGGCGCCGACCGGGCCCTGGAGATGGCCAAGAGCTACGCGCTGGAGCGCTACGCCTTCGGCCGGCAGATCGGCAGCTACCAGGCTATCAAGCACAAGCTGGCCGACATCTACATCAAGAACGAGCTGGCCCGCTCCAACGCCTACTACGGGGCCTGGGCCCTGGACGACGGCGCCGCGGAGCTGCCGGTGGCCGCCGCCGCCGCCCGGGTGGCCGCGAGCGACGCCTTCTGGTTCGCGGCCAAGGAGAACATCCAGACCCACGGCGGCATGGGCTTCACCTGGGACGTGGACTGCCACCTGTTCTATCGCCGCGCCCAGCAGCTTGGCCTGGTGGCCGGCGGCGCCAAGGCCTGGAAAGAGCGCCTGGTCAGCCAGCTCGAACGCCGCAACGTGGCTTAGGATTTCACAAGGGATTTCGATCATGGACTTCAACGACACCCCCGAGGAAGCCGCCTATCGCAAGCAGGTGCGCGCGTGGCTGGAGGAGAACGCCCCCAAGGCCGTGGCCCGCCCGGACGATCCGATGGAGGACAGCAACGACATGCGGGCCTCGCGCGCCTGGCAGCGCAAGAAGGCCGAGGCCGGCTACGCCTGCATCACCTGGCCCAAGGAATGGGGCGGCGGCGGCGGCGCGTCGTGGCAGTCGGTGATCTTCGGCCAGGAGGAGGCCAAGTTCTCCATCCCCGGCAATCCCTTCGCCATCGGCCTGGGCATGTGCGTGCCGACTGTGATGACGGCGGGCAACCAGGCGGACAAGGAAAGGTTCGTGCGCCCCGCCGTGCTGGGCGAGGAGATCTGGTGCCAGCTGTTCTCCGAGCCTTCCGGCGGCTCCGACGCCGCGGCGGCGCGGACGCGGGCGGTCAAACAGGGCGACGAGTGGGTGATCAACGGCCAGAAGGTGTGGACCAGCGGAGCCCACTACTCCGACTTCGGCCTGCTCTTGGCGCGGACCGACCCGGACGTGCCCAAGCACAAGGGCCTGACCATGTTCTGGATCGACATGAAGGCGCCGGGCGTCGAGGTGCGGCCGATCCACCAGATGTCGGGCGCTTCGAACTTCAACGAGGTCTACTTCACCGACCTCAGGATCAAGGACTCCCAGCGCGTGGGGAGCGTCGGCGAAGGCTGGCGCGTCGCCCTGGTGACCCTGATGAACGAGCGCCTGTCGGTCGGCGGCGGCGGCAGCGGATCGGGCCACGCCCGGGTGCTGAAGCTGGCCCGGGACATCTCGACCCTGGCCGGCCCGGCGATCAAGGACAGCGGTCTGCGCGAGAAGATCGCCGACTGGTTCGTCCAGGCCGAGGGGCTGAAGTACACCACCTTCCGCACCATGACCGCCCTCTCGCGCGGCCAGACCCCGGGCCCGGAGAGCTCGATCGGCAAGGTGGTCTCGGCCAGCCTGATGCAGGACATGGCCAACACCGCCCTGGAGCTGGAGGATCAGTTCGGAATCATCAACGATCCCAAGCTGGCCCCGCTGTCGGCGGCGTTCCAGGCTTCGCTGATGGCGGCGCCGGGGATGCGGATCGCCGGCGGCACCGACGAGATCCTGCGCAACATCATCGCCGAGCGTGTGCTGGGCCTGCCGCAGGACGTGCGCCTCGACAAGGACGTCGCCTTCAAGGACATCCCGACCGGGCGCTAGGCGTCGGCGCCTCAGAACCGGTAGGCGATGCGGGCGCCGACCCGGGCCTCCGGTCCGCGGGAGCCGAGGCCGACGGCGGCGTTGTTGAACTCGTAAGGCTCGATGTCCGGGCCGTCCCGGGTCGTCTGCAGCCCGAGCGAGCCGATCGGTCCGCGCGGGGACAGGCGATACTCGATGGCGGTGGTCAGCCGGCCATGGACCGCGGGCCTTATCGCCAGCGAGTAGCGTCGGCCGGTGCTGTCGATGGAGGTCCCGAAGCCGCTGAACGGCAGGCGGAGGCCCAGCAGCCGTCCGGCGCCGGACGGCTCCGACTCCCGGTCGGCAGACGCCCATGCCGTCTGCGGCCACCCCGCCGACTGGGCGTGGGTGGGCCCCGGTCCCATCGCCAGGAGGGGAGCCAGGAAGCCCAGGCGGAGCCACAAGGGACTTATGGTCTTCGTGCTTTCCACGTCAGTAAAACGGCTGACGCAGGGCGGATGTTCCACTTTATTCGTAGGAGACCAAAATTATCCCTCTGGCGTTCAGCTTGATTGAGCGTTGGGAACCGGCGATCAGAACGGGTAGCTGAGCTTCGCCCCCGCGTTGACCTCGGGATAGCCGCGCCGCAGATTGGATGATGGCCCACCGGCGGCCGACGGGAGGCCCTGTAAATCGCCCGGCCGGCGCAGCAGACCCACCGATCCGATCGGCCCCCGGCGCGCCAGCCGATAGTCGATGGACGTGGGCGGACGATCGTCGATCGCGGGCGGCGCCCCGATCGGGACATCGCTTCCGCCCACCCTGGCGTCGGTGAAATCGTCCGCCGCCGGAAGGCGCAGCCTGAGCGGCTGGCGCGCTCCGTGGCGGGCGAGGCGGTGATGGAGATGATGATGGGCGGCCGGTCGAGGGGTCCGCGCCGAAGACTGTCCCGGTGCGAGGACGGCAAGGCTCGCGACAAGTATCGCGAGCCCACAGGACTGACGAACCCTCCGTCCTTCTGCGCCCATGCATGCGAAACGACGCGTCACCTGGACGGTTCCCGTCATTCCCGCCAGGCCGCGCCGTCGGGATAGGCGTACGCCGCCAGGCTCTCCGGCTTCATCTCGACGCTGAAGCCCGGCACGCGCGGGGCGAGATAGCGGCCGCGCTCGATGCGGATCGGATCGACGAAGTGGTCGTGCAGATGGGCGGCGTGTTCGATCATCCGTCCTTCGTCGGACGACCGCACGCAGGCGGCGTCGAAGAAGCTGATGTGCTGGACGTATTCACAGAGGCCCACGCCCCCGGCGTGCGGACAGACCGGCGTCTCGAAGGCGGCGGCCAGCAGCAGGACGGCGAGAACCTCGTTGACGCCGCCCAGGCGGCAGGCGTCCACCTGGACCACGTCCAGCGCGCCGGCCTGGAGGAACTGCTTGAACATGATCCGGTTGTGGCAGTGCTCGCCGGTGGCGACGCGGATCGGGGCCACGCCCCGGCGGACCCTGGCGTGCCCCAGGATGTCGTCCGGGCTCACCGGCTCCTCGATCCAGTAGGGGTCGACGCCCTTCAGCGCGGCCATCCAGGCGATGGCCTGGTCGACCTCCCAGACCTGGTTGGCGTCGGTCATCAGCAGACGGTCGGGCCCCAGGATCTCGCGCAGGACGCCGGAGCGGCGCACGTCGTCGGCGAGGTTCCCGCCGACCTTCATCTTGATGGCGCGCCAGCCGTCGGCGACGGCGGCGCGCGCGAGATCGCGAATCTTGTCGTCGTCGTAGCCCAGCCAGCCGGCCGAGGTGGTGTAGGCGGCGTGGCCGTCGCGTTCGAGGGCGGCGATCCGCTCCGCCTTGCCGGGCGCCCGGGCGCGCAGGATGTCGAGCGCGCGCTCCGGCGGCAGGGCGTCGGTGATGTGGCGAAAGTCGATGGCCGCAACGATCTGTTCGGGCGACAGGCCCGCGAGCAGCCGCCAGAGCGGCTGGCCGGCCTGCTTGGCCATCAGGTCCCAGACGGCGTTGACCAGGGCGGCGGCGGCCATGTGGGTGACCCCTTTCTCGGGACCCAGCCAGCGCATCTGGGAATCGCCCACCAGGCTGCGCCAGAAGCCGGCGAGGTCGTTGCCGATGCCGTCGAGGCTGCGGCCGACGAGCTTGGGGCCGAGGGCGTCGATGGCGTGGACGACCAGGTCGGTGCCGCGGCCGAGGGTGAAGGCCAGGCCATGGCCGATCAGGCCAGGATCGGACGTCTCGACTATGCAGTAGGCGGCGGAATAGTCCGGGTCCGGATTCATCGCGTCCGAGCCGTCGAGGAAGCGCGAGGTCGGGTAGCGGACGTCCAGCGACCGCACGGCGGTTATGGCGATTGTCATGCCGTCCCTCCCATGGTGTGAGACCATCAAGCATGGGGAGCGAGACTTGTCATGACACCCGCGCCCGCCGCGCCGTTCGCTGTCGCCAGCCTTCCGCGGATGGGCCTCGGCTGCGCGCCGCTGGGCAACCTCTTCGCCCCGCTCAGCGAGGCGGCCGCGTTCGAGACCCTGGAGGCGGCCTGGGCCGGCGGCGTGCGCTACTTCGACACCGCGCCCTTCTACGGCCATGGCCTCAGCGAAGAGCGGCTGGGGCGGTTCCTGACCGCCGCGCCGCGGCCCGGCGCGATCGTCTCCAGCAAGGTCGGCCGCAGCCTTAGGCCGGCCGGGGGGGGCCGGCGCCGGACACCGGCTACATCGGGGCCGCGCCGTTCGAGCCCTACTTCGACTACGGCCGGGAGGCGGTCCTGGCGCAGGTCGAAGGGAGCCTGCGGCGGCTCGGGCGCGACCGACTCGACCTCGCCTTCGTCCACGACATCGGCGCCTTGACCCATGGCGCCGACCACGGGAAGCGTTTCGCCGAGGCCCTCGACGGGGCTTTCGTCGCCCTCGCCGGTCTGAAGGCGCAGGGCGTGGTCGGCGCGATCGGCGTCGGGGTCAACGAGGTGGCGGTGTGCCTGGAGACCCTCGCCCGCGTCGACCTGGACGTCATCCTGCTGGCCGGGCGCTACACCCTGCTCGACCCGTCGGCGGCGGCGGTCCTCTTGCCGCTCTGCCGGGCGCGCGGCGTGCGGGTGATCGTCGGCGGCCCGTACAACTCCGGGGTCCTGGCGGGGGGCGCCCACTACGACTACACCGCCGCGTCGCCGGCGGTCCTCGAGCGGGCCCGCCGCCTCAGGCACGCCTGCGCGGCCCACGGCGTCGCGCTCGAGGCGGCCGCCCTGCACTACCCACTGCGCCACCCGGCGGTGGCCTGCGTCATCCCGGGGGCCCGCAGCGCGCAAGAAGTCACCGCCAACCTCGGCCACTTCGCCAATCCGCCGCCGGAGACCCTGTGGGCGTCCCTGGCGGCCCGGGGCCTGATCCCGGACGGGTCGGCATGATCATCGACGCGCACCACCACCTCTGGCGCCTGTCGCGGGGCGACTATGGCTGGCTGACCCCCGACCTTGCGCCCCTCTGGCGGGATTTCGAGCCAGCCGACCTGGCGCCGCTGATGGCGGCGGGTGGCGTCGCGGGCGGCATCCTCGTCCAGGCGGCGCCGACGGAGGCCGAGACCGCCTTCCTCCTCGGCCTGGCCGCGCGCACGCCGGCCGTCCTGGGCGTCGTGGGCTGGACCGACTTCGCCGCCGCAGACGCCCCCACGGCGATCGCCCGCCTCGCCGCCGACCCGGCCCTCAAGGGACTGCGGCCGATGCTGCAGGACCTCGCCAACGACGACTTCATCCTCTCCCCCACGGTCCAGCCGGCGCTGCGGGCCATGGTCGCCGCCGGGCTGAGGTTCGAGGCGCTCGTGCGCCCCTGGCACCTGCCGCGCCTGCTGGTCCTGCGCGAGCGCCATCCCGACCTGCCGATCATCCTAGATCACGCCGGCAAGCCGGACATCGCCGGCGGCGCCTGGTCGCCCTGGGCCGAGGACATCCGCGCCCTGGCGGCGGACGGGACCACCGTCTGCAAGCTGAGCGGGCTGATCACCGAGGCCGGCCCTGACTGGGACGTCGAGCGCCTGCGGCCCTACGCGGACCTCGTCATCGACGCCTTCGGGCCGGAGCGGGTGATGTGGGGGAGCGACTGGCCGGTGGCCCTGCTGGCCGGGAGCTACGGCGGCTGGCTGGACGCCGCCCGTCGCCTGGTGGCGCGATTGACGCCGGACGAGCGGGCCGCGATCCTCGGCGGGACGGCGGCCAGGGTCTACGGGCTCGCGACAGAGGGAGCAGGGCCATGAACCGGCTGAACGGCAAGACGACCCTGGTCACCGCGGCGGGCGCGGGCATCGGGCGGGCGACCGCCAAGGCCTTCGCCGCCGAGGGGGCCAAGGTGCTGGCGACGGACATCGACGAAGGGGCCCTGGCCAGCCTGAAGGCCGAAACGCCCGGGCTCGAGACGGCGGTGCTCGATGTGCGCTCCGATCGCGCCGTGACCGCCCTCTTCGACAGCGGCTTCGCGCCGGACGTGCTCTTCAACTGCGCCGGCTTCGTGCACCACGGCACCATCCTCGACTGCACGCCCGAGGACTGGGCGTTCAGCTTCGACCTCAACGTCACCGCCATGTACCGGGTGATCCGCGCCGCCCTGCCCGGCATGCTGGCGCAGGGCGGCGGCTCGATCGTCAACATGGCCTCGGTGGCCTCCTCCATCCGCGCCGCGCCCAACCGCTTCGTTTACGGCGCCTCCAAGGCGGCGGTGATCGGCCTCACCAAGTCGGTGGCCCAGGACTTCGTCACCCAGGGCATCCGCTGTAACGCCATCTGCCCCGGCACCGTGCAGTCGCCCTCGCTGGAGGGGCGGATCGCGGCCATGGCCGATCCGGTCACCGCCCGCGCCGCCTTCATCGCCCGCCAGCCGATGGGCCGCCTGGGCGCCCCCGAGGAGATCGCCGCCCTGGCGGTCTACCTCGCCTCGGACGAGGCCAGCTTCACCACCGGGACCGCCCAGGTGATCGACGGCGGCTGGAGCAATTGAGGTTGGCGTCGGGGAGGGGACCATGAGGCTCTGGGCTTGGCTGGGCGGGATCGTCCTGCTCGTCGCCATGCTGCTGGGCGTCGCGGCGATGAACCGCGAGGCGATCCTGATGATGATCGCCCACGCCCAGCTGCCGCACGTGGAGCCCAACCACCCGGTGACCTGGGCCCAGGGACCGGCGACGCCGCCGGCGGGCAGGAGGCCGCCGAACATCGTCGTCATCCTCGCCGACGACATGGGCTACAACGACATCACCTTCAACGGCGGTGGGATCGCCGGCGGGGCGGTCCCCACCCCCAACATCGATTCCCTCGGCCGCGAGGGGGTAGACCTCACCAACGGCTACGACGGCGACGCCACATGCGCGCCGTCGCGGGCGGCGATCATGACCGGCCGCTACGCCACCCGCTTCGGCTTCGAATTCACCCCCGCCCCGGTGGCCTTCGAGCGCACGGTGGGGACGGAGGCTGCGGCGGGCGACATCGTCGAGCCGCGCTTCTTCAGCGACCGCCTGAAGGACATGCCGCCGGGAAGCACCCGCGGCGCGGCGGCCGTGAACCGGCTGGCGGTGCCGCAGGGCGAGACCTTCATCGCCGCGGTGCTGAAGTCGGCCGGCTACCACACCATCCACTTCGGCAAGTGGCACCTTGGCGCCGCGCCGGGGACGCGGCCGGAGGAGAAGGGCTTCGATGAGAGCCTGGGCTTCATGCCGGGCGCCTCGATGTACCTGCCCGAGCACGATCCTGGCGCCGAGAATTCCAAGCAGCCGTGGGATCCCATCGACCGCTTCCTGTGGCCGAACCTGCCCTACGCGGTGCAGTTCAACGGCTCCAAGCTGTTCGCGCCGCGCGGCTACATGACCGACTATCTGACGGACGAGGCGGTCAGCGCGATCAAGGCCAACCGCAACCGGCCGTTCTTCCTCTACTTCGCCCCCAACGCCATCCACACCCCGCTGCAGGCCAGGAAAGCGGACTACGACGCCCTGCCGCAGATCAAGGACCATCGCCTGCGGGTCTATGGGGCGATGATGCGCGACCTCGACCGCAACGTCGGGCGGATCCTGCAGGCGCTGAAGGACGAAGGGCTGGACCGGAACACGCTCGTCATCTTCACCAGCGACAACGGCGGGGCCGGCTACATCGGCCTGCCGGAGATCAACAGGCCCTACCGCGGCTGGAAGGCGACCTTCTTCGAGGGCGGCATCCACTCGCCCTACTTCATGCGCTGGCCGGGCGTGATCCCGGCGGGATCGAAGTTCGCCTACCCCGTCGCCCATGTGGACATCTTCCCGACGGCCGCAGCCGCGGCCGGGGCGACGATCCCGGCGGGGCTGAAGCTCGACGGGGTCGACCTGCTGCCCTACCTCACCGGCAAGGCGGTCGGGCGGCCGCACCAGACGCTCTATTGGCGCTCGGGCCAGTACAAGGTGGTGCTGGACGGCGACTGGAAGCTGCAGAGCAGCGGGGCCCTGAACAAGGTCTGGCTGTACGACCTGGCCGCCGACCCCACCGAGCGCCACGACCTCGCGCGCGCCCAGCCGGAGAAGCTGAAGGCGATGCAGGCCCTCCTCGCCGCCCAGGACGCGCAGATGGTCAAGCCCCTGTGGCCTTCGCTGCTGCAGGGCCCGGTCTTCATCGACCACCCCTCCGGCGTGCCCCAGAAGAAGGGCGAGGAATACATCATGTGGGACAATTGAGTGGCGGCGCTGATTTAGTTTATCCGCAGATGACGCAGATGGACGCAGATGCGAACGGTGACGGGACCCGCGGTCCAGCCTTGCGGGCGTAGAGCGCAGTTCTTGCGGCGCGAAGCGCCGCGGCAGGTCAAAAAAGACGCGCGCCGACGCGACGCCTATCTGCGTCCATCTGCGTCATCTGCGGATAAAGAAAGGTGCTCGTCACAGGAACCTGTTCAGGCGATTGGTGCGGCGGATTTCGGTGGTTCCGGCGGGGAGGGTGAGGAAGTCGCCGTCGTGGCCGACGCGGATGGGTCCGTGGAAGATCTGGCGCGAGCGGCCGAGGAAGGGGCCCTCCAGCGCCTCCAGGGGGAGCGGCGGAATGACGTGGGTGAAGAGGAGGTAGCGCACATGGGCGCGCTGCGCGATCGCGGCCGCCTGTTCGGGCGTGGTGTGATAGCTGAGGATGTCGTGCAGGATCGCCGCCAGGTTGGCGCGGCCGTGGGCCAGGGCCGCTTCGCGCTGCAGGGCGACGAGGTTGGGGGCGAGGCCTTCGTGGACCAGCACGTCGGCGCCCCGGGCGGCGGCTTCCAGCCGCGGTGAGGGCGCGGTGTCGCCGCTGACCACCACGCGGCGGCCCTTGTAGAGGAAGAGATAGCCCACCGCCGGCTTCACCGACCCGTGGTCGACGGGAAAGGCGATCACCTTCAGGTCCGGCTCGTCGATCACCGTGACATCCGGGCCGGCGGGATCGATGGCGAAGGGATGGGGCGCGCCGCCGAAGCCGGCCGGCGGGACCACCTTGGGGCCGTGGTGGGCGATGCGGTAGCCCTCGTCCAGCGCATAGGCGGCCTCGAAGCCCTGGACCACCCGATCGACGCCGGTGGGGCCATAGACCGGCAGGGGCGCCCGCGCGGCGCCACCCGCCCAGTGCTGCAGCATCAGCTCGCCCAGGTCGGCGATGTGATCGGAATGGAAGTGGGTGATCAGGACGGCGCTGACCCTCGCCGCCGGCAGGTTCATCAGGGCGAGGCTCTTGGCGGCGCCTTCGCCGATGTCCACCACGAACAGGCGGCGGCCGGCCACGACCGCCGTGCACGGCCCGGCGCGGGTCGGGTCCGGCATGGGCGAGCCTGAGCCGCACAGGCCCACGCTGAGGCCGTCCGGAAGGGCGGCGAGCGGATCGCCGGCCAGCGCGTGGTCGTACACCCTGGCCATCAGGCGGACGGCGAGCTGACCCCGCAGGGTCCATACGGCGAGGCCGGCCACGAGGATCAGGACGACGGCGCCCGCCGCCAAGGCGATCCTCTTCATCCGTCCCCTCCCCTGGCCCGATGGACCGGTCGCCGTACAAATGGCACTTGAAATGCCATTATACATGCCCGCATGCTGCGGCAAAGCCGGATAGGGCGGACGAGCCCCGAGGACACGCCATGAAGGTCGAGAACGCCGTCTATCCCGGCCCCGAGCAGGCCGGCGCCTTTTTCGGACTACCGGAGGATGGCCCGTTCGTGATGGTCAATCTGCTCAAGTTCAAAGCGAAGGCCGAATACCCCGACGGCGCCGACGCCCACCTGAGCGGTCGCGCGGCCTACATGCGCTACGGCGCCGAGGTGGCGAAGCTGATTGCCGGTCTCGGCGGACGCATTCAGTATTCGGGGAGCGTCACCGGCATCCTGCTGGGCGAGGTGGAGGAGCTCTGGGACATGGTGGCCCTGGCCGAGTACCCGTCCCTGGAGGCGTTCCGCCGCATGGCGACCTCGCCGGAGATGCACGCCATCGAGCATCATCGCCGCGCGGGGCTGGCCGGCCAGCTGAACATCCGCACCAGGCCGCAGGGCTGACGCCAGGCGGAGCGATGACCGCGGCGGACTTCCGTGGAACCCTGTCGGCGCTGTTGGCGCTGGCCCTCCTGGGCGGCTGCGGCAAGGGACCGGCCGCGCGGCGCGCCGCCGCGCCGCCCGCCAAGGTCTCCTGCCTCCCCCATCGCGTCGCCCCCGAACCGGGCGGTTCGACCGCCGGCATGGCTTGGCTGAAAGGCGGCGTCTTCCAGATGGGCGCGAGGCCGCTACGCCCCGAGGAGGGCCCGCCGCGGCCCACCCGGGTGAAGGGCTTCTGGATCGACCGCACGGACGTCACCAACGCCGATTTCGCCAGGTTCGTGGAGGCCACCGGCTATGTCACCCTCGCCGAACGGCCCCTGGACCCGAAAGCCTATCCGGGACTGACCGAGGATCAGCTCCGGCCATCGGCGATCGTCTTCGTGGGCGCCGCGGCGCCGGCCGGATCGGGCCCCGCCCAATGGTGGCGGGTCGTCCCGGGGGCGGACTGGCGTCATCCCGAAGGGCCGGGGAGCTCGATCGTCGGCAAGGACGGTCTGCCGGTGGTGCAGATCGCCTGGCGAGACGCCCTGGCCTACGCCCGCTGGCTGAGCCGCGACCTGCCCACCGAGGCGGAATGGGAGTACGCCGCCCAGGGCGGGCGCGGCCCGGCCCGGTTCGTCTGGGGCGACGCGCCGCTCGACCCCGAGCATCCCCAGGCCAATGTCTGGCAGGGTGTGTTCCCGAGCCTGGACACCGGCGCGGACGGCTACCGGGCGCAGGCCTCGCCGGTGGGCTGCTTCCCCGCCAACGGCTACGGCCTCTACGACATGGCCGGCGACGTCTGGCAGTGGACGAAGGACTGGTACCGGCCCAGCCTCGACCTCGATGACCACGAAAACCCGGCCGGGCCGCGCGCCGCCCTCGCCGTCGACCCCGGCGATCCGGGCGTGCGCAAGCATGTGATCAAGGGCGGATCCTTCCTGTGCTCGCCGGACTACTGCTACCGCTACCGTCCGGCGGCGCGGCAGGCCGGTCCCACCGACACGGGGGAGAACCACATCGGCTTCCGCACCGTCCTGCGGGCGCCTTGAGACGGCGGCCGTCTTTTCTGGTGTCGGCCGTCGCCGCGCGTGGTAGCTTGAGCGGGCTGATGTGGGTAAGGCCATGAACGACAGACGCCTTTGGAAACGCGCGGCCTTCGCGGCGGTGCTATTTCCCCTGCTCGCCGGCGTCGCAGTCGCGGCGCCCTCGCGCCCGGCGCATGGCGCCGCCGTCGCGGCCGCTGTGGACCAGCGGGCCGTGCAGGCCCTGGCCCGCTCGATCCTGTCGCGTCTTCCGGCCACGCCCGCGCGGGCCGGCCCCTGTGAGTCCGCGACCCTGGACTCCCTGCGCGCGGCGGTGACCGCCGCGATCGACCAGTCGAATCCCAGCCGCGACGTGGCCCTCGCCGCGATCGCCGTGGCGCACCAGCAGGCTTCGCCGGGCAACGCCTGCATCCTCGTCGCCCTGGACGACACCGCCGACGAACTCGACGGCAGCGGCGTCACCGTCGACGACGCCGGCAAGGTCCGCGGCTTCGTCCTCTACATGGGCCCCCTGCCCCCCTCGGCGCTCAGGCGGGTCTCCAACCCGTAGAGCACCGTTGATCACCGTAGACACGGGTGGCGGACCGGCGATGGACCGGCCGGTGAAACGCGCTTCTTGACGATGAGAAAGATCGCAGGCGGAGAGCGGACCCTTGGCAGGGCCCGTCGCCGTCAGCCCGACCGCGCCGATGGTGACTGTCGTTGGAAGATGGAGCGCGGGAGCGGCGCCGAACCCAGAACCAGATCGGGACGAAGTGGCGCCAGCCGCGAAGGCGGCGGCCTGAGGCTCACGACGCCGGGGCGCGCCAGGGGGGACCGCGCGGCGCTGTCGAGGAGGTTCCGGGGAGCGCGCGGGGCGCTGGCGGGGAGTCCGCGGGGCGCTGGCGGAGCGCTGGCGGGCGCCTCGCGGGGCGGCGAAGAGCGCTCCGCCGCCCGTTCCGCCGCCGCCTCGGCGGCCTCTCTCGCCTGTAAGTCATTGAAAACCCAGTCGAGATGCTCCCGCTCATGGGCCTGGTGGCGCGCCAGCTCCGCCTGAATGCGGGAGGCGTCGACGATGGCGAGCCGCGCGGCGTTGACCAGGGCGGGGTTCTCGGAGCTCTCCCCGGCCTTGATGATCCGCCGCAGCGAGGCGAGCAGGCCCGCCGGGCTGACATCCTCGGCCTCGGTTTGCGAAGCGCGAAGCTCGGCGATCCGCTCGGCCACGTTATCCTTCAAGGCGAGGCGGCTGGGATGGCCCCGATGGCGCACGAACCCGGCGGACTCGTAGGCGTCGATCAGCAACGCACCCTTGGCGCGGGCCTGGGCGAAGGCTTCGTGGCGCGGGTCTTGGAGGGTCGGCATGGGGCAGGCTTGGGCTCAATGAGGTTGATAGTTGCATTATGAGACATCTACGTAGTGTTGTCAATTTGCAATGGTCAGCCTGCGGCACAGACGAGGAGCAATTCCGAGAAAGGGCCGGAGGTGGCTCAGAGGAGCCCTTGCAATGTCCGGATTCGGCGTGGACGCTTTGACGCCGGCCAACAGCGAGTTTTGGGATGGGATCTGCGCTCCCGGCAGTTCGCGGCCTGTCTGAGACTCTGGATCCGCCGCTCGTCGGCGCCAGGGGGTTGGTGCTGAGGATCGCGCCGCTCGGCTCAGGGGTTGGCCGACGGCGCATAGAGTCGCGTGCCGTCGCCGAGAACGTGCCGGACATCCACCTGCCAGCAAACGCGACAGCCGACCAGCTGAAGCTGTTCTTGGCGCGATATGGACGGCGGGGCCGCCAGCGAGAAGGTCGCGACGACGTTCCACTCGGCTGCATGTACCGCAGCCCAAGCGGCTTGGACTTGCGCGCGCCGCCGACGCTGCGTCGACGGCCGCCCTTTGGTTTGGTCCACGCCCACCTAGGCCCTCTTGTCTGGACGGGTCAGCCCGGCGGTGAAACGGTGAACGCCGCCTATCTGATCGTAGAGGGCCACCCTTACCCATGTGGAGGGACCATGGCCGCCATAGGCGCCTTTCAGCGCGAAAGCTGTCGAACCGTTCCGTGTCGCCCTTGTGTGTATAAAAGCTTCTGTCGAGTATTTATTGCCGTGCATTTCCTCGATTATGGTCAAAGCAAGGGATGGCGTTGTGCCAAAATGCCAAGGGTAAAGCAAACGACTTCCAACGATCTGAAGAGCTCTCGGACCAGGATTAAATAATTTGATTGCAATGTGAATATTGGTCGTGGAAGCACCGTCTTCGCTGTTGCTCACAGTCCAGTGACTTTGGTGAGCGATTGCTGAGACAGTCATTCGCTGATGTTTGGGTTTCAGCATGTTAGTCAGAGCGGTTAGCGCGCTCGTTGATCCGCCGCTAAGAAATAACGCCGCACTTATTACAAATATTAAGACGATTGGAAGATTATAATTCTTGCGGATAGTGGAAATGACGATGGGACCAAGGTCAGCGCCGAAGAGTAGATAGCCGGAACCAAGGACGCCGGCAAGGAATAGCCAGAGACGCTTCGCCGACACGAAATCAAGTATCTTTGCAATCGCTTCGAGTGTGGGTCCCACGCTATCCCCGGCCCCCTACGCTCCCGGCGCTTGGTCGGAAAGTCGTGACCAGTCCATCGCTCGGCCTTAGTTTTCGAATCTCGTTCGCCGTCATACGTCCCCATTCTGCCCCTGCGACCCAGTCGGAGTCGAT
>Ga0070730_10002558_pt1 | contig 16515 bp, 16 predicted proteins | sample Coa_R1_3_FD_66447 | JGI IMG/M metagenome (GOLD analysis project Ga0070730, IMG submission 66447) | Surface soil microbial communities from Centralia Pennsylvania, which are recovering from an underground coalmine fire - Coalmine... | ecosystem: Environmental > Terrestrial > Soil > Unclassified ... | reverse complement strand
CCAGGCGCTCCAGGTGCGGATCCTCGAGCCCCCGCCCACCGTCGCGGCCGTCAAGCAGACCCGCAAGAAGCCGGACGAGATGATCGAGATCGTCGAGGACCTGATCAAGCTGCTCGATGAAGTGTCGACCACCTACCGGCGCGGCAAGCATCCCGACGCCCGCGACGCGAAGAAGATCGCCGCCGTCCTGCGCGCCCTCGCCGACGACATCGAGCCCTGAGGGGTTAATCGGCGAGAGCCGGGAGCAATACGGCTACCTCTAGGCCGCCCGCGGGACGGGGCCGGGCCGTGACCTGGCCGCCGTGGGCGACCGCGACCGACCGGACGATCGAGAGGCCAAGGCCCGTGCCCTCCGGCGATCCGGACCGGTCGGACAGCCGCCGGAACGGCTCGAAGAGCGACGGCACGAGTTCCTCGGGTATCTGCGGTCCGCCGTTGGCGACCTCGATGAACGCCATCCCCCCGCGCAGGCCGGTCGCCACCTGGATCCAGCCGTCGGGGACGTTGTGCCGGATCGCGTTGTCGACCAGGTTGGTGACCAGCCGCTCGATCAGCACCGCGTCGCCGATGGCCGGCCCGGGCCGCAGCGCCGCCTCCACCGCGACCGGGCGGGCCCTGATCGCCGGGGCCGCGGCGTCCAGCGCGTCCTCGGCCAGCACTGCGACGTCGAGACGTTCCCGCGGCCCGGCGCCCCGGTCGCTGCGGGCCAGGGTAAGCAGCGCCTCGATCAGCGCCTCGGCCCGGTCCGCGGCCTGACGGACCTCGCCGGCCATCGCTTCCAGCTGGGCCGGCGTCCGGCCCGGCTTGGCCAGCGTGACGTCGATCGCGGTGCGCATCACGGTGAGCGGGGTCCGCAGCTCGTGCGAGGCGTTCGCCACGAAGCGGCGCTGGCTGGCGAAGGCGGCGTCGAGCCGCCCGAGCATGGCGTCGAAGGTGTCCGCCAGTTCCTTCAGTTCGTCGTCCGGGCCGTCCAGGGCGATCCGCTCGCCCAGGTTCTCCTCCGACGCCCGGCGCGCCGCCGCGGTGATGGCGTGCACCGGACGCAGCACCCGCCCCGCGACGATCCAGCCCAGCCAGGTCGAGCCCAGCGCCAGCGCGGCCAGCGAGGCCAGCGAGTAGTCCAGCAGGTCCGCCAGGGTCCGCGAGCGCTGGTAGGCCTGGCTGGCCTTGCTCACGCCGTTCAGTGACTGCTCGGCCACGTTCTCGCACTTGGCCAGCTGCGCGGGAGGGAGATTCTCCGACTTGCAGGCCGCCAGGGCCTGGTCCACGTACTTGCTGGCCTGCGAGCCGACCGCCGCCGGGGTGGTGGCGAGGCTGTGCGCGACCAGGCCGTAGGTCACCCCGAGCAGGGCCGCCCCGGCGGCCAGGAACAGGCCGCTGTACACCAGGGTGAGCCGCAGCCGGACCGGCCGGCGCCGGGCGGACCCCGGCCTCACGGGGTGCCCCGCAGCCGGTAACCGCAGCCGGTGACCGTCTCGATCGGAGGCGGGGTGCCGAGCTTGCGGCGCAGCCGGGACACCGTGACGGAGACCGTGTTGCTGAACGGGTCGGCGTGCTCGTCCCACACCTTCTCCAGCAGCTCTTCGGCGCTGACCACCCCGCCGTCGGCGGCGAGCAGGACCTCCAGGACGCCGAACTCCTTCTTGGTCAGCGCGACCGGCTGTCCGGCGCGGCTGACGCGGCGCCGGACCCGGTCGATGGCCAGGTCCCCGCGGAAGGCCACCGGCGGGGACGACGGGCTCCGGCGGGCCAGCGAACGGACCCGCGCGACCAGCTCGGCGAAGGCGAACGGCTTACCGAGGTAATCATCGGCGCCCAGGTTGAGGCCGTCGACCCGGTCGTCGACCGCGGCCGCGGCGGTGAGCATGAGGATCCTGGCCTTAGCCGGCCCCGCGACCAGGCTCGCGCACACCGCGTCGCCGTGCACCCGCGGCAGGTCGCGGTCGAGCACGATCACGTCGTACCCGGTGAAGGAGGCGACCTCGATCGCCGCCTCGCCGTCATAGGCCACGTCCACGGCCATGCCCTGGTCACGCAGGCCTTCCGCGATCCGGTCGGCCAGCACCTTCTGATCTTCCACCACCAGCACCCGCACGTCTCCATAGTGCCTCCGCGGACGTGACACGGGCATAACAAACCCGCCCTGGCGCGCAGCGGCGGCCGCGGCGGTCGCGCAGGTCACTGCGGTCGCCCAGCCTCGGAACCGGCGGCCGCGCCCGGCCCGGGCGCCGGTTTGTGTAGTGCCCCTGTCACCGGCCGGCGCGTACAACTGGTCCCGACCGGCCCCAGCCCGGGCCGATTCGGGAGGTCCAGATGAAAAACGGCAAGTACATCATCGCGGCGCTGGCGGGCGCGGTCTGGCTGGCCGGGTGCGGTGGCTCTGGCACCGGCCCGGCCGCCGTGCCGAGCCTGAGCCAAGGCCAGGCAGGTGGCCAGCCAGCCGTGGGAGGGTCCGGGGCGGCCCGCGCCGCGGCGCTGCACGCGGCCGCCGTGTGCATCAGGCAGCACGGCATTCCGTCCTACGCCGATCCCGTGCTGACCGCGGGCGGGCAGGTCTACAGCGATAGCCGGAGCATCCAGAACGCGCCGCAGTCGGTGGTCAACGCGGTCGAGCAGGCCTGCGGCGCGCTGGCCGCCCAGGCCGGCCTGAACCCGCTGAGCGAGCCGCTCGCGCCGGCGCAGCTCGTCGAGGCGGGCGTGCGTTCCGCCGAGTGCCTGCGCGCGCACGGCCTGCCCAACGTCCAGGACCCGACGGCGCAGACGCCCTACACCCCCGGCCACGGGTTCGGATTTACCCGCAACGAGATCCCGGCGGGCGGGAAGGCCGACCCGGTCTACCAGGCCGCGGCCCACGCCTGCCGGTCCATACTCGACGCCGAGATCCGCGCGTCCACGCTGGCGAGCCTCGGCAATGACGGCTGACCGCGCCGCGCGCCGGCGCCGGACGCGGGCCACCGTCGTGGCCGCCCCGATCGTCGCGGCCGGGGTGGTCGCCGCGGTGGTACTCAGCGGGCCAGGCTGGCGACCCGGGCATGCTGCGGACGCGCCAGCGGCGGCGGCGCTGGGCTCCGCCCCGGTCGTCCGGGTCGACCTCACCAACACCGTCCAGGTCTCCGGGTCGCTCAGCTACGCGGGCTCCTACGCCGTCGTCAACCAGGAGCAGGGGACGGCGTACACCGCCCTGCCCACCGCGGGCGCGACCGTCCGCCGGGGCCGGGAACTGTTCGGGGTGGACGGCACGCCGGTCACCTTGTTCTACGGCACGACGCCGGAGTGGCGGTCGCTCTCGGCTGGCGTCTCGGCCGGCCGCGACGTGGCGCAGCTCGATGCGAACCTGATCGCCCTGGGCTACGGCGCAGGGCTGGCCGTCAGCGAGTACTACACCGACGCGACGGCCTACGCGGTAGGACTATGGCAGACGGCGGCCGGGCTGCCGGTCACTGGCACGGTGCCGCTCGGCCAGGTCGCCTTCGCGCCGGGGCCGCTGCGCATCACCGGCGTGACCCCGGTCCTCGGGTCGCCCGCGCAGCCGGGCGCGACCGTCCTGACCGCCACCTCGCCGGTGCCAGTGGTGGTCGCGGACGTGCCGGTGAGCCAGGAATACCTGGTCAAGGCGGGGGACCAGGTGACCGTGACGCTGCCCGACGGCGTGACCACCACGCCGGGGGTCGTCGCCTCGGTCGCCTCGGTCGCCTCGGCGGACAGCGGCGCCGCGGCCCAGCCATCGGCCGGGCCTGGCGCAGGCCAGGCCACCGTTCAGATGACCGTCCGGCTGACCCACCCGGACGCGGCCGGGCACCTGGACCAGGCGCCGGTGACCGTCAACATCGTCTCCGCGCAGGCCCGCGGCGTCCTCGCCGTACCGGTCAGCGCGCTGGTGGCGCTGGCCGGCGGGGGGTACGCGGTCGACGTCGTGCAGGGCTCCCTCGTGCGCCTGGTCGCGGTCCAGACCGGACTGTTCTCGCAGACCCTGGTCCAGGTCACCGGGGCCGGGTTGAGCGCGGGGATGCGCGTCGAGGTGCCGTCGTCATGAGCGCCGTGCTCGAGCTCAGCGGCGTATCCAAGTGGTATCCCGGCTCGCCGCCGGTGACCGCGCTGGACGGCGCGGCGCTCGTCATCCGGGCCGCGGAGCGGGCCGCGGTCCTGGGCCCTTCCGGCTCGGGGAAGACCACGCTCCTGCACGTGGCGGGGACGCTCGAACGGCCGAGCAGCGGCAGCGTAAGGATCGGCGGCCAGGAGGTCTCCTCGCTGTCGGACGCGGAGCTTTCCGCCGTCCGCGGCCTGCGGCTCGGCTTTGTCTTCCAGCAGTTCTACCTCCTCGATCACCTGGACGCCGTGGACAACGTGACCCTCGGGCTGCTCTACAGGGGCGAGCCGGCCCGGGACCGGCGGGCCGCCGCCGTCGACGCGCTGTCCCGGGTCGGGCTCGGCCACCGCCTCGGCCACCGCCCCGCGCAACTGTCCGGCGGCGAGCGCCAGCGGGTGGCCATCGCGCGCGCCGTCGTCGGGCGGCCCGACGTCGTCCTCGCCGACGAGCCGACGGGAAACCTCGACTCGGCGGCCGGCGGGCAGATCATCGACCTGCTGGCCGGGCTCGCCGCGGACGGCACGGCCATCGTCGTCGTCACGCACGATCCGGCGGTGGCGGCAGCCATGGACCGCCGCGTGGTGATGCGGGACGGCCAGATCATCGCCGACGATGGCGCGCGAGCCGGGCGAGGCGAAGGGGAGGAAGGGGAGGTGCCACGATGAGAGCGGAGCCCAGGGCGGACACCAGGCGGGGCCGGCCGGCTGCTCGGGCCAGATCCAGGCTCCGCGCGGGCGACCTTCTGCTCGGCGGCCTGCTCGGCCTGCGCGCGCGCAAGGTCCGGACGGCGCTGTCCGGGCTCGGCATCGCGATGGGGATCGCCGCCGCCGTCGCCGTGCTCGGCATCTCGGCCTCGTCCAGGGCGAACCTGCTCGCCCAGCTCGGCGCCGAGGGGAACCTGGTCACGGTCACGGCCGGGCAGAGCTTCGACGGGTCACCCGCGCCGCTGCCCCTGACCGCCGAGGGCATGATCGCCCGCATCCCGCCGGTGGAGTCGGTGACCGCGATCGGCTACGTCCCGGGCGCCACCGTCCGCCGGACCGCGGCCATCCCCGCGATCGACAGCGGCGGCATCTCGGTGTACGCGGCCCAGCCCGGGCTGCTCGGCACCCTCGGCGGCCGGGTGGCCGGAGGAACGTTCCTCAACACGGCCACGTCCAGGTATCCCGCCGTGGTCCTCGGCGCCGTGGCAGCGCACACGCTCGGCGTCGACCACGTCAGGCCGGGAACGCAGGTGTACCTGGACGGCCATTACTTCACCGTGATCGGCATCCTGGCGCCCGTGCCGCTCGCCCCGGACATCGACGAGGCGGCGCTGGTCGGGTTTCCCGTCGCCGACTCGCTCCTCGGGCTCGGCGGGCACCCGACTCAGATCTACCTGCGCGCGGCCCCCGACCAGGTGCAGCCGGTGGTGAGCGTGCTCCCGTTCACCGCCAACCCGGCCCAGCCGGAAGCCGTTCAGGTGAGCTTGCCGTCCAGCATCCTGGCGGCCAGGGCGGCGGCGCGGGCGGCCTTCTCCGGGCTGTTCCTCGGCCTCGGCGCGGTGGCCATACTGGTCGGCGGCGTCGGTATCGCCAACATCATGGTGATCTCGGTCCTCGAGCGGCGCGCGGAGATCGGATTGCGGCGGGCGCTCGGGGCGACCCGCGTGCAGGTCGGGATGCAGTTCCTGACCGAGTCGGTGCTGGTGTCGGCGCTCGGGGGAGTGGCCGGGATCCTGGCCGGTGCGGCAGCCACGGCCGGTTACGCCGCGGCCAGCGCCCAGCCGGCCGTCGTCCCGGCGGCCAGCGTCGCGGCCGGGATCGGCGTGGCCCTGGGCGCCGGCGCCCTGGCCGGGCTGTACCCCGCCGCGCGCGCCGCGCGGCTCGCGCCCGCCGAGGCCCTCCGCACAGTGTTAGCCCCCGGGGGGGACCCCCCGGGGACCCCCCGCTTGGGGGGAAGCCTTTCCCCCCAAACCCCCTCGGCCCCCCGCTTGGGGGGACTGCCCGTCGGCCGGTGCCCGGCCTAGCGCCTGCTGCGGGGCCTGGCCACCGGGTCGGGCCGGGCGGCGGCGTCCCTCCTCTGCGCGAGGATGCGCCGCCTGCGCCGCGCGATCATCGTGACCAGCGCGACGGTCAGGCCCGCCGCCGGGATGGCCAGGGCGACCTGGCCGTTGTTCAGCATGGACACCAGGACGCCGGCCACGCTGCCGGCCACGTTGGACACCTGGTTCAGCGTCTCGGACACGGCGAACGCCGACGAGCGGATCTCCTCGCCGATCTCGCGCTGCACGACGGAGTCCAGCGCGAGCTTGGCCAGGCCGGCGGCCAGGGCGGCGGTGAACGCGACGGTAATGGCCGCCGCCAGGCTGAAGAAATAGGCGGAGACCGCCGTCACGATCGGCGCGAGAGCGAGCATGGCGAACAGGATGAGCTGCGGCGCCCTCGCCCGGAGCAGGGAGCCGATCGCCATAGCGGCCAGGCCGCCGGCCGCGGCCGCGGCCACCAGGGCGCCGAGCGCGAAGTTGTGCGAGACGCCGAAGTGCTCGGTGCGCAGCAGGAAGGCCAGGAGGAAGACCATGTAGCCGGAGAACGCGCGCAGCACCGCGTTGCCCCGCATCGCCTCGCCGACCACCGGGCCCACGTTGCTCAGGGTCCGCCACCGGCGTGCCGCGGTAGGCGCCCGTCCCCCAGGGGCCTGCGAGGCCTCCTCTTCTTCCTCGTCAGGCTCCGTGGTCCAGAAGGAATCGGCCGACGCGGATCCCGCTCCGGGCGGCAGCGACCGTGGTTCGCCGCGGCCAGGCCGCTCGTAGGGGCCCGATCGCTCATAGGGGCCCGGCCGCTCATAGGGGACCGTACGCTCCGGTTCCCGCCGTGGCGCCGCCCTCGGTCCGGAGTCAGGTGTGCGAGGGTAGCGCCCACGCTCGTTCGGGGAAAATCGGGGCTGCGGGGCGGGACCCGAACCGGCGGTCGGCGGGAACCCTTGAGCTTCGGCCGGGGCGGGCGCCGGGGAGTCGACCCGGTCGGGCAGCCGCAGGGCGAGGAACATGGCCGCCAGGTAGATCAGCGTCCCGGCCCGCAGTGACCACGCGGCCCCGGCCGTCGTCTCGATCCCCGCCGCCGCCCCCCCGGCCAGCATGGAGGCGATCAGCGCCATGAGCTGGGACCGCGCGTTCGCGGTCACCAGGGAGATTTCCGCGGGCAGCAGCCGCGGGGTGACCGATGCGCGCAACACGCCGTAGGCCTTCTGCAGGACCAGGATGCCGAACGCGGCGGGCAGCAGCGTCACCGGGCTGTGGATGGCGGCCGACATGCCCCAGCACAGCAGGCCGCGGGCGAGCATGGTGCCGCCGAGCAGGTAGCGCCGGCCCTGCTGCATCCGGTCGAGGAAGGGCCCGATGAACGGCGCGAGGACCGCGAACGGGGCCATCGTCACCAGGAGGAAGAGGACCACCCGGCCGCGGGCCTGATCCACGGACGTGCTGAAGAAAATCGTCCCCGCCAGCGACACCGCGACGAAGGCGTCCCCGGCGCCGCCCGCGGCGGTCAGCTCGATCAGCGTGGAAAGCCCGGTGCGGCCCGCACCGGACGCGCCGGTCACCCGGTGGACGAAACCGCCGGTCCTGCGGGTGGCGGTGGCCCCGGCGCGCGCACCCGACCTGACCGCGCTGCCCGTGGCGCGGGCGGCGCTGCCTGTTCGCCGCAACGCCTCGGACATCCGCATGTACCCAGTATTCTTGGTTGCCGCCACTGCGGCGACCCGCCCCTCGCGCCGATGAGCGGGTAACCCATACCGCAGCCTGCGTGATGAGCGAGGATTGGTGATCGTGAGCCCAGCCCGCACCGCCCGCATCAGGGAACCAGACCAGGCCGGCGCCGAGGCCGTCGACCTCGCGCGCGCCGCCGTCGTCGAGGTGGTCGGTGCCGCCAGCGTGGGCGAGCATCTCGAGGTGCTGGCCGAGGGCGAACGGGTCGTCACGCACGTGTTCGACTGCGCGGACCCGGCCTACCTGGGCTGGCGATGGGCGGTGACGGTCGTCCGGGCGCCCCGGGCTAAGGCGGTCACGGTCAGCGAGACCGTGCTGCTGCCGGGACCAGAGTCCCTGCTCGCCCCGGCCTGGGTGCCGTGGCAGGACCGGCTGCGGCCCGGAGATCTCGGCGTCGGCGACCTGATGCCCGCCCCCCCGGACGATGAGCGGCTGGTCCCGCTGGTGGTGCTGGAAGGCGATGACGCCGTCACCGACTGGTATTCCGTCGATGAGGAGGCGGATCCGGTGGAGCCGGCCACGTGGCCGGCGCCCGGACGGTCACGCGTGCTGTCTGCCATCGGGCGTGACGGCGCCTCCGCCCGGTGGTACGACAGCGAGCACGGCCCGCGGACGCCGCTGGCGCACGCCGCTCCCGCCCACTGCATCAGCTGCGGCTTCTTCATACCGCTCAGCGGCGGGCTCGGCCGGCTGTTCGGCGCCTGCGCGAACGCCTACGCGCCGGACGACGGCCGGGTGGTGTCGGCCGACCACGGCTGCGGAGCGCACTCCGAATCGGTGGTGTGGCAGCCCGGGGGACGCTCGGTCGCGCCGGTCATCGACGAGCTCGGTTACGACCTGGTCGACTTGCCCGGCGTTTCCGTCGAGGAGACGGTATTCGAGCCGCTGGCCCGCGGGGCGGACTGATCCCGGCCCCTGGCCGCCGCCTTCGCCCTGGAGCGCTTGAGCCTTGGCACGTACCACAGCGCGAACAGGCCCAGGGCCGCACCCGTAAGGCAGGTCCAGATCCACCAGCGCGCGGAAGCGGGCAGGCTGTTACGGACGATCAGCAGGACGACGAGGGCGATGGCCCACGCGGCCGTGCCGACGCCGGCGACCAGCTGGTCGTTCGCCTCGAGCGGGGGCGGCGGCGACGGGCGTCCGGCCTCGCCGCGGGATAGCTTCACGCCTTTAGGCTACGAGGTGACGCGGTCCCTTAGCGCGTGGCTGCGGGGGGTCCGCGGGCGTGATGTACTTACCTCGACGCCCTTGGCTGGCCGACGAAGGTTCAGGACGATGACAATGACGCGGACCAGTACTGATGCCGGGCTGGCCACCGCCCTGCGGATCGCCGTGAGCAGGCTGGCGAGGCGTTTGCGGGCCCAGCGGGCGGCCTCGGGGATGACCGAAGCGGTCCTGTCGGAGACCCAGCTCGCCGCGTTGTCGGCGCTGGAAACCCACCAGGCGATGACGCCCGGAGAGCTGGCGGAGCACGAGAAGGTACAGCCGCCCTCCATGACCCGCGTCATCGCCGTGCTCGAGGAGCGCCAGCTCGTGGTGCGGTCACCGCACCTGACCGATCGCCGCCAGGTGATCCTCACCGTCACCGAAGAGGGACGGGCGGTGGTGCAGCGCGTGCGGCGCAGGAAGGACGCCTGGCTGGCCCGCAGGCTGGCCGAGCTGACCGCCGAGGAGCGGGCCACGCTCCGGGCGGCCGTGCCCATCTTGGAGAAGCTCAGCCAGTCCCAGTCGTTACCGGGGTCAGGGCACCGGGTCGGAGTCCCGGTCCTGCGCGGGCAGTGGCCAGCTGGCCAGCGTCGAGTACCGTGGTCCCTCCGTGGCGCCCAGGCGGCTGCGGACCAGGTGCACCCGATCTGCCGTCCAGGCCTGCCCCTGGAAATCCCCGAGCGCCGCGACGAGCTCGGTGACGTCGGCCGGCATGCGGCAGCGCGCGAGGGTCAGGTGCGGCTGGAAACGCCGGCCCTTGTCGGGCGGCGGGGCGCCCGCGCGGCTCGCGCCCGCCGTGACCGACTCGGCCAGGTGGGCGAGCGCCCCGCGGTCACCGGACAGGCCGCTCCAGAGCACGTTCGCGCGACCCGCGGAGGGAAAGGCGCCCGCACCGCAGAACGCGAGCCGGAAGCGGTGATGGCGCCGGGCGGCGCGCTCTAGCCGGGGCAGCAGCCTGGCCACGGCGGTCTCGTCGACCTGGCCGAGGAAGGCCAGCGTCACGTGCCAGGCCTCCCGGCTGGTCCAGCGCAGGTCCGGCCGGTCAGCCCGGAGCGGCCCGGCCAGGGTGTCGAGCTCGTCGAGCACGGCCGGAGGCGGCGCGATCGCGACGAACAACCGCATCAGGTCACCCGAGCCCGCCCGGGATCCTCCGGACCGGCTGACCCCCGGTGGCGTCCGGCGGGCTAAAGCGGTCCGCGGAGGGTGAGCGTGCTCGCCGAGCACCCCGGCCCGGTTTGCGTGGTCATCCATGGCTCACCTCGGATCTTCCTCGCCTGCCGGTTTGTAGGCTGTCATCGTGAACCGGGTGCCCCGATGGCTGCTTCCCGCCGTGCTTGTGCTGCTCGTGCTCATCGTCGTGATCGGGACGGTCATCCGCTAGCCGCCGCGTGCTCGACCACGTAATCGATGCAGGCGGTGAGGGCTTCCACGTCCGCCGGATCGACCGCGGGGAACATCCCGATGCGCAGCTGGTTGCGGCCCAGCTTCCGGTAAGACTCCGTATCGACCACCCCGTTCGCCCGCAGGCAGGCCGCGACGTCGTCGGCGGACAGCCCGTCGCTGACGTCGATGGTGCCTACTACCTGTGAGCGTTGTGCGGGATCGGCGACGAACGGTTGCGCGTAAGCCGCCTGCTCCGCCCATGCATACAGTATGGCAGCCGATTGCGCCGTCCGGGCGGCGGCCCAGGACAGACCGCCCTGGCCGAGCATCCACTCGATCTGCTCGGCGAGCAGGAACAAGGTGGCCACCGCCGGGGTGTTGTACGTCTGGTCCCTGACCGCGTTCTCCACCGCCACCCGCAGGGACAGGAAATCGGGGATATACCGGCCGGACGCGGCGATGTCGTGTACGCGCTCGACGGCCGCCGGGGACATCAGGGCGACCCAGAGCCCGCCATCGGAGCCGAACCCCTTCTGGGGGGCGAAGTAGTAGACGTCGTAGTCCTCGGCCTGGACCGGCAGGCCGCCGGCCGCGCTGGTGGCGTCGACCAGGACCAGGGCGCCCGGATCGGCGCCCGGCACCCGGCCCACCGGCATGGCCACGCCCGTCGAGGTCTCGTTGTGCGTCAGTGCGTAGGTGTCCGCCCCGGGCTCGGGCCGTGGCTCCGGATGCGTGCCAGGCGCCGAGGCCACCACGGTGGGGGCCGCCAGCCACGGCGCGCGCGCGGTGATCGCGGCGAACCTGGCCGAGAACTCGCCGAAGCTCAGGTGCTGGGCGTGCCGGCTGATCAGCCCGAACGTGGCCGCGTCCCAGAACGCGCTGGTGCCCCCGTTGCCGAGCACCACCGTGTAGTCGCCGGGCAGGCTGAACAGTTCGGCCAGGCCGGCGCGGATCCTGTGCACCAGGGACCTGACCGGCGGCTGCCGGTGCGAGGTGCCGAGGTACGCCGATCCCGAGCCCGCGAGCGCGGCCAGCTGCTCGGGGCGGATCTTGGCCGGGCCGCTGCCGAACCTGCCGTCTTTAGGCAGCAGCTCCGCCGGGATGGGAATATCCCTCATTGCCGCAGCTTACCGGCGGCGGCTTGGGCTCGGCCGCGCTCGGCTCAGACGTTCCTGTCGAGCACGTCTACGGCGCCGGGAACGTCGCGGACCGGCCGGCTCGGCGGGCCGATGTACCGCGCGGCGGGCCTGACCAGCCGGCCCGTGCGCTTCTGCTCCAGGATGTGGGCCGCCCAGCCCGCCGTGCGCGCGCAGGTGAACATCGAGGTGAACATGTGCGCGGGAACACCCGCGAAGTCCAGCACGATGGCGGCCCAGAACTCCACGTTGGTCTCGAGCACCCGGTCCGGTCGCCGCGCCCGCAGCTCGGCCAGGGCCGCGTTCTCCAGGGCCAGCGCGACCTCGTAGCGCGGCGCGCCGAGTTCCTTGGCCGTGCGGCGGAGCACCCGGGCGCGGGGGTCCTCGGCCCGGTACACCCGGTGCCCGAAGCCCATCAGCCGCTCGCCGCGGTCGAGCACGGCACTCACGTACTGCCCGGCGTCCCCGGTCCGCTCGACCTCCTCGATCATGTACAGGACGCGGGCGGGCGCGCCGCCGTGCAGCGGGCCCGACATCGCGCCGACGGCCCCGGACAAGGCGGCGGCGACGTCGGCTCCGGTCGAGGCGATGACCCGGGCGGTGAACGTCGAGGCGTTCATGCCGTGCTCGGCCGCCGACGTCCAGTACGCGTCGACCGCCCGGACGTGCCGCGGGTCGGGGTCACCGCGCCAGCGGATCATGAACCGTTCGGTGATCGTGGCCGCCTCGTCCACCCGGCGCTGCGGCACCATCGGCAGCCCGACCCCGCGGGCCGCCTGGGCCACGAAGGACAAGGCCATGACCGAGGCCCGGGCGAGATCATCCCGGGCCTGCTCGTCGCTGATGTCGAGCAGCGGGCGCAGCCCCCAGGCGGGAGCGAGCATGGCCAGGGCGCTCTGCACGTCGACCCGGATGTCACCGGAGTGCACCGGGATCGGATAGGGCTCGGCCGGCGGCAGCCCGGGGGCGAAGGCGTTGTCGACCAGGAGCCCCCAGACGTGCGCGTAGGAAACGTGGCCGACCAGTTCCTCGATGTCCACCCCGCGGTACCGGAGCGCGCCGCCCTCCTTGTCGGGCTCGGCGATTTCGGTCTCGAAGGCGATGACCCCTTCAAGGCCCGGCTTGAAGTCCGACATCTGTTTCCTCTCTATGGGCACCAGCCACGATGCTAGTGCTACCGCTCCGGCATAGCATCACAGCAGGAGGGATGAGGAGTTGACCGCCCAGGGACTCATTGACACCACGGAGATGTACCTGCGTACCATCTTCGAGCTCGAGGAGGAGGGCGTCACCCCGCTGCGGGCGCGCATCGCCGAACGGCTGGCGCAGACCGGCCCGACCGTCAGCCAGACGGTGGCCAGGATGGAGCGGGACGGGCTGGTCCACGTCGCGGGGGATAGGCATCTCACCCTGAGCGATACCGGCCGGGCGCTGGCCACCCGGGTGATGCGGAAGCACCGGCTGGCTGAGTGCCTGCTCGTCGGGGTCATCAAGCTGCCGTGGGAGGAGGTGCACATCGAGGCGTGCCGCTGGGAGCACGTGATCTCCGAAAGCGTCGAGCGCCGGCTGCTGGAGTTGCTCGGGTACCCCGTCCGGTGCCCGCACGGCAATATCATTCCCGGACTGGCGGAGCTCGGGCTGCCGGGCGAAGCGCAGGAGCAGATACGCGCGGCCATGAACGAGACGGGTGAGGCGATGACAAAGGTCGCATCGGCGGACATCACGCCGGCCGTCATCCTGCGAATCGGCGAGCAAATTCAGAGCGACCTTTCCCTGATGCTTAAACTCAAGCGCGCGGGGATACAACCCGGACGCGAGGTGGTACTCATGTCGGTCGGCGACGGTGTGCGGGTGACGGTCGGCGACTCGGCAGATGCCGTCTCAACTGAACTCCCCAGCCCCATCGCTACGCATATATTCGTTTCCGTAACCAGCCCGTATCAGTTGACGCCCGGAGCGTGATCATGTCGTTCGGCAACGCTGCCATGTTCGGGGGGAGCGGGGCATGACAAGCTGGGGTGAGGGCGCATTCGACGCGTACCTCCCGGCGGACATGGTTCTCAGCCAGGCCGACATCGGAGTCGTCGTCGCCGACCGGCTCTGCAATCTTCTGTACCTCAATGAATACGCGGCGCGGCTTTTCCGCGTTTCCGGGGATATGTCACGGCTGGCCGGCGGCCCCGTGCTTTCCCTGGGCCTGTTCGCCCACGATGACCTGCGCAAGATGGAGGATCTCGCCGGGCAGGTGCTGCGCGGCCGGTGGTGGGAGGACACGTTCTCCAGCACCCGGGCAGACGGATCGCACGCGCTCTTGCGAGGTTTCGCGGTACCGCTGCGCCACGCGGGCGGTGACATCGACGGGATGATGATCCTGGTCCGCGAGGCCAGCAAGCGCGATGGCCAGGGGCGGCAGGACATGATCGCGCTGCTCGAGCGCGTCGGCGAGCGGCTGGCCGGCTCCCTCGAGCTCGGCACCACCCTGAAGCACGTGGCGGAGATGCTCGTGCCGCAGTTCGCCGACCACTGCTTCATCGACCTGTTCCAGGGAGACCAGCTCGTCCGCCGCGTGCAGCGGCACGCGAACGACTGGGTGCCGCCGCCCGGCACCTGGGCCCAGACCGGCCAGCAGATCCACTACCCGGAGGGTCACTTCTGCCAGCAGGCGATGGCGCGCCTGGAGACCATCGCGGTCGTCGACCTGGAGACCGAGCATTATCCGGCCCCGAGCGCGGAGAGCATGGCCGCCGCTCACGAGGCCGGCCTGACCTCCGTGGTCGCGGCGCCGCTGTACGCCAGGGGGGAACTGCTCGGCGTGATGAGCCTGGCCCTGTCGCGGCTCACCGACCGGGATGATCGTAACTACGACACCCTCGACCGCGATCTCGTCAGCGCGATCGCCAGCCGGGTGGCCATCGCGATCGACAACGCGATGCTGTTCGAGGCGGAGCGGCAGACCGCGCTGGCCTTCCAGAAGAGCCTGCTGCCGCAGGCCATCCCGGAGCTGGACGGACTCGAGGTCGCCTGCCGGTATGTCCCGGCGAAACCGCTGGAAACGCACGGGCAGGGCATCCAGACCCAGGTCGGCGGCGACTGGTACGACATCATCCCGCTGTCGGCCGGGCGGGTGGGCATCGTCATCGGCGACGTGGAGGGCCGCGGCGCGCGGGCGGCGGCGATCATGGGCCAGCTGCGCGCGGCGCTCCGGGCGTTCGCGCAGGATGAGAAGGCGCCCGCCGACATCATGCGGAAGCTTGACGACTGGTGCCGGTCGCTCGCGCCCGCCGGGGACGACGGGGCGCCGATGGGCGGCGATCCGCCCACCGCCAGCTGCATCTACATGATCTACGACGCGTGGTCGAGGGAACTGACCTTCGCGAACGCGGGCCACGACGCCCCGCTCCTGATCAGCGGAGGCCGGTCGAGCCAGCTCGAGTTCCTGTACAAGGGGGTCCTGCTCGGGGTGCGCGGCAAGGGGATCCGCGGGCTGCCCACCTACAAGGAGGAGACAATCCGCGTGCCGCCCGGGGCGATCCTGGTGTTCTACACCGACGGCCTGACCGACCGGCGGGCGCGGGCCGACGGTTCCGGGCAGTACTCGGAAACCGAGGCGGTGGAGATGCTGGAGCAGGCGGTCCGCGCGGCGGCGGCGAGCGGGGACGCCGACGCGGTCGCCACGGCGGCCGAGTTCGCGGTCCCCGGGGACATCGACGATGACATGGCCATCCTGGTCGTCAAGTCCGCGCCCATGGAGCTCGCCTCCACCGAGAAGGTGTTCCCCGCCGAGCCGATCATGGTCTCGGAGGCGAGGCGGCTGACCGCGCAGACCTTCCGGTCCTGGGGGATGGACTCGGAACAGATCGCGCTGGGCTGCCTGCTGGTCTCCGAGGTGGTCACCAACGCCGTACTGCACGCTTCGGTCACGCCGAGCCCGGGCGACGATCTTGACTTCGACCTGGATCCGGTGATCATGCCCGCCCCGGTCGGCGCCGGCCACGCGCGGGATCCAGGTCCGTTCGGCTCGCCCGGGCGGTCGGCGTCAGCGGTCGGGGGAATCGGGTCGGGCCCGGCGGCGGCCGAGGGAACCGTGTCGGCCCGAGCCGGCACCGTGCCGGTCCAGGGGAGCGGCGGGCCCGGCTGGGGCAGCGCCCCGCCGGAAGCCGCCCGGCCGTGGTCCCATCGCACGCAGCAGCCCGCCCGCGAGTTCGCGCTGCGCCTGCGGCGGGGCGCGAACGCGGTGTGGGTCGAGGTGTTCGACGCCGACTTGCGGCTGCCCCGGATCAGGACCGCGGGGGAAACCGACGAGGGCGGCCGGGGACTCTACCTGGTCGAGCAGCTGGCGACCCGGTGGGGGTCGAGGCCCACTGCCGAGGGCAAGGCGGTCTGGTTCGAGATGCCGCGCAGCGTCGGTCGGCCGTTACCCGGAGGTGGCTAGTATCCCTTAGTGGCCCTTGCTCTTGGAGAAGAGCATGAGCACCACCAGGGCCACGATGAAGATCGGCCCCACCCAGCTCTTGCCCGAGATGGGCAGCTTCAGCTTCCCGCGCAGGCGCGTCCACCCGAACGCGACGAGGGCGCCGATGAGCACCAGCAGGATGATCCCGGTCACCGCGGCCTCCTTAACCCGCCGTCGTGCGAACCTATACCGAGAGTATGGCATTCGGTCCCCCGGTGCGATACGAGGTACGGTGAGGACACGACTTGTCCCGGAAACGGAGGCCGTGATGACGCCTACGGATGCGTTCATAGTGGGCGCGGTACGCACCCCCATCGGCAAGCGGAACGGCGGCCTGGCCGGGGTTCACCCCGTCGACCTGGCGGCCCACGCCCTGCGGGCCCTGATCGACCGGACCGGGGTTGACCCGGGCGCCGTGGACGACGTGATCATGGGCTGCGTCTCGCAGATCGGCCCCCAGAGCCTGGACATCGCCAGGAACGCCTGGCTGTCGGCCGGACTGCCC
>Ga0070730_10002557_pt1 | contig 16526 bp, 18 predicted proteins | sample Coa_R1_3_FD_66447 | JGI IMG/M metagenome (GOLD analysis project Ga0070730, IMG submission 66447) | Surface soil microbial communities from Centralia Pennsylvania, which are recovering from an underground coalmine fire - Coalmine... | ecosystem: Environmental > Terrestrial > Soil > Unclassified ... | reverse complement strand
GCTTACGCAAACACGGTGTACGTGTACATGCCGATTGCGGAAGCGCATGGTAGGTTCCCTCTGTTCCAATCCAGTCTCATCCCGGTTAGCGCCGTGAGCTATTCTTCCCGCTGTGCGGCTCGACGTGCAGACTATGCGGAAAAATTCCGCTACGGAGACCAGCAACGGAATTGGGGGAACCTGTACTGCGAAATCCGCTACACGTTCATTCGTGATCTCCGCATCAACGACACCAAGAGCACGATGCCGATGGGAGACTGGGGACTGAGAGACGGGAAACAAGTTCCGCTTACCAGTTGGTCATACGAAGTTCCCTACGTTGGTCAAGACATTTTCGGCGGCGTTCGTGGCGGCCAGCCGTTCATGCGACCGGCGCAGATCGAAGATTGCCGCGTCTATCCGTTCCTTCGCCTGATTATCACTAGCCCTGGGATGACAGAGCCGATGTACGACGGCCCTGCCTACGACTGGCACGGCTGTATGCCTACGGTGCAGTACGACCTTGACGACTGGGCTTGGGAGTCAATGGGGCGGTCAATCATCCAAGACGTAGGGTCAGTTGAAGAAACCTTGCGAAAACTTGAACGCAAGATGGACAGCGTAATCACTACCACGCTGAATCCTCCGATGGGCTATGACCGGACGAATGCTGGTGGGCCGAAAGTTGAGAACTTCGACATCTTCGAGGAAGACGTTCGCTACGGCATGGACGGAGAGCCGAAGAAAACTTTCCAGTCACTTTTGCCGGAAGAAGTCCGCGTTATCGGAGAGCACTTCAAGTTCCGCGAAATTCTGAAAGAGTCTCGAAAAGAGCAACTCGGAATCAACGACCTCGGGAACTTGGCGGCGATGAAATTCAATCTCTCGGGGGAAAACATCGACAAGGCTCTTGAGCCAATCGGTCCTATCGCCAAGGGGATTGCGCGAGGCATGGAAGCAGCAAACGCCAAGATTGCCTACATGCTTAAATTTATGATCCCGCAGTGGTACGACACCAAGCGGATCATCGAGTACATCGGACCCGACAACATCACTCCTGAAGTATTCGACTTTGATCCTGCTTCGATGGTTCCCAGCCACATGCCGGATGAGCACGAAACGGGAGACGTTCCTACAACTCCCTCGGTCTATCCGCAGATCGAACGCGCCAAGCGTCTTGCTAAGAATATGCGCCTCATCTCTGTCCCGAGTACGCTTCTGAAAATTACGCAGCAGGCGGAAATTCTGAAGTGGATGAACCTGAAGTTCAAAGGTGCTCCGATCTCTTGGGCAACGACGCTGACAAAAGTTGGCATCGACAACTACGGAGACGTTCAAGGAACAACAGAGCGGGAGAAGTACATCAACGAGCAGTTGGAAGACCTCAAGATGAAAGCTATCGCTGCTCGTCTCGCTCAGGAACTTGGATTGACCGACATCATGGAAGGCGGCAAGAAGGGACAGGGCAAAGGCGGCGGAAGACCTGCATCTGGGAAAAAACCCATGAAGCAGGCGCAAAAAGGTGGAGCAGGCGGAGAACCTAGAATCGTGAACAAGGAATCGTGATGGACTCGGACAAAATCGTGACCGTTAAAAACTATCTCGTAACAGAAACCGTGATCGACGCCAACACTCGCGTTGCTGATTTGGACGCATTTCTAAAGGGCCGGAAGACCACAGGGAAACTTCAGTTCGACATGAGCCAAGGCGGTCATCAGAGATTTTTGCTGACCGAAAGAACGAAGTTGACCGAGGCTCAATCGTTGCAATTGCGTTCGATTTTGGGATGGAACGGGAACGCATGAAAAAATAGTTCTTGACAGGTTTTCTTGAAATAGAGTATTGCTTGACCTGAGATTCGTTCATCGCCTTAGTGGACTGAGAGCGGCTCACATCTGAAACGGTGTGAGCCGTTTCGCTTGAAAAGGAGACACAATATGGCACGAGGCAAGAAGGGCCACATGGTAAAGGTCCACGGCGGCGGAAAGAAAAAGGGCCGGAAAGGCCGGGGACGTAAGGGCCGTGGCAAGCGCCGGGGCCGAAAGTAGTCATCCAGCATGGCTACTAGTCCACAACCAGATCCAACGCAGGGCGGGGGCGGAGCACCGGATCAAGGTGCGGCTCCCGCACCCGCACCCTCTCAAGCACCAGCGAATCCGAAACAAATCATGCTGGCGCAGATGTACCAACTCTGCAAACGACTGTCACAAGAAGACCCGACACTATCAGCGGGCTTGCAGAAGGCGACACAGGGAATCCAGGAAGCGCAGACCGCGCTAGTGACCGAAGCGAAACCGCAACCGACAAGTTCTAACCCGGCCTACTAACATGAAAACTGACATGCCGAATCCGAGTCGTATAGATTGGGCGAGACTAGCCGCCTTTATCGACGGAGAAGGATGCATCTTTATTGCTAAGCGTAGTGACAAAGGTTGCACCAAGGTACGAACATACCTGTACATTGTGATCGCCAACACAAACCCAAAGCTAGGGAAGTGGTTGACTGAATCATTCGGTGGTTCTGTCTTGGTTCAACGGCACAAAAATTCCAAGTATTCGCTTGCATACCGATGGACGGTCTGCAATAACAGAGCGCAGTGGATATTGAAAGGATGCTACAAGTTTTTGCTTTTGAAACAGGATCAAGCTGATGTTGGGTTGGCGCACCAACGTCTATGTGCGAGAATCAAAAAAGGACAAACCAAGCATCCATCCGAAGTCTTTGAAGAAAGATTCAAACTGAGAGATGCGTTGTCGATGCTGAAAAGCACCTCGTCCAGAAGGCGCGATTTGCCTATTACAACCGCCGTGCAATAGGAGACGACAATGAAAACAGTCGAAGATATTCTCAGGGAATCGGGCCTGACCGAAGATCAGATCAAGGCATTGGATGCCAAGGTCATTTCAGGCGTCACGACGATTTTGACGACCGCGACCTCCGCGCAGGAAAAAGCGGAACTTGCTTCGAGAGCGCAGCAAGAGCAGTACGACAAGCAGATCGCTCCGGCGCTCGACAACTGGGCCAACGAAAAGGCCAACCTCGAAGCGCAGACCAACTACTACAAGACGCTTGCTGAGAAAGCGAAAGAGGGTGGGTTCATCCCCGGCGATGCGCCATTCACTCCCCCGAAAGCGGCTGAACCAGTCCGAGGCGCGGACGGCAAGTTTGTTCCCGGTCCCACGGGAAGTCCGCAGCTTGTGGAAGGCGTGAGAACGGAACTGGCCTCGGCCTTCAGCTTCGCCACAGACGTGCAGTGGAAGTACCATAGACTCTACGGTGCGGTCATTCCTGACTCTCCGACTACTCTGATCCGGGAAGCGGTTGCCAACCACATGACTCCGATGGCTTGGGCAGAGAAGAAATACGACTTCGCCGGGAAAGAATCTGCGATGAAGGCGGAGGAAGAGAAAAAGAAAATTGACTCTGCCGTTGCGACTGCCGTAGCCGCCAAGGAAAAGGAGTGGGCGGAGAAGGTTGGAAGCAATCCAGACGTTCGGCGGGCGGAGTCCTCGAAGTTCACGGAAATCAACAAGGCCGTCAAAGCAGGAACGCGGCCTGACCCGATTGCGCCTGGATTGACCGAAGCGCAGCGGGACGCAAACACGCGACAAGCAATTCGCACGGAAATTTCGGCAACGGTGAACTAAAGTTTTTCACAAAGGGGTAAACCTATGTTCGGTCTTGTTGGGTTAATTTGGCGGCTGTTCAACTTCTTGATCTTCGGAGGGACGGTCTGGCTTAACGACCCCTTGTACACTCCAATCACCGCTGCAAACTTGGAGTCGGTGAGAAAAAATACGGTCTGGGACAACCTGTTCGTGGACACTCCCGGACAGGCCAAATTCCGGCGTGCAGGCGTCCTTGACCCGTATCTTGGCGGCGACGGAATGCGCGAGCCTTTCATCTACGGTCGTCCCCAAGGAAAAGCTCTTGCTCCGGGATCGACTGTTACGGTGACTCGTCAGCAGATGGTTTCCGGGTTGAAGTTCTACCCGAAAGCCTACGTCTCTTGGATTCCGATTGACGACTGGTATCTGGATGATGGGAGCGGTCAGGGGGGTGTCATCAACTCTGGGCCTGCCCGTATTTTCGATGAATACCAAGTCATGATTAAACTCATGACGAAGACCATCAACACGATGCTCTGGATGGACAATTTCCGACACGGCCAGCCAGCAGGTACGGGAATCTCCGACAACCGTATCTACAACATCAACGGATTGGATGAATCGCTGAACAACGGCATCGACCCATCCCCCTTCGGAAACATCTACGGGACATATGGCGGCAGCACGCGCAACGGTGTCATCGGCGCAGCGCTGAACTCAACTCCTCTCTGGCTTGGACAGGTGAACTCAGGAACGAGTCAGTCCGCTCTCGGAGCAAGCGGAACCGGCCAGATCGACGTGAACGCTCTCATGGTCCTCTGGTCAATGGGACAGGTCACTGGCGGTCAGATGGATCTCGGGCTGACCAACGTGTTCGGATTCGCGGCCATCGCAGTAGCGCTCGACGCGCAGCGCCGTGACACGAACATGAAGCAGCACGACATTGCCTGGAAGTCGATGGACTTCAACGGTGTCGAAATCTACGCTGACCCGCTGGCTCCTTCGGCGCAGGCGCAGAACTTCTTGACCTTGGCTCCGACTGCTGGCAAGGCTGGCAACAACAACCTGTCAGACGGCGCAGGATCGAGCACCGCGACCGGAACGATTACTTCTCCGCAGTACACGAGCGGCGGAGTCAACGTGGCAGTCTCGCCAACCGGCAGCGGCTTCCCATCGAACTCGACTTGCACCGTTGGAGAAGTCTTGTACTTCCTCACGACTCCAGACTTCAGGACTCGTGACACGGACAAGGAAGGCTGGAATTTTGGGTTGAGACGCGCTCAGGTTCCGAACAACGTGAGTGTGGACAATCTGTTTGAGCGGTTGGGGACGAACCTATATACGCCCACCCCCAGGCACTCGGCAGTAGCTTTTGGATTCGCTCGATAGGAGAAACGATAATGCCTCTCAATCAGTCAATCACGACTTGGCTTGCCCTCAACGCTTGCAACGACACTTCCGAGAGCGGCGTTACCGATCCGGTTACTGGGCAGACGATGTTCATTCCCGATCTGTATGCGGGCGATTACTTCGACCTGACCGAAGCCGAAGCGAATGCTTTGTCTTACACGACCAATGGCACCTTGCACGCTGGCCGCTATCGCCGCGTCCAGGTGGACTCTGGCGCGACTGCCGCGAATGTCAAGGTCGGAACGGTTGGCAACATGAATTGCGCCATCGCTCCGCTGACGTTCAACATCGTCACCAGCGCCGATGTCAACACGGCTTGGAACGGTTTGCATCCTGTGGTCTTCCTGAACACAGTGACGCCTGGGAACTGGTGCTTTGTTCAGGAATTGGGACTGGCAACGGTTCTCGGGGCCGCCAACGTCGGAACGACAACGGTTGGACAGATCGAAGTCGTTACCACGGGTGGAGTGGTGACAAGCTCTGCGACCTTCACGGTTGCCACAGTCGGCCTTTCCGTGGAGAACTCGCAAAACAGCAAACTCTTCAAGGTTATTATGGATGTGCCAGCGGTCCAGGGATAGGGAGGGTGAATGTCGCTAATCTCTTACCAACACGGTGAGTATCCCGATCTAGTGGGACGCCGCTCTATCTTTTGCGGAAACTACGTTGGACCGAAGTCTTACACCAACACATCGAACATCGCTACGACCGGCGATCCGATTCAGGTTGGTCCGTTCAACTACTACATCGACATTCTGTTTGAGTCTTCGGTGTCTGTGAGTGGAACGTATCTCGTTCGTTTCCGGCCTTCAAGCGCTGGGCCTCGGGCAACGTGGAAAGCGGTTTGGATAACAATCTCTACCGGGAACGAAGTCGGGAACGCGACTGACCTTTCGGCAGAGACGGTGATTGTTGGCGGGTTCGGAGGTTTGTTCTAGGTTCTCCCTGATCGACGGGTGCTTAATTGAGCATGAGCATAAGACGGGTGCTCATGCTCAATTTTTTTAGGAGTTTCGATGAGCCTGAACACGATGTCGCGGCGGCTGAGTTTGGAAGTTCCCCTGCTCCCCGATTCCTACGCTCGCACGCTTCTGGATGAGGCTCTCGGAACAATCGAGGACGAACAACTCTGGAGTTTCCAACTCAAAGAAAGCGGCTGGCTAACTCCTGGCCTGCTTTTTCCCGGTGCGCCGGGAGTCAGTATTGGGACGGTGACGTACACTCCCTACTCCAACCAGATCATCGGGGACGCTACGGCTAGTGCTGCATGGCTCTCCTACGTTGCCCCTCCGTTTCTGACGCAGTTCCAGATTCGCAGCCCGTTCTACTCGCTCTACAACATCATCTCGATTGACACGACAAGCCATCCTCCATTTGCCACGATTACAGTTGACCGACCGTGGATGGAGCCTGGGGGAGTCGCGCAAGCCTACATGATCTATCAGGCATACTTTGCGGTGCCTGTGCCGGATTTCAAAAGGTTCCTTTCGGCGCGAGACACGACAAACAACTGGCCGATGGACTTCTGGACTAAGAGTCAGAAGGACCTCTCGTTTGAAGATCCTCAGAGAACGATCTTTGACGATCCAGCGTATTTTGTTCCATTCGAGACAGACCAGCGTCCCGGAAGTTCGACGCTAGGGAATATGCTCTACGAACTCTGGCCGCATCCCTTGAGCCAACGTCCGTACAGTTACGGCTATCTGAGGCGTGGTCCAAGATTGCAGCAACCGGCAGACACGGTTCCGTATCCTCTGACAGAAGACCTCGTACTGTGGCAGGCGAAGGTTGCAGCGTATCTTTACAAGGAAGCGCAGAAGGGTGAGCAAGTCGAGCGAGGATCGGGTGCGGATTACAAGTTTCTTGCAGGCGGAGCGGAAGCAAGGTACAAGGTAAAACTGAAAGAATGCAAAGAACGAGACCGCGACCTAGTAGATCTGTACTTCGACAAATTCAGGCGCGGCAGCGGTCAAACAGGTGAGCCGTTCTCGAATATGCTTGGCGAATTGAATGTGGGAAGGATGTGATCTATGCCTCTCTATCCAGGAGCGGGTAAGGCAGCGCTGCTCAAGTGCAACACGCAAGGATTTTTGCTGAACAACGAAACCATCGCCGCAGCGGGGCAAACGATTGCCTTCATGCTGGAGCGTCCACGAGATGCTTACCCTTGGGGAGCGGCATTTCAGTTGAAGTGCTCAGCATCTCCGGGGGGTTTTGAAGTTGACATCATGGGGTCGGAAACGGACGAGTCGGCTGGGAGCTACGTGCAACTCGGAACGACCTCGATTATCAACTCAGTCAACTCGTCCAATTTTGGACGGTACGACATGCCGAACACTCTGTTCCCTCGCTTCGTGTGTGCCGTGTTCAAAACATGGCCGAATGCTGGCGTGTCTGTGACCTTGGTTATTACGCGGTGATCGTATGAAGCGACTGCTTCTTATTTTCGGATTGCTGCTGGCAGCCTATCAGGCTCACGCCCAAAATGCGGCTGCGTTCAACGGAAACTGTCAAAAAGGTGGGCAGGCAGTAGTCACTCAGGGCTTGGTAAGTAGCGGGACAGGCCCGCTTCCCGCTGGACAGCCGCTTTCTACGGGTACGGGTGTCATGGGTTCCTACCCAGGTTGCACAATCACCGTGTACCTGACCGGAACTACAAACCTTGCGACGATCTATAAGGACATTATCGGAACGCCTCTAGTAAACCCGTTCACCGGAAACACGGACGGTTCGTTTCTATTTTTTGCCGCGATGGTTCAAGCCTACGACGTAGTTCTCTCTGGAGCGGGGATGCCTGCGCCAGTCACTTTGACAGACGTAGCGGTTGGTGGCGGTGGGGGAGGTGGAGGTGGAGGAATCAGCGGAGCCACTCCCAACGGCGGTCTCATCGTCACTGGTACGACACTCGGGTTATTGGCAAGCTGTACTACGAATCAAGTCCTTTCTTGGAGCGGCACAGCATGGGTCTGTACGACTCCGAATGTAGGGCTGATTACCGGGGCGACAACGAATGGCGGCTTGGTGGTCACAGGTTCGACTCTAGGGCTTCTTCTGACGTGTTCTCTGAATCAGTCAATCACTTGGAATGGTAGTGCTTGGGTCTGCGGTAGTTCCGGGTTCTCTAACCCAATGAGTTTGCTTGGGGACTCGATCTATGGAGGAGTTGGGGGACTGCCCACTCGACTTCCTGGCCCACTTACGCCAAATGGAGTACCCCAATTTTGGACGGATACTCCCTCTGGAGGGGCGGCTGCTGCTGAGGCATGGCTGCAAGCGGGTGTCCCCGGAAGATCGGTAAGCGGAACAACGGACACGATCCTGACGACTGACTGCTATCCCAATCGTGTTCAATATACCGGATCTGGCGCGGTCGCGGCGACTTTGCCCACAGCTACGACCTTGGGTATCCCTGCCTGCGTCATGCGCCTCGCAAACCATACGACCGGCTCAAGCACGGCTGTCACGGTGACGCCTACCACTTGGACGGTGAATGGAGCCTCAAGTCTGGTCATTGCTCAAGGGCAGATTGCCACGCTTTACGTCGATCCTGCAAGCGCGACGAACTGGCAGGCCGATGTGACCGAGGAAGTCATCACGGCTGGCTCTGGAGTCACCCTAACGCGCTCTGCGGGCAGTTTACAGATCGCCGCGACCGGGAGTGGCGGGACAATTACAGGATCGGGCACAGCGAACACGGTTACGAAGTGGACAGGGACAAGCGTTGTTGGTAACAGTTCCGTAACGGATGATGGCAGCGCACCAACCCGTATGCCGAACGGGAGCAACGTAGCAGCGGCAGGGGGAAGCTCAGAGCGAGCAAACGATAGCGTCAATCCGACCGTCTTGAACAAGTTGGTTTGCGACAACGGCTCTGGAGCGATGACCGAGTGCAAGTCCGCATCGTCCACAACGAACATCCCACTGGGAGTCTGTATCGGCAACTGTGGGACGACAGGAAGCGCGATTGTCTGTTCCACGTACAACTGTTCTGTCATCTTCGACAACACGGCGACTCCGAAACACTGGTGCATTTCATCCTCAACCGTGGATGGCGACTGCCATGACAACGGCTCTACGGTTGAAACAGACGGACAACCAAACATCTTCGTTGTGGCGGCAAATAGCGGTGCTGGCACGGCTGGAGTAGTTGGCTACAGTACGCCAGATTCTCGATCCAAAAATGCGACCTGTCCGACATGCGTTACTGCCGCTTCCTCGCTTACGAATCACGGAGTAGTTCTTGGGCAAGGCTCAAGAGTAGTAGTGGCGACATCTGCCGGAACCAACCCACAATGCTTAGTTTCTAATGGTGCAAGTTCCGATCCGACATTTCAGACTTGTCCGGGTAGCGGAGGAGTCACAGGTACGGGCACGACGGACTATATTGCTCAGTGGACTAGTTCCACCGCGATTGGCCCCGGCACTACCTGCACAATCAACATAGTGGCTGGCGTTTACGTTTACTCCTGTCCAATATCGCTTCCCGGCCCTCCCGGAATTGGCGGCTCAACCGGCGTAACTCCCGGTACGCCGCCAAATCTGACTGGCCTGAATACAGCAGGGTTCTATCTTTCGAGCACTGGAAACGCTCCGTGTTACGTTTACAACTCATCAATTTGCAACCGGGTGCCTACGATTTCTGGATCGCTGACGACGGGGCATGTGGCCGGGATTGACTCTGGCGGCAATCTGGTGGACGGTGGAGCGCCGGGAACTGGCACGGTCACGAGCATCGCTACAACCTCTCCGATTACGGGTGGCACGATCACAACGACGGGCACGATTGCCTGCGCGACCTGTGTAACCTCGGCTGCTGCCCTTGTCAGCACCAACATCGTGACGGGTGGTGGAGGCCAAGCATCACAGACTCCATCATCGGCGGCAACTGTAGATTCCAGTGGCAACCTGAATGCTACGACACTAATCGCTTCTGGCATCGTGGATGGTAAAGCACCCGTCACGATTACCACAGGAGCCTCCTGCACGCTCGGTACTGCATCCGGTTGTAACTCCACCAAGTACCTATCCGGCTATACCATCAATCAGGAAGCGACGGCAGCAACGGCGATAACGTACACTCTTCCGACAGCGGCGGCTGGCCTTCAATACTGCGTCAAGAATGGCTATAACGGCTCGGCGGCAGACACAGGCACGCTTGAGATTCTCACCTCAGCATCGGGCCAGTTCATCGTTTACAACGGCTCTATCTCAGCAACAAATGGATACATCATTTCGGGAGGAGCGGCAGGGGATGCGGCCTGTGTCGTCGGCATCGACGCAACTCACTGGGAGGCTTATGCACAAGTTGGCACTTGGACTTTACATTAGCCTACTTCTTATCGGCTGTCTGCTCGCACAGAGCACGATGCGGAATATTCCTGTTGGCAGCGGTGCTCCTATGCCTCCTCCGGGTATCTCGTGGGCTGAGTGGCATAGTGCTGATTGCATCACGTTTGTCGGTAGTGTGTGTGGATTCCCCGCAGATGGTACGACTCTGACCTCTGGCACCAACGCATGGGCAGATCGTTCAGGAAATGCGAATAACCTTAAATATATAGGCGGAACCTGTACTTTACATACAAACCAACTTAGTGGGCATCCCGCTGTAACCTTCCCCACAACAACAACCTGCCATTTGGAATGGAGTCTTAATACATTAGGTTGGGCGACGACAGGAGTTACCGTATTTATCGTAGTAAAACCATCAACTGGTGTTCGTAGTACATATATCAGCGGCCCGGAGCCTAGTGGTATCAATACCAGTATTGCGTATGGGACATCTAACAGCGGAAGTCGGTTAAATAACATCGATCAAACCGGAGTCGTTTTTACTGGCAGTGGAACAGCGACAATAGACGGGGGTTGGCATCAACTGAACTTTACTCTTGCGAAAGCGTCAATTGGTGGATTCCCAGCATTTAGGGTTGATAGAGCAACAGATACTTTAATTTCTGGCACGACAATCAATGGTGCAATATGGCTACAGAATGAAACGGAAGTCGGGATTTATGATTGTTGCGGATTTGCTAATCCAATGGACGGCCAGATCGCCGAAATCCTAATCGCCGCGAGTGTATTGGGTAGCACTGACATCACAGGAACGGAAAACTATCTCAAGCTGAAGTATCCGGCGCTGCCATGAAAATACTTCTGACATGGTTGTTACTGATGAACGTAGCCGTAGCTCAAATCTCGGGCGGGCCGTGGGGAACGCATTCGTCGATTACCACCTACTCCGAATTGCAGTTGTTCACGCCAACACGACCAGCGACAGCCGCGATCCCCTACAACGGATTCACATGGGACGCCGAACAGGTCGATGACCCCTGCATTCCTGACCCGACCGCCGATCCTATTGTGCTGCTGTTCGATGGCATGGCTGCACCTCTACAAACCGGGCCGATCACCATCGCGCGTGCGACAGCGACACAGGCGGCATTCGCTTCCAACCCACAAACGGCGTGGGTGATGGACGGCAGTAACCCGGTGCTCGGCCTTGGTGCTGGAGGTCAGCCGGACAGCACTTATCTGCGCGTTAGTTCCTGCCTTTACAACCCGGATGACAGCAACAAACTGTATCTGTACTACACCTGCAATGCGACCGTGGATCAGATGTGTCTCGCCACCAGCACCGACACGGGACACACATGGTCGCGCCAAGGCGTAGTGCTTAATCACACCATCGACGGATGCAGCGACGAAACTTGGACTTCGCAGGGTGCGGTCCTTCGGCTCAACTCTAGCAGTTGGATCATGGTCTATTCCTACCGCACTTCTGGCGCGACACTGCCGGGAGTGCGCTACGCCGTCTCCACTAACGGCACTTCATGGTCAACGGGAAGTTGCACTGCGCTCCTGAACATCTCTCCGCTGTTCCTTGAGCAACACCAGATCATGTTGCTAGGTGGGAAGTGTGTTCTCGTATACGAAAACGGCAACAACTCGACACAGTGGACAATCAATTCGGCCTCCGGTTCAAGTTGCAGCAGCACTCTGACCAATGGTGCAGCCAACCCGTTTATGACCTACTCGGGCACAGCCACTTGGGATCAGTACCATGTTGCAACACCGTGGCTATTCAATGTGAACAACAAGAGTTACTTATGGTATCAGGGAGCGGCAGATCACGCTCAGCCCTACGGAACGAACCACTGGTCAATGGGCTTGGCTCCCGTGAACATTCCGACATTTAGGCCTTAATATGAAACGAATTATTCTTATCTTCGGCTTGCTGCTCGCCTGCTCGCTACCTATGGCCGCGCAGATCAATTGCGGGCCTCCGGGGGTATCCGGAAATCAGTCCTGTTTCAATATCAGCACATCTCCTGTGCCATTCTCTAACCCTATCCCGAGTTGGGGATCAAACACGGCTTGCGTGAACGCTGCTGCTGGGAACATCTACGCGATGCAGTTATGCGGAAACCTGCTTGGTGCTGGAACCTACGTCACGCCAAACGACTTCAATTTCCCGATAGGGAAATGCAGCGATTATTCTTTCTTTGGTGGGCCATTGTGGGGGTTCGCTGACTCTGGCGATCCAAACTTCTTCTCGTCGGACGACAGTGCCATACTTTTAAAGGCGAATGGAGGTACACGATACCTCATCCACATCGACGCCAACGGAGTATGCAGTCCCGCTCCAGGTGTGACCTACGGAACTGCTGTTTATGCCCGTTCGCCATCTTCCCCAACGACCATTTTCACTCTGCAAGGGAAAAACCAGACGCAGCTTTATCAAGATACCGTCACGATCACCTGTTCTGGAACATGCACTTCTGCTCTGACGACTCATACATTGCTCAAAGATTTTGCGGACTCTTACTGCATCACGAATTCCTATAACGGAGATCCGGGTTGGACGGGGGGAGGATCAGTAGGACAGTTCACCGTGAGCGGAGACGATACGACGTTTACGATGGCCTATTCCGATTCTGGAGTGACGGGCCAAAGTATGCGTTGGGCAGTCACTTGGAATATCGCAGACGGATTAAGCGGGAACTGCGACGTGTGGGACGCTACCACAGGAAAACGGCAGCTTGAAAATGGCACGCAAGGCATGGCGAATATCACGCCTGCCTACCATGCTGGCGACAAGGCACACTTGCATGAGGACACGATGGGACTAAGCAGCGCCTACGCCCTGAGTTCTCCTGTGAACAAGATTTACGGCAACCTTACTGGGGTGTTCTACTACTTCATCCAGCGCGGTTCGTTCACGATCAATTCTTGCGGCTATCCTGCCCCGGCTCCGATTACGGGATTCTCGGTCATCGGTTCGGTGACTTCGGGAACCTTTGCATCTGGCGACACCTTGACGCAAACCGGGACGGGAGCCACGGCTCCAATCGCGACTCCGATTGTTGCGAACAATCCTTGGCCTTTGGTGCTCGGAACGATCACAGGCGTTCCCAACGCCACAGGAACGTGGATTGGAAGCCCAAGCGGAGCCATTTACACTCCAACGACCCTGCCGTTGCTCAATGCGACATCAAACTACAACTGCGATGGTCACGGCGCGAATGGCTACACGGTGCGAGTTGCAGGGAAGCAGGGAAGTTCTCACCTGTACTCCGCTCCAGGAACTCCCCTGACAGCCACCTATCCGAATGGATCGCCTTGCAGTGACCTACATGGAACTTGGAACTTCGGGAATCTTACCGACACGTTCCCAGCAATGATGACAACGCAAGACGACACGAATAATGGTTTCGGAAGCAATCTGGCAACGCTGCAAGTCGCTGGCTCTAACACGGTCTGTCCTCTTAGCTCGTCCTACGCGGGAATCCCTCTGTACTACAACGAAATTGACTACACGAACCAAGGAACGGGAAATGTACTGCGTCTCGCGCACACCTACAAAACCGGATTGTTCTACACCTTTGACGGTCAAAGCGGTGGAGGAGCTATTCAGTCCTCAACTGGAAAGTACGCTGCTTTCCTCTCTGATGGAGAAGGGCAGTTCGGTTCTCTGAGTGGGAATCCGAAGTGTAATATCGGCGGTCCTGATTGGAATGCCAGTGACTCAACTCACTATCACACGGGAACGACATGGGGATCGTACATCGCGCCTCAGAGTGCGAACACTGGTCACTACGTTTACCACGTCAAGTCCTGCTCTGCCGGATGCGTGTCGGGAACAGTGAATCCAGTGTGGCCGCAAACGAACACTCCCGGAGTAACCGTTCTTGACAACACGATCACATGGGAAACGACTCCAGACGCTCAGAACGCAGCAATTAGTGCTATTCAGAATTGCCGCCTAGAGCTTATGCTGGTCAATACATTCACGAGTTCGGCTCCGCCTCCCCCGGTTCCGGCTCCGGCAACGAATTTGTTTGTGAAATCTGCGAAGCTAGGAGATACACATGAAGAAGCTGCTTATAGCGGTCATCTGGCTCATGCTCCCGGTAGCGGCTCTGGCACAGCATTCCAACACACTGACTTGGAGTTGGTCGCAGGGTTCGGGCGGGACTGAGACAAGTTTCATCGTCCAGCGCAGTTCTGTTTCTGGAGGTCCGTACACGGCAGTCTGCGGAGGTACAGGACAGCCGTCTTGTCCGACGACGGGCTTGACCTACACGGATTCTGCTGGCTTGGTGGATGGGGCGGTCTGGTATTACACAATCGTGGCATCCGGCCCAGGGGGTAACGCCGCGCCGTCAAACGAAGTAAAAGCGGTGACGCCCTTTCTGCCCCCAAACCCGGCATCTGGCTTGTCAGTCGTTTCCAAATAGCCCACAGGCTATTACGGTTTGTGTTTGCGTCAACTAGGGGGAGGATAGAAATGTTGTCTTGGATCAATCAGCACGGGATTGCAATGCTGTTCGGGTACTACATCTTCGCTGCGTTCAGCGGTGGGATGCCAACGCCAACGGACAACGCCAGTGTTGCCTATCGTTGGATATTCAGTTCACTGAACATCTTGAACGGCAGCATCGCCCGATTGGTTGCCACTCAACTGCCATCCTCGAAGATGGGGCAGGCTCTTACGAGCGGACCTCCAGTATCGAGCGTGGTGTTACAAGATCCGAAACCCTAAAAGGAGGATAACTTATGTCACTGAACGATTGGTTCTGGATAATCTACGTGATCTGCTTGATCGCAGGTGGATGGGGATACCTTGGGGATGCCAACGCTCCGTGGTATCGTCGGGCGAGTGGTCACATCGCTCTGTGGATCTTGGTAGGCATTCTCGGCTTGCGCGTGTTTGGTTCCGTTGTGAAGTAATGGGAAGCGATGCACATTCCGCACGATCAGATCGGAAAGTGGGTTAAGAGCGGTCTGACCATCGCGGCTATTGCGGTGGCTTGGGTACAAGGTTCGACGGAACCACGCTTAGACTGGCTCTCCATCTTTGCCTTTCTTAACGGCGGGGTGCTCATCACCATCATCGTGTTGCTGATTCGGATTGGGGCATGGCAGGGGAAAGTGGATCAGAGATTTGAGGACTTAAAAGAACGAGTGGACGACATCGACAAGTTAGGTTGCGGAGCGGCAAAGCGTTACCACCGGAACGAGAGTGATGAAGAATAGATGGTAGTCCAATACAAGGCGAATGTCCTGTTCACGGTGATTGCTCCGGGCGGGTTTCGCATTCTTTCCGCGATCGACCAAACCGCAAAAAAACTTGACTGCGATCTGGTCATCACTTCGGCTTGCGATGGTGCTCATTCTGGCCCAGATGACCCGCATCATCGAGGGGAAGCCTATGACTTGAGGAGTCACGATTTCTCGCCAGAGCAGAAAGACCTTGTGCTCGCACAGATTATGAACTGTCTCGGCTGGGATCGCTTCTACGGATTTCTCGAAGCACCGGGAACCGATAATGAACACTTTCACATCCAGGTGAAAAAGGGTACTGTTTACCCCTAGGAGAAAATATGAAACGTAAGCAGTCGTTGTACGTCGCTTCAGCAATCGTGGCTGTCCTGCTGCTCTCTGGCTGGGCGTGCCAGAACAATTACGCCAAGGCAGGACAACTCGCAAAGGACGTGGCCGCTTCTGTCTTGGTCGCGCAGCAAGTGGAGATTCAAGCGCACAAGGCAGGGTTCATTGACGACACTCTACATCAGGCAATCCAGCAAGAATTACTTGCCGTGGCTGATGCGGGCACGCGACTGGATGCGGCGATCAATCAAGCTCACAACGCATCTGGCGCACTGGCTGAAATTCAGGTGATGGACAAACTCTTGAGCGATCTGAGCCAAGGCAAACTTGCAGCCATCAAGGATCAAAACACAAAGATTGCTTTGGCAGCGGCCTTTCTGACGATTCAGACAACGCTCGACAACATCGCGGCATTCGGAGGCAAGTAAATGACGACAGCAGAAATTCTTCAACTTCTCGGTTTGATCTCTGCAGCGGAGCCTGCCGTACTCGGATTCATCAAGACTCTGCTTGAGCAGACACAAGGCATGACCGGCGACCAGTTCCTTGCGGAAGCGGACGACATCTGGGCGCAGATCAAGGCGAACGCGCAAGCGGAACTTCCGCCCCCGCAATGAACGACCCTTTGTACAACAACGTGG
>Ga0070730_10002555_pt1 | contig 16532 bp, 14 predicted proteins | sample Coa_R1_3_FD_66447 | JGI IMG/M metagenome (GOLD analysis project Ga0070730, IMG submission 66447) | Surface soil microbial communities from Centralia Pennsylvania, which are recovering from an underground coalmine fire - Coalmine... | ecosystem: Environmental > Terrestrial > Soil > Unclassified ... | reverse complement strand
CTGGTAGCCGGTCATCCCGGTGTTGAACACCATCTCGCCGAACGCCTCGGCCCGCGCGCCGAACCCGGTGCCGTGGAACGTGGTGCCGTCCTCCAGCACCAGGACCGCCGGCCAGCCGCGCGGCCCGGCCGCCTCGGTGCCCGCCGCCTCGGTGGCCGCCATCAGGCGGGCTTCCCGTCGAGCACGGTCGGGCGGCCGCGCAGGAACGTGGCGATGACCTGCCCCGGCAGCGTCATGCCGGCGAACGGCGAGTTCCGGCTGCGGGAGGCGTGCGTGGCCGGATCGACGGCCGAGCGGGCGGCCGGGTCGTACAGGACCAGGTTCGCCGGCTCGCCTGGAGCCAGCGGCCGGCCGTGGCCGGTCAGCCGGCCGATGACCGCGGGCCGGGCGGACATCCGGTCGGCGACCCCTGCCCAGCCGAGCAGGCCGGTGTCCACCATCGCCTCCTGGACGACCCGCAGCGCGGTTTCCAGCCCGGTCATGCCGTGCGCCGCCACGGCCCACTCGGTCTCCTTGTCCTCGACCGGGTGCGGCGCGTGGTCGGTGGCCACGCAGTCGATGGTCCCGTCCGCGAGCGCGGCCCGAAGCGCGGCCACGTCGGTGGCCGTGCGCAGCGGCGGGTTGACCTTGTAGACCGGGTCATAGCTGGCCACGAGGTCGTCGGTGAGCAGCAGATGGTGCGGGGTGACCTCGGCGGTGACCCGCCAGCCCTTGGACTTCGCCCAGCGGATGATCTCCACCGAGCCCGCGGTGGACACGTGGCAGATGTGCAGCGCGGAACCCACGTGCGCGGCGAGCAGGCAGTCCCGGGCGATGATCGCCTCCTCGGCGACGGCGGGCCAGCCGGCCAGGCCCAGCCGCCCGGACGCGACCCCCTCGTTCATCTGCGCGCCCTCGGTGAGCCTGGGCTCCTGGGCGTGCTGCGCGATGACGCCGTCGAAGGCCTTGACGTATTCCAGTGCCCGCCGCATGAGCACGGCGTCGGACACGCACCGGCCGTCGTCGGAGAACACCCGGACCCGGGCGGCGGAGTCGGCCATCGCGCCGAACTCGGCCAGCCTCGACCCGGCCAGCCCGACCGTGACGGCCCCGACGGGCTGCACGTCGCAGTGGCCGGCCTGGCGGCCAAGCCGCCAGATCTGCTCGGTCACCCCGGCGGTGTCGGCGACCGGGTCGGTGTTGGCCATCGCGTGTACCGCGGTGAACCCGCCGAGCGCGGCCGCCAGGGTGCCGGTCTCGATGGTTTCGGCGTCCTCCCGGCCCGGCTCGCGCAGGTGGGTGTGCAGGTCCACCAGCCCCGGCAGGGCGATCAGGCCGGTCGCGTCGAGCACCTGGGCTCCTCGCGGGGCGGCGGCGCCGCTGCCGGCCGCGCTGATCGTGCCGTCGGTGAGGATGATGTCGGCGGGGCCGCCGCCCAGCGGCCTCGCGCCGCTGATCACCCAGGTGCTCATTTGCCTGCCTCCAGCCCGCCGAGCAGCAGGTACAGCACGGCCATCCGGACGCTGACGCCGTTGGCGACCTGCTCGACGATCGTGGACCGGGGCGAGTCGGCCACCTCCGCCGCGATCTCCACCCCCCGGTTCATCGGGCCGGGATGCATCACGATGGCGTCCTCGGGAAGCTGCCCCAGCCGGGCGGTGTCCAGCCCGTAGCGGCGGCTGTACTCGCGCACGCTGGGGAAGTAGGCGGCGTTCATCCGCTCCTGCTGGATCCGCAGCATCATGACCACGTCGCTTTTGGGCAGCGCCGCGTCCAGGTCGTAGCTCACCGAGCACGGCCAGCCGTCGATCGCCACGGGCAGCAGGGTTGGCGGTGCGATCAGCGTGACCTCCGCGCCGAGCAGGTGCAGCAGCCAGACGTTGGACCGGGCGACCCGGCTGTGCAGCACGTCGCCCACGATCGTGACCCGCAGCCCGTCCAGCGCCTCGCCGGCCCCACGGCCGAACCGGCGCCTGATCGTGAACGCGTCCAGCAGTGCCTGGGTCGGGTGCTCGTGGGAACCGTCGCCGGCGTTGATCACGCTGCCGCGCAGCCAGCCCGCCAGCCGGTGCGGCGCACCCGAGGCGCTGTGCCGGACGACCACCGCGTCGGCGCCCATCGCCTCCAGCGTCAGGGCGGTGTCCTTGAGGCTCTCACCCTTGGCCACGCTGGAGCCCTTGACCGCGAAGTTGATCACGTCGGCGGACAGCCGCTTGGCCGCGGCCTCGAATGAGATCCGGGTCCTGGTGGAGTCTTCGAAGAAGAGGTTGACGACCGTGCGCCCGCGCAGCGTGGGCAGCTTCTTGATGGGCCGGTCCGCCACCCGGGCGAGTTCCTCGGCGGTGTCCAGGATCAGCAGCGTGTCCTGCTTGCTCAGGTCGGCGGCTGAGATGAGATGCCGGTTCATCGTCTCCTCCCGGTGACCCCGCCGCGGGGCCGCGCTGCGGCGCCGGCCGGTTCCAGCAGCACCGCGTCCTCGCCGTCGGTCTCGGCGAGCAGGACGCGGACCACCTCCTGCTGCGAGGTCGGCAGGTTCTTGCCCACGTAGTCGGCCCGGATCGGCAGTTCGCGGTGGCCGCGGTCGACCAGGACGGCCAGTTGCACGGCGAGTGGCCGGCCGAGGTCGTTGAGCGCGTCGAGGGCCGCCCGTACGGTGCGCCCGGAGTAGAGCACGTCGTCCACCAGGACCACGGTCTTGCCGTCGATGCCCTCGGCGGGCACCTCGGTGGGCCCGAGCCGCCGGGCGGGCCGCAGCCGCAGGTCGTCCCGGTACATCGTGATGTCCAGGGAGCCGTGCGGCACCGGCCGCCCTTCGACCTGGGTGATCCGGCCGGCCAGGCGCCCGGCCAGCGGGACGCCCCGGGTGGGGATGCCCAGCAGCACGACCTGCTCGGCTCCCCGGGTCCGTTCGATGATCTCGTGCGCGATCCGGGTCAGCGCACGGCCGATCTCGGCCGCTTCGAGGACGGTTTTGGGGTGGGCCTGCGGGCCTGGGGCGGGCGGGCCGCCTGTCGGCCCGGGAGCGGTGACACCGTCACCGGTGATGCCGGGCTGACCGCCGGCCGGGTGCGCAGCATGCGCCACGAGGACCTCCTTTCCCGCCTCACGGGACGGGCCTTTAAAGGACGCCAATTGCGACACACCGTATCAGCCGGGCGGGCCGCCCACGTGGACCGCCACACCTGCCCGCCGGGCCAGGTCCGGCGGGCCGCCCTGGTGCACCGCCACGCCTTGCCCGCCGGGCCAGGTCGCGGGTCACCGTATGTGACCTAACTCACCAGGCCTCGGAGGGAAGCCCGTGCCGGGGCCGGCTGGGCGTATCCGCTGGCCCCAACCGGCCGGATTCCCCGGCGGCGTAACGCCTGCCGGCCTCTGATCGGGGCGCCGGAAGGTTCGCGGGACGTCCGCGCGACCCGCGTAAGTTCACCCGCTTTTTGCCATTCGGCTTGACCTCGTCGTGGTTGCGGCCTACCGTCACTGTCCGTAACCATTACTCAAAGCGACGACGTGCCAGGGAGCCGAGATCATGCCATCTGAATACGCCAAGACCCTTGGGGCGCGTTTGCGCGCTATCCGTACCCAGCAGGGACTCTCCCTTCACGGCGTGGAGGAGAAGTCCCGTGGCCGCTGGAAGGCGGTGGTCGTGGGCTCCTACGAGCGCGGCGACCGCTCCGTTACCGTGCAGAAACTGGCTGAGCTTGCCGACTTCTACGGGGTGCCGGTTTCGGAACTGCTGCCGGGCGACGCGGCGCCCACGGCGATGGCGCCGTCCCCGAAGCTCGTCATCGACCTGGAGCGCATGTCTCAGTTGCCTCGCGAGAAGGCTGGCCCGCTTGCCCGTTACGTGGCGACCATCCAGAGCCAGCGTGGCGACTACAACGGCCGCGTGCTGTCCATCCGGCAGGAAGACCTGCGCTCGCTTGCGGTCATCTACGACAAGTCGCCGGCCGACCTCACCGAAGAACTGATCGGCTGGGGCGTCCTGGACTCCGAGGCACGCAGCGCCATAGAGGCCTTCTAGGGGCGGCCTCGCCGCACCGGCCCGCGAAGCCCTACCTGGGCTTCCAGGGCTTGGTGGGCGGTGCGTCGTGGCAGGGCCGGGCGGCTCCCCGGCACCAGAGCGGTCCCGCACGACGCCATGCCCACCAGGTTGCCCGCGTGAGGCCCAGCGCGTAGCGGGCAGCCAGGCGCCCCCGATCCCCGGCCACCGCGCGCCGAACCGGCCGGCGCAGCGCTGCTCAGGCTGCGCCGGGTCCGGTCAGGCCGTGCTGCCAGGCGCTTCGTTATCCGGCGCTCCTAAGGGGCAGCACCGGCTGAACGGTCACCCCGAGCGCTTCCTCCGCCAGTGACAGGAACGTCTCCGCGTCCCTGAGCAGGTCATCCGCCTCAGAACCGGACACGGCCCGGGCCAGGCCAGCCTCGGCGGCGGCCCGTTTGCGCGCTCCGGCCGCGAAGAAGGCAGCCCACTCGGCCAGGGCGGGCTCCACGCGGGGCAGCAGTTCCCACACGCTTTTCGGCGTCTTGCGGCGCGGGCTGGTCCCGGCATCCGGGCGGGCCGCGACGACCGCTGCCGCTGCCCGCAGCGCCGCGAGATGTGCTGCCACGTACCGCCGACCAGCGCCGCCTTCTTCGGCCGCCTCTGCCAGGCCCTGCCTGGCCGAGTGCAGAAGCGTGAGCGCGGCAGGGGCAACCCGGCACCGTGTCCGGCCGGGCCGCACCTGGCTAAGCGTGTCCATGGGCTGCTCCTCCTTCCGCAAAGCCGGGGCCGGGCGGGGCACTTCCCCCGCTCCGCCCGGCCCGGACCCGGCAGCAGGGGCGAACTGCCGGGCGGCCTCGCTGACATCTATTCGAACATACGTTCGGCTAGATGTCTACCACTCTCCGATCTGAGTTCGAAGCTACCGCCAGGCTCTGACAAAACACGGCCCGCAGCCGCCGGCCGCTCCGGCGGGTCGAGTACGCTACGCGCGTGCGGCCCGGACTCACGCTGCGGGAACTCGACGCGAACCAGTTCCTGGCGAACCTGCAGGCATGCGTGGGCGTCTACGCGGCGGCGATGAACCCGCCCGAGGAGCAGCTGGCCGGGCGGTACACCATCATGCAGCGCCATGCCGGTTACGGCGCGTTCCGCGCTGTCGCGGCGCTCGCGCTCCCCGCGGACGGCGGCCCCACCGACGGCGGCCCCACCGACGGCGGCCCCACAACCGGCCGGGGCACGGCCGCCCGGGCCGCGCCGCAACTGGTCGGGTTCGCCTACGGTTTCCATGGTGCGGGCGGGCAGTGGTGGCATGACCTGGTCAGCGGCGCGGCCGCGATCATGCTGGGCGCCCGGGCCGCCGACGGCTGGTTCGGGGACTCGCTGGAGATCGCCGAGGTGCACGTGCTTCCCGGCTACCAGGGCCAGGGCACCGGGCTGGCGATGCTGCTGCGGCTGACCACCGGCCGGCCGGAACGGGCGGCCGTGCTATCCACGATGGACGCCGACACCCGGGCCCGGCGGCTCTACCGCGGGCTCGGCTTCACCGACCTGCTGACCGGTTTCGCGTTCCCGGGCACGGACCTGCCCTACGCGATCATGGGAGCGCCGCTGCCCCTGCCGGGCGCCTCGCCGTCACCGGCCCGCCCGGACAGCCCGAGCCGCTGGTAGATATCCAGCGTGGCGCGGGAGCCGTTCAGCGTGCAGAAATGCAGGCCGGGAGCCTCCTCCGCGAGCAGCCGCTCGCACAGGCCGGCGGCGTAGTCCACCCCGATCTCGCGCACGGCGGCCTTGTCATCGGCCGCCGCGCTCAGCCGTTCCACGAGACCGGGCGGGACCTTGGCGCCGGATAGCAGCACGATCCGCTCCAGCGTGGCCATGCTGGTGACCGGCATGACGCCGGGGATGATCGGCACGTCGCAGCCGGCCGCCGCGACCCGGTCCCGCAGCCGCAGGTAGTCCTCGGCGTAGAAGAACATCTGGGTGATCGCGAAGTCCGCGCCTGCCCGGCACTTCCGGACGAAGTGGGCGAGATCGGATTCCGGGTCCGGGGACCGCGGATGCCCCTCGGGGAAGGCCGCCACCCCGACACAGAAGTCACCGGAGGACTTGATCAGGCGCACCAGTTCGTCCGCGTGCCCCAGGCCTTCCGGGTGAGGGTGCCACTCCCCGTTCGGGTCGCCCGGCGGGTCGCCCCGCAGGGCCACCATGTTCCGCACCCCGACCGCGGCGTACGAGCCGATCAGGTGGCGCAGTTCGGCCACCGAATGGTTGACCGCGGTGACGTGCCCGGCCGGGGTCAGCGTGGTCTCGGCGGCGATCCGCCCGGTGACCCGGACCGTCCGGTCCCTGGTCGAGCCGCCCGCGCCGTAGGTCACCGAGACGAACGTGGGCCGCAACGGCTCCAGCCGCCGGATCGCCCGCCACAGCTGGCGCTCGCCCATCTCGTTCTTGGGCGGCATGAACTCGAACGAGAACGACCGCCCGCGTCCCGCCAGCAGGTCGCGGATGGCCGGCGCTCGGTCAGGGCCCAACGGCATGCGCTCCACGGTACCGGCTCAGCCTGCGAGCAGCGGAGTCCCGGGGATGATCTAGTCTCGCCACCATGGCATCGGGCTCCACGACGCTGGGTCACGTCCGGGACCGGGTGGACCGCGCGCTCCAGGCGTTCCTCGGCCGGCAGCGCGAAGTGCTGCTGACCACGGGGCCGGACCTGCTGCCCGGAGCCGACTCGATATCCGGCCTGCTGGCCGAGGGCAAGCGGCTACGGCCGGCGTTCTGCTACTGGGGCTGGCGCGGCGCGGGCGGCCCAGACTGCCCGGAGATCATCAACGCCGCGGCGGCGCTGGAACTGCTGCACGCCGGTGCGCTCGTCCATGACGACCTCATGGACGCCAGCGACACCCGGCGCGGCCGGCCCTCGCTGCACCGGCAGTTCGAGGCACGCCACGCCGGCAGCGGCTGGCACGGCTCCCCCGCCGCGTTCGGCATGGGCGCCGCGATCCTCCTGGGTGATCTCTTGCTGTGCTGGACCGACGAGATGTTCCACGCCAGCGGCCTGCCCGCCGAGGCGCTGCGCCGGGGCCGCCCGGTGCTCGACCGCATGCGCACCGAGGTGTTCGCCGGGCAGTACCTGGACCTGCTCGGGCAGGTGACCGGTGACGAGACGCTGGCGAGCGCGCTGCGCGTGGTGGAGTTCAAGACGGCCAAGTACACCATCGAGCGGCCGCTGCACCTCGGCGCCGCCCTGGCGGGCGGGTGCGACGCCGCGCTGGCCGCCGCCTGCACCTCCTACGGCCTCCCGCTGGGTGTGGCGTTTCAGCTCCGCGACGACATCCTCGGGGTGTTCGGCGATCCAGCCCAGACGGGCAAGCCCGCCGGGGACGACGTCAGGGAGGGCAAGCGGACGGTGCTGCTGGCGATCGCCCGGGACCGGGCCACGGCCGGCCAGGCCGAGATCATTGACAAGTACCTGGGCAACCCGGGGCTGGACGAGGCCGGGATGGCGGAGATCCGCGCGGCGATCACCGCCACGGGGGCCGTCGCGGAATGCGAGCGGATGATCGGCCGCAACGTCGGCGAGGCCATCGCCGCGCTGGCCGCCGCGCCGATCACCGGTGAGGCGCGGGAAGCCCTGGCCGGGCTCGCCGTCGCCGCCACCGCCCGGGACGACTGACCCGAGGGCTGACGGGATCACCCGGCAAGTGCATTGGCCGGCGCTGGCCCTGGATGGCCAGGCACGGGTCAGAGTTCGGCCTGGCCGCGGACGCAGGTGACCGTGCCGCCCGCCACCCAGATCGTGCCGCCGGCGTCCCGGGAGATGTGCACCCGGCCGGCCCGGCCCAGCGCGGTGCCCTGGCTTACCACGTAGGGGGCCTCGGCCCGGCCGGTGCGCAGCAGCCAGGGCGCCAGGGCCGCGTTCAGGCTGCCGGTCACCGGGTCCTCGGTGGTGACGCCGTCCTTGGGAAAGAATGCACGGACCTCGAACGCCTGCGGCGATCCGGGCGGGTACGGGCCGGCCAGGCCAAGGTCCAGGTCCGTGGTCCCCGGCTTGACCGCCAGCACCGCCTCCGCGCTGGCCAGCAGCACCGCCACCCATCCGGGGCCGTTGTCCGCCCAGGACGCGTCGACGATGTCCGTCCGGCCGATGCCCAGGACAGCGGCGATCCGGCCGAGCAGCTCCTCCTCGACCGGGCCGTCGCGCAGCACCGGCGGGGCGGCGAAGGCGAGGCCGTCACCGGTCCGGCGCAACGGCACCAGCCCGGCACCGCACTGCTGCACCACGGTGCCGCCCTGGTGGGGCGTCCCGCCGGCCTCCAGCCAGGCGTGGCAGGTGCCCAGAGTGGGGTGCCCGGCGAAGGGCAGCTCGGCGACCGGGGTGAAGATCCGCACCTGGTAGTCCGCGCCAGGGCCGGACGGCGGGAGCACGAACGTGGTCTCGGACAGGTTCATCCAGTGCGCGAAGCGCTGCATCTCCTCGGTGGAGAGCCCCGCTCCGTCGAGCACCACGGCGACCGGGTTCCCCCGGTACGGGTCGGCGGTGAACACATCGACGTGGTACAGAGGGCGCGGCACACAGCCAGGATGCCACAGCGCGCCCTCCCCACCCGGTGCCGGTCCACCCGGGTGACCGCCGCGGCGCTCAGAACGCCAGCGCCTGGGCCCGCCTGTTCACCTCGGTGCCGCGGTGCTCCGCGATCGCCTGGATGGGCGTGCCGGGCAGCGTGTCGTCGGCCGTGAACAGCCAGCGCAACACCTCCGGCTCATCGAAGCCGCAGTCGAACAGGAGCGTGAGCGTGCCGTGCAGCCCCTTGATGATCTGATGACCTTCCAGGAATGCGGCCGGCACGCCCAGCGTGCCGTCCGGCTGCCGGATCGCTATCAGCTTGCGGTCCCGGAGCAGTTGCTTGATCCGGCCGCGCGGGATGCCGAGGCGCTCGGCGACCTCGGGCAGGCTGAGACAGTTGCCGACATCTGAGGCCGGCGGGGGGTCGTGCTGTGCCACATCCCCGATGTTGCCATCTGGGCCCCCGGCCAAACCTGGAAGATCGGGGCAGACACGCCCGGCTCACTTGCCGGTTTCTCAGCCGGCCGCGGCATCGCGCAGCGGCACGGCCGGGTCGGCCAGGAGCCCGGGATCCACCGGAGCGCCGGAAGCGATCAGCCGGCGCCCCTGGAGCAGGTCTCGCGGCCGCGCCACGGCCAGCACCGCGGTCAGCCGGTCCCCGGCGAGCCAGCATGCCGTCCACTCGCGGCCGCCTGTATCACCGCGCCAGACCAACACGTCGGTGCGGGCGTGCTGCCCGCAGTACTGGACCATCCGGCCGAACTGCTCGGACCAGAAGTACGGCACCGGGTCGTACCGCTCGTCGCCGCCCAGGATGTTCGCGGCGACCACCTCCGGGGCGTGGACGGCGGAGTCCCAGTGCTCCACCCGCAGCCGGCGCCCGGCCCGGCCGGACACGAACGCGGCGCAGTCGCCCGCGGCGAAGACGCCGGGCACCGAAGCCCGCAGCCCCTCGTCCACGGCCACCCCGTTCTCCACCCGCACCGCCGAGCCGGTCAGCCAGCCCACCTCGGGCCGGACCCCGATGGCGGTGACAACCTCGTCGGCGGCCAGCCAGCCGCCGCCGGGCAGCGCCAGCCCGCCCGCCTCCACGGACTCCACCGGCTGGCTCAGCAGCAGCTGCACCCCGGCGGCCGCGTACCACGGCACGGTCCGCGACCCGGCCTCGGCGCCGAGCGCACCGGCCAGCGGGGCGGGCGCCGCCTCCACCACGGTGACCTGGCAGCCCTTCGCGGCGGCACTGGTGGCCAGCTCGGCGCCGATCCAGCCGGCCCCGATCACGGCCAGCTTGAGCCCGGGCCGCAGCGCCGCGCGCAGCGCGGCGGCGTGGTCGATGGTGCGCAGCACCCGCTGCGGGCCCGGCCCGGGCAGCCGCACCGGCGTGGCCCCGGTGGCCACCACGAGGGCGTCGAACCGGTATTCCGCCTTGTCCGTGCGCAGCACACCGTCGCCCAGGCCGGTCGCCGCCTCCGCCAGCCGCAACTGCGTGCCGAGTTCGTCCATGTCGGCCCGCAGTGAGGTGTCGTCGATCTCGCCGGTCATGAACTTCTTGGTCAGCGGTGGGCGGTCGTACGGCGGCCGGGGCTCGGCGCCGATCATGGTGAGGCCACCCTGATATCCGCGGGCGCGCAGCTCCTCCGCGGTGCGCAGCCCGGCCAGGCCCGCACCGGCTATCACGACCTGCCCGATGTGCATAGGCCACTAGGGTAGGAGCGCCGCCGTGCCGCGGGCACCCGGCCCGGCCCATGGCCACCACCAGGCGCCGTCACTGGCTGTGGCCGCCGTGTCGCCTTCGTGCGGTTCCCAGGCCGAAACCAGCTGTCACCTTTAGAATCGTCGGCAATGGATACCACCCTGGCCCGCGTGCCCATCGGCCAGCTCCTCGACGGCCGGTACCGGGTGGAGTCCCGTCTCGCCCACGGCGGGATGGCGACCGTCTACCTGGGCACCGATACTCGGCTCGACCGCACGGTCGCGCTGAAGATCATGCATGCGGAGCTCGCCAGCGACGGGGACTTCGTCCGCCGGTTCGTCGCCGAAGCCCGGTCGGTCGCCCGGCTTTCCCACCCGAACGTGGTCACCGTCTTCGACCAGGGCGCCGACGGCCGCACCTTGTACCTGGCCATGGAGTACGTGCCCGGCAGCACCCTGCGCGAACTGCTGCACCAGCGCACCCGGCTGCAGCCGGGGGAGGCGCTCGACATCTTCGAGGGCGTGCTGTCCGGGCTGGCCGCCGCGCATGCGGCCGGGATCGCGCACCGGGACGTCAAGCCGGAGAACGTGCTGCTCGGCGACGCCCACTCTGTCAAGGTCGCCGACTTCGGCCTGGCCAGGCTGCTTTCCGACGCGCCGCACACCAAGAGCGGCCTGCTCATCGGCACGGCCGCCTACCTCGCCCCGGAGCAGGTAGCCGGCGGGCGGGCGGACTTCCGCACCGACGTGTACGCGGCCGGCATCATGCTGTTCGAGCTGCTCACCGGGCACCAGCCGTTCACCGGCGACACCCCGCTCGCGGTGGCGTACCGGCACGTCAACGAGACCGTCCCGCCGCCCTCCAGCCTGGTACCCGGGCTGCCGCCCGCGCTGGACGCGCTGGTCGCGATGGCCACCAGCAGGAACCCGGATCTCCGCCCGCCGGACGCCGGGCAGCTCCTGCGCGCCGTATCCGGCACCCGCCACGGCCTGCCGCCCGGCGCCCCGTTGCCCGGGCCGCACGGCGCGGCAGCGGACCCGCTCCCCGGGACCGCCCCGGGCGCCGGGCACGACGCGTGGGCCACGGACACCGCGCCGCCGCGCCCGGTCGTCGCGCCGGTCTGGCCCGGTCCGGCGGCCACCGGCTGGCCCGGCACACCGCCGAGCGGCTCCTCCGGGGCAGCGCCCGGCGGCTGGCCCGAAATGCCCACCGAGGGCCTGCAGGATCCGCCGCGGCACGGCGGTGAGCTGGACATGATCCCCGGCATGGCAGCCGGGACCGCGGTGCAGTCCTTCGGCGCCCCGCCTCCGGGTACGGAGCCGTACCGCCCGGCCACTCACAAGACCCTCGTCGTCTCCGCGTCCGACCCCGCCTACGGCTCCGTGTACGGGGCCATGCCTGCCCCGGCGCGGGAACCCCGGCTGCAGCAGTTGCTGTTCAGCCGCAGGCTCGGCTACCTCGCGGCCGGCCTCGCCGTGCTGCTCGTCTTCGGCCTGCTCGGCTGGTGGACGTTCCAGGGCCGGTACACGATCGTGCCGCAGGTCACCGGGGTCTCCGCGGCGACGGCCCGGGCCGACCTGCGCAACGCGGGCCTCACCCCCGGCCCGGCAAAGGCGCAGCTGGACAACAGCGTCGCCAAGGGCCTGGTCATCCGGACCATCCCGGCGAACGGGTCCCGGATCTCCCGCGGTGGCAAGGTCCGCCTCATCGTGTCGGCCGGCCCGCACATGATCAGCATGCCGCAGGTGACCGGGCTCAGCCTGAGCGACGCGCAGGCCGCGATCAAGAAGGCGGGCCTGGTCCCCGGGAAGGTGAAGACGGTCACGTCCGCCACGATCGCGGCCGGGATCGTCATCTCCACCGACCCCGGCGCCGGCACGTCCTGGCCACAGCCCAAGCCGGTAAAGATCGTGCTGAGCGCCGGTCCGCCGCTGCCCAACTTCGTCGGCCAGCAGAAGGCTGTGGCCGAGCAGTGGGCGGCCGCCAACGGCGTGAAGCTCAACGAGGTGACTGCCGCGCACAGCGACCAGCCGGTCGGCACGGTCGTGAAGCAGTCCGCACCCCCGGGCAGCGCGTTCACCAACGGCGAGGTCATCACCATCGTGATCTCGCCCGGCCCGCCGATGGTCCAGATCCCCAACGTGGACGGCCTGCGGGTCGCCAGGGCGACGAGCATCCTGCGGGGCCTCGGGTTCGTGGTCCAGATCAACCAGGTCGGGCCGTTCGACGTGGTGTTCGACTACAACCCCAAGGGGCAGGCCACCAAGGGCAGCACGATCACGCTGACCACCGGGCTGCCGCATTTCGGCGGCTTATCTGACCCGCCGGCCGGGCCCGGGGGCCCGGCCGGCGGTCAGGTCTGGGCGGTCTCCTGGCCGGGCCTGCGGACCGCTATCGCCGCCGCGATGCAGGCCAGCGGCACCGTGGGAAGCACGTACCGGTAGGTGTACTCGTGCTCTGCGATCGGCAACACCATGAGGATGACCGCGGACACCCACAGCAGTGCCGCGACCGGCGTGCGGCGGCCGGGCAGGAGGATGCCGGCCAGCCCGGCGAGCAGGATCAGCGCGAACACCGGGCCGGGCAGGAAGACGATGTGCTGATACTCGTTCATGAGGAACACGTACGGGTGCTCCAGCCGCGTGCCGTAGTCGTACCCGAGGTCCCGCGCCACGCCCTGGTCGGTGCCGGTGTAGCCCACGACCGCGGCGACCGCGTACCGCCGGTTCGCCCTCGACAGCTGCGAGGAACGCGGTTGCACAGTGGGAAAACGCAGGTTGTTGGTGGTGACGAAGGGCGCCGCGCTTTCCCTCGCGACCACTCCGATATAGCTGAACGGCTGTGCCTCGATCGCGGCGACCGCGAAGCGCAGCGCCCGGTCATTGTTGGCGGGGGTGAAAGCGGCGGTGTCCGGCACGAACCCGGAGTGCTCGTGACGCCACTGCCAGGTGCGGTGGTTCCAGAGGTACCGCTTGGGCGGGAGCCGCCGGGCTGGGTCCGGCTGGGCGAGGTGCCCCGGCTGGGCAGAAGGGCACAGCGCCCGCAGGTCCGCGGGCGGCCTGATCACCGCGCAGTTCGCGAACGACATGGTGCGTGACCACAGGAACATGCCGTTGCTGTTGGTCAGGTTGGCCGAGCCGTGCACCGCGGCGAACCAGCCCAGGTACCCGGCCACCGGGACCGCCCCGGCGAGCAGCGAGGCGGCCGCCTTGCGCCAGCCGGCCCGGCGCAGCAGCAGGAACAGCGGGACGAGCAGCACCAGCGGCAGGGTGGTCGGCCGGACCGTCACCGAGGCACCTGTCATCAGGCCGGCCGTCACGACCTGCCACATTGGCGGGGGCCTGCGCAGCAGCAGGATGCCGAGCGCCCCCACCATCAGCGCCATGGCCAGCAGATCGGCCATGACGAACTGCTCCACGAGAATCTGCGCCGGGTCGAACAGCACCGGGGCGGCCGCGAGCGTGGCACCCCAGCCGGGCAGCCCGTACCGGCGGACCAGCGCATACACCAGGGTGGCGATGCCCAGGCCCATGAGGTGCTGGAGCGCCACGACCAGCACGATCGAGTGGAACGGGCGGAGCAGCCACAAGAACAGCGAGTACCCGCTCGGGTTCACCACGTTCGGGGAGACGTGCACCGCTCCCCAGAGGTAGTCGTAGGTGTCCAGGCGAAACAGCACGGCGGGCTGGAAGCCGATCATCGCCACCAGCCGCGGCAGCACCGCCACGCCCAGGGCGCTCGCGAAGATCCAGTTTCGCCGCACCAGGCCGGCCAGCCAGGGCCAGGCCGCACGCCAGCGGCGCCACAGCGGCACCGCGCCCGGGCGGCGGACCGCCTGGCCCCCGGGAGTCCCCCCGGCGCCCGGCCCGGCTTCCTCCTTGACCGTCGTCACTGATCCCCCGACCCGCTCTGCCCGCCGCAGGCCTACGTCGCTCTCCGAATCCATCTGGGCACTCAGCGCACACGCGATGCCGCTGGAACGGTACAGTACCTGCGGAGACGGATCCTGGAGCGGGAAACACGGCCAGATCCGCGCGCCGGCCATAACTTAGAGTGGTCAATAGTCACAAATCCGTTTCAAACCCAGCGGGCGCTTGGCGGGGCTTGGAGCGGCCCGGGCAAGCCCGCCGGGGCCGCGGCCCCGGGGCGGGACGCCGTGGCAGCGGGCGCGGGCCGCCGCCACGGCCGCAGGGGAATGCCCGCGTGACCCGGTCGACCAGGCGGTAGAGTTTTTTCCACAGGGTTGACTTGCAAGTTACGCAACGCTCGGCCGTTATGCGCCCTGGCCGGTACGATCCGCTTTGGGCCGGGCTTTGGCCACCTCCCCCTGCAGGGCCGGGCGGTGCCCGGTGTCCGAGGTCGCCGAACGGGCAGGCCATGGTGCGGAACAACCAAAGCTCGAGGGAGAGGCCAGCCGTGAGCGAGACGCTTGCCAGGACTTCCGCGGACGGGTCCCAGGGGGGTGCCCCGGCCCCACAGCAGGGCCACCGTCCGGCCTGGCTCACGCCGGTCAACCTGGTGATCATCATCACCACGCTGGTCGCGCTCGCATTGCGCCTGTACTACCAGTACACCCGCCCCGGCTTCCTGCTCGGCGTCACCGAGTACGACGACGGACCGTACTTCGGCAGCGCGGTCCGGCTGGTGCACGGCTCGCTGCCGTACAGGGACTTCGTCCTCGTCCAGCCGCCTGGCATCACCCTGCTGATGAGCCCGGTCGGGCTGCTGACCTACTGGATCGGCACCGGCTGGGGGCTGGCCATCGGCCGGATTCTCACGCTGCTGGCCGGCACCGCCGGGGTGACCCTCGCCGGGCTGCTCGTCCGCCACCGCGGGCCGCTGGCGGTCCTGCTGACCTGCGGGATCATGGCCGTCTACTCCGACAGTGTGGCCGCGGCGCACACGGTCCTCGTCGAGCCGTGGCTGGTCCTGTTCTGCCTGGCCGGGGCCGTGACGGTGTTCGACGGCGACCGGATCACGGCCAGCACGAGACGGATCGCCTGGGGCGGTGTCCTGTTCGGTTTCGCGGGCGCCGTGGAGGCATGGGCGATCGTGCCCGTGCTCGTCCTCGCCGCGCTCTGCCTGCCCCATATCAAGCGGGCCGCCGTGTTCGCCGGCGGGGTCGCGGCCGGTTTCGTGATCCCCGTGCTGCCGTTCGCTGTCGCCGGGCCCGGCCAGTTCTACCGCAGCCTCATCACCGCCCAGGTGGGATACCGCGCCCACGCCGTACGGGTGGGGGTGCTGCTCCGCCTCCGGAACATGGTCGGTCTCCCGTACTCGCTGGGCTGGTCCAAGAGCCTCCTGCTACTGGTCGTGCTGGTGATCGTGGTCTTCGTGATCGTGACCCAGGCCGCCGCCATCGTGGTCACCCGGCAGCCGCAGCCCACCCTGGACTGGTTCGCCACGGTTTCGGGCGTGCTGATCGTCGCCATGTTCCTGTGGCCGCCGCAGTTCCACTACCACTTCTGCGCATTTCTCGCGCCGTTCATGGCGCTGACCCTGGCGCTGCCACTATGCCGGCTGCTCGGTGGCCCCCAGCCGGACGGCAGCCTGGCCATCACCTGGCCGAAAACGAGCGGCCCGAAAGCCGCCCGGCAGGCCGGCCTGGCCATCGCGGGCGTGGCGGCTGCGGCGCTCGCGGTGGCGGCGGTCTCCCAGGCCCGGTTCGAGAGCGCGGTCCCCCGGGTCATCGGCCCGATACCGGCCATGATCGACCGCCTGGTCCCGCCGGGCGCGTGCGTGCTGACCGACCAGGTGTCCGTCACGCTGGCCGTTAACCGGTTCGTCTCCACCGATCCGAGCTGCCCCAAGCTGGTGGACGGCCTGGGTGCCACGCTGGCCCTGTCCGACGGCCTGAAGCCGGAGACCGGAGCGGCCAACGTGCCGAGGGTGAACGCGGCGTGGAACCAGATGTTCAGCCACGCCCAGTACGTGATTCTCACCTCCACCAACGCCCGGCGGATCGCATGGAGCTCGCAGCTCGAGGCCTACTTCGCCAGTCATTTCACCCAGGTGTACAGGTCTCCGCAGCGGCTCAGCCTCTACGTGCGCAAGGGCCTGCGTGCGGGCTGAGGGGTCGGCGCGGCTGCCCGGCACCACCGGGCAGCCGGGTGAGCAGGAAGAGCAGGCGGCGGTGAGCGGGATGACGGCCACGGCGGCTTCGGGCGCATCTTCGGGCACATCCTCCGGCGGCGCGGCTGGCAATCGCGGGGATGACGCACCCGGTTGGCGCCGTTTCGTTACCGTTGATTGGTGAAAACGAGAAATCTGCCAGATGATCCAGGTGAAGGCCGCACCATGACGGGTGCGGAAGGGGA
>Ga0070730_10002554_pt1 | contig 16532 bp, 12 predicted proteins | sample Coa_R1_3_FD_66447 | JGI IMG/M metagenome (GOLD analysis project Ga0070730, IMG submission 66447) | Surface soil microbial communities from Centralia Pennsylvania, which are recovering from an underground coalmine fire - Coalmine... | ecosystem: Environmental > Terrestrial > Soil > Unclassified ... | reverse complement strand
CGCCATCAAGCCGCGCGCTCTCGGTCCGCATCTCGCGGTGGTCGTCGGCCAGGACGGCACCGACACCAAGAAGGGCGACGTGTGGGCCGATGCGATCGGGCGCGTGCGCGTGCGCTTCCCCTGGCAACGCGACGTGCCGGCAACGCAGTTCGGTCTCAAGGATCCCTACGAACCATCATCCGACAGCACCGAGCCGTTCAAGACCGACCGTCGCACCTGTTGGGTGCGTGTCACCGAGGAATGGGCCGGCCGCTCTTACGGCACGCAGTTCCTGCCACGCATCGGCCAGGAGGTCATCGTCAGCTTCATCGACGGCGATCCCGATCGGCCGATCGTCACTGGGCGCCTCTACAATGCCGATCGCGGCATGACCAATATGCCATTCCCCACCAAGGACACGGCGTCAACCCAGATCAACAATGTGACGGACCTGCCGGCAACGGCACGCCATCAGATACCGCGCAGTGGCATCAAGACCCTCAGCGTGCCGACCACCGACCAGGATGGCAAACCCCAGACGCCCCGCTACCACATGCTGCGCTTCGACGATACGCGCGACAAAGAACAGTACCTGATGCGCTCGCAGGGCCGCATGGACGTCACCGCGTTCGGCGACTACTACGACACGACGCACGGCAATCGCCATCTGACGATCGGCGGCCAGGACCAGAAGACCAAGCAATGCGGCGGCGATCAGCGCGCCAAGATCTTCAAGAACTACTTCCTCGATGTCGGCAAGGACAATGACGCCGGCCCGCCCGGCTCGTTCTGCACCACCGTGGCCAAGAATTACGAGCTGACCGTAGGCACCTCGGCCGGCCAGGGCGATATGCTGCTCGACCTGAAGCGCAACATGGTCACCGTAGCGAAAGGCGACATCAGCCTGAACGCGTCGAACATCGTGCTCGAGGCGGTCAAGAAACTCACACTGAAGGTGGGCGCCAGCTCGATCGTGCTGACCGACGGCAACATCTACATCTTCGGGCCGCCACCCACCCATATCGACACGACCAACGGCAGCCCCGACAAGGCCTCCGACGCACAGCTGCAAGGCGTGCAAGGTCCGACCGCAGCCGATCCGGGCGACGACAAGGCAAACGGCGGTGGCGGCAGCGGAGGAGGCGGCAACAGTGCTGGCGGCGGCCAGCCAAGCACTCGTCCGCCCACCAAGGCACAGCATGCCCCCGATGTCGTGTCGCCGGCCGATGCCGAACATGCGTATTTCAACGAGATCCAGAAGGAAGAAGCCCAAGGCACCGTCCCGCCAGGGGCCAACCTCCCCAACCAGTGCAGATCGTTCGATCCCGCAGGCGCAACCGTGCAATGAAATCAGGACCAACGTGATATGGCCTTCGACACGTCGCAACCAAATGGCGAATCGCCGGCATGGCCGGCCCCGCACGATTGGATGCTCGTCGATGCATCGGATCCGATCTATGCCGATCGGGTGATTGGCGATCTTACCGACATCACAGGCACGCAATCCGGCAAGGCCCTGCTGCGCCGCATCTTCCACAGCCAGCACGCAGTTCGGATCGTGCGGGTCGCCAGGACCGATCCTCCCAACGCCTGGGTGCGGCCCAGCAACGCACGCACGGCAGACGGCACACATGCAGGCAGCGACGCCCTCATCGTCTACGATCCGGCGGATTGGCCGAGCCAGGCACATCCTGGATCGCCGCCTTCCGATGCGATCCTGTTCGCGCTGTTGGCCAACGCCTGCCACCTCGCCGAAGGTGCCGAGGTGCCGATGGACGAGGCGGCATCTGCGTCACACCTGTTCGACAGCGCCGACGTCGCCCGCTATCGAACCGAGCGCGGCTATGAGTGATCCCGGCTCACCACAGGTCCGGCTGACCTGCCGCCCCGGGAAAAACGGCAGCGTATTGACATTTGACTACATGGTCGAAAACCAGGGCCCGGCCGAGATCTATGCAATGGACGCCACGCCGAGTGTCAAGCGCGGCGACCCTGCCGCCAAGGCCGATCCCAATGCCGCCGTCATCATTCTCAATGCGCAAGGCGACGCGATTGTCGGCAAGTTCATCGCTCCGCTGCCGACAGACCGGCGCGTCGCCATGCCGGTGGTGCCGCTAGCCCGTCGCGTAGCCGCCGGCGCAAGCCTTGAGGGCAAAATCGAGGTGCCACTGCCGCTCGCCGAAACGAGCCCCTACTTCCCCGACCTGTTGCTTCGGCAATACGAGGCCATCGAGATCAAGGGAGTGGTGTTCACCATCGGCTATTGGCTGGCCGGAGCAGACAGTCTGTTCGCCGCTCCGGTCGATTATGCGCCCGACCTGTTCACCATCGTGACTCGCAATACAACCCAGAGCGCACGATCGAGCTGGCAGCGCTTTCCGACTACCGGCTTGCAGCTATACAAACGCACCGACGCGTTCCCGCGCCCCGACTGAAGCACACCCCGGCTGACCGGCGGAACTACGGCACCTGCGTGGTCGACCCCGGGTCCGAGATCGTAATCATCCCGGCCCACATGCAATTGCAGGTGCAGGTGCTGTCCAGCGTCGGTTGCTGAGCCACCATCGTCACGCCTCCGGGCACCCATGGCGCGCTGGTTGCCGGTATGCAGGGCTGCGGCGTCAGAACCCCCATCGCGGCGGACGTCGCGGCGGCCACCTGTGGATTGGCGATGCTGCTGCACATGCCGAACGGCGTGATGTTCACCATCGGCGCAAAGTCCTGGATGTTGGCGGCCGGCTGGCTGTTGCACACCGGCCTGCCCACCGGCACCACGACCAGATTGGACGGAGATGTGCCAAACGAGCACATGAGCATCGCGTTGTTGACGACTTGTATTGGCATGATCGTTATTTCAGGATTTCTGATGAATTCACCATAACCTGTCAACGCGGCTCTGTCAGCTCAAACAATTGACAATTTGGCGTTGGGCCCAGGTGGCCCGACCCAACCGCTCCGTCCGGTCAGTCAGCGACAGGGCCAGCGACAGGAACCCCATCGACGTCACCGGTTGCATCACCGCCGCCTTCCACGCCGTCAAACAATTCAATGCCGGCGTTTTGCCGGAAATCTCTGATGAACCCGGCAATCTCGCAGGCGGGGCGCGGCTCGGCCACGAAGTAGCCCTGGATTTCCATGCACTTCTCGGCGCGGAGCAGGCGGAACTGCTCCGCGGTTTCCACACCCTCGGCCGTGGCAGTGATGCCCAGGCTGTCACACATGCCAGTGACGGCACGAATGATGGCCTCGCAATCGGACCTCTTGCCAAGCCCTTTGACGAAGCTCTGGTCGATCTTGATTTTGTCGAAGGGAAAGCTTCGAAGATAACTGAGTGAGGAGTAGCCGGTGCCAAAATCGTCCATCGAGATACTGACACCAAGCGCCTTCAGTTGATGCAGCATCGACATTACCGCATCGAACTCCTGGATCATCACAGATTCGGTGATCTCCAGCTCCAGTCGGGATGGATCGATCCCTGAGTCCTGAAGCGAACTGCGTACCACGTCGACAAGTTGGCTATTGCGGAATTGCACCGCGGAGACATTGACGGCGACCTTTAGTGGCGTCGCCCAGGACGCAGCCTGCTGACAGGCATTATGCAGTACCCACTCGCCGATCCGGATGATTAAGCCGGTCTCTTCGGCAAGACCAATGAACTTGCCTGGCTCGATGTGGCCGTGCCGTGGATGCCGCCAGCGCAGCAATGCCTCGAATCCGCTGATCTCCTTGCGCTTCAGGTTCACCAGCGGCTGAAAGAACAGTTCGAACTCGTTGTTGGTGACTGCCCGGCGCAGATCTTGCTCCAGTTCGCGGCGCGCCTGCATCAGGGCGTCCATTTCCGGTTGGAAATAGCAGAAGCGATTCCGCCCGTCGCTCTTGGCCTGATACAGCGCGATGTCGGCGCTCCTGAGCAAAGTGTCCGGATCCGCGCCGTCCTCAGGAGCAACAGCAATACCAATGCTGGTGCCGATAACCATGTGGTGACCAGCCACATCGAAAGGCTGACCCAGGTCGTGCAGCAGACGTTCCGCAAGCGCGGTCGACGCGTGAGGATGCTCTACGCCGCTCTGCACGATCGCGAATTCGTCGCCACCCAATCGGGCGAAGGTGTCGGACTGCCGCACCAGGTGGCGCAACCGCTCAGTCACGGCCTTCAACAAGGCATCCCCAACGGGATGACCAAGCGTGTCATTCACCTCCTTGAACTGATCGAGATCGAGGCACAGCACGGCACAGTGCTCGCCGCCGCGCCCCACCTTGTGCAGGGCACTTTCCAGCCGCTGCCGGAAGAGCAGCCGGTTCGGCAGGTCAGTCAGCGGGTCGTGCATCGCCATGTGGGCGATGCGCACCTCGGCAAGGCGCTGTTCCGTGACATCGGTGAAGGTATCGACATAGCCGTCGCCAGGCATCGGCTCGTGCGTCACATTGATGATCCGGCCACTCGGAAGTTCCGTGGTCAGCGCACCCGGGGTTCGACGCGCCGCGAGCTCGAGCAACTCCGACCGGACAGGGTCGTCGCTATATTCTGCCTGCTGCGGGAAAATGGGACTGGCCTTCAGCAGTTCGGCCATCGACCGGCCGGACAGAGCATCGGTAGCGGGCAATTGGAAGAGAGCCCGAAAGCGCTGATTGGTGACAATCAGTCGAGCATCGGCACCGAACATGCACAGGCCCTGCGACATGTTGCCCAGTGCCACGGCGAGCCGCTCACTCTGCTCGCGCTCCAGCTTTTGCGTGGCACGAAGCCGCTCCTGATTCTGTCGCAGCGCCTCCAGTGTCCGCGCTCCGCGCAGCATGTAGTGAACGCGCTGGATCAGAACCGGCCAGTTGATCGGCTTGGTGATGAAATCCGTCGCTCCGGTTTCGTAGGCCCGCGTGATTGATTCCCTGTCCTCGAGGCTCGTCGCCATCAGGATTGGCACGTGGTGCGTTTCCGGCCGCTCACGCAATGCACGGCACAGCGCAAAGCCGTCCATCTTCGGCATCATGGCATCGACAATCAGAAGCGATGGCACGCTCTCAACACACCGTTGACACGCGTCCAGCCCATCGTCGGCCTCGATGACCGCAAATCCGTCATCTTCCAGCGCAGCTCGCATGAGCGTCTGTACAATCGGATCGTCGTCGACAATCAGCACCGACGCGGCTGGCTCCGCGAGCTCGCTCATGGCCGCAAGCACTTCGGCGCCAGTCTGAAGCTGGCCTGTTGCATTCGTGTCAGGCGGGGACATGTGCATCTCCGGCGATTGCCTGCAACCGCTCGACGGCTGCAGTCACCCCACCATCGAGGTCCTCCATCAGCGGACGCACGGCAGCAAGGTTCGATTGTCGCGCAAACGCCTCTATCTGCGCACATTGTTTTGCGAGCACGGCTGCGCCCAAGGCCCCGGAACTGGACTTGAGGCTGTGTGCCGAACGCCATAGCTCCTCGGCTTCTCCGCTCTCGAAACTCGCCCGCATGTCCCGTGCGAGCGATGGGGCAACATCAACGAAGCACGCCACCGCACGGCCAAGCGGTGACGGACCGTTCGAACGGCCAAGTGTCCGCAGCCGATCGAGCACGGTCATATCGATAACGGGCGTGCTTGCAGTCTGTGGCGCCGTCGTGGCCGCCCGTCCGCCGTCGGCCAGGCCACGCTGGCCACCGCCCGATCTCGATCCGGCAAGCAACGGCCTCAGTGCGTCAGCCAACTGGCGATCGTCGAACGGCTTGATCAGAAATCCGTCCATGCCGGCATCGAAGCATTTGTCCCGAACATCGCTCAGCGCATGTGCTGTCAACGCGATGATCGGGATTCGGGCTCTCGCTGTCTGCCTGCCCACTCCTGTATCAGCCGCCGCTTCGATTTTGCGGATACGGCGCGTTGCCTCGATGCCGTCCATGATCGGCATCTCGCAGTCCATCAGAATCAGATCGAAGTGTTCCCGGGCAAGCAGATCTAGGGCCAGCTGTCCGTTCGACGCAGTGACGGCACGGCAACCCATCGCCTCCAGCATGCCCGCGGCCACTTCCTGATTGACCGCATTGTCCTCGGCCACGAGCACGCGGGCAGAGAACGCCGGCATCCCTGCCTGCGATCCTCCGCGCGTGCGCACCGTCGTCATGTCGCGGCTTGTGTCCTCGCAGGCGATCGACACCAGAGCATTGAACAGTTCGGATGGGCGCACGGGTTTTGGCAGAATGGCTGCCGCGCCGATCGCCTCGAGGCTGGTGTCGCTCACGTAGGTGTCGAGACTGACAAGCAGCACCAGTTCGATCGGCCGTGCTCCCGACGCGGCCCGCACTGATCGCAACGTATCCGGCGCTTGCGGACCCAAGGTCTTCACGTCGATGATCGCAACGTCGAACGAACCCGCAGCCGCTGTGCCGGACAGGGCCTCTTCCGCCTCCGCGGCGGTCTGCACAACCCGCGCGTCAATCTGCCAGTTGGCAAGATAGAGCGAGATGACATTGGCGCTTGCTGCATTGCCATCCACCACAAGCGCGCGCAGCGCACGTGGCAGGTGTTGCCGCGGATGCGGCGCTTCCGCAACGTGCGGTGCTGCACTGAAACGGGCGGTGAACCCGAAGCAGGATCCACGACCGGGCTCGCTTTCCAACGAAAAGCTGCCGCCCATGAGTTCGACAAGCTGTCGGCTGATTGCCAGGCCCAGTCCCGAACCGCCCTGCGCCCGGGTCATGGAACCATCAACCTGTTGGAACGACTCAAAGATCCTGGAGCGTTGATCCGGCGCGATGCCGATGCCGGTGTCTTCCACGGCAAAGCTCAGAACCACCTCATCCGGGCCGCCGGGCAGCACCGTGACCTTGACCACGACCTCGCCCGCTTCAGTGAACTTGACCGCATTGCCAACCAGATTGACCAGGATCTGGCGCAGTCGAACCGGGTCGCCGATCACGCGTGAGGGCACGTCCTCGGCAACGAAGTAGACAAACTCGAGCCCCTTGTTGGCACAGCGCTCCGAGAACAGGTCCGCGAGTTCGGCAATGGCTTCGCGCGGCTCGAAGGGAACCGCCGAGAGTTCCAGTTTCCCGGCCTCGATCCTGGCGAAGTCGAGGATGTCATTGATGATCCCGAGCAGAGCCTGCCCCGAACGGACCACGTTATCCAGCAAACGCCGCTGCCTCACATTCAGCGTGGTGGAGGTCAGCAGATGCGCCATGCCAAGCACACCGTTCATCGGCGTGCGGATTTCGTGGCTCATGGTCGCCAGAAATTGTGACTTCGCCAGATTGGCAGCCTCTGCCTGCTCCCGCGCCCGTACCAACTCGGTTTGCGCCCGCTTGCGCTCCGTGATGTCACGAACGATCGCGGTGAAGAACACCTCGTCGCCGCTTCGCACCTCACTCAGCGCGAGCTCAGCGGGGAATTGGCTGCCATCCTTGCGGAGCGCCGTCAGTTCATGGCCCGTGACGATACGCTCACCGCTGAGCTGACCCAGCAATCCGCTGATGCTCGAGTATTCCGATGCCGGCATCAGCACCGCAATGTCGGCGTCGGCGATCTGTTCCGGCGCGTAGCCGAAGATCCGCTGCGCGCTGGAACTCCACTGCTTGATATGGCCGGCGCGATCCATCGTTATGATCGCATCCGCAACAGCATCGAATATCGCCTGGAGCCGTGCCCGTCCGCTTTCTGCCTCCTGCTCGAGGGCCCGCCGGCGCGCGATCTCCGATGACAGTCCGAAGGCGAGTTCCCACTGGCGTCCGGCAGCCGAGCTCACCAGGGCGATCGCCGCAATCAGCACCGAGATCACCGTAATGAGAGCCGCCAGCAACGATGGCGGCATGATCGTCTCGACTTCATGCATCCGCGACAGCGGATAGAACGCCGAAGCCTCCATGGCGGTGTAGTGCATGCCCGAAACGGCGAGCCCGAGAAATATCGCGGCGATAAGGGTTGCCGTCGTGTCGGACGTCAGGAAACGGCGAAGCTGGAAGCGCGCCTCCAATGCGACAAACGCAAGCACCACCGCGACCACCACCGAGACAGCAACCAGACCCGGCTGGTACCGTAGTGTCGCATCCGGCCTCATTGCGGCCATCCCGGAATAGTGCATCGCTCCGATGCCCGCGCCGATCAGGACTGCGCCGGCGATCAATCGCTTCGGCCCCGGGTCGCTGACACGGCTGATGACATGGAGCGCCACACCGCTGGCGATGACCCCGGGAATCATCGACAGCAACGTGCCGAGCGGGTCATAGGACACGCCACATGGCAGCGAGAAAGCGAGCATGCCGATGAAATGCATCGCCCATATGCCGCCGCCCATGCTGAGTGCCCCGGCGCCGGCCCAGGCCCAGCGCAAGCGCCAGGATGGTGCGTTTGCCATGCGGGACGAGATCGATAGCGCGACAAAGGCAGCCAGAATGGCAATGGAGATCGACGTGGCGACCAGCCAAAAGTCGTAGCTGCCGTTGTAGGGCGCAACAGCTGGTATCGTTTCGAAAAGTTTCATGAATTGCTCGTGCACGCCCGCACCCAAGCCCGTCTTACAGGCATCCAGTTCATCACGAAGCAGGTTACGAAGCCGCTACATTGTTACCAACAGATCAGGAAGACATTCCTTCTCACATTCTGACACGCGCAAATAACCGACCGCCGCGAGGCATTCGGCCGCTAAAGAGATCGCAGGCGCGACAGCAACTGGGACTGGGCGGACGCGACCGGGGGGACGCGCTCCACGAGTTTCTTGGCTTCTTCACCCCCCATTGCCACTTCGCCCCACCCGGACCCGGCTCCATCTGCGTATCCTGGTACAACCTCAACGGCGACGGCGCCGTGGTTGCGAATCGCGACCGATGGCACTCCTTTGCCGTCACCTGCATCTGAACTTGAGGCAAACCTCCATGGATGCCGAACGCCCGTTCGCCCCCGCACGCGTGCCAACACACAGCCCCGAATGGGATGCAATCGCTGCTGTGACCAGACGGGCCATGCGGCTGACGGCCGAGCTCAACAAGCTCCCCTTCGACGATGTCGCCAGAGTGCGAGAGATCTTCAGCCAACTGACCGGCCGCACTGTAGATGACACGTTCACCCTCATTCCACCCTTTTACACGTCGTACGGTCTGGATATCCGCATCGGCCGCCGGGTCTTCATCAACCAATGCTGCACGCTCTATGACATGGGCGGTGTCGCCATCGGCGATCTGGTCATGATCGGCCCCAACGTGAACATCATCACCTCGGGCCATGCGCTGTCGCCATCCCAGCGACGTACCTATATCGAGGCCAAGCCAATCGTCATTGAAAAGAACGTATGGATCGCCACCGGTGCCACCATCATCGGCGGCGTCACGGTTGGCGAAAATTCTGTGGTCGCCGCCGGAGCCGTCGTAACCAAAGACGTCCCCCCGAACAGCCTCGTAGCCGGCGTCCCCGCCAAAGTCATTCGCTCACTCCAGGAAAGCCCCAGCGCTTCGCCGTGAAACCGGACCTCGATGAGGACTACCAATCGGTGGTTCGGGTCATGCCGACGAAGGTCGGCATCCACGTCGCTCGCACCGCCTAGCAGGCGCCACCTTCTTCAAGCATAACGACCAGCCCGACGCCCAAGCGTCGCCGTAATCCGTTTCGACAATACAGCATGCGTATGATCGTCCCGGCTCTCAGCCTCGCTCTCACCGTCAGTGCCCAAGCCCAGTCCCCCTGGGGCAACGCGCCCTACCAACCACCATATCCGCCCGCGCCGCCGACCACGCAGCCTGCCTCTCCCACATCCCTCGCGCGGGAGATGCTCGACGGCCACAACGCTGTCCGGGCCCGTGTCGGCGTGCCTCCCCTGGGTTGGTCCGCCTCGCTCGCCCAGACCGCCCAGGACTGGGCCGATTATCTCGTCGCCACGCGGGCCTTCTTCCACAGCCCCGACAACCAGGACGGCGAAAACCTTTATGCCATCTCCGGGGGCTCGGCCTCGCCGAACGATGTGGTGTCGGCCTGGGCGCAGGAGGCCAGCAGCTACGACATAAGCCGAGATACGTGTAGTGGCGTCTGTGGTCACTACACGCAGTTGGTCTGGCGCGACACGCGTGAGGTCGGCTGCGCAGTCGCGACCGATACGCAACGCGAGGTCTGGGTCTGCGAATACTATCCGCCCGGCAACATTGTCGGCTACCGCCCCTACTGAGGTGGCGCCTACGTATTGGTCCGCCGCACCACCACCGCCGCCATCAGCCGGGGCGGCAGCATTCCGGCAACCCGCGTCGCCAGCCCCATCCACCACGGAAACACCACCGTCAGCCGCCCCGCCGCTACGCCGCGCAGGATGACCCGCGCCGCGGGCTCCGCATCCATCAGCCCCGGCATGGGAAACCGGTAGCCCGCCGTCATCGGCGTCCGGATAAACCCTGGACAGACGCTGGTCAGCAGCACCCCCTGCTTCCGAGCCTTGAGCGCGCGGGCAATCATCCACCCATGCACCGCCGCCTTCGAAGCGCAGTAGGCCGCCGAATCCGGCGCCGCCATGAAAGCCGCCAGCGACGACACAGCGACGATCCGTCCGCGCACGCCATCCGCCCCCGGTGTTTGCGCGACCATCATCTCCAACGCGGGCAGCACGGTATTCAGTACCCCATCCAGGTTGATATCGAAGATAGCGCGCGTCTTCGCCGCATCCTCCGGGCCGCCTTCGCGCGACCGTCCGGAAACTCCGGCATTAGCAACGACCAGGTCGAGCCGCCCCGCCCCGCGTATCCACCCCGTCATCGCCTCGGCATCGCGCACATCCAGCACCGTCGTATGCGCCACCGCCCCAAGCTGCCGGCACGCCTCCGCCGCCACTTCAAGCCGCGCCGCATCACGCCCCGACAGAAACAGCGCCACCCCAGGCTGCGCCAGTGCCTCCGCCAAAGCAGCGCCAATGCCGGATGAGGCGCCGGTGATCAGGGCTGTGCGAACTTCCATGAACCGAGGATATAACATCGCCCGCATGAGCACCCCCCTCGCCTCGATGACAGGATTCGCCCGCACCGAGGGCAGTGATGGCGGCCTCGCCTGGGTCTGGGAACTCCGCAGCGTCAACGGTCGAGGCCTCGACCTTCGCTTCCGCCTTCCCTCAGGCTGGGACGCGCTGGAACCCACACTCCGCGAGGCCGCCGGCAAGTCGCTGAAGCGCGGCAACGTCACCGCCAATCTGTCAGTCAAGCGCGAGAACGAACCTCGCCTCGTCCCCGACCCTGCCGCCCTGGAACAAGCCCTGACCCTTGCGATGGACCTCCACGCCCGCATCCCCGGCAGCCCAGCACCCCGCGCAGAGTCACTGCTTGCCCTGCCCGGCGTCCTTCGCCCCGCCCACGCAGATGACGCGATGGACACCGCCCCAACCGCCGCCGGGTTCAGCGATGCACTCGCCGCCCTGGTCACCGCGCGCCAGGCCGAAGGCACCCGCCTCCGCACAACCCTGACGAAGCTGCTCGACGAGATCGCCACCCTTCGCCAGCGCGCCGCAGACGAAGCGGCCGATCAGCCCGCCGCGCAGCGTGCCCGCGTGATGGAGAACCTGACCAACCTGCTCCGCGAGGCACCCTCGCTCCCCGAGGAACGCATCGCCCAGGAAGTCGCCCTCCTCGCCGCCCGCTCCGATGTCCGCGAGGAACTCGACCGTCTCTCCGCACACATCGATGCCGCCCACGCGCTGCTCCGCGAAGGCGCCAACATCGGCCGCCGCTTCGACTTCCTGGTCCAGGAGTTCAACCGCGAGGCCAACACCCTTTGCAGCAAGTCAGCCTCGGTCGCGCTGACCGCCACCGGCCTGAAGCTGAAGGCCACGATCGAGCAGTTGCGCGAGCAGGTGCAGAACATCGAATGATGCGCATCCCAAGACGAGGCATCTGCCTGGTCCTGTCCGCCCCCTCCGGCGCAGGCAAAACCGCGATCGCCGACGCCCTCCTCTCCACCGAAACCGACCTCCACCGCTCCGTCAGCGTCACCACCCGCGCCCCGCGCCCCAATGAGGTGGACGGCACCCACTATCACTTCCTCGACCAGGCCGGATTCGACCGCATGGCCGCCGCCGGCGAACTGCTCGAATGGGCCCACGTCCTGGGCCGGCACTGCTATGGCACGCCCCGCGCTCCGGTCGAGCAAGCCCTCAGCAACGGCCAGGACGTAGTGTTCGACATCGACTGGCAGGGCCACAACCAGCTCCGCGCAGCCCTTCCCCGCGACGTGGTCGGCGTGTTCGTCCTTCCCCCCTCACTCGCCGCCCTTGAGGCTCGCCTCCATGCCCGCTCCGGTGATCCCGCCGCCGAGATCGCCCGCCGCATGAAGCTCGCCCACGACGAGATCAGCCACTGGGCCGAGTTCGACCATGTCGTTGTGAATACCGACCTTGCCCACGCGATCGCCGAGGTCCGCGCAATCCTCCACGCGGCCCGCCTGGCAACCGGACGCCAGACCGGCCTCACCGATTTCGTTCGCGGACTGATCGCGCCAGCCGATCGAACTCCGCCACGCTGAGCGTCTCAGCCCGGCGATCCGCGGCGATCTCCGCCTCCTGCAGCAATGCCTCCCCTCCGAGCTCACGCATCGCACTTCGCAGCATCTTCCGCCGCTGACCGAACGCGGCCGCCGTCACCCGCTCCATCACCTTGAACAGCGCCGCCTCCGGCTGCGCCGGGCGCGGCACCAGCCCCACCACGGCAGAGAATACCTTTGGCGGCGGCACGAATGCGCTCGGCGGAATCCGTAGCAACAGCGCCGCATCGCAGGTCCACTGCACCAGTATGGATAATCGTCCATACGCCGCGGTTCCGGGGGCAGCGCAGATCCGCTCCGCCACCTCCTGCTGGAACATCAGCGTCATCCGCTCGAAAGCCGCGGCCTGCCGCAGCCATCCCACCAGCAACGGGGTCGCCACATTGTACGGCAGGTTCGCCACGATCTGCCGCGGCGACGGCACCAATGCCTCAACATCCATGGCCAGCGCATCACCTGCGACTATGCGCATCCGATCGCCCGTTTCCGCCGCCAGCTCCTGCATGGCGGCTACGGCGCGCGTATCTATCTCCACCACCGTCACGCTCACCGCCTCCGTGTCCAGCAGCGCCCGGGTCAGGCCGCCAGGCCCTGGCCCGACCTCCACCACATGGCGCCCCGCCAGCGGCCCGGCCTCGCGGACAATTCGCCGCGTCAGGTTCGCATCGAGCAGAAAATGCTGGCCGAATGACCGTTTTGCCGCCAGTCCGTGCCGCGCGATGACCTCACGCAGCTTCGGCTGGTCACTCATGCACCGCCGGAGCGTATCTCGATCGTCGCGTGTCGCCGCAGATCGGCCTGGAGCTGCCGCGATAGCAGCTCGATGCGCTCATCGAGCAACTGCGCCCGCACGTCCTCCTTCGATTCCTGCGCCATATTCTTGTCGCCGCGCGAGCACACGATCAGCACCGCGATACCGTCATTGGTGACCAGCGGCTGGGTCGCCTTGTCGAGCGGCAACGATCCAAGCACTTGCCGCAGGGCAGGCGGATTGATCGAGTCGAGACGCACCTCGCCCGGGTCCGCCGGGCGCGTCGAACCGTATGTCTTGGCCGCCTGCTCCATGGCGTCACAGCTGTGAACGGTGGCGCTGATGGAATGCGCCTTCTCGAGCGTCTGTTTCTGCTGCTCGGTCGGTGCCTGCGGGTTCAGCGCGGCGGTGAAAGGCAGGAACACCTGCCGCAGCGAGATGGCTGTCACCACGTCGTTGCCGATCTGCCGCTTGCCCTGCACGGTCACGATGGAAAATCCGCCAGGCACGCGGATCGGATTGCTGATCGCGCCCACCGGCATCTCCGCCACCAGCTGCGCGACAGCACTGTCGAGCTGATTAGGCTGCACCCAGCCGAGCGCTCCTCCCTGCAGCGCTGTCTGGTTCTGCGAGAACTGAGCAGCGACCACCGGGAACGCCGCGCCTGCGCGCAGCTCGGTAATCACTGTCTCGGCAAACCGCTGCGCATCCGCCGTCACGGCCGGATCCTCCACCGGGATGAAGATCTCGCCCAGGCGATATTCCGGCTTGCCCACCTGCTGGGCCAGCAGCCGCTGTTGCTCCGCGACTTCCGCATCGCTGACCTTCACCTTGTCGCCGAGCTCACCGCGCAACACCTCGCCCCAGCCAAGCTGGGTTCGGATCTGATCGATCAGCGTGCGCTGGCTCACGCCATCGGCAAGCAGCTTCTGACGCAGACCGCCTGGCGGCAGGCCATTACGAGTCTCGATGCCCTTGATAGCATCAGCGATCGACTTGTCCGGAATCACGACCTTCAGGCGCAGCACCTCCTGCATGCGAAGCCGCTCGTCGATGAGCTGGCGGGTGATCTGCTGCTTGAGCCGGCCGATGACGTCCTGGTTCAGCGGCAGTCCTGTCGAGACGGCGAACAGCCGGGCACGATTGTCCACATCGGCATTGCTGATCACGTCGCCATTGACCACGGCTACAATTCGCGTGGTCTCCTGGCCCGCCGGGGGCGGCGGCTTTGCTGGCGGCACCGCTGCGGCGGGTGTCACAAGCAGCAACGCCAGGGCGGCAGCTCTCCAAATTCTATTCGGCATGACCTGACCTCCCTAATCTCATAACGCCCGGAAGCCGAATTGTCCGATTGTCTTGAACGTCAGCTGGACCAGCGCCGTGGTCGAACCGTTGTCGCCGTTGAAGGAGGTATAGCGGCGATAAAGGTTCAGAGCCACAATGAAACATTCGTCCTCATAGGTCGCATTCGCGCCAAATCCAACCATCTGGTTCGTTTGCAGGTCGCGCCTCGCCCAACCGCTGAACCGGTACTGGCCCCAGTTCGACGTCACACCGAAGGTGATTTCGTTGCGGGGGATGTAGAACGATGAACCTGTCACGGGCGGTCGCGGCGCGTCGAACAGCGTATAGGGGTTGTCCGTGGTATAAATATAGCCGGCACTCACCGCGAGCTTCGCCGCCCCGACAGTGGCCAGCGCGTCGGCGAAGCGGGTGGCCATCGACCGATGGTCCAACCGCGTCCGGTAGGTCAGGTTCAGCCAGCTTGCCGGCGAGAGGCTGGCGCGCGCGACAACATCCGACACCTGATCCTGCAAGCCCGAATCAGCAGGGAACAGGTTGTCCTTGGTCGTCCGGTATGATTGTCCGATCAGCCCATCGAACGTCGTGCCGCCAAGATACCACGCCCCATGCAGCGCCACATTGGCGCGGACGCCGCCATCGAGCCGGTCGATACCGGTGAACCGGTTGAAGCCGAACAGATTGGCGTCGGTGAACTCCAGGTCCAGGCTGTCCTCATTCGGGTATTTGTTGATCTGGCTGTCACCTGCCTGCGGTGCGACCACAATTTCGGCTATCGGCTCGATCAGTTGCTGTCCCCAGGCGCCCGAATCGCGCATGAATGGCCAGCGGAAGTCGAGCGCCATCTGAGGCAGCGCACGTGCCGCCTCGACGTTGTTGTGGGATCCGAAGTTCGGCTGCTCGTTGAAATCGCTGGCATCGTAGCCAGCCGCGTCGACATGCAGCTTGAATGTCCAAAGGTCGCCGAGCGCACCAACGAACGGCCTATCCCAGTTTGCTGTCAGACTGGCGCGTCGCGTATTGGTGCCATCCGAGCGTACCACGTTGAACGCACCGGCATCGACGCTGAGCCTGCCGCCCCACCCGTCGGGCTGGCCGAAATAGCTGTACTCATAGCGTGGCAGGACAAGCGGCAGATTGCTGCTGATGATAGTCCGGTTCAGCGCTTGGTACAGGCGGAAATCGAGTCGCGAATAGGCACCCTCGCCGAATCCTTCGAGGTATACCTGAGACGTCAGCAGATTCGGATCGTTACCGAGCTGACTGGAAAGATGGAAATCGCTGATGTAGTCCGCCGATGTCCCGCGCGCCACGTCGAAACCCCATCGCCAGGTATCGTCGATGGAGAACTGGCCTTGCGAATAGATCGTGGCCTGCGGCGTGTTCTCGAAATACCCGACCGAGCCGTCGATAGTTAACTCGCCGTTGTTGAACCGTCGGCGATATTCTGCCTCGAGTTGCGGCGCGGTCCGCGTCGTGACCATCGGCGTGATCGTCGCATCCGACTGATCGTCGATCACGATGTAATAGGGTTGGGCGAAGAAGGCACCGAGATGCGAGGTGTAGCCCATCGACGGGATCAGCAGTCCGCTCGCCCGCTTTACCGACGGATCGACCTGCCAGAAATACGGCATATACGCGATCGGAAAGCCGTACATCTCCATCACCGCGTCCTGGAACTCGATCTTCTTGTGTTCGAGGTCCTGCACAGCGGACAGTGCGCGTATCTGCCACAGCGGAGGCTTCGTCGGATCCTTCGCGCACAGATTGCAAGTGGAATACACGACGCGGGACATCTCGTTGATCTCGCCGGCGGTACGGCGCGCGCCGTTGGCTGCGAACCTGCCATTCTCGGCGAGGATCGCGCGCATGTTGCGCATCACACCGTTCTTCATGTCCTGCGTCAGCTCGGCATAATCGGCAAACAATACCTGCCCGTCCGATTGCACCAGCACGACATGGCCGCGCGCCGCCGCCACGCCGGTGTTGCGATCGAACGTGACCTTGTCGGCACGCAGAAC
>Ga0070730_10002553_pt1 | contig 16536 bp, 13 predicted proteins | sample Coa_R1_3_FD_66447 | JGI IMG/M metagenome (GOLD analysis project Ga0070730, IMG submission 66447) | Surface soil microbial communities from Centralia Pennsylvania, which are recovering from an underground coalmine fire - Coalmine... | ecosystem: Environmental > Terrestrial > Soil > Unclassified ... | reverse complement strand
ATCACCGCCATGAAAGCCACCGGTATCAGCATCTACCGGGCCATTACTCCGGTGCTGGTAATTGCCGCCATCATTGCCGGTGGGCTGTTTTTGCTGGAGCAATGGTATGTCCCTTCCAGCATCAAGCGCTCGGAAACCCTGCGCAACAGCATCAAAGGACGGCCAGCGCAAACCTACCAGCGGGCCGATCGGAAATGGATTTTTGGTCAAAACCGGCACAGCGCCGGCCACCGCGAAACCCGGACCATCTATTACTACGAGTTTTACGATCCCGACCGGGACCAGTTCGCCCGGATATCTGCCTTTGAAATGACCCCGGACAGCTTCCAGATCACAAAGCGGGTTTACGCTTCCCGCGCCCACTGGGCAGACAGTCTGCAAAAATGGGTGTTTGAAAAAGGATGGGCACGCTCCTTCAGCAGCGACATTATCAACGATTTTCATCCATTCGATGTCTCAACCTTTACCGAAGTCACCGAGCCACCCGGTTACTTTAAGAAAGAAATCCGGCAATCTTCCGAAATGAATTACGAAGAGCTGCAGAATTATATCCATGACCTGCAGCAGAGCGGTTTTGATGTGGTGCGGCTGCGCGTCCAGCTCCAGAAAAAACTGGCTTTCCCGGTAATCACGCTGATAATGGCGGTGCTCGCGGTCCCCTTTGCACTTTCCGCGGGAAAGCGCGGCACCCTCACCGGCGTGGCCATGGCCCTGATGATCGGAGTTGGCTACTGGATGATCGCCGGTCTTTTTGAGGCCCTGGGCAATGTGCATCAGCTCCCGCCCATGCTGGCAGCGTGGTTCCCTGACGCTATTTTCGGCCTGATCGGCGGATATATGCTTCTGAAAACCCCCTCCTGAAAAATGTAATCGAATCCGGCTGGTAAAATCGTTGGGTCAGACACATGTTCAGTAATCTCCAGCCGCTTCGACCCTATTTCTGGAAGCATAGATACACTCTGCTCTGGGGGGCATTGTGTGTGCTGCTCACCAACATTATCTGGGTGCTGTTTCCCCAGGTCGTCCGGCAGGCCATTGACGATCTGAATCAGGGTGTTACCCGCCATAAAATAGTTGTATATCCTCTGCTTCTGATCGCCATTGCCCTGAGCAAAGGCGTGTTCCAGTTCCTTACGCGCTGGCTGGTCATCGGTATCTCACGCGAGATTGAATACGATCTTCGGAACGACATTTTCGCCCATCTTGAGTCTCTTGCGCTTCCTTACTATCAAAAGACCCGTACCGGCGACATTATGGCTCGCGCCACCAACGATCTGAATGCGGTGCGGATGCTGCTTGGCCCGGCAATCATGTACACAGCCAACACGCTGGTGTTTACCGTGGCAGCTTTGTTTTTTATGTGGCGTACCAGCCCCAGGCTGACCCTGTACGCCTTTGTCCCGCTGCCTTTGGCCAGTATTCTGGTGCAATATTTTGGGCGGCAGATTAACGAGCGCTTCGAAAAAATTCAGGCCCAGTTCTCCGATATATCTGCGCGGGCGCAGGAAAATTTCTCCGGTGTGCGGGTTGTCCGCGCTTACGCTCAGGAAGAGGCCGAGATCGCCCTCTTCGAAAAATCCAACCAGGAATATATCGCCCGGAGCCTGCCTCTGGCCAGGCTTATGGGAATGCTTTGGCCCTGTCTGGAACTGCTTCTTGGACTGGCCATTGCCCTCGTGCTCTGGCTGGGGCCGCGTGAAGTGCTGCTGCGTCGCATGACGCTGGGCGAGTTCATCGGCTTTATGACTTACATCGTAATGCTGACCTGGCCCGTCATTGCCGTGGGATGGGTCATCAACATTTTTCAGCGAGGACTCGCCTCGATGGGGCGTATCAATGAAATGCTGACGGCCAAATCCGACATTACCGATGCAATGGTTGTGCCGGAACAGCGAAATACAGACTCTATTCGCGGCGAAATCGAATTTCACGGACTGAATTTCAGCTACGACGGCACGCAGGTACTGAAAGAGGTAAGCCTGCGAATTCCCGCTGGCAGCAGCCTGGCCATTGTTGGCCCAACTGGCTCCGGCAAAACCACTTTGGTCAGCCTGATACCGCGAATGTATGACGCGCCTTCCGGCACAATTCTTCTCGATGGCCGGCCGATCCGTGAATATCCTCTGGCCACATTGCGCAAAAATATTGGATTTGTACCTCAGGAAACCTTTCTTTTCAGTGACACGATTCGGGAAAACATTGCTCTGGGAGCGGAAGATGCGTCCGACGAGCAGATTTATACCGCCGCCCAAGCCGCTGATATTGCCGCGGATATTGAAGCATTTCCGCTGCAGTATCAGACCATTACCGGCGAGCGCGGTATCACGCTTTCCGGCGGACAAAAACAGCGCACCGCGATTGCCCGCGCCATTCTTCGCGATCCCCGTATTCTGGTTCTTGATGACGCGCTTTCCAGCGTGGATACTTACACGGAAGAAAAAATTCTGAACCATCTCCGCCAGGTAATGCACGGACGAACCACGATTTTTATTTCTCATCGCGTTTCGACCGTCCGCAATGCGGATCAGATTGCCGTGCTCCACGATGGCCAAATGGTGGAACTGGGCACTCATGAACAACTTCTTGCCCGCAACGGCTATTACACCAGCCTGCATAATAAACAGATGCTGGAAGAAGAATTGGCCAGGGTCTGATCTGATGAAGCGTATTGTCGTTCAGGAATTACTGGACAGCGACTCCGGCACCGTAGCCGAGGTCGAAGATTCCCTTACCGACCTGAACATGCTTAATCGATGGTTCGGCGGTGTGCGGGTCACCACCACCCTTTTACGGCGAGTTGCGGAAAAGAGGCAACTCGAAACAGCATCGCTTTTGGACGTTGCCGGCGCTTCCGGCTACGTGCTTACACAGGCCCGCGAGTCCCTGCACAAAATTGGTATTGCGCTGGCCCCGGCAGTTCTGGACCGTGTACCTACCCACCTGGGCGGCAGCCTTCCCTCTGTTTGTGGCGATGCTCTGGCTATGCCTTTCGCCGATGACAGTTTTGACGTTGTGACCTGCTCACTCTTTGTTCATCATCTGGAGCCACCGGAAATTGTCCAGTTTGCCAATGAAGCCCTGCGGGTTGCCCGCCATGCAGTGATCATCAATGATCTGATCAGGCATCCGCTGCACTGGGCCACGGCTGTGGCCGGCCGGCTCATCTACCGCAGCCGCCTGACGCGTTTTGATGCGCCTGCATCGGTACGGCGGGCCTACACTACACAGGAAATGCGTGATCTTCTTGAAAAGACAAACGCGGCCCGGCATGAAATCAGCACATCATACTTTTTTCGTATGGGAGTCATTGTGTGGAAGCCGCAGCAGTAACCCGCCAAAAGTGTGGAAACATTAGCCCTGGGCCACCGCGCCATTTTTACGCATCAACCGGCGAATAACTGCAAAGAGGTCCGAGAGTTCGAATGGCTTAACCAGACAGGGTATATGGGTCTGATTCATCAATTGAATAACTTTTGGCTCGGACATATTCGAGACTACCAGCACCATCCTGGAGATTAAATCGGGACGCTGCTGCTGAATCCACTGGCATATGTCGACTTCGCCAAGTTGGCCGGGCACTTTACTGTCAAGAAAAATGACATCAAAATGTCCGTGCTTCAGTTTCTCGAGGGCTTCGGAATCAGAGCGTGCAATATCCACGCTCAGTCCCGCGGCAGTCAGCACATTGGGTTCAAAGTTAGGTACGTCCTCTTCGTCATCCAGAAGAAGAATCTGCCCTTCAATACGGGATTCACGACGGGCTGTAATTCTCTCCTCTTCTGTCGCAGGCTTTTCTCCCACGGCCACAGGCAGGCGGACCTGCACCGCAGCGCCGCCCGAGGGGTGATTGTAAACAAGAATCTCTCCTCCGTGTTCCTTGGCGATGCCGTAACAAATACTCAGGCCCAGCCCGGTTCCTTTGCCTACGCCTTTGGTGGTGTAAAAAGGGTCCAGCACGCGCCGGGGTTCCGCAAAACCAGGGCCTGAATCGTGAAACTCCGTGACCACGTAAGCATGCTGTGTGAAAATTCTCACTCTGAGCTGTCCGCCGGCGCCGGCCTCCATCATGGCATCAGCTGCATTGTTGATGATATTGAGGCACACCTGTTCGATTTGAAACGGATCTCCCAGAATGACGGGCACATCGGCGCTAAATTCCCGTTCCACTCTGATGTTGTGGACTTTAAGATCATAATCACGAAGTGCAATGGCCTCCTCCACTACCCGGCACAAGTCGACATGCAGCTTTTGCGGCTTATGCTGACGCGCAAACGAGAGCAGGTTTTGGACTATCTTTTGCGTGCGCTGGGCCTGTTTGTGCAGCTTTAAAATAAATTCCTGGATTCGCGGGTCAAGCTGTTCGCTTTCGAGTAACTGGGCATAGCCCAGAATGGCCGTGAGCGGATTGTTCAATTCATGTGCCACACCGGAAATCAACTGCCCCACAGCGGACATCTTCTCGCTTTGCAAAAGTTGTTCCTGCGTGCGCCGCAGGTCATCATAGGCCTGCCGCGTCTCGTCATAAAGCTGTACCTTGTCAATCGTAGTTGCGAGCTGCCGTCCCACGGCCGTCATGACACTTTCATCGGAAGAGCTAAAATCTTTTTCGAACCGGCTGCTGGTGCACAGCAATCCCAGAATCCTGTCCTTGCGCCATAAAACTACCCATAACCAGGACTGCAGATTTTCCGCCTCTACAAACTTGTGAACCAACTCGGGCAGGCGCGGAAGGTCTTCATGGCTAATGATCTCAGCGCGGGTGCCGCGTATCATCTCAAGAAACTCCGGGGGAAGGATAAAATCCCGGGTCTCGGTTACCCATGAACTGCGGTGCCCCCAGGAGGCTCTTTTCTGCATGGAACTGGTTTGTTCGTTGAAAATGTAAACGGCAGCCGTGTCCGTGGAAAACAGATCGGTAATCTGGGCGATTGTGAGTTCAAGAATCTCGTCCAGATCAAACGACTGATTGAGAGCCACGGCAATATTGTTCAGAACGTATAATTCGCGGTTACGACGGCGGACTTCATCTTCCGCCCGCTTGATCTCGGTTACATCAAGCAAAACCCCCTGGTAACGTTCGATCCTGCCTTCCATTCCCAAAGTAGCAAAGCTGCTTTCGATCACGCTGATCACTCTGCCGTCTCTGCATCGCAGGGAATATTCAAAATTGCGCACAAAGCCGAATTCGGCCATTTCGGATGCGTATTTTTGCTGGTCCTGGCGGCCCATGCGAAAAAATTCCGCTGGGCTGGATTTAAGAGCTTCGTCCCGGCTTTTATATCCCAGCATAAAAGCAAAGGCGTCATTACAATCGATGATCTTCCCTTCCGGCGTGGCCACAAAAATACCTTCCTGCATGTGGCTGAACAGCATCCGGTAACGCTCTTCCGCGGCCTTGGCTTCGGTAATGTCTTTGATCACATGGACGGTGCTGCCGCTTGATGCATCTTCTTCGCCCGTATAAGCCGAGGTGGACACCACGGAATAACCACCAAAGCAGGGATCTTCTTCGCTGGAAGTCGCAGTTTCTCCCAGTCCGCAATACGGACATGATGTCCAGTTCGTACCGGCGCCGGGCAGCACGTTCTCACAAGACTGGTGAATCACCCTCGTGCGGCTAAGTTTCAGCCGGCTGAGCAATGCGCGATTGGCGCGCACAATACGGAAATCCCGGTCATGAACAAAAATATAATCAGGGATTGAATTGAATGTGCTGGCCCATTCGTTTCGTGAGCGTACCAGTTGCTGTACCAGACCCCGATTTTCCGCCGCCAGGCCCAGTTGCTCCGTCGCGGCTTTCAAAAAATCCTTGTCGTATTCGGTATAGGCGCGATAACCCGGCATCCCCAGGGCCAGTATGCCAATCTCGGAGCTTTTGCTCCGTACCGGTATCAGCAGCAGATGGCGAATTCCCTCAACCGCAGCGGCTTCCCTTACGGGGGCGGACATATCCCGGACACGCGCAATGTGGACCTGATCTTTGTACTGGACCCTGATGACGGCTTCCGCAGCCAGCAGATCCGGAAGGCCCTGCTGCACTTCGAGCACAAACTCGCCCTTCTGCAGAATCCAGAAGCACGCGGCCCTGGCTCGAGTATGCCTGCGGATTTCCGTGAGCACAATTTCGGCAATCGAGACAAAATCCGTTCTGCCCGAAATTTCATGAGTAATGGTGTTGAGCACGTTCAGTCGGGCAACCTGGATTCTGGAATCATTCAGAACGATCAGCATGATTCCAATACCGAGCAGCAGATCAACAAAAATATCGAAGTTCATCAGCGCGTGCAGCGGTCGCCAGTCCACGGGAAGCAGCAGCAAATTTACCGCCACAATCCAGTGCCCCGGGTTATACCGGCCCAGGGAAAATCGCACCAGCCAGAAAACGGCTATGGCCAGGACCAGCAGGCAGCAGCCACGAAAGCTCCAGTACAACAGACCTGACTGTGCAGACCAGAAGCTGGCAATACCCAAAAGCAGCGCGGTAAAAGTCGCGATGCTGCAGGGCCAGAGCAGCTTGCGCCGGTGAACATAGATGAGGATGGAGCAGGCCAGCAGGCCGACGGACAGCGCAAAAGAGACATTTGCGGCCACAATCCACAGGCGAGGATCGGCAAAAGAAGCTCCCAGCGCAACCAGTTTTGATGTTCCGTAAAGGCTCCAGCCCGCGATCCAGGGAAGCAGATATTTCTCACGAAAGCTGCTGTACAAAAGTACAGCGCCAGCCAAAAAAATCAGAAGTGTCGACCCTTCTGCCACGAACGCGGATTGCAGCACAAAGTGCATGTCCTGGGGCGTAACCAATTCAGAATGAATGAAGCCTGTATATCATGAATCGATAACTCCTGGCTCTATTTATCATCGGCTGATCTGGCATTGTATTCCAGGTAACTCTGGGATACAGTAAATTTTCCCCTTTGGGCGGGATTTTTGCGGTATGAGCATTGAACGCATACTGGTCGTCGACGACGAGGAATCCATTCGCGAGATCATCTCGTCCATGCTAAGCGCCGCCGGTTACAAGACGGCGCAGGCAAGCTCCGGCATGGAAGCCCTGGCCGTACTGAATTCCCACGGTGAATTTGAGCTGATGCTGTCTGACCTGATGATGGCCGAGCTCGACGGCATCGCGCTGCTAGAGCGCTCCAAGGAAAAGTATCCGGACATGCCGGTCATTATGGTTACGGCCGTACATGACATCTCCGTGGCGCTCGCGGCAATCCGCAATGGAGCTTACGATTACCTGCTGAAACCCTTTGAGCGCGAACAACTTCTGGCCATGGTGCGCAGGGCTTTGGAGCACCGCAGGCTCAAGCTGGAAAATCGGGCCTACCAGTCCAATCTGGAATCACTCGTTGCCGCGCGCACCGAGCAGCTTCGCCAGACCATGACTGATCTGGAGCGCTCGTACGACATTACTTTGGAAGCTCTGGGAGACGCGCTCGACCTCAAGGACGCCGAGACAGAAGGGCATTCCAAGCGAGTTACGGCATTCACCATCGCCATTGCCCGGGCCATGGGCCTTTCCGGGGAACGTATTCGCATTATCGCGCGCGGGGCTTTCCTGCACGATATCGGCAAAATGGCCATTCCTGATGCAATCCTGCGCAAGCCAGGTTCGCTTACGCCGGAAGAAACCGCCATCATGCGCGAACACTGCTTCCGGGGATATCAGATGCTGCGCAAGATTCCTTTTCTCGCGGAAGCTTCCGATATCGTCTATGCCCACCAGGAGCGGTTTGACGGCACGGGGTACCCTCGCGGCCTGAAAGGCGATGAGATTCCTTTGGGCGCCAGGATTTTCTCCGTGGCCGACACGCTCGATGCCATCACTTCGGACCGTCCTTACCGTGCGGCGCAAACCATTGCCGCCGCACGCGAGGAGGTGCTGCGCTTCTCAGGCACTCAGTTCGATCCCGAGGTCGTCCGCGTATTCATGCAGATGCCAGACAGCATCTGGGAAGATCTGCGCAAAGAGATCAACTCGCAGATTTACCGCTTTACCCACCATTCCATTGCTGCTTCACCTACCAAAAGCGCGGCCCCGGTCGTCACCGCTGGCCATCCGTCGTAGTTCATTCGTCTTCGCTGGCCATTTATCGGAAAGAAGCAGATTAAAAATGGTAAGTTAGAAGACATGGCGGCAGGCTCCGCCTGTGGAGTGTGCTATGGCCGTGCTTATGGATACCGAAATTCAGCAGGCACTGAATTCCCTTCCCGGCTGGGAGCGAAATGGTATTGCAATCCAACGGATATTCTCATTCGCCGATTTCAAAACCGCCATGGAGTTTGTTAACAAAGTAGCTGATGTGGCGGAACAGGCAAACCATCATCCCGACATTGATATCCGTTACAACAAGGTGACGATGATGCTGATGTCGCACGATTCCGGCGGGGTAACGCAAAGAGACGTTCGCATGGCGGGCCGCATCAACCAGATTGCGGGATGAATTTACTGCGGAGATTCCAGCGCCTGTGAAAGATGGTCAAGCGCACGCTGAATGGTATCCAGCTGGCCTTCAATAGCATTGTCCAACTCTCCCAGCGGGTCACGGCTTTTGGTCATATGATCAAAAAAAACATGGAGCTTTCTGCGTCCGCGCCTGCTGGCGCATATCAGACCAAGCCCGCTGACCCCCAGCACCGCAATTGGAAAAAGCCAGTTCTTCATACCGGTCACTCCAGCAACTTCGTTTGAGTTCTATGATGCCCTGGAAGATAACCAGGCAGAATAGCTTAATAAGTTACCTTCGTCGCTGTCTGTTGGAGTCATTCGTTAATTTCTGCAAAGCCGTGCAGCTTTTCTGGTTGCATCAGGCATCTTATCCGAGCAGTAGTCCAAAATAATCTGAGGTGATCTTTATGAAAGCGACAGGCTTCGTTTGCTTCCTGCTTATGGCTGTTGCCCTGACGGCTATCGCACAGGATAGCCAAAATCCCGAATTAAAAACGAGGCCCAATAACTCGCCGGCGAGTTCTTATCCCCAGCCTCCGGCCACGGCCAATGGCTCCGCACCAGTTTACGGTGCGCCTGCGAATGCAATTCCCGAAGGAACCCGATTCATTGTCAAACTTAAGGACACGCTGGACACTCACAGTCTGAGTCAGGGCAAACGCTTTAAAGCCGAGCTGCGTGAAGACCTGGTCACGCCCAGCGGACTCATCATCCCGAGAGGCCGTCCTGTAAAGGGGCATGTGGGAACATTTGAACGCGGCTTCACTGGCGCTCGCATTCTGCTGGTGATGGATGAAATCGAAACCCGCAACGGCTGGGCGCCGCTGATCGCAACCGTAACTGGTGTACCCGGAGATTCCTCCATCAAGTCCGCCGACAATGAAGGCGAACTCACGCGTAAAGGGCCTGATAAAAAACGCGTGATTACCAATGCCGCCATTGGCGCGGGAGCAGGCGCAGCCAGTGGCGCGGCGATTGGCGGAACCAAAGGAGCAGCAGTCGGCGCGGTTGTGGGCGCCGGACTGGGAACAGGCACCGGACTGCTCTTTCGCGGCAACGACATCAAGCTGGCCAAAGATACTCAGCTTGAAATACGACTGAACCGCGACCTGACTGTACCCGCAAGATAACGACCGGTTGCAGGGTCATTTGAAGCAAATGGCCAGGGTTTTGGCTATGCCGAGTAGCTTTTGCAGGTCGAGCGAGGAAAAATCCTGGCCTGCATCCAGAGGACTGGAGCCCTTGCGGCAAACCTGAATCACACCCACTGATTTTTCTTCGGCAACCACCGGGCAGGAGATCATCTTTTGGATGGTCCGTTTTTCCTTGCTGTCTTTGGGAATGGACGTTCCCTTGCCGGCTGGAATCATCTCAAAGAACGTAGTGTGTCGTGTCTGGGCAAAGCTGTTGCTGATTTCACCACGTTTGCTGTTGAAGGTGCGCACTGCCATGGAACCGGAGGTGTTAAGAGGAATTTTACCCACGTTTTCGAGGTGCGCAGGATGGACAAACACCAGGCTGTCTTTTTCCAGCCGGAGAATACCAACTTCATCGGACTGCACGCCGAAAACCGCGGCGAGTTCCGCCGCTATTCTTTCCGCATTTTGCCGGGTCAGGCCCTCGCTTTGACATTCAGAGGCAAGCTGGGCCAATGGAGCTGTAAGGGTCATGGCAGCACATTATAAAGGATTGCCATAATCCCTCATGGCGCGTCTTCCGCGAAACCGTGCCCGCAAGAAGCCGTTCTGCGTCATCCCCCTGAATTCTTAGAACGGCTTCTCAAAGCTGGTGCTTTGCGGTGTGAACATCTGCGCCCCGTTTTCGGTGATGTACATGCAGTCTTCGAGCCGTACACCGAATTCCCTGCGGATGTAAATTCCCGGCTCATTACTGAAACACATATTCGGGGCCAGTATCGCGGTATTGCCGTGGACCAGATAGGTCCATTCGTGCCCATCCATGCCAATGCCATGTCCTACACGATGGGAGAAATATTTGTAATCCGGCCCGTATCCGGCATCCGAAATCACCTTGCGTGCCGCGGCATCAACGGCCTGGCACTGAGCTCCAGCCCTGGCGGCAGCCAGCGCCGCCTGCTGCGCCCGGTGCACGATATCAAAAACCTGTTTCATTTTTTCCGAAGGCTGCCCCAGCACCACCGTGCGGCTGATATCAGACTCGTATTCCTCGACTTTGCAGCCGCCATCCATCAGTAAAATGGTGCCTTCGCGAATCACCTGCGGCCTGGCTGAGCCATGGGGCAAGGCTGAATACTCGCCCACCTGAACGCTGGCTCCGCCCTGAAAGCCCTGCTGCGTGTGCGCTGTCTCGATCAGGCGCATAAAATCGTGCTGCGTCATGCCTTCTCTGGTGGAAAGATACGCAGCCTCATAAGCGGCCAGGGTGACCTGGTTCGCCAAAGTCATCAGCTGCAGTTCGTGAGGACTTTTGAACATGCGGCAACCGGCGGTGACAGGAGTGGCACTGGCAATCTGGATGGCCGGAGCAGCTTTGGCAATTCCTTCATCATAGACGTACCGGACGGTCTCTTCCATCCCCAACCGGCCCGAGACAATGCCCCGGTCTTTGAGCCCCTCTGCGACCCTTTGATACGGGTTCTCGTCTTCCTGCCAGAGCCGCAGTTCGGGATCGTTGCCGCCTGGTCCGCCGGATATCTGTTCGCGTGCGCGGTCTTCTTCAAAGGCGGGGCAAACATAAAAGGGATTGCCTTTGACTGGGAGCACCATGGCAAAAAGCCGTTCGCTAAGCCACCAGCGAATACCACTGAAGTAGATCAGGGACGTTCCGCCGCTCATCAGAATGGCATCGAGTTTGTTCTCGGCCATCAATCGACGCGCCTTCTCAATTCTCTGCTGCCTTTCTTCGAGAGTGATGGGCCTGGCTTCAGACCTGCGTGATTTCAGGCGCGCAATAGGCGCGGGAAGCGCCCCGGCAGAATTCTCGGGCTGGGCCAGGACTGGCACTGTTGGAACCAAGCCTCCCGCTGCAACGATTCCGGCTGACTGGAGAAAACTACGGCGGCTGAAAGATGACATTCAGGTTGCTCCCTTATTGAACTGCATAGCCTACCATTACAAATGTCTCCATGTAATGGCGAGAAATCGAAAAATACTCCTGTACGGAATGGGAAAGGTGTTAGCCTTGGAGCATTCATTGCCCCAAAGGGGATTTTTCATGCTCAACAGATACCGGTTTGCCAGGACACTCTGCGCCTTCACGAAGGCAATTCTGGCTATGACGATTGCCTTTGTTTTTTTTACTTCACAGGCATTTGCCTCACAGAATGAGCAGGAAGCAACCTCACCGGGCGGAGCTCAGGATGTCCAGCAGTTGATGGAGTCATTGGCCCGTTTGCAAAGCAAGCTGGAACAGGGTGTGCAGTTTCCGTCCGCTCGCACCCAAAGCAAGCTTTTGCCTCTGCTGCCGCCAGAGACAACGGCCTGCCTGAGCCTTCCCAATTTTGGCGATGCCATTGGCCAGGCCAGCGAAGTTTTTCATCAGCAGTTGCAGCAGGACCCGGTCCTGGGAGAATGGTGGCAAACAAAGGCAGGCATGGCCAGCCTGTTTGTAGATGATGCTCTGGCCAAATTGCAGCAGTTCTCCGGCTACCTGGGCGATGAACTGATGGTTTCAGTTTACGGGAACGACCCTGCTCCTTCCGTGCTGATTCTCGCCGAGGTGCGCAAACCCGGATTGCAGACATTTCTTCATCAGGTGGTGAGTCAGTATGCAGGACAGGGGAATCCTCCTGTAGTCGTCTACACTCCGGCCCAGCTTCTGGCGACCACCAAACAGCCTGCGCACAACCCGCTGGTGGTGCTGATCCGCCCTGATTACATGATTGCCGCGCCCAATCTCAAAACTCTCAGAGCGATCAACACCCGGCTCAGCCATGGCGACACGGGATTCACCGCAACTCCGTTTGGCCAGCGTCTGGCCCAGTCGTATCAGGGTGGCGTGGGCGTTCTGCTGGGAGTCAGCCTGCAACCCATACTCAGCCAAATTCCCAGAAGTGGACAAAACCAGGCTGCGCTGGACCAGAGCGGCTTTTCCGATCTGAAATTTCTGGTTATCGACGGTAAATACTCCAGCGGCGTTCTCACCAGCAATACAGAACTGAACTTTTCCGGCCCGCGCCACGGTGTTGCGTCGTGGCTGGCGGCTCCCGCAACACTGGGTGGTCTGGATTTTGTCTCTTCAAATGCCGGGTTAGCGGCAGGTGCGGTTCTCAAAAATCCTGCCGACATTTTCGATGAGATCAAAACTCTCTCGGCCAATAATTCGGAGGCGATTCAGGGGATCGAGCAGGCGGAAAAAGAGCTCAAAATTAATTTGAAACAGGACCTGTTCAGCAAATTGACAGGACAGATCGTAGCCGCAATCGATGGGCTCTCCACTTCCCAAAAACCCGCATGGAAGGTAATCCTGCAGGCATCCGACCCTGCGGGGTTGCAGCAAGTGCTGAAGCAGGCCGTGGCTGGTGTAAATGCCAGTGCGAAAAAAGGAAAAAGTATCGACCTGAAGCAGCATAGTGAGAACGGGATGACCTGGAACGTCCTGCAGTTTTACAAGGGGGAGAAATCAGACGAAATCGTCTATGCCGTTGTGGATGGCTATTTGGTTCTGGCGGCGAATGAGGCCCTGCTGAAAGAAGCTGTCGCCATCCATCGCAGTGGAAACTCGATAGCAAAATCGGCTGCCCTGCATGCATTATTGCCGCAAGGCCCAGGTGGACAAATGTCGGCGCTGCTGTATGAAGACCTTTCGCAAATTTATCAGTCCGTAATGCAGCAGCAGCCCCAGGGGATGGCGCAGATGTTACAGCCACTACTGGCCCACGGCCAACCTGCGGTGATTAGCGTTTATGCCGAAGACCAGGCCATCCGGGCAGTCTCCAAAGGTGGTGCACTGAACGCGGCCGCGCCGCTGGTTCTGGCGGCAATCGCAATCCCCAATTTAATGCGGGCAAAAACAGAAGCCAATCAAACCGCTGCGGCAGCTACCATGCGAACGCTGAATACCGCCCAGGCTGCATATTCCGTAACCTATGCTAAATTTGCCCCTAACCTGGCTACGCTGGGACCCGGAGCGAGCGAGAACTGCGGCGCAAAAGATATATCCGAACATCATGCCTGCCTGATTGACAACGCCCTGGGCAATTCCAGCTGCATATCGGGAAAGTGGTGCACCAAGGGTCAATACCGTTACACCATGACTGGCGCCTGCAACAACGGCAGCTGTGATGATTATGTTGCCGTAGGCACCCCGGCCAATACAAATGCCGGAAGCAGGAGCTTCTGCTCGACTTCCGATGGAGTCGTCCGCTGGCACGCAGGGCCTGCGCTGAAGGAACCCATTAGCGCCGATGAATGCCGACAGTGGAATTCGCTGTAGCGCATCCGCAGGTGTGATGGCTTACAGTGTCACACCTGCAAACTCCTCAATGGCGTTTGAAAAATTGCACGGCCCGCTCGTGCTCTTTGGCCTTTTCCAGGCTGGAGAATGTTCCAAGATTCGGCGCTTCCCGGTTTTGCTGTCCTTTTTGCGTGAGTACAAACGATACTCGCCGGATTTTAATTTTCGAATCATTTCCGTGCTTCTCTGCCTCTGTGACTGCTGCTACCATTGGACGCTCGTCCAGGCAGCCGCGTTTCCTTTGCAGCCAGCGACGATGATTCCGGCTTTATTTATGAGCTCTGCTGCAGGATCACCACCAGCCGCCGCGGACCGTGCGCCCCCTGCACCAGAATTTTTTCGATGTCGGCAGTACGGCTGGAACCGCTGATGACCGATGCGTATGAATTTCGCATCAGCTTTCCCTGGCGAAAAGCATCGCCCAGTGCGGTCTGGAGATCGGGCACGAGCTGAGACGTGGTGGCAAAAACAATGTGGCAGGGAGCAACCACTGTAGCGCCGCGCCCACCGCATCCGGCGGTGACAAAAACCGAACCTGTCTGCGCGATCAGAGCCTCGGCCAGAGTCAACGTGACCTGCGATGATTCTCTGGGCGCGCCTTCGGAGGACCAGCGCACCGGACGTTGGCGCAAAAGCGCAGCTGCCAACTGCCGCAATGCTGGAGAATCCTGGACAAACAACTCTCCTTCAGGAAGTGATGCCAGCGCGGTTTCGAGAGCGGCAGCACTGGCCGAGCCATCGGCAGTCAAAATGCACTCCATCAAATTCGCGGAGCACTCCTGCTGAAACCGCGTGAGAGAATCGGCGATTGGCTCAAAGATCGGGCCATGGAAAGCTGAAGCCGGCAATGCAGGGGCCGGCGTTTGCAATCCTGAACGGATGCGCTGCAGAATGCGGTCGCGACCAGTGTTTTCAGCGGACACGATCTTTCCTCCAGAGGGCGCGAAATGACTGCGAAGGCAGAGGCACCGGAGAGCGTCCGCGAGTCCAGGCCCGCAGTGGATCTACGACAGAGCCCGCCAGCCCCAAACCATAAAAACACCGCAGCGCGGTGCGTCCCAGCCATCCACCGGCTGAATACACGGCCGGGCGCAGCATGGACCAGCGCCACAGCTTGAACGCCATGCGCTCCGTCCATTTGGTCGATCCAGCGGACACGGTATTGCGCCGGTTTTCAAGCAGGTGATGGTGCAGATTGATATTCACCGGGCAAACGCTGGTGCAGGCGCCGCACAATGACGACGCATACGACAGATGCTGAAACTCGTTACCGCGCAGGTGAGGCGTAAGTATGCTGCCAATCGGCCCCGGATAGGTGGTGCCATAAGTGTGGCCTCCCACGTTGCGAAAGACGGGGCAGATATTCAGACACGCTCCGCAGCGAATGCAGTGCAGCACTTCGCGCTGCTCGGGATCGGCCAGCAGCGAGCTTCGTCCGTTATCTACAAGAACAACGTGAAATTCCTCCGGACCATCCGTTTCACCCGGCTGGCGCGGGCCGCCCACGAGCGTTCCATAAGTCGTAATTCCCTGCCCGGTACCGGATGTCGCCAGCACCGGCCAAAGCACGGCCAAATCTTCCAGGCGCGGAATCACCTTCTCAATGCCGGTCACGGCAACATGAATACGCGGAAGGCTGGTGCAAAGGCGGCCATTGCCCTCATTGGTGGAAATGGCGATCACGCCGCTGTCTGCCACAAGAAAGTTTGCGCCGGAGATTCCCATTTCGGCGGAGAAAAACGCTTCGCGCAGCGTGCGCCGCGCCAGCGCCACCAGCTTTACGGGATCATGGTCCGCGATGTCCTCGCCCAGCTTCTCTCGAAACAGTTCGGCGATTTGTCCACGGGTGAGGTGCATGGCCGGGGTGACAATGTGATAGGGAGGTTCATTGCGAAGCTGCACAATGTATTCACCCAGATCGGTTTCCCAAACTTTGATTCCGGCGGATTCGAGGGCGGGAGCAAGCTGAATTTCCTCCGTCACCATGGACTTCGACTTCACTACCGTGCGCACGCCCTTGCTCGTGGCCAGGTTGCGGATGTAATCGCAGGCCTGCTGCGAGTTTTCCGCCCAGAAAACATGGCCACCGCGCGCGATCACTCGCTCTTCGAACTGCAGAAGATATTTATCGAGGTGATTGATCGCCTCGTATTTGATCTCCTGGCATCGGCGACGAGCGGCGTCCCAGTCGCGAATACGGGAGCGCCCTTTGAGGTGTGCGGCGTCATAGCTTTCCATGCCACGACGAATGATCTCGCGATGCATCAGGTCCGCGGACTTGATCGCGGCATCATGAAGGAAACGCTGGGCGGCAGTGCTCATGCGCGGCCCTGCCTTGCCAGAATGCTGGCCAAATGTATGGTTTTTGCCGGAACGTTACGTTTGCTGAGAATGCCCTGAAGATGCATAAGACAACTGGGATCAATGGCGGTGACAAACTCCGCGCCACACACAGCCACGCTCTCGGCCTTGGACTCCCCCATGGCCACGGAGATGCTTTCAAATTTGGCGGAAAAAGTCCCGCCAAAGCCACAGCATTCCTCGGAGCGCAGCATATCCACCAGCTTGAGACCTTTGACCTGACGCAGCAATTGCAACGGCTCCTGCCGCAAACCAAGTTCACGCAGTCCGTGGCAGGAAGCATGATA
>Ga0070730_10002550_pt1 | contig 16548 bp, 14 predicted proteins | sample Coa_R1_3_FD_66447 | JGI IMG/M metagenome (GOLD analysis project Ga0070730, IMG submission 66447) | Surface soil microbial communities from Centralia Pennsylvania, which are recovering from an underground coalmine fire - Coalmine... | ecosystem: Environmental > Terrestrial > Soil > Unclassified ... | reverse complement strand
CCACTGGATGTCGGAGGGCAGTTCTCGCCACATAGCTCCGCGCCGCCGAAAGAGGAGTGCCTGGCGAAGAGCGTTTTCCTTTTCGTTGCTCAGATCGGGGACATAGACGAGTTTTTCGAAGTGCTGCCGGTCATGGTCGAATTCGGTCCGGTAGTATTCCGCTTTCAGGAACTCGGCCACCACCTCAGGTTCAGAAATGGTGCGCAGCTTCTTCATGCTGCCTCCTTGCCCAACAACAATTTATAGCGGCGGAAAAAGGGGAAAGAGACGAACAACAGCAGCAGGGCCATCAGCACGATCTGGACCATAATTACATCTTGCAACGTTGCGTGGAACACCCCAATTGCCAGCACGAGGACACCGCTAAAGGCCAGTTGCAGCCAGCCGGTGTTGGCGATCCGGCGCGACATTTCATAGGCCATAAGCACCACGCTGAGGGCGTACAGGCCGGTGGCCACGGCATAAAGCGCCAGCAGCGGTTCAGCGTGGGCAAAGCTGCCCCCAAAAATAGTTTGTACGACCAGTCCCGGGAAAAAACTCAGGACCAGCACAAAAACCACGGCGATGCCCAGCACGAACAGCAGCGGCACCAGGATCACATTCGGGTCTTCTTCGCGTGGCTTGGCGGCTGCGCTCACTGGAAACATGGCGCTCACCACCGACCATGCAGCGAAATAAAGCACGCGGCCGACCAGGGCCACGGCAGCGTAGAGCCCTGCCTGTTCCGGGGCGAAGAAGTGTTTTACCAGCAGGATGTCGATATTGTTGATGATCACCTGCCCTACAAAAAAGACGATCGCTTGCGCGCCTTCACGAAATGAGGCGGGTTGGGCCATCTCGCTCGCCGCTTCGAATTCCTTAGGCAGTGGAGGAATCAGGTAGGCAACAATGACGGAGGCCGAGATTGCCCCAACCGCCCCCAGGACTCCGTAGCCCACAGATACCAGCAGGATGGCAGTCACAAACTTCGCCAATGATTCAGTGATGGCATTCCCGCTCAGCAGGCCAAACGAGCAGACGCCCTGCATGGCCCCGCGACGCACGCCCAATGGCACGTATACCGATATGCCGATGGCGAGCACGCCCAGAATCCAGGAATCAGGAAGGTTCAGATATCCGGCCGCCATCTTTTGTGTCAGAAAGAGAGCTGCTCCAGCTACCAGGCTTATGATCCAGGCCTTACCCAGCAGCGAACGATAAACTGCGGCCTTGGCCCCCGGTCGCTCGTTGCGGGCAACAAATTTGGCGCACACCAATTGAAAGGCCAACGTGATCGCCGACGCTAGCATGAGGATCGTCATGGCGGCGCTCACGTGTCCAAAGCCTGCCGGCCCCAACATGCGTGCCATAGCTACGGTGTAACCAAAATTGATGCCACTGACCAGAATTGCGCTTAGCAGCATGATGATGCTGCCATTCAATACCCGTGCGTGCGCTTTCTGACGGCTTAAGTGGCCTGTAACCATCCCCAGCCAACCGGCTCTTTCAGGAGAGGCTACAAGGCTTTCAGGCTGAGGCATGGACCACCTTTTTGTGTTTGTTCATTCAGGCAGCCACCGGAGGCCAGATTCGTCTCTGGTGAAGAAGCTGCTGCCGCATAGCATTGGGCAAGAAACCACTGAAGCTGCGAACCGCATCGGTAGAGGTTTCATAGATCTCAAACAAGCGTTCCGCGCGGGTCAATTCGAGCACCACGGCTGCCTGCGGTGACAACGTAGCCAGCTTCAGGTCTCCGTCCCGTTTGTGCGCTTCTGACATGCAACGTAACAGCATTTCCACGCCTGCGGCATCCAACTGCCGGACCTGGGCAAGATCGAAGACAAGTTGCGGACGGTCGGTGGTCAAAAAGGGCTGCACGTCACGCAGGAATTCGCGCGCGGTGCGGCCGTTGACCCGTTCCGGCATGCGTTTCACGACTACCGGCCTGCTAGTGATGTCCATATCTCCTCACAATCCCTAAATCAGATGGAAATTCGCCCGCCGCTTCGGTGTTGCACGCCGGCGTCTGGTAGCCGGCCGCGCCTCCCAAAGAAGGGGGCGTCTGGCGCAACGCCGTCTGCAAGTCGGGTTGCCGTGGTTGCGACTTGCCAAACCATCCCCGCCATATCTGCCTGGGCAGATAGGTAGCTAATTCAAGAGCGGACTTAAAAAGGGTCCCCCCGCCGGGGGCGGAAACCAAACCAACCAGTTTGGCGTCGGCAACTTCGATGCTGGCGTTGCGGCGCAAGTTTACGATGCGTTTCATGCCGGCGATGGAATGGGCAAGATCCAGGCTGGCGCCTACATAGGAGTAAGGTAAAACGGTTGAATTCTCTACTACTGTGCCGCAATCCACCTGGGCATGGCTTTCAATCGAAGAGCACCGCGTTATCACTGCGCCGGAGAAGATGCGCGCCGAGCTTCCAACGAAGGCCGGAGCCAGCACCCGCGCTCCCTTTTCAACGATGGCCCCGGGCTGGATCCATACGCCGGGCCTTGCTTCCTCCCCAGCGGGGCGTGTCTCGGTTTGCAAAGTAAGGATGTCAATCGCAAACTGGCGCAGGTCGCGCGGGTCTTTCAGGTGGTTCGTGTACCCACGATGGGCAAATCCCGGGCACTCGCTACGGCATTTCAGGAGCCGGCTCCGGAACAATGAAGCAGCGTCGTTTCTTCGTGAGGCGCTGATGCAAAAAAACTCCAGAGGTTCAGCCTCGTGATACACCTGCGTCACCCGGGCCTGCTGGTCCAGGTGAAATTGCAGCAGCTTTTCGAAATCAACTTCGGCATAGGCCCCCATTTTGATGAGCACCACAAGTTCGGCCCCATTCTGGATCATTTCGTTGAAGGCATTTTCAGCCGTGCGCCAGAACTCCTCCTGCATCATCGTAGATTCCAGGGTCTTGGCATTCGCCAGACGGGAGTGGGAGGCCGAATCCGATTCTGCAACGACTGTGAGCGGCTCGATTCCGTATTGCTGTAGACGCTCTGCCATCCGTTGCAGGGGCGTTTTGCCGGCCGTTTCCAGCAGAGCCAACGGAAAAGCGGAAAGGGGCAGCTTTTCCTCTGCCGCCTCCGTTCCTTTGTTCACGAGAATCAGGCCGCGAATGTCCATAGTCCTCACCTGCAACCATCGTGGTGGCGTGCGCACAAGTTGTGAATTGATAAATTCAGCGAAGGGACATTCCGGCCCGGCCAACCAGCCTGAGGCTGGCAGATTGGTGTGTCACCGTAAACCATGGGGACCCTCTGGCTTTTTTTAAAATCATGCCGGACAATCTTGCTGTCGTCGCATTCAGCCAGCAAAAACCTTGTGCTCGTCTTTAAGCCTCTCCGCCTCCAGCGCACCTCCAACAGCTCTGAATGCGGGTAAGGCCACCGCCCAGTTAAATGGCAGCAGTGTTGAAATAGATGACGATTGACTGCCGGGCGTTGTCAGGGCTGCTCATTTGCCTGCGTGATTTCACGTGAAGGCCTTAGTCAGAGTTAAATCAACCCCTCGAAGGTTGCCATGCCACCATTCGCTGCCATACGATCTTTAGATCATGGACGATCCAAAGGTCGTTTATTATTCGCATCAATTCTCCCGCCGGTAAGCTGCTGCTGGCTACGACCGATCAAGCGCTACGCTTTCTGCTCTTTGATAGAGGCGAATTTCCCAAGAGGCGCAAAGACGAAGTATGGATCGAATCGCAAGAGAAGCTGCGCCCTTACCAGGAGCAGGTTCAAGCCTATTTTCGCGGCGAGTTGCGTGAGTTTAGCTGCAAGCTGGAGCTGATAGGCACCGGCTTCCAGAAGAAATGCTGGAATGCCCTACTGGCCATTCCCTATGGCAAGACCTGCTCGTATGCCGAAATCGCGCAGCAAGTGGGCAGCCCGCAGGCATTCCGCGCCGTGGGTCAGGCGAATCACAACAACCCGATTGCCATCATCGTTCCCTGCCACCGGGTGGTCAATGCAAGTGGCGCCCTGGGCGGCTACGGAGGCGGTTTAGAAGTCAAGCAGATGCTCCTGAAGCATGAAGGCGTCACCGGCTTTGCCCAGGAAAAAGGCGGCCCGCAAGAGCCGCCCTTGTTTAGGAATTTAGGTTTAGGAATCTAGTTAAAAAAGCTTACCTGCGAGGCGGATGCGACCCGGAAGGCGGCCTGTTGCTGTTCTGGTCCGGAGGCATAGTACTCGGCGTGCTGCTGGGTGGATTGGTCGTGTTGCTGTCAGGATTCTTGTTGTCTGAACCCTGGCCGCTTACCGTCAGGTGCTCTTTTACCTTGCGGTTGCCGGCATAAGACTGGGCAATGCGCTTGGCCGTCTGCTTTTCCTTGCTGCTCGCCACGGTCCCATTCAGCTCAATGGCATCATCAGTCACCGACACGGTGAGGTTGTCGTTGCTTAGAGTGGGTTCCTTCTGCAGGGCATTCTGAATCTGCATTTGGATGTCTCCGCCAGCCGCTGCTGCCGTGGCGCCCGGCGCCTGCTGGCTGCTGGGTGCCTGTTCGGGAGAAGCAGGCGTCTGGGTCATGCTGCCGTTGGGGTTCGTCTGGCTGCTTGACGGCTCGATTGGGGGTGATTGTGACGTGCTGGGAGATTGCGCGGTTCCGCTCTGGGGCTGCTGAGGTCGAGAAGATTGAGATTGCGAATAAGCGCCAGCGCTGGCGAATCCCATCGCACCTGGAGGTGTTTTCTTGGAATCTCCGCTCACCGTCAGGCTGTCTTTGATCTTACGGCTTCCGGCATAGGTCTTCGCGATCTTCTTGGCCGCGCGCTTTTCATCGGCGGAGGCCACCGTTCCATTAAGCTCAACAGCATCGTCGGTAACGGACACAGTAATGCTGGCATTACTTAATGTGGGATCATTCTTCAAGGCATTCTGAATCTGGCCTTGAACGTCGGTGCTGGACGTCGCTGTTGCCGACGACCCTGTTTGTGTGTCGGGCTTTTGGGTCTGGTCTTGGGAGGGTTGCGTTGTCTGGTTGCCTGTACTCGGACTCGAGCCGCTTGATTGCGCTGTCGCACAAGCAAGTGCCAAAGCCAGCACAAAGACCAGCAGGTGGAATGGTTTCCTCATAATAACTTCTCCTGGCTGACTGATTGACGGGCTTCCGCCCGCAGGGGATTTGACGAAGCGCAACACATGTACTCTTAGCTCTCTCGCAAGTTACCGGCCATAGATACAATTGCCGCCCTGCGGAGCACTGTGTACTAATTGGTTAAGATGTAAGGGTTTATACGGGGGTTGACCTTAAATTCAGGTGCAGCTCTGCTTTCCTGGGAGCCATTCATACCCAAACTCGGCATCGCTTTTCTCACATAGGAATCCCACGTTCTCTTTGCGCAATATGAGAACTCTTGCAAAAAGACCCGCTATCATTGGCTCGTGTAATTCGAAATCTTCGCTGATCAGCGGTAAACTCTTCTTGTGCATAGCCACACGCATTCGCATGGACATGAACACACCGCCAGTTCCAGGGTGATGCGATACAGCGTCCTCGCCACGATCGTCTACGTGGGTGTGACGGTGGTAGCGGGTATCCGCGCGCACAGCTTGGCCTTGCTTTCGGAAGCAGGCCACAATGTCACCGATGTACTGGCTCTGCTGCTCTCCTGGGTGGCTATTTTTGTGCAGACCCGTCCACCCAGCGCAACCAAGACCTTTGGGTACCACCGGGCCGGAGTGCTGGCTGCTTTTGTCAACGCTCTTACCCTGGTGTTGATTGCTTTTTACATCTTTTACGAGGCAGTGGTTCGCTTCTATCACCCGGTAGAGGTTCATCCCCACTTGATGATCTGGGTAGCTGTGGCTGGAGTTGCCATGAACGGGGTGATCTCGTGGTTCCTTTTCCGGACGGGCCGTGACGTAAACCTCCGGAGCGCCTTCATCCACCAGCTAGGAGACACGCTTTCCACGGCGGCGGTCATCGTGGGCGGCTGGGCCATATTGTGGACAGGCCAATATTGGATCGACCCTCTGCTTTCTTTGGGTATCGGTTGTCTCATCCTGTGGTCTTCTTTCGGGATCATCCGCGAAACCCTCAACATACTGCTGGAGGGAGCTCCTAACGGCATGTCCACGGAAAAAATTGTGGCCGTGATTGGCGCGCTTGAAGGTGTAAACAGTGTCCATGACGTGCATGTATGGAGCCTCGGTTCTGAGACGCATGCGCTCTCCTGCCATATCGAGATCGCCGACATTCCCCCTTCGGAGAGTGCCGCCATTCTTCGCCGCGTAAAAGATCTGCTGGCGGCCCAATTCCACATCTTCCATACTACAATTCAGTTTGAAAACAGCATCTGCGAGATTGCCCACGGCTGTGTCATCCCCGTCCGTCAGCCCCACGATCACCAGCATGAGCACATGTAAAAGGCTCTACCGCGGATTTTCGCGGATAGGCGCGGATCAAAGAAATCCAGGGATGCTCCCCTTAATTCTTAGGCAAGGATGAAAACGAAAGCTGCGTTATTTGGATCTTGAATTTTAGATCACCCGATCACCCGATGATCCGATCCCCGATTGACCAGATCTCTGCTTCTCGTAAATCTCTCGCACCCTTTCCAGCGTATCAATCTCTTCGGCGGATTTATCGTCCCGAATTCGCAGGATGCGCGGAAAGCGCAGGGCAAAGCCGCTGGCGTGGCGGTCCGATCGCATCATGTTGTTGAAGGCCACCTCCAATACAATCCGAGGTTCTACGGTGCGCGTGAATCCCTGGTCTTCGAGAGTGTGTTCCAGAAACCACTGGGTCATCTCTGCGATTTCTTTGTCAGTCAGTCCGGAATAAGCCTTGCCTACATTCAGGAGCCGGTCGTCCTCGCGGACAGCAAAGGTATAGTCGCTCAATACCTTGGCCCGTTTTCCGTGCCCCCACTCCACGGCCGTAACAACTACATCAAGGGTTGCCAGTTCGCGCTTCAGCTTGAGCCACGATTTGCCCCGCCGGCCCGGAGTGTAAGGCGAGCTGAGGTCTTTGACCATCAAGCCTTCATTGCCACGATTGCGGGCGGCCGCAAAAATTTCTTCCAGATGTTCAGGAGAGTTGGCGGTCAAAAGGGGAGCCAGAATCACCCGCGGCGGCCCGCTGCTTGAAGTAACGGCCGGCTCAAACACCAGCTTGCCTTGGGGATCGTGGGTGGCGGTGTTTTGGTCTATGTTGAAGCCATTGTCGGGAATGGAAGCAAAGATTTGGTCGAGGACTTTCTTGCGTTCTTCCAGGGGCTTCTCGATCATGAGTTCACCGCCTGCATACAGAATGTCAAAGACCATGTAGGCAACCGGAATCTCCCGCACCATCTCCATAGATACTTTCTTCCGGCCCAGGCGTTTTTGCAGTGCCGAGAACGGCAGTGCCCGGCTTTCTTCCGGCTGCCACGCGAGGATCTCGCCATCCAGAATCACGGGTTCAGGAAAGGCCAGCAGCGGGCCGGGAAGCTCAGGGAACGACTGGCTGATCTCGTCAAGGGTGCGGGAGAAGATCCGCACGCGTGGATCGCTCTTGCCGCCGCAATGGGCCTGGGCGCGGATGCCATCGTATTTGTCTTCGACTGCGGCCTGGGAGAAATATTCGAAGGCCTCCGTGGCGTCTTCCGCGGGGCTTGCCAACATGAAGCCGATAGAATGGAAGAGCCTCATGCGGGCTGCAGAGAGTTGACGTCCTGCCGCCAAACGCAGAGTTTCCCCGATGTCGCCCAGCATCATGTTGGCCCTCTGGACCTCTGCCGTCGTCTCATCAAAGGCCTTGGCGATGGCCTCTTCCACAAGGCTTTCCCGCAGGCCAATCCGCAGGTCGCCGCTGATGATCTTTATCAGGTATTTGGCTTCCAGGGGAGTGGTCTTGCGCAGCAGTTCTTCCAGAATTGCCACCTTGTGCGCGGTGGTGGACCTTGCGGCCAGTTCGTCAAAAGCGGCAGCCAGTTCCAGGACGGAAAGACTTCCACTGGCGGGCGTGCGCTCTGGTTTCCTTAAGACGTCGTGCGCCGCCGAGCCCAGGTCACCATGCCTCCGATAGGCTGCGGTCAGCGCCACCTCGCCTTTACCGGAAACCTCAGCCACTGCACGCCACAGCAAAGTGCCACCCACTTGCAAGGTGCGCTGCTCCCAGGCGGGAAAGGCGCGTCCGGAAAGAAAGATGGCAGCCTGGGCGGCCTCCTGTATCGATCGACTTCGGAAGTGTTCAGCCACCAGACGCACTTTTTCTGTCTTCTTCGTGGTGGCAGCGACAGCTTCACAGGTAGCGGCCAGAGACTGCATCAGTAAACATATTGGACGAAAAGGCATTGGCCGGCAAACGGTCCTGCCCTTATTTTTTCACCGGATCAAGAATTGCCCTCAAGCTCCGAAGGCACGTTGAACCATTGTATTCATTGGCCCAACAGCCAAGCGAAGTTTGCAGAATTACCGGGCGCTATTTGCGGTTCGGTTGTTGGTGTTCTTCACTTCAAAGGCCAGCCGCACCACGTAATGGATCCCGGAAACAACTGTCAGAGCAATCGTCAGATAAATGCCGATTCTTTTTGCTTCCATGATCCAGGGTGCGCTGGAGATCTCGTGGAGCATCACCAGCGGAACAGTCACCACCTGGACAACCGTATTGGCCTTGCCAAACAGGCTAGGGCGGAACACGCGCATGACCCCGATGGCGTACAACAAAGTACACACGATGAGAATGATGATGTCCCGGCTGAAGACCAGTACGGTGACCCATGCGGGAATACGGTGCCGGGAGGCGAGCACCAGGAACATAGTGCTCAGCAGCAGCTTGTCGGCAATCGGATCGAGGTATTGGCCCAGAACGGTCTTTTGCTCCAGAAGCCGGGCGAGCAGGCCATCCAGCGCATCTGTGATTCCGGCGGTAATGAACAATGCCAGTGCCCAGCCATACTTTCCCTCGATGACGGCGATTACCGTGACCGGAACAAAAATCAGGCGCAGCAAAGTAAGCAGGTTCGGTGCTGAGCCCAGTTGTGAAATCATTCGCCTGTCTCTTGAAAGAATTTATCTGCTTCTATTCCGGCTTTCGCAGCGAACTGCTCGGCCAAGGAGGGTATCTCGCCGCTCCGCGCATCCAGCTCGATGCGCTCTACTCGATGCATAGGGAAAAAGACCACCGTGGCGCTGGCTGCCTCCCCTGACTTCACCAAGCGGGAAAAATCGTCGAGGGAGCGCAGATCAATCCCGCGCAGGCACGCCCCCGCCTGGTCCAGGGAAAGCACCATCCCCCAGAACTTCTCCCGAGGATTATTCAAGGTCACCAGCACCAAGGATCCGGGGCTGAAGAGCCCTTCAGAATGTATTTTGACCGCATTCCCCACTGGATTGATTGTGAGCCGGATGACCGTAGAATTGCAAGCCGAACCGTTCCATCAGTTCGATGCACATGGATGCCATGCGAAGAAAAAGAACATGGTAGGCCCGAATGGACGTGGCCAGATCGACCGCCGCCGAGGCGCTGGGGACAGGCTGAATGCTGACTGCTACTAATTCAGCTCTTCACCTTCCCAGGAAAATTCTTAAATGATTTCTCAATGGATTTCCTTGACCCGGCGGGGTTCTTGGCAGGATTTCCACCCTGAAACGCAATTCCATAGTAGAGGACAGCGCCGTTGCGCGCGTCCACCACAACGATGTGGTACACCGTGCCGCTGTAGGCTGCCGCTCCAGCCATAGCAGAAAGAAACAGCTTGCCGCCAGTGCTGACCGAGCCGAAGCCTCGCACGAACACCAGAGCATCTGCCGATCCTCCCGGGTTCAGCTTGGCTACTTCATCGCCCATCGTGAAGCGTCCTTTACGAATGTCCTTGGGCTTCCGTTGCATTTGCGGAAATACCTCGTCGAACCGTTTCTGCAGGTCGGCAACCGCATACTTCAATTCAGCGTCCTTTTCCAATGCGTCGGCTGTCAGGACTTTGTCGTTGACGGTGCATTGCCGTTCCTGCAACACATCGGCGATCAAAGGTGGCAAGGCATTTTCAATCTGGCGCGACTCCTCGATCAGCTCTTCATTGGACTTCACGCCGCTCTTCATAATCCTGACAGTGGGCGGCACGATTACTGCGTTTTTGACTGCCGCCTTTCCACTCTTCAAGTCGGGATGCTCAAACTGTGCCCAGGCTGTTGTAGCCAGGAACAACACCAGGATTGCTGTTATCGGTTTTCGTGGCATGATTCCCTCTCCCTTAATTGTGATTTGTGCTCCCGACAGCGCTTGCCGCGGAAGCCTTTTCCAGATCGTCAGCTCGCTTCTTGATTCGATAGGCATCCAGCGCCGTCGGCGAAAGTTGAAGATACTTCCGATAACCTTCGAGCGCCTCGGATGCTCTTCCATCTTCATCGTGAAGGAAAGCCAGGCCTCGGACCGCCCGGGCGTTTTGCGGGTCCAGTGAAAGCGCGCGATTGTAAGCTTCCTCCGCCGTTTTTACGTTGGCTGACCATGCTGCTTTGCCCTCAGGAGTTGTTCTCAGCGAAGCCTCGTACTCCTGCAGCGTCATCTTGCTGAGCTGTTTGCGCGTGGCGTTCTTGGCGCTATCGGTAATCTCCTCCGGGCGGGGCACTGGAGTACGTCCGCCCAGGGCCCGGTAAGCCTCGCCCAGCAGAAAGGCGTGTTCTGAGTTCTCGGGATTCATGTCCCGGAGGCGTGTGGCTACGGCAACCGCTGTCCGTGCCCTGCCTGTGAGTATCTCGAGTGACACATCGTGCCGCAAGACCTGCTCCATCTCCTTGGTATATTCGCTGGGACGTACAATCGCCGGGCCGGCGAGCGGAAGCGTATCCGCGATTTCATTGACATACCGGATACGTTCATCCAGCCGGGGATGGTCAATGTACAGCCCCCGCGCCTCTTTCTCCAGTTGCACTTCATAGCCGGCCTTGAGGAGTTCAAAAGTCGCCGCCATCTGGATGGGAGGATAATTGTTGCGCGCCATAGCGCGCAGGCCATAAGCATCGGCCTCCCGTTCCAACTCACGGCTGTAACCATAGATGGTCGCTACCATAACGCCGGGAACCAGCGTACCCAGGACCCCGGAAGCCGCTGCCCCCGCTATGCCCCCGAAGCCACCGGCAACGCCGCCGGCAGCCGATAAAATATTGATGGTCGTCATCTTCTTGCGGTACGAGCGATTTTCCAGGTAGCCGTGGCGATTGATCACGTGAGTCACTTCATGGCCTACGATTGCCGCCAACTGGGCCTCGTTCCGTAACATCACCAGGAGTCCGGTGTGTATGTAGATTGACCCGTTGGGAAGCGCAAAAGCATTCGGCTCCGCGTCCCGAAGCACCCTAAAACGCCACTTCACATTTTCCAGCGGAGCTTCAGGAATCATCTTCTTCCCGATTTCCTCGATATATGCAGTTGTATCTGGATCGTTGAACACCAGCCCTTTGCGATCAAACTCCCGGTCCACTTGATTCACTTTATCCAGGAGTTCCAGATCGACCTTGCTGAATTTGAATGTCTCCGGCGTCTCCGCCGCCTGCGCCAAGCCTGTCGAAAGCGCAAGAACTGCCATTATGCAAATAGCTGCCCGCAGATGTCCGGAAACATTCAATACATCAACTCGCATTATCATCCCTCCTGAAACCATGCCCACCTACGGAACAAAACTTCACAACCCATCGATTCTGGGCAAGCATAAGATAGGAACATGAGATTAGCAATGTAGTAAATGCAATGCCCCTGTAATTGCCCGGGGCGAGTGTAATTAAAAGTGCGAGTCAAGCCTTACAGTAGCGAGCGACCAGCCCTGAAAGGGCGGCATAGAATAGCCCAGTACGTCGAGCAGCGTGGCGCAGTTTGTGCGCCACGCTGCTCGTAAGTGCTGGGTAACAGAAAGAGGAAAACTTATTCCTTACGCCGTAGGCCAGCGCGCAGCGAAGCGGAGCGCTCTAAGAAAAGGGTTCCTCGTGACTCGCACTTTTAATTACACTCGCCTGAGACTGAATGAAAGAGTTTAGACCAATTTGGAATCTTGGAATACGGCAATTTGCGGCGAGTATAATTTGTCGCTCTTTGTCGCCTCTGCTCAGATCTTGTCTATTTTTCGTGCAGCGATCACCCGGGGAATACCCTGCAAATCCATCCTTGTCTGGATCTCTGACCATCCCGATAGACGTTGTTTGACATGTTCTTCAATGGAATACCCAATCTCGGTCACGAACCACCCGCCAGGCTTTAAGACTGCGCAGGCTTGGGGGATGAGACGTTTGTAGATATCCATTCCTTCCCAGCCCGAAAACACGGCAATCTTGGGCTCGAACTCGCGCACCTGTTTTTGTACTTTGTCAGCTTCGGATTCGCCTACATAGGGAGGATTGGAAACTACAAAATCAAACTGCTCGCCGGGATAAGCCACAAGCAGATCGGAAGGGCGAAACAGGACCCTTTGTTCCAGCCCAAAGCGAGCGGCATTGATGCGGGCTACCTCCAGAGCTTCTTCGGATATGTCGCAGGCGTGAATCTCCGCACACCGCAACTCGGTGGCCAGGGCCAGGGCGATGCAGCCAGATCCCGTACCTACATCAACGATCCTAAGTTTGCCATCGGGATAGTGAGTTCTGGCCAGTTCCAGCACGGTTTCTATGACATGCTCGGTCTCCGGCCTGGGAATGAGTACGGATGGAGTGACAATCAAATCCAGCCCCCAGAACTCCTGATGACCCGTGATGTACTGTGTAGGACATCCTCGGCCGCGCTCTTTTATCACCTCCTGATAGCGTGAGTCTTCCTGCTGAGTGAGAGGGCGTTCCGGATGGGCAAACAGGTAGGCACGGTCGCAGCCTAGAGTGAACATCATCAACAGTTCGGCGTTCAGGCGAGGCGAGGGGACATCATTCTGCAAGAAAAATTCATAAGCGGAATCAACCGCTTGCTTAAGTTGCATCTCAAGTAATGTACTGCGTCATTGATGTATTTTTTTATTGAGGAACTGTTTAGAGTCTAGGGCCTAGCGTCGAAACGCGAGGAACTGCCCATTCACGCCCGAACCGTGCGCATGGAATATGGGTGTAATTAAAAGTGGGAGTCAAACGCCTAATGCTGGGTTCTTGAGCGCTCCTGCGGTTGGTCGTGCATCCGAACCCAAGAAGATTGAAGATCGGCGCCGTGATATTCAACCAGCGAAACATCAGCCCCGGCAGGGGCGGAATATAGTAGCCCAGTACGTCGAGCCGGCGTGGCGCAGTTCTTGCGCCATGCTGGCTCGTAAGTGCTGGGTATAGAAAGAGTGAGCCCTTTCCTTGCGCCGCAGAGCCTGCCCTCGAGATGAGCTGCAAAAGCAGCGAGTCGAAGGGCCAGTGCGTAGCGAAGCGGAGCACCTTGAAAAATGCCTTTTGCATGTCACCTGGTAAGAAACTGTAATTCTGAAAGCAGCCTGTTCACCTGAACATTTGACTCCCACTTTTAATTACATCCCATAGAAACCAAAAATGCAACGCGCTGAACCGTATCTGGGATAAAACTCCTAAGCCCACTACAAGTAGGTGGGCACAGGTAGAGCATAGCTTCTAATCAACACATGAGTTTCCGTAGGGTTTTACCTGAATGGCATTCGACATTAAGCCACAACTTCAGCCTGATGTTTGAGTTTTTCCGCCTGGTAGTGAGCGGCCAGGGCATCGAAAATGGGCTGGAGTTTGCCATCCATGGCTTCGGTAAGCTGGTGAAGGGTGAGGCCGATGCGGTGATCGGTCACACGGTTTTGGGGAAAGTTATAGGTACGGATTTTTTCGCTGCGATCGCCGCTGCCTACCTGCGCCTTGCGCTCTTTGGCCAGGGCCTGCTGCTGCTTTTCCATCTCCATCTCGTAGAGCCGTGAACGTAGCACGCGCATGCCTTTCTCTCGGTTCTTGATCTGTGATTTCTCGTCCTGGCAGCTCACCACGGTATTCGTGGGCAGATGGGTAATGCGTACCGCCGAATACGTAGTGTTCACGGACTGCCCACCCGGTCCGGAAGAGCAAAATGTGTCGATGCGTAGATCTTTGGCTTCAATCTTGATGTCTACATCCTGAGCTTCGGGCAGAACGGCAACAGTCACCGCCGAAGTATGAACTCGGCCCTGCTGCTCGGTTTGCGGCACCCGCTGCACGCGATGCACGCCACTCTCATATTTCATGCGCGAGTAGACGCCACGGCCTTCAATGATGGCGATAACTTCTTTCAGGCCGCCCACGCTCGATTCCGAAGTCGAAAGCACTTCCACCTTCCAGCGCTGGGTCTCCGCATAGCGGTTGTACATGCGAAAGATCTCGGCAGCAAAGAGCGTAGCTTCATCCCCGCCCGTTCCGGCCCGAATTTCCAGCACCACGTTTTTGTCGTCATTGGGGTCCTTGGGTACCAGCAACACCTTGAGCTCTTCTTCAACTTTGGCGAGGCGCTCTTCCAGACGGCCCAGTTCCTCCTGGGCATATTCGCGCAGCTCGGCATCGGACTCCTCGGCAATAATGGCCCGGCTCTCCTGAATGCCCCGGCGAAGGTCTTTGAATTCGCGATATTTCTCGACAATCTCCGAGAGATCGCTATGAGCCTTGGCAGTCTTCTGGTACTTGGCTGAATCGTTCATGACCTCCGGGGAGGCCAAGGCTTTGGTCAGCTCATCGTACTTGGCTTCGATTTGGTCAAGGCGTTCAAACATGGCGTGCTCCTCTATTGTAGCCGTAGTTTCATCCCGGCGAACAGGATATGTTCGCGCGACCGGGCTCCCACAATCAGGTTCCCGTAAAGCGGGTCGCTTATAAGTTTTGCAAGGAGCAGCTAGGCAATTACCAGTTCGCCGCCGTGGGTCTTTTCCAGGATCATGGCTTCGTCGAGGGCCTTGATGGCGCACTCGACCTGATCGTCGGAGGGCTGCTTGGTGGTGATGCGCTGGGTCCAAAGACCGGGCTTGGTCATCAGGGCAAACAACGAACGGCCATGCTTGGCGGAAAAGCGGATCATCTCATAGGAGACAGACGCGATGACCGGCAACAGCAGGACGCGGAGGCCAAAGCGCGGCCAGAACCTGGTTACGGGGATGGCCGCATAGATCAAAGTGGAGATCAGCATGATGGTCACCAGAAAGCTGGTGCCGCAGCGCGGGTGATAGGTGGAAAATTTCTGGGTAAATTCAATGCTCGGAATGTCTTTCTGGGCCTCGTAGGCGAAGACCGTTTTGTGCTCGGCTCCGTGATATTCGTAAACCCGGCGAATATCGGCCCACAAAGAGATGCCCCAGATAAAAAGCAAAAACAGGGCCAAGCGGATGGCGCCATCCGCCAAATTGAAAAGGATGTTGTTGTTCAGCGCCGGCAATGAGTGCTTCAGATACGTAGCTGCCCCCAGCGGAACAAACTTGTACATCACGATGAAGAACCCGATGGAAACGATCATGTTCATCACGATCAGCCAGCTACTCATCTCGGGTGGCTTTCCATCTTGCTGCTGGGGTTGCGCACTGGGAGCGGAAGCAACTTGTTTCTCTTCCGCTTTGTGGCTTTCAGGGGAAATTGAAGCGAGGGCTACGTTGGCGGAAAACTTAAGGGCGCGATAGCCAAGGTTCATTGCCTGCCCCAGAGTCACGAGTCCGCGTATAAACGGCCAAGCCAGCCATTTGCGTTTTTCTGACGGCCGCTCCAGCGGCTCACAATGAGTGGCGATCTCGCCGGACGGCTTGCGGACGGCGATCCCCCACGCATGGGGCGAACGCATCATCACGCCCTCCAGCACAGCCTGACCGCCGATAAGAGCTTCTTGGTTGGCCTCAAGAGCGGGAAGAAGCTGTTGGGCCACAAACAAACGCAAAAATTGACGCAATTTACTCATTATCCAGATTAGATGACCGGCAACCTTAACGGGGTTCCGCAGATTTTGGCAGCCAGGGAGAACTGTCTGCCCAACAGATTCTATGCTATTTTACAGCAAAGCAACAGTTGAGATCCCCCATCTCATTGACCCATTCGTCGGATCGCCCCTAGAATCAAAGGCTTGCTTCCTCTTATGGCCTTACAACTTTACAACACGCTTTCCGGAAGAGTCGAAGAGTTTTCCCCTTCGGTAGACAACACGGTTCGCATGTATGCCTGCGGGCCTACTGTTTACGACTACGGCCATATCGGCAATTTCCGGACCTTTGTCGCGGTAGACATCCTCCGCCGTTTCCTGCGGATGAGCGGTTTCAAGCTGCAGCACGTCATGAACATCACAGACGTGGATGACAAGATCATCCGCAACGCCGCGCGTGAGCACAAATCGGTCAACGACTACACCCGCACCTACGAACAGGCTTTTCTGGAAGACATGCATACCTTGAACCTGGAGCAGCCGGAGCGTCTGGTGCGCGCTACCGAACATATCCAGGAAATGGCCCGCTTCATTCAGGAGTTGGAGCAGAAGGGTTTTGCCTATCGCGCGGAAGACGGCTCGTACTATTACCGGATTGCCAAATTTCCCGAATACGGAAAGCTCTCGAAGAAAGATTTCGGCGGCATGGAGGCCGGCGCCCGTGTAGACGTGGATGAATACGAAAAAGACAACGTGCGGGATTTTGCCTTGTGGAAGGCGCCCAAAGAAGGCGAGGAGATCTGGGAAACTCCGATTGGAAAAGGGCGGC
>Ga0070730_10002549_pt1 | contig 16554 bp, 14 predicted proteins | sample Coa_R1_3_FD_66447 | JGI IMG/M metagenome (GOLD analysis project Ga0070730, IMG submission 66447) | Surface soil microbial communities from Centralia Pennsylvania, which are recovering from an underground coalmine fire - Coalmine... | ecosystem: Environmental > Terrestrial > Soil > Unclassified ... | reverse complement strand
GCGCACTCGCGCTGGGCGCCCCCATCCAACGTTCCGAATTCATTTCAAGCTCCGGCCGCGTGCGGGCGTTCGTTTTGCCGCAACCGGGCCGCGGGCTGTCACGCCTTATCCTTGACCAGGAGCTTTGGCACGCGGCCACCGCGGCGGGCGCGCAGACGCGGGAAGGTGAGGTGATCACCTGCTTGCGCAGGCTTGGTCCGCGAGTTGAGCAGGGCGCGGCGTGGGAACTCCAATCGGCAAACGGAACCTTAGTCAGGGCCAGTGCGCTGCTGGTGGCCTGCGGGCGTTGGTGGACCATCCAGGGTTTTCCTTCGCCGGCCAATCAGCAAAAGAACAGCGCCATGGGTCCGGGGATGGGCGCGAAAGCTCACTTTAGCGGCCTGGCTCAGCGCGATGCGGTGGAAATGTATTATTTCCCCGGCGGTTATTGCGGCCTGGCCCCCATTGAAAACGGGCTTTACAACGCTTGCTGCCTTGTCCATAGGAACCTGGTGCGTGATGGAGCGGCGAGCGGCTTCAACGATTTTGCATCCTGGTTGAGAAAAGTGGCCCGGCACCCAGCCTTGGAAGCCCGCCTGCGTGGGGCAACCCAAGTGTCGGAGACGATATCCACAGCACCGCTTCGCCCTGCACGGCGGTGCGCTGATTATGACGGGACTTTGATTTCAGGCGATGCGGCGGGTTTTCTTGACCCTTTTACCGGCGATGGCATTTCCATGGCATTACACAGCGGCCAGTTGGCCGCCGGCGAATTGGCCGGGGCGTGGTCGCGAATGGGGGTGGATACCCATTTGGTTGCCGGCGCTTATCGCCGGCGTCTGGGCAGCGCCGTGCGCCGTAGTTATGTTGTTGCCGGATTGCTTCGCGCGCTCGTCTGCGCCCCAGGCAGCATTCAGTCTTCGGCCGCGGCCGCACTCCCCTGGCTCGGAGCGCGGTTGCTGGAAGAGACTCGCTGGCGCGCTTCGGCTTGAGTGGCTGCTGCAATTTAGGGGTAACCAAGTCAGGGAATTTGGAATCTTACCGGTAGGAGGGCGTATGAAACTTAAGCGAGCTTTTTCCACCTTTTTTGTGCTGGCCGCCGTATTTACAGCCAGCGCCTTTGCGCAAGAGCAGCAGGCGGCGAATCCGGCGCCTCACGAAATCCAAATGACCGCAAAGAAATACGAATTTAATCCCACCGTCATCACGGTAAAGAAAGGCGAACACGTGAAACTTGTGATCACGGCCACCGATCGCGATCATGGGTTCAAGCTTGATGCCTTCAAGATCAATGAGCACCTGACAAAAGGTGAGCCCGCCACCGTCGAATTTACCGCTGACAAGGCAGGCGAGTTTCCTTTTCAGTGCTCCGTGATTTGTGGATTAGGGCATCGCCGCATGAAAGGGAAGTTGATCGTAAATTAGAAACTGGAGATTGGAAACTTGAAATTGGAAAATAGAAACTGGAATATATGACTCAAAGTGGAGCTATTTCTTGAAACCGATAAACCTCCACCATTGAAGAATCTATTTTGTAATTTCCAGTTTCATTTTTTCCTCCGGATTTGCGGCAGGGGTGGCTGCTTCGAGTCGCCGGCTGGTTGCGTTGCGCCCAGAAAATCTCGCCAGGACTGAAGTTGTTTTCGTAAACCGCGCAGATCGATTCCTTCCTCATCGTCGGCAAAGTTTTCAAGTTTTTTCAGACCCTTATCGAGAAGCGAGCGGAATCCTGCCGGATTCCGCCGGGTATGATGGTGGAACCCGGCGGCAATTTGGATCAATCCATGGAGGAAGATTTTCTTTTCTCCCTCGGTCTTCAGCCACACTTCTTCGAGAATTTCGTGCGTTTCAAAATACTTTTGCGAATTGAATAACCGAACGCCTTCGGCAATTTTCGCCGTCATTGTTTAATCCCGCATCTTATCAGAAAGAAGAGAATTAAAAACTCCAGAGCGTAAAGGAGGGAAGATGAAGGAGTTTCATCGGATGGGTATCTTCTGGAACAACGTGGAGCGCAGGTCCCGGGAATTGAAAATTTGAAACTGAAAATTAGAAACCAAAAACTGAAAACTGGAAATTAGAAACTGGAATATACAACCCAAAATGGTCCTTATTCTTGAAACTGATAAACAAGTCAGGTTGAACAATTTAATTTCAAATTTCCAATTTCCTTCCCTTAGTAAATTTCAAACCGCTCCTGGTGCACGCTCGGGTCGCTCTTGATGATAACGTCCTTTTTGGTGATCGCTTCCAACTCTGAAAGCACTATGCCATCGCGGGATTTCAAAGCGCGGGCAACTTCCGGATGGACGCGCAAGGTGAGCGAATCGCCTTCGTGCTCAGCGGCCATCTTGCGCGCCTCGGCCAGGATCTCATAGCAGAGGGTGGTGACGGACTTAATATAGCCCGAGCCGGAACAATAGGAACAGGGCTCGCAAAGCGTCCGTTCCAGCGATTGCTTCACACGCTTGCGCGTGAGCGCCACCAAACCGAAATCGTTAAAGGAAAGAATTTTGGTGGGCGCTCGGTCATAGCGAAGGGCTTCTTCGAGCGCTTGAACAACTTTGTTGCGGTTGCGCCGCTCGTCCATATCAATGAAGTCGATCACGATAATCCCGCCCAGGTCGCGCAGGCGAATCTGGCGCACAATCTCTTTGACCGCGTCAATATTGGTCTTAACGATGGTGTCTTCCAGCCGGTTGGTTTTACCCACGTATTTTCCCGTGTTCACGTCAATCGCCACCAGTGCTTCCGTCTGGTTGATCACGATGTAGCCGCCGGACTTCAGCCACACCTTGGACATCAATGCCTTGTTGATTTCAGCCTGAATGCCAAACTCTTCAAACAGCGGCGTGTCGCGGGTGTAGAGCTTTACGTGGCCCACGAGAGAGGGCTGGCAACGGCTCACAAACTCCAGGGCGCGCTCGTACTCGATTTCGTTGTCTACGCGCACCGTCTTGAAATCGGGCGAGAGAATGTCACGCAAAATGCGCTGCATCAAATCCAGGTCGCGGTGGAGCAGGGCGGGCGCCTTGGTGCTCTCCGCTTTGCTGCGAATATCGCTCCAAAGATTGGAGAGAAACTTCATGTCCGCTTTCAGTTCTTCTTCCGTGCGGCCAGCCCCGGCGGTGCGCGCGATAAATCCGCCGGCCACCTGGCCTTTGTTGTCGCGCAGGATGTTCTTCAAGCGCAGGCGTTCCTCCTCAGACGCAATCTTGCGAGAAACGCCCATGTGATCGACGGTGGGCATATAAACCAGGTAGCGCCCGGGCAGGGCGATGTGGGAAGTGATGCGGGCGCCTTTGCGTCCCAGAGGTTCTTTGGCAATCTGCACCAGAATTTCCTGGCCTTCCTTGAGCAGTTCCGCGATTTGGAGCGGCTGATGATTTCCGGATCGAGGCGACTCGCGCCGCGGAGGTGGGCCGCCCGCGGGCGTGAAATCACGATTGCCTCTTCCTTGCCGGCCCCGGCGCCTGGGGGCAAAACGAGGTTTCTGATTAGGTTCGCGTAATGTGTATTCTCTTTTTGCCGGCTCGTTGGATGTCGGCGGGGGCATCTGGCCGGGTGTCGACGCATCAGAAATTGTTTCACCGGTCGCGGGCCCATCGGGGACAAATGAATCACCCGGGTCGGTGGAAGGTGCTTCATGGGCAACTTGAAAATTTTCCCGTTCGAGGCCCGCGTGGCTGGTTTCGGGTGTTTCAAGATCATACGGCGTGCTTGCTGGCTCAGGGGCAGAAGGCGGAACGGCATCGTTATCGCGTGCCTTTTGATCGTCTGATGGATCATGGGGCTTTCCCAATACTGTTGAAACCAGACGGTCCCAGAGCGGCCGGGGTTTTGATTCAGGATTCGGTTCCTCAGCTTTGGCGGGCAACTCGATGGGAGCGTTTTCGCTGACTGGCGCTGCCTGGATTTCCGCTGGCGGAGTTATTTCCGGGTCAGTCGAAAATGAACCTTCGACATTTGAAGGAAGATCGACAGGTGGCGCGGGCGCCGATATTTCGCCGGCCGGGGCTGACTCATTGATGGGCAGAGGAGAAGCAGAAATTTCGTCCGCGGGTTTTTCCTCCCATACAATGGTGGAAGAAGCCGGAGCAATGGCACTGGAAGTCGTCTCGTCGACGGACCGGGCATTTTGCACTTCGGGTTCGACTGGTGCGGATTCGAGCGGCACAACATCTTCCACGCTTGTCCGGTTTGGCGCTTCAAAAGCGGCGGCGGGGGACGAAGTTTGATCAGCCCTGTGCCGGTGTTTTGCCAACGACTCACCCGGAAGAACTTCGAAATCGGAACTTGGACCTGCGGCAGGTGCTGGCGGACGTTCGGCTGGCCGGTCGCGAAATTCCGGCTTGGGCCCAAACTTCCGCTCGCCGAAACCGGGTGATCCGTGGCGCCGTCGCCGTCGTCCTCGATGCTCACCACGCCGAAAATCTGAAGGCGGCCCAGAGGGCTTGTTATAAGACCGCGGGTTGCCGCCTGACGGGGCAGTAGTGGGCGGCGCCATAGGTGCAAGTGGGGAAGCGACCACGGGTGGCGTGGGTTGATACGCGGGCGACTCTGCCACCGCGATTTCAGGAGATGGAGGCGCTGGCAAACCCGGAGTTTCCACGGGCGTCATGTCAGACGGTGGGTCAATGGCCGGCGGCTCGGCCACGGGCGCGGCAGCCTGGCCTCCTTCCGCGAATCGCGTGACGCGAGCTTCCGCCTCGGCAACAATCTTGTCGTATTCCTCCGCGTCCTCAAAGAAATCCGAGACGTACAAGAAGGCGTCACGATCGAGGCCGATATCCACGAATGCGGACTGCATGCCAGGCAGCACGCGGCTCACGCGCCCTTTGTAGATCCCCCCCACCAGTCCGGTATTGGTATCACGCTCGTGGTACACCTCAACCAATAAGTCATCTTCCAACACGGCGACCTTGGTCTCGTGTGGAGACGCTGAAATAAACAGCTCTTTGGACATGGAAACTCCTTTCATCAGGAAAGGGCGCGAGGATCAATCCCGCAAATGCGAGAGATCAACTCCCTGCCTTCCTGGTCCGGCCGGGCTTTCCTGAAATCCTGGAAGCTTAATCCCGTGGCCGGTTAATTTGAATGTCAGGTGGTTCCCAGGGTGCGAATGCCAAAGGTGAACCCCCGGGACCACATATTTAATTTCCCGTTTCCGCTACCGAGCGCCGACGGGAAAATCAATCCGCATCCGGCTCCCGCCGGTTCCGCATAAAAACCCCAAATTTCCCCAAGTCCTTTCGGACAAAGCGGCTGGACCTAGTTGACCAGCCGTCGCATCTTCACGCTCATCGCCAGGCCCAGGCCCAGAAAAGTTGACATAACAGAAGACCCGCCCTGGCTCATCAGCGGAAGCGGGATGCCGGTGATGGGCAGAAAGCCAATCATCATCCCGACGTTCACAAAAATCTGAAAGAAAAGAAGTGATGCAAAACAAACCACGACCAGAGTGCCGGCGCGATCGCCCGCCAACTGAGCCCCATCCAGCAATCGCAGGAGAAGGGCAAAATAAAGCAGCATGACAAACAGTGTGCCGGCAAAACCCTGTTCTTCTGAAAAGGCGGCGAAAATAAAGTCCGCGTGTGAAACAGGAATAAATCCCAGCCGGGATTGAGTCCCGTTTCCCAACCCCTTGCCCCAGAATCCACCGGAGCCGATTGCAATTTTTGATTGTGTGGCCTGGTAACTGGAGCCCCGGGTGTCCTGCGAAGGATGAATGAAAGTCATGACGCGTTCGCGCTGATACGGCTTGGTAAAGTGCCAAGCCACGGGAACCATCAACAATGCGAGCAAACCCAACATAGCGATTTGCCGTGGGTGAATTCCCACCAGGAAAATTCCCGCCACGACGATGGGGAAAAATGTCAGCGCGGTTCCGAGGTCCGGTTCCAAAACCACCAGGACTGCGGGCACGCCGGCCAGGATTCCCAATTTCAACAACTCCGTCCAGGTAACGTCCTTTCCCCGCTTTTCAGCCAGGATAGCCGCTACCCCAAGTATTATAACCAACTTCACCAATTCTGACACTTGTAAAGTTACCACGCCGCCCAGGGGCAACCAGCGCCTCGCCTTATTAATGGAATGGCCGCCCACCAGGAGCCCCGCCAGCGCCACCACGCTGATGACGAAAAACCACGGCACTCGTTCAATGATGGCGTGATAATCAATCCGGCTGACGATCAGGGCGCCGACACAGCCCAGCAGGATCCATTTAATTTGTGACTTGTATTCACCCGCCAGGGCCGAATGGGCTGTGGTGCTATAAATTTCCACCACGCCCACTGCGGCAATTGCCACAGCCAGGGCGAGCAAAAGCAAGTCGCTATCGCGGAAATTTAGTGTCTTGCGAATCATAATGAAACCTGCGCTACCCTCAACGCTCCGGCCGCGTCGCGTGCGCGGCCTCGTCTCCGGCTACCTGACTCAGCAGCTTTGATTTTTCCTGCGTCTGCGTTTGCTCCACAGGAGGTTTCTGCGGGTGCATTTTTTCGTAATACTCTTTGATCACGTCGCGGACGATGGGCGCAGCGACGGATGAGTGCCCGCCTTGCATCACCAGCGCTGCCACCGCGATGGTGGGATTGGTCGAGGGCGAGAACCCAACGAACCATGCATTATTATTGAATTTTGCGCTGTGCGCGGATTTCTGCAACCCGATGCTGACCACTTGCGCCGTACCCGTTTTCCCGGAGATTTCGATGCCGGGGCATCGCGCGCCGGCGCCCGTGCCGCCACCCTCGTTCACCACGCCCCACATCCCTTTCAAGAGAATATCCTCTGTCGTATTCTTCAAAGGGAAGCGGCGTTCTGTATTCTCCGGCAAATTGACGTTCAGAGGCTGAAGCTGTCCCTTGAAGGCGACGTGCGGTCGGTGAAATATTCCACCCGAGGCAATCCCGCCCAGAGCGTAAGCCAGTTGCAGCGGGGTGGCCTCCACCGCGCCCTGTCCAATGGCCACGGAAATAGTCTCGCCCGCCCACCATTGTCTTTTGAAAGCGGCTTCGGCCCATTCGGGTGACGGGATCAACCCGGAGCTTTCGGCGGGCAAATCGATTCCGGTCTTGGCCCCCAGTCCGAGGCTCTTGGCAAAATAGGCGATTTTGTCAATTCCGATTATTTTTCCCAGCGTATAGAAATAAACATCGCAGGAATGCACGATGGCGTTATGCATGCTCACGCTGCCGTGGCCGTGCCCCTTATCAAAAGTCCAGTCGTGATATGTATGGCCGTAAAAAGTAACCGACCCGGGACAATAAACGGTGAAGTTTGGTTTAATCTCGCCAGTTTCAAGCCCTGCCGCCGCCGTGAAAATTTTGAAAACTGATCCGGGCGCGAGTTGCGCCTGGATGGCCTTGTTCATCATGGGCTTTCCGGGATCGTCCATCAGCCGCTTCCAATCGTCCTGGTCAATGCGTTTGGCAAACTCATTGGGGTCGAAACTCGGGTGGCTGACCATGGCCAGGACTTCTCCGGTGCGTGGATCAATGGCCACTACCGCGCCCTCACGGTCCCCCAAAGCGGTTTCCGCCGCCATCTGGACATCCAGATCCACCGTCAAGCGGAGATCGTTGCCGGACTGGGCGTTGATCGAATCCATTGATCCCACTTCCTGCCCGCGACTGTTCACGATTACACGTCGCATCCCGTCCTTTCCCGAAAGCGCAGAATCGTAAGAGCGCTCAATTCCGAATTTTCCCACAAGGTCGCCCGGCCTGTAGCGCGATTCGTCCTTGGCAATCGCGTCCTCGGAAACTTCACCCACATATCCCAGCATCGCTGCCATGGCGGTGTGCAGCGGGTACACGCGCTGTTGCGACTGAATAATCGCGAGCTCCGGGTATTCTGTTTGGTGGGATTCAACGAATGCGGCGTCTTCAAGGGTGGCCGATTGCTTCAGTAGAAGCGGCTGAAAATGGGGCAATAGCGCCGCACTTTTCACCTGCCGCTTCACCTCTTCCGGGTCAAGCTGCAGGCCGCGCGCGATACTTTCCAACTTGCCCGGCCCCAGTGAAGTTGAATTCTCACGCATGAAAAGAACACTGAAGGCGGGGAAATTATCCACCAGCACCCTTCCTTCACGGTCCAGAATTCTTCCGCGTGGCGCAATGATGGGCAGGTTGCGAATGCGGTTGCGTTCCGCCTGATCGAGATACAAATTGTGCTGCCGGATTTGCAATCTCCAATATCCGAATAACAAAAAGCAAAAAGATGCCGCAACCAGATACTCGATGAATGGAATCTTCCATCCAGCAAAGCGGTCATCCTGCGGAAAATGAAATTGCATTCTCTCGACACTCACCGGACCTTGCTGCCGCGCAAGGCCGAAATCAAATCGGAAGGGAACTGCTCTTAAACGTCCCGAAGCCTAACGACGGATAACAGGCCACGGATCTGACCATATTCCTTGTGAAGAGAATAACATAGGGGCAAAGTCAAAGCAAGCTGCGTGGGGATATGGAAAAACTGTGGAAATCCGGTGGTTTCCAGAACCACGGGCGATGGGAATATTACCTGGGTTGAATGTAGCCGGGCTTGTGGTCCATTTGATAAAGCGGTTATCAAAAGTCTGCCCCTTCCCTCACGGACAATTCAAGAATTGCCTGGATGATTTCTTCACAACCTCAAGCCAGTGTTATATAGTGGTTAACCAGTCCGGGTTTTACGCGGGAAGAAAAATCACTCATGCGCACCTGCCCCCAATGTCAGCGCACTTACGGCGATCATATTGACTCTTGTCCTGAGGACGCGACGGCGCTGGTTTCCGCCACGAACGTCACGCAAACGGAGCTTGAATCCACGCTCGGACGGAAATTTCGTCTGGTTCGGCGGCTCGGCGCGGGCGGCATGGGCACGGTCTTCCTTGCTGAACAGATTGCGGTGGGCAACCGCCCCGTGGCGCTCAAAATCCTGCTGCGCAAGCTCATCGACGACCCAGAATTTCTCCTGCGCTTTCAAAATGAAGCCGCATCGACGGGCCGCATTCATCACGCCAACGTCGTGACCATCTATGAATCGGGCCAGGCCGACGACGGCTCGCCTTACATTGCCATGGAATATCTTGAGGGCGAAAGCCTGCGCCAGGCGCTGACGCGGCGCGGGTCGTTTCCCATAGCGGAATGTGTGGTCATTCTCCAGCAGGCGGCGCGCGGGCTGAACGCCGCACACAAACTCGGCATCATTCACCGCGACCTGAAGCCTGACAATATTTTTCTCACCCGCTCCGATGACGACGTAGGGGCGATTCATGAATCGCCCCTACATGCCAATGTGCTGGTCAAGATCGTCGATTTCGGCATTGCCAAGTTACGCGAATCGGCCACGCATACCCTCACCGGCACGGTGCTCGGCACACCCGCATATATGTCCTTCGAGCAAGCATCCGGCATGAAGAGCGAGGAACTCGACGCGCGCTCGGACGTCTATTCGCTGGGCATCGTCGCTTATGAAATGCTCACCGGCCGTGCGCCGTTTCATTCCGACACGCCGCTCGGCTACGTGCGCAAACATTTGTCGGAAGAGCCGCCGCCTTTTCGAGCCGTGAAGCCCGAGCTTGCGGCATCGCCGGAGCTTGAGAAGGTGGTGATGAAGGCGCTGGCGAAAGATCGCGAGCGACGTTTTGCGTCGGTCATGGAATTTGCACGAGCCTTTTCCGAGGCAGCGTCGGCTCCGCAAGCCGCTACGAGCGATTCGCCCTTGCCATCCACGAAAATTGTGTCTCCCTCTGTAGGGGCGGTTCATGAACCGCCCCCTACGCCTCCGCTGCCCGCCGTCTCCGAAACAGCTCGCGCCTCACAACGGAAATGGCTCTGGTCCGGTTGGAAAAGAGTGGGAATGATCGCTTCAGTCTTCTGGATTCTCGGTGCGGGTATCTACACCCTCAAGGTCACAAGCGACCAGGATGCGCGGACTGCGGTCTGGGCAAAACGTACTTGCCTTGACACATACAACGGACAGGACCCCGACAACAAATGCGAAAAAATACGCAACGACTATCTTGACGAAACGCTTCCCAATGACCGAATAGCGGCAGCAATTGTCGCATTCGTCCCCGTACCCCTGGTTTGGGGATTTATCTATCTGGTTCTCTTTCTTGTGCGCCGGATTAGCCGAGCGGCATCAGCTCACCCCTCACGACGAAAATGGCTTGTCGTCGGGTCCCTTATCTTTCTGATTGCTGCCACGGCCGGAGGCTTCTGGTTTTATACGTCTCAGAGACAACGCCCTGATGATACATTGTCTAATAAAACCACGCTCGCCGACGCTTACCACGTCACAGCTTTCAGAGACGGCGCTTACATCATTGAACACAAGGGCCACCGCCTGACCGCAAAGTGCCGAGAGTCCTTGGCCTTTCCGGATGGCCTGGACAAACCAGGCCAACCGATGTCTCATGATGATTGCACGTATATGGTCGACAAGGTTGGAAAGAGCATAGGAGATGACCTTATGCGGCAAGAGCAGAATCAACTAGTGTTTTCACCTTTGAGAGGATTAGACACGGAGCAAACAGCAGATTTCTTAGACATCACTCACGACGAGCTAATTCGGACAGGGTCCGGATTGAGACCGGCGCAAGAGCAAGTTGAGTCTCCTATCGAAGCCACACTCTCACAAATGGTGCGAACCCCGGGAGAAGTGCGGGAGAATGCGAAGGATCGACTCAAGTACGTGTGGATTCCGCCCGGAACCTTCATGATGGGGTGCTCACCCGGAGACAGCGAGTGCGATGCTGCCGAGAAGCCCGCTCATCAAGTGACGATCACGAACGGCTTCTGGATGGGGCAGACAGAAGTGACGGTGGGCGCTTACAAACGCTTCGCAGCAGCCACAAGGCGACCGATGCCAGATGCTCCGACCTTCAACGGCGGCTGGGTGGATGACAGCATGCCTATCGTGAATGTGAACTGGAATGATGCACACGACTACTGCGCGTGGGCGGGAGCGCGACTGCCCACGGAAGCGGAGTGGGAGTATGCGGCGCGAGGCGGAAGCGCCGGGGCCCATTACGGGAACGTCGACGAGATAGCCTGGTGCATCAATAACAGCCGGGGCCGAACGCACGAAGTAGCTCAAAAGCGTGCCAATGGTTTCGGCCTGTTCGATGTGTTGGGGAACGTGTGGGAGTGGGTGAATGATTGGTATGACCAGAACTACTATCAGAGTAGCCCGTCACAAGACCCCCCGGGGCCTGCGAGTGGTAACGAACGCATACTTCGAGGCGGGTCCTGGGGCGACTATCCCAGGGATGATCGGGTTTCGAACCGCGTCGGGGTCAACGCGACCGACAGGGACACCAGCGGCGGTTTTCGCTGTGGCGGGGAAGTGTTCGCTCCCTGAGCTTTTCTCCTTTTCCCTTGAGGTCATCTCGAGGGGGCCGGGCGGCTAAGCAATCGCGGTCCTGGACTAATGCTATAATTGACTACATGATTGGCGGAACAGAATGGGCAGGATTAAGCGTCGCCGCTGTTCTTCTCACTGGTTACATTGCTCACAGTGTAGGGCGGCATCAAACTTCCGCCATGCGGGACGCTAACGCCCATAGCGAAAAGAAGTTGACTCCAAGAATCGACAGCCGGGTGTCGATTGCTCTATCCGATTCTACAAAGATGGCAGGTTTGACTCTGTGCGCCATTCACACAACAATTTACAATGACGGTGATTTGCCGGGCCGCAAACTGGAGGGACAGTGGAAATTGACGGCCTCTGACGGCATCCATGAGACGACCAACGTCATCCGAGCAGATTCGCTTCCTGCGGATTTACCTTTGGAATTGAAGCACGAAATCTCCGGGAACGTTTCCGCTATTTGGTCCAAACCCCAGGTCGTCCTCCAGGTGAACATTGAGCTCAACTACCTTGGGTTTGAGGATAAACCAGAGCACTATCAGGCTACCTACGATTATGACTTTCAGCATAAAGAGATGATCCTCAAGAAGTAAGTAATTCTCGTTCCAACCCTGACCATGACTACTCAGTGAAAGCAAATCATGGGAAAGATAGGCTGCTGTAAACTTCCCGATTCGCTCCGCCATTCGACGGTTACTTTCTCACCTTGAAAGCCAACAATTTTTAAGTCTGGACCGCCAGTAATCAGGTGTACTATATAACTTACCTTGAAATTTGTTTGCATCAATGACCTCTCTTATTGGAGTAACTAAAATGAATGAAATCAAGCAAGGAGATGTTGTGCAGCTAAAGTCCGGGGGCCCCAGAATGACGGTCTCGCTTGTTGCAAAAGATAAAGATAACGTTGAGGTTCTATCGGCTTGCTGTGACTGGTTCGAGGGCAGTAAGGCTGTAAAAGGCACTTTCCCGTTACACTCACTGAAACATGCGGAGCAGTAGGCTCTAACGGACGTCGCAAAAACATGGAAAACGCCAAGACTTGCCCATGGCAAGTAGACGCGCGGACTGTGGCGGCCATTCAATGCGGCAATCAGCCACAATGGGTTTTCATCCGGCCCGATTGACTCCTTTGAGCTAACGCCTTATGCTAAAATCAGTTAAAATTCAAGTATCGGGGCGCGATATGACCATTCGAATCAAGCCAGAGCAGGAGCAAGTAATTGAGCAGGCCATTCAAGTCGGCCTGATTAAAACCGCCGACGATATAGTGGATGTGGGCGTGGAAACCATCCAGCGGCGCTTGGAGGTTCAGGGCGCAGTGGCGGCCTCGATGAGTGCCGAGGAATGGTTGCGGGAATTCCACACTTGGGTGCATAGCCACCCGACCACAACACCTCTCCTTTCTGACGAGGCCGTCAGCCGAGAGTTCATCTACGGCACGCGCGGCCAGTAGATGGAGATTCTAATCGACACGAATATTTTATTGCGATCGCTGCAACCACACCACCCGCATTGCGCCATCGTCGAGCGCGCGATCATCGCGCTGCGCCTTCTGGATGCCTGCGCCAGCCGGCCGTCTCAGCGATACTTGCGGGTTTGGAGCAACGCTTTGACCTCATCGTGATTCCCCAGGAAAGAGACGAACAAATCCGATGGCCGGTCCTGAAAGATGAAGCGTAACGAAACATTCCCGCGACACTCGAAAATCTTGTCGCCCAATTTACGAATTCCCAGGCCGCTGTGCACGTGCGGGCGGCCAAAGGTCTCCGGCAACTCGCACAGGGCTAACAAGCACTCGGCTCTTTCGTTCTTCGGCAGGTTTTGCAAGCGTCGTAACACCGCGGGGTCAATCGACAGAAGCTTACTCAAGCAGGTTCCTCAGTTGCTCGGTTGTGACGGTCACCAATTTCCCTGACCGCTGCAGCCGGCGATAGCGTTTATCGGTGGCTGCCGCAAACGCCGCAATCTGCTCTGGCGTCGCCGCGTATTCGCGTTGCGCGTAATCGGTGGATTCCACCTCAGCCTTTCGCAGAGCAATGATTTCGGCCCCACGGATAATCCCGATGTCCTGCCCGCGGGCGGCAGCATCAAGCCAGCGGCCCAGATTCTTTTTCGCGTCTGTAATGGTTAGAGTCTTCACAGAGTCTTTATACAGTCTCTAAAGCGCTTTGTCAACCCCCTCCCGCCAGTCTAATCTTGGTTACGGCGAGCCGGTAGTGGGTAGCCTCGGCACGTTATTAGTGCCGAGGGCTTGTCGAAGTCTGGAACCCTCAAAGCCCAAAGTCCCGCAGGCGCGGGACTGTGGCTACCACTCGCCAAAAGCGAAAACGCACGATGACCACCGGTCACTGTCTACTGACCACTACCAGGCTGGTGCTGATAAACGTCCCAACCCTTATAATTCCCCAGGGCATCAGCGACGGCCCTGCCGTAGTGGCTGCGATTCACAGAAACGTGATGCTCGTAGCCGTTCTTGCAAACGTACTTCAATAAATCCTGGAGCGCCGGAATTTTTACCACGCCATAGCCGCCGAAACTTAGCGGACGGTCGTCTGTGATTTCGCCTTCGCCCACGTAAGCGCGCATGCGCCCGTGCAAGTCGTCCGTGGAGGCGCGGCAATAAGTGAGCGGGCCGCTTTTTAATTTCCCCACCACGGTGCCGAAAGTATTTGCTTTGCCCACGGAGCCGGCGATGATTTCCTGGAAGTCCATTTTGAATTCTTCAAAGAAATGTTTGGGAAGATTCGAGCAGTGGAAGATGACGGCTTTGTCGGGGTCATCGCCGTAATTGTTATTCCAATCGACGATGGCGCTCGGGTCGCCGGAGGCGAGCTGCAGGATATACATGCCGATCATGCCAATCATATCCGTCTCGCAGGCGCTGGGCATGAGGTTGTTGGACATCATGCTCATCAGCGTGCAGGGGACGACGCCGAAGAATTCCTCCATGGCCGTCCAGCACTGGACGGACGAGCCGGCGAGCTCGTTCTCCTTTAGCCATTCATCCACCACCACGCCGAACTTGCCCATCTTCATGAGCGACTCTTGCGGGATGCCCTGGGTTGCCACGTAGCCGTGGATGCTTTCGAGTTTCGCTTTCAATTTCGGGTCGTCGTTACTCATCCGATTGATGCGGCCAAAAACTTCCGACAAGTCGAGTGTCTCCACGGTGATGCCGGCGTGTTCCATCAATTTTTCGCTGAAGCGCACCGTATTGAAGGCCACGGGCCGCGCGCCCAGCACGCCCACGCGCACGTTCTTCAAGCCCTTCACAATGCGACAGGTGGCTGCAAACGCTTTCAGGTCTGATTTGAAGGACTCGGACGCCGGGGCGACGGTGTGCAGCGAGGTGAGCGAATTGCGGATGCCGTATTGCCACAAATTGTTGCACACGGAAATCTTTCCGCAAAAGCTGTCGCGCCTCCCGCCCATCAACATTTTGGTGGGCTCGTCCGGGAAGGCCTGGACCAGCACCGGGACATCCAAGCCGGAAAACCGAATACTGTTGGCCACGCCGCGCTCGTCGCCGAAATTGGGCAGGCTCACCAGAATGCCGTCGATTTCATCACGGTGTTTTTTGAACAGGTCGGCGCACTGATGCGCCTCTTTAAGGGTTTCCACCGCGCCGAATTTTGATTTTTCAGGAGTGAGGCAAATGGCCTCATAGCCATCCTGCTTGAGGACGCGCAGAATTTCTTCTCTGCCATCCCGAGCCAGCACGGCGGGAAAGAAGCCCCGGTTCCCAATAATGACCCCCAACGTAGTTTTTCGCATCGAAGTTAAGCTCCTTTGATCAGAGGAAAGTGTTCAGCCGTCATTTACAAAACGCAGATTGTAACACTTCAAGGAAAGGTTATGGAAATGAGATTTTAAGAGTTGCAAGAACCTGGAACATGACACGGAGCCAACAATGGACAACTGACTATTGAAAACTGCCCACGACCCCTTTTTCTACCCCCGTTGCTTAAAACGGTCGAGCACTTGAAACAGAACCAGGCCGAGGGCAAGATTCACCAGGACATCGCCGAGCATTTCCATGGGATGAAAGGGTGGCGGGGGCTCGAGCAAGGCGCGCTCGAGGCCGAACAGAAAAACACTGTGGACGAAAATAAGAACTCCCGCGAAGATAAAGCGCGGCGCGAGCTGTTCCAGGTCGAACTTGAAGCTCGCCGAAGCAGCCAGGAATCCCACCAGCCCTTTGGCCATCCCAAAAATCCCGATGTAGCCGTGGGCGAGCGCGTCCTGCGACAGACCGAGGACCGTTCCCAATCCGATGCCGAAAACTTTACTTCGGCGCTGCAAGGAAAAGTAAATGGTAATCAGGAGGGGGAAGTCAAACTTGCGCGCCATGGGGATTTTGAGCGGCAAGACAGTTTGGAGCAGGAGCGCGGCGAAGGCCGTCAGCCAGAGAATCGCCGGATGCACGCGAAAAACTTCCACCGGTCGGCGGGCCGAAGCACCCATAGGTGGTTGAGATTATCAGAGATGGGAGTGAATGTTAACTTGGAAGAATTGGGTCATTGGGTGATTTGCACATTGAGTAATCTGGCGATTGAGTAATTAGAAGAGTGACGAATTGTTGGCTGATTCAGATTGCCTGAAGAATCTGGTAAGTTGATTTTCGGAATCGCTCAGTCGCAAAATCTTTCAATCACCAATTCACTCGATCGGCAAATCATCCCATGGCTCAATGACCCGACGATCCATTTTTGACCGGGACAAGTTCCTGGGCAGCGGTTTTTAGGATGACCAGGACAGTTTCAAGCCGGTCGAGCGCGGCGGCGGGCGCTACCAGAATATCTTTGTAGATGTTGCCTGGGCCGGCGCGTGCCACCGTGCCCACGGGAAGGTCCTTGGGGTAAATCTGGTCGAGTCCCGAAGTGAGAACCACGTCTCCCACGGAGACGGGCTGGTCATTCATGATGTAGTGAAGCTGGCCCAGGCTCTGCCCGGTGCCTTTCATCACGCCCTCAACCCGGGTTTTTTCCAGGATGCAACCGACACCGCTGGAGGGGTCTGTAATCAGCAGGACCTGGGCCGAATGGGGGAAGACGGCAATAATTTTCCCCACCACGCCTGCCGGAGTGATCACCGCGAGGTCGGTGGAAAAACCGGCGTCCGATCCTTTCCCGATGAAGATGGCATTTGACCGTTCGCCGGGGCTCGAGGCGATAACCTCCGCGGCCACGGTTTGAAAGGGCGACCGGGTTTTGAAAT
>Ga0070730_10002548_pt1 | contig 16556 bp, 16 predicted proteins | sample Coa_R1_3_FD_66447 | JGI IMG/M metagenome (GOLD analysis project Ga0070730, IMG submission 66447) | Surface soil microbial communities from Centralia Pennsylvania, which are recovering from an underground coalmine fire - Coalmine... | ecosystem: Environmental > Terrestrial > Soil > Unclassified ... | reverse complement strand
CCGCGAAGGGCGCTTCGCGCAACTGCGAACACGCGGAGCGCTTCGGAGGGTCGTGCCTACCAGATCGCTTCGCCCAGCAAGCTACGTTTACACGTGGCACGTGTTGAACTGCGGGACCTGATCCGCGGGCACCGTTGACAACAACTCTTCCTGTGTCGCACCGCCGACGCGATAGACGTAGACGGTCTGGGCGCCCTGGTGGTCGGCCGGGTTCATGATGATGCCGCCGCCCGGCGCATCTGGCCCGAGCGGGATGTTCACTTTTTCGAGTGCTGAGATCAGCCCCTCGGTATCTGCCTTACCCGTGAATTTCGCGGCGATCATCGCGGTCTTCAGCGCCATCATGGCGCTGTACTGGACGTAGCCTTCAAATGCGAGAGCCTTGTCGGCGCCGCCAAAAATGCTGGCCCACTCCGGCTCTCGCTGGGTGATGTCTTTCCACCCTTTTTCATAGGTGTCGCCGTATGGATTGTTCGGCGGCTGGCCCGAGAGGAACGTCTGGACGTTGACCGAGCCCTTGAGGAAGTCGGGATAGCTGCCGCCATACACGTCACGCCCGGAGTTGCCGATCACCTGCACCTTGGGGGCGATGCCGTACTGGCCCAGCGCCAGCGACACGCGGGTGAGGTCGCCTGCCCCGAGGCCCAGCAGGATGACGCCGTTGACCGAGCCGTCGGTCGGAATCTTGGTCACGTACGGCGCCAGGTTGGGTTCGTTCTGCGGCACCGGGATCGGCAGGACGATGCTGGCATTCAGCTTGGCAAGCGCCGCCGTGTAGGCCTTGAGCTGCGACTGGCCATACGCATAGTCCGAGTACGTCATCGCCCACTTCGTGCCGTAGGTCTTGACGATGTACTCGACCAGCGGGGCCAACTGCTGGCTGCCGATGGGCTCGAAGCGGAAGGAGTAGCGATTGCAGGACGCCGTGGAAAACTCCTCGGCGGCGCAGCCAAACGTCGGCAGGTACACCGTCTGGAGCTTCAGGGCCAGCTGCTGGACGACCAGGCACTCCGAGCTGAGCACGGCGCCCATCAGCACGTCCACCTTGTCGGTCTGCACCAGCTGCGTGGCCATCTGGCTGGCCTGGGTGGGATCGCTCTGCGGGTCCACGTACGTCACTTGCAGGGGATGGCCGTTGATGCCCCCGGCCGCGTTGATTTGCTGCAGGGCGAGGTCGGTGCCCAGGTGCATGCCGGCCGCGATCGGAGCGCTGGTGCCATTGGCGTCGGCCATGTAGCCGATCTTGATCGGCGTTCCGTTGGCCGTGCTGGCCGGAGCGGCGCCGGCGGGCGCGGCCGCGGGTGCCGTGGTTGGCGCCGCAGCCGGGGCCGCAACCGGAGCCGGGGCCGCGGTACTGCAGGCCGTCAGCCAGGCCACCGACAGCAGCAGTGGCAGCACGTGTGCGGATCGACGCACGCGACGACGGGAGCGAATCGTAAAACCCATCCGAACCTCCCCAGGCTCTATGGGCGCCATGGTAGGTCAGCCCAGACCTAAATCAAAGGCTCCAGCCAGTGATACTGGCGACGCGGCGGGCGGCATGGCGGCGCGCTCGGCCGCGTTCGCGCAATTCCACCAGGTCCTGATCGCCGAGCAGCGCCCTGGCCTGCAGGATCGCGATCAGGTCTTCGAGGCCCTCGTCTCCTGGGACGGCTTCGATGCCCGCCAGGCTGACCCGCGGTTCGCGCAGATCTTCGCAGGCCAGGGCAACGCCCAGGCCTGACGGGCCCGGGCCCCAGACGTACCCGTCGAGCCGCATGCGGCGCGGGGTGCTCGAAATGCCGACCCGAACCACGTCGACGGGGTCCGCCATACGGGAGAGCGCCTCGAGGTCGGCCTCCGAGACCGTGGCCCGCGCGGCGAGCCTCAGGCTGTCGCCGTCGGCGACCTGCTCCACGTACTCGTACGGCTCGAGGGTGACCGAACCGATGATCAGCTGGGCGCACGCGAGGCGCTCGACCTCCTCGATCCGCCAGACGTGGTGATTGATTCCCCAGGGCTCAGACCCGACGTAGCTGAACGTGTGCTCATGGACGCGCCATTCGGTCTCAGGCGTCTCACCCGCCTCGCCGAACGAGAACAACCCACCCGCCCGCCGCTGCTCTGCCTCGGCCAGCGCCTGCGCGTGCATCGCTTCCTTCTGCGCGCGGAACTGAATCGTGATCGACCGCAGCATCTCCCCCGTCTGCCGCGAAGCCACCTCCCGCGTCTCCGCGACGCTCGCGTTGAACTCCAGGTCCCCCGCGCGGAACCTCACGCGAGTTTGCTCACCCCCGCAGCGCGCATGGCTGCGGCCGGCCGAACCGCAGTAGCGATCGGGACCGGCCTAGCCGACAACCTCGTCCACCCACAGCAGCGCGTCGGCGACGACTTCGATGGACGTGACGTTGCCCATGGTGATGGCGACGGCCTGACGCAGCTCTTCGGGCGTCGCACCGGCGGCGAGGGCGCGGCGGGCGTGGGACTTGAAGCCACCTTCCTGGCGCGCGGCGGTGAACGCGCCGAGCAGGATGAGCTCGCGCGTGCGCTCGTCCAGCGGTCCGCCCTGCGCGGCCGCGGCCTGCAGCGCCCGATGCGCCTCCAGCATGCCCGGAAAGTGCTTTCCGAGCGTCTGCGGCGACGGTGGTTTTTTCACATCGACATGCACGACATTACCCCCACAGCTCTTTCGAGGCGATGCGCGCGCCCTCAGACATGGCCGCGAATTTCGCCCAGGCGATTTCGCCGTTCCAGACTCGCGAACCCACGCCGCAGTCTGTGCCGGCGACCACGTTTTCCTTGCCAACCAGCTTCGCGTACTGCACCAATCGATCGGCGACCAGTCGCGGATGCTCGACGATGTCCGTGGCGTGACCGATCACACCCGGCATGAACGACTTGCCCGCGGGCAATGTGACTTCCTGCCAGACCCGCCACTCGTGCTGGTGCCGCGGGTTCGCGGCTTCGATCGAGTACACCTGCGCGTTGACCTTCAGGATGACGTCGATGATGTCCCGCAGGTCGATGTCGTTCTTGTGCGGTCCCAGCCCGCTGCCCCAGCAGACGTGCAGCCGAACCTGCTCTTCGGGAATGCCGCGCAGCGCGTGGTTGATGGCCTCCACGCGGAGCGAGGCGTACGTGCGGTACTCGGCGACGCTCATGCCCGGGAACATCTGCCAGCCATCGGGCAGGTCGGGATCGTCGATCTGCAGGTTCAGGCCGGCGTCGGTGATGGCTTTGTACTCGGCGTGCAGCGCATCCGCCAGGGCGAAGAGAAACTCCTCGTCGGTGTTGTAGTACTGGTTGTAGAGCCAGTGCTCGACCGTCCCGGGGGCGACCGCCGGCAGGAAGGCTTCCACCTCGGCACCGACGCCCTGCATGGCGGATTTGAGATTGGCGACGTCGATTTTCGCCGTCTGCTCGCCGACGTAGGTGATTGGTCCGCTGACGATCATCGGCGCCGGGAAGCCGCCAATCGCCGCGCCGGCGCGGCCCCGGCCGAAGCCGCCACCGCCGCTGCCGAAAAACTCGGGGAACTCGCGCAGGTCACGGGCGTTGATGTTCCGCGGCGGCAGGGTTTTACTCGCGGCGCCCGCGTTGGCGGGTTCGATCCCGCCGAGTCGGTCGCGCACGTAGTTGGTGAAGTTGCTCTTGCTCAGCTCGCCATCGTTGACGACGTCGATGCCGACCTCGATCTGCTTCCGCACCACCTCTCTGACTGCTTCTGAGAGCAGCGCAGGATCACTCTGGCCGGCCGCCCGCAGTGCCTGCAGCTCTGGCGGCCGTGGCGCGGTCCCGGCGTGCGATACGCGAATGCGATTTGTGTTCCGTCGCATAGCCGCACAAGTATGGCGCACCTGACGCCAGGAGCCGCGTCTGGCGGCGGGGGGCCCGCAGGGCTCCCCCGACCCGTACTCGTTAAGCGATCTAGTCTTGAGCGTACCTCTGGGCCCGCCCGAAGCCGCCTTCGGGCACCGTGCGAACGGGCTTGAAGCCGCCGGTCGGGTGCTCGGTGGTGCGCGCCAGGTGCCAGTCTTCGAGGGTCGTCTGCCAGTTCTGTTCCTTCTCCAGGATGGCCTGACACGACCGCAGCCGGTACAGCTCGGGCGTGTTGACCCCGGGCGGGCTGACGCCGCGCTCACGCAGCGCTTTGGCCGCCTCGAGCATGCGCCGCCGGACCCGAATGACGGCCGCGTCGGCGGTGCCCAGGTGTTCCTTGGTGCGATCCAGGATGGGCCCCATGCTGGTGATGACCGCGTCATCCTGGAGCCGAACGCTGGGGATGCCCGTAAAGCTCCGCGACTTCTTGATCTCCGGGTTCATCAAGAAGTTGTTGTCCATGCACGCTTCCGGCCACCAATCGGGGAACCACTTGCCGGTCTGGTGCGGCTTCATCGGCCCGACGCCGCCGATCAACTGGCCGGTGTCGTTCAGCCGTTGCTGCAGCGGTTTGCCAAAGCGCGCCATGGGCTGACTGGGATGCCACCACAACCCCCAGTGGAGGGTGTGCTCGTCGTCGATCGGCACGTACATCGACAGCGGCACCGTGCCGTCCTCACCCCCGCCCGGGAACATGCCGTAGATCGGGAAGAGGAACTGCGTGGTACGCCAGTAGTAGTGTTCGCCGTCCTCCTCGGTTCGGCGCGCGCCGTACATCACGCCGTAATTGGTGTCGACGATTTCCAGCCGCGCGCGGCGGTCCGGGGCGTACAGGCCAAAGCCCGGCGCGTCCTTCGGATCGAGCCGCGAGTGCAGGAAGTAGACGTGCGTGGTGTCCAATTCGCCTTCGAGCGCTTGCATGAAGTTGCACTCGTAGACCGCCTTGTGCGAGTGCTGGAGTTGATTCTCGGGGACGCCTGTCCACTCCCACGCGGGCAGGCCAGGCGGGTCCGCCTGTCGCTGACCCATATAGACCCAGGTGATACCGCCGGCGTCAGCGGCCCGGTACGCGACGGCCCGCACTCTGGTTTTGAAGTCCGACTCGGCAGGTTCGTTGGGCATGTCGACGCACTGTCCGTCGGCGTCGAACTTCCAACCGTGGTACACGCACCGCAGACCAGCCTCCTCGTTTCGGCCAAAGAACAGCGAGGCGCCGCGATGCGGGCAGTTGTTGGCGACGAAACTGGGTTTGCCGTTCGAATCTCGCCAGGCGATCAGGTCCTCGCCGAGCATGCGGACACGCTGCGGGTCGCCGTCGGCGGTCAGCTCCCAGCTGTAGAGGCACGGCAGCCAGTACTCGCGCATCATGTCGCCCATGACGGTGCCAGCGCCGACGCGGCACAACAGCTCGGTGTTTTCCTTAGACAGCATGCGTCTGGTTCCCCCGCTGATCGGTAATCGGCTGCGGTAATTTGGTCTGTGGCCAGATAGTAGTTCATACATGGACGTCGAGGAGGTGGTCGAACACCTGTTGAAGGGCGCGGTCTGGACGGCCAGCCGGTCGAGCGGCCCGGGCGGGCAGCACCGTGACAAGGCCTCGACGCGCGCCGAGTTGACCATCGGGCCGGACAGTCTGGCTGGCCTCGAGCCCGCCGTCGTCGACCGACTCACGCTCGCGTTGGGTGTGGGCCAACGGCCGCTTCGCATCACCGTTCAGGACGATCGCTCGCTCAGCCGCAACCAGGAGATCGCGATCGAGCGGCTGGCCGAACTGGTCGCCCGAGCGCTGGCGCCGCCGCCGCCACCCCGCCGGCCAACGCGACCCAGTCGCACCAAACGCGCCGCGCGCGTCGACGACAAAACCCGCCGCGGCACCACCAAGCGCCTCCGCCGCCCGCCCGACGAGGACTGAGGCGGCACGGCCGGAAATCGCACCCCGCCCCCGGCGCGGCCCGGCGCGAGGCCGCGATGCCCCGATGCAGGGGATCAACCCTGGCTCAGCTGGAGGGATCAACTCCCCCTCTTCTCGGGAGGAGAGGGGGCTGGGGTGAGGAGCGATCTCTGCCAGAGGCACTAAGATGCGCCATACATGGTCCGCGATCTGAAGGCGCTGCCGAAGGCGCATCTCCACCTGCACCTCGAGGGGGCGATGCGGCCGTCGACACTGGCCGAGTTGTCTGAACACCATGGACTGCCCGAGCCGTTGCAGCCCGACGGCACATTTCCGCGGTTTATTGCGCTGTATCGCGCGGCCTGTGAAGCGCTGCGTTCGCCCGACGATCTCGCGCGCCTGGTGCGCGAGATCGTCGAGGATGCCGCCGCGGCCGGCGCCGTCTGGGTCGAACCCTCCGCCTGGTTGACGGCAACGGAAGCCGAGCGGGTTGGCCTGCGCAACGAGGAGGCCATCCTCGAGGTGCTGCTGGACGCCGCCAGCCGCGCCGCGCGCGACCTGCAGGTCGGCGTCGGCCTGATGGTCAGCTCCAACCGCGTCCACCCGCCGGCCGACGCTATGCCCCTGGCGCATCTGGCCGCGCGCTACGCCGGCCGCGGCGTGGTCGCGTTCGGACTCGCCGACGACGAAACGCGCGGGCCGCCCGAGCCGTTTGCGCAGGCGTTCGCCGTCGCCCACGCGGCCGGACTGATCAGCGCGCCGCACGCCGGCGAGCACGGCGGGCCAGCGAGCGTCCGCGGCGCACTTGATGCGCTCGGTGCGCGGCGCATCCAGCACGGCGTGCGCGCCGCGGAGGATCCGTCATTGCTCGAGCGACTGGCGACTGAGGAGGTGTGCCTGGACGTCTGCCCGACGTCGAACGTGCAGCTCGGCGTCGTCCCGGACTTTGACCGACATCCGCTGCCCAGGCTCCTGGCGGCAGGCGTGCAGGTCAGCCTCAACGCCGACGATCCGCTGTTCTTCGGTTCAGGGGTCCTCGACGAATACGAGCTGGCCCGCCACACGTTTGGGCTCGACGACGCCGCCCTCGCGCACATCGCCGCGTGCTCCATTCGCGCCAGCGGCGCGCCCGAGTCCCTCAAGGTCGCCGCGCTCGCCAGCATCGACCGCTGGCTCCTCAGCAGCCCAGGCTAGTCGCCCGCCCGGCGTCAGCCCCGCTCGCTCAGGCGGCTGACTTCTCGGAGCAGGGTGCCGAGGCGGGCTCTGAGGCGGTCGTTCTCGCCCGCGGCGCGCCACCAACGGGCTTCCCACTCGCGCAGTAAGGGCCGGACGAATCGGGCCAGCCGCGACCAACCCGCGCGGAAGCCGGCGGCGGCATCGGCGCGGGGATTGACGGCTAACCAGCGCTGGAGCTCGTGCTCGAGCTTCGGTGTGGGGCTCGGACCCGGCGAGTACGTCACGTACTGGCCAACGGCAGCCAGGCGTTGATGCAATTCGCGGATCTCTTCCTCGAATTCCAGGCACCGCGGGCAGCGCGCGCCGTCGGGCATACCATAGCATAGAACATTTGTTCGAAATTGCCGAACGTGCCTAGCTCGCCTCGGGCAGCAACTCGAACACGGCTTGTTCGGACGGCGTGAGCGGCTCGTCGGCGGTCGAGGCCGGGCGTTCGGCGGCGTACTTTTGCTTGACGGGCGCGTGCATGGACCGCGCCTCGGTCGGATCGGTGACGTGTCGGGCGCGCACGGGCACATCCTGGCCGGCGATGTGGAGCACGGCGCGGCCGTTGGCGAGCAGGTTGCGGGGCCAGTCGCGGGTCAGGCCGAGGCCCGAGCGGATGTAGATGCGGCCGTCGAGGGCGGTAATCCAGATGATGCGGCGCGAGGGCGTGTTGGTCTTTCGACCGAACGTGGTGAGCTCGACTTCTTTTTCACGCGCGGCGGTCTGAAGCAGGACGGGATCGAACACGGAAGCGGATTGTAGGCGGGCCGCAGGCTCCCCCGATCCGGCGCTTACCTAGCCCGCGATGGCGGGGTCGAGCTGCGGATGTTCGACGAAGGCTTGGCGGAGTTCGGCCGTGGCTTCGAGCCAGTCGGCGCTTTCGGGGAGGATGGCGCCGCCGGAGCGGACGCGGTAGACGTCTGGACGGTCGACGCCTGGCGGCGTCAGGTCGCGCTCGGCCAGCGCCCGCGCGGCTTCCATGAGGCGGCGGCGGACCCGAATGACCATCACGTCGCTGGTCCCGAGGCGCTCCGTGCTGCGGTCGAGGATCGGGCCCATGCTTTCGGTGATGGCCTGGTCCTGAGTATGGATGCCCGGGATTCCGGTGTAGTCCTCGCGCCGCCGCTGCCGGCCGCGGTCGATCTTATAGTCGTTGCCGGCGTTAGCCGCCAGGCGGAAGCGCCCGTTCCAGTCCGTGCGATTGGGCAGCAGGTCTTCGCCCGCGCGATTTCGCGTCGCCGGCGCATTGACGGCCGTGATCGTCGCAACCGACGGCCGTGAGCCCATGCTGAAGAAGAGCATGTGCTCGTCGTCCATGGGCACCCAGGCGCGCGCCAGCACCTGCAGCCCCAGCACCCCGGTCGGAATCATGGCGTAGAACGGGAACAGGAACTGGGCGATGCGCCAGTACAGCCGACCCGCGTCCGCTGGCCGATACGCCCCGTACATCGCGCCGTACTCCGTGTCCACGACCGAGTAGCGCGGCGCGCGGTCCTTGACGGTGTAGTGCTGGAACGTGCCGGGCTTCGTGTTCTCAGGGTCGATGGCGCCGAGGTGCAAGAAGCCGAGGTGGCTCGTATCGATGTCACCTTCGAGCCCCTGGAGCCAGTTGCAGTCGCGCTGAATCGCCGTGAGGACGACCTGGTCGTCGGGCAGCATGTTCGGCTCGAGGTCGGGCAATGGCGGCGGCGACGAGCGCGGACCCAGGTACGACCAGACGATGCCGCCCCGCTCCTGGCACGGGTAGCCGACCGCCCGCACCTTGGTCCGAAAGTCGCTTTCGGCGGGTTCATTGGGCATGTCCACGCACGTGCCGCTCACGTCGAACTTCCAGCCGTGGTAGACGCACCGAATCCCGGCCTCTTCGTTCCGCCCGAAAAAGAGGGACGCGCCGCGGTGGGGGCAGTTGTTGGCGAGCAGGCCAACCTTGCCGTTGGAGTCGCGGAACGCGATCAACTGCTCGCCGAGCAGGAGCACCCGCACCGGGTCGCAGTCGGGCGCAGGCAGCTCCGAGGACAACATCGTCGGCACCCAGTACTGCCGCATCAGGTTCCCCATCGGTGTTCCTGGGCCGACTCGCGTGACGAGTTCGTTGTCTTGTTGGCTGAGCATCGGCGAAGCCCCCCTCGGCGGTCGGACTATTGTCGTATGGCCAGGACTGGCGAGTCCAGCCGAGCAGTTGCCTGGCCACCAGCTGTTGAAAGTCTGGCAGGGCTTCGCGCGCGTGCTCGGCTCCGCCCGGGTTGTACAGCGCCAGCAAGCGCATCGTCTGCCAGCCGGTGTTCAGGGTTGAGTGGTAAGCCGCCCCTTGAGGCCACGGTGGAGACCATGAGCTTCGGCACACCGATCGGCAAGCCGTGAATGGCTGGCGTGATGAGCGACGTGCCGCTGGAACCGCCCATGCCGAGCATGCCGTGCAGCCGCGAATCGGCGAACAGGTACCGCACGACACCTTCGAGGCCGCTCGCCATCGTTTCGATTGCCAACCCGCGATCGCCGCGCGTGGCGAGCTCGGTCAGGACGGCGCCCGCGGTGCGAGCCACCTCGTCGCGCGTCGGCACGCCTCAGGCTTTACGTCCGCGGGTCGAGCGACAGCACAAGTTGGGTTTGTGTCACGACGGCGATGCGGCGCTCGTCGGCGTCGCGGACGACGGTCTGCCAGACCATGGTGTTGCGGCCGATGTGCAGCGGCGTGGCTTCGCCAGTCAGGTGCGGCCCACGACCGGCGGCCAGGAAGTTCGTTTTCGACTCGATCGTGGTCGTGGCCGTATGGGGCGGCAGATTCAGCACCGTGCCGATCGCGCCGAGCGTGTCGGCCAGCGTCATGATCGCGCCGCCGTGGACGCGATCATGTCCGTTCGAGTGCTGTGGGCCGACTAGAATCCGTCCGACGACGCGGTCGGACGCCGTCTCGACGATCTCGATTCCGACGTGCTCGGCAAACGCGGGCAACTTGAAGTCCATGCGCAGGCACAATCGTTCAAAACCCGCGGCAGCAAAAGCAAGGAGTGAGCGATGATCACCCGATTTGGCAGCCTGTTCGCCGGCCACGTCGATCTCCCCGACCACGGCCTGGACGCCACGCCCGTCAACGCCCGCTGGCTGCCCGACGAAGAACTCGTGACCGTTTTCGACAAGGCAACCCGCATCGCGCGGCTCATGGACCGCTGCGGCTACGACGTCTTCTGGCTGGCCGAGCACCATTTTCAACGCGAGGGGTACGAATGTATCCCCAACATTTTGATGCTGGCCGTGCATCTGGCCCACCTGACCGAGCGCATCAAGTTCGGCTGCGGCTTCAACATTGTGCCGATGTGGCACCCGCTGCGGCTGGCGGAGGACTACGCGACCGCCGACTACCTGACCGGTGGCCGCGTCGTGTTTGGTGTCGGCCGTGGCTATCACACGCGCGAAGTGGAAGCCTTTGGCGCGCCCATGCTCGACCCGAACGAAAACCGCGAGCTCTTCGAAGAACAGGTCGAGATCATCTTCAAGGCGTTCAACGAGCAGTCGTTTTCACATCAGGGCAAGCACTACACCATCCCGCCACGGGTGCCGTATCGGGGCTACGAGCTCGAGGAGATCACCCTGGTGCCCCGGCCGCTGCAACGTCCGGTGGACTGCTGGCAGCCGATCGTCAGCGCCAGCGCGCGGGGACTGGATTTCATGGCCAAACACGGGATCAAGGGCGTCATCGGCGGGGGCGCGGCGAGCGGCGGCGCGGCCTCGCAGACCGTTCTGGCGTGGCAGGATGCGCTCGCGCGCCAGGGTCGCGAGGTCGCGTTGGGCACCGACCTGTGCATCGGGCTGACGTTCCACATCGCCGACAGCGAGGCAGAGGCCATCCGCGAAGCGACGCCCTTCTTCGAGGAGTGGATGAAGATGTTTGCCCCGCTGGGCTTTGTGCGAGGGCTGAACGACGAGCAGGTGCGGGCCCTGGCCGACCCGGCCCTGGCGCGTCAGACTCAACTGCCGACGCTGCCCGAAGCGGTCAAGAGCGGCGCGTGGATTGTCGGGCCACCCGAGCGGATCGTCGAGCGCCTGCTCGAACTCCAGGACATCTATCCAGGGTTGGAGGAAGTGCACGTTGGCCAGGTCGTCGGCACCGACGAGCGGGTGATCCTCGAACAACTGGAGCGGTTCTCGCGCGAGGTGATGCCAGCGTTCAAGACGGCTACTTCGCAGACCACCCGCCGTCAACCACCAGTGTCTGTCCATTGAAGTAGTCGGACTCGGCCGACGCCAGAAACACGGCGACTCCCGCCACGTCCTCCGGGGTGCCCTTGAAGCCCAGGGGGACGATCTCGCGCAACTTTTCGGGGGACGACGTCCCGAGTCCGCGGCTCATATCGGGCGCGCCGGCGCCCAGGATCTCGCGTGACGTTTCGCGCAGGCTCGTCGTGATCGGACCTGGACAGATGGCGTTGGTGCGCACGCCGCTCGGGCCATATTCGCACGCGAGCTGGCGGGTCATACCCACCACGGCATGCTTGGAGGCGGTGTACGCCGTGCCGCCGCCCATGGCGATCAGGCCTGCCACTGAGGCGATGTTGATGATCTTTCCGAAACCCGCGGGCACCATCTCCGCCAGCGCGCGCTTGCAGCCGAAGAACACACCGCGCAGGTTGATGCCCAACACCTGATCGAACAATTCCGTCGACGTCTCGAGACACGTCGAGTAGCCGTCGAGAATGCCCGCGTTGTTGACCATGATGTCCAGGTGACCGAAGCGTTGGACGGTTTCGGAAACCAGCCGGTCGATGTCCTCCCACTGCCGCACGTCGGTCGGCACGAAGAGGGCCTCACCGAACGACTGGATGCTGCGTGCCGCCGCCTCGCCGCGTTGGGCTGAGTACTCGCCGATCGCGACGGCGGCTCCCTCGCGCGCATACGCGGCCGCGATGGCCAGCCCATTGCCCGAACCTGCCCCCGTGACGATCGCCACGCGTCCATCCAATCGACCCACGCCGGCTAGGGTAGCGTAGTCGGAATGAGTCCCATTCGGCTGATCATGGATGTCGACACGGGCGTCGACGACGCCCTGGCGATGGCGCTGGCCGTGCGACACCCGGACGTCACGCTCGAGGCCGTGCTCACCGTGGCTGGCAACGTCGAGCTCGATCTGACCACCCGCAATACGCTGCGCGTACTGGATTGGTTGGGGGCGACCGACGTCCCGGTGGCGGCCGGCGCCGATCGGCCGCTGTCGGGTGTGGTGGTCGACGCCGGCCACTGGCACGGGGTGGACGGCCTGGGTGGCGCCCAGCTACCGGACGCTCGGCGGCAGGCGCAGCCCGACGGCGTCGGCTATCTCATCGATCGGGTGCGGGCCGAGCCAGGCGAGCTCACGCTCGTGTGCGTCGGGCCGCTGACGAACCTCGCCCTGGCGCTCGGACGCTGGCCGGAGCTGGCGGGCTCGGTCCGCGAAGTCATCTTGATGGGCGGGGCCGCGCGGTTGCCAGGCAACGTCACGCCGGTCGCGGAGTTCAATATCTATGCGGACCCGGCCGCGGCGGCCAGCGTGTTCCAACAGCCGTGGCGGGTGACCATGGTCGGCCTTGACGTAACGAACCGAGCGTTGCTGACGCGCGCCGAGCGGGATGCCCTCGCCCGTCACCCGTCGCCTGAGGCGCAGCTGGTGTATGAAGTGACCCGCCACCTCTTCGATGTGCGCGGCGTGCCGGCAGTCGCGCTGCACGATCCACTGGCGGTCGCGGTGGCCATCCAACCGGAGCTGGTCACGACGATCGAGCGCGCGGTCCAGGTGGAGACGCGGGGCGACTATACGCTCGGCCAGACCGTGGTGGACTTTCGTGCGCATGCGCCCGCGGCGCCGCCGACCCAGACGCGGGTGGCGCTGGAAGTGGACGTCGCCCGCTTCCGCGCGCTGTTCGATCGCACCCTCGGGCTGGTGTACGCGTAGAAAACCGCTCGAACGGCGCCGTTTCCCTGCGATCATCGATAGCGTGACCCCCGCGGCCGTTCCGGACCCTGAGGCGCACCTCGGCGGCGCAGCGGCCCGGATGTCAGCCGAGGGTGAGCCTGAGGTACACCTCGGCGGCGCAGCGGCCCGGATGTCAGCCGAGGGTGAGCCTGAGGTACACCTCGGCGGCGCAGCGGCCCGGATGTCAGCCGAGGGTGAGCCTGAGGCGTTGCTGCGCGATCGCTTTGGGCTGGCCGCGTTTCGACCCGGCCAGCGGGAGGTGATCGACGCGCTCCTCGAACGCGGGTCGGCCCTGGCGGTGTTTCCGACCGGCGGTGGCAAGTCCCTGTGCTACCAGTTACCCGCGCTCGCCGTCGAGGGCATCACGGTGGTCGTCTCGCCGCTGATCGCGCTGATGAAGGACCAGATCGACTACCTGCAGGGGCGCGGCATCGCCGCGGCGCGGCTCGACTCGTCGCTGTCTGCAGCCGAGGCCCGCCAGGTCAACGACGGGCTGCGATCTGGCAGCTTGCGAATCCTGTATGTCGCGCCCGAACGCTTCAACAACGAGCGCTTTCTCAACGATCTGCAGCGCACGCGGATCGCCCTGTTCGCGGTCGACGAGGCGCACTGCATTTCCGAATGGGGCCACAATTTCCGCCCCGACTACCTGAAGCTCGCGGAGACCGCGCGCCTGCTCGGCGCCGAACGGGTGCTGGCGCTGACCGCCACCGCCACGCCCACCGTCGTGAAGGACATTTGCGCTGGCTTTGGCATCCCGCCCGAATGCGCGGTGGTCACCGGTTTTTACCGCTCGAACCTGTCGCTCCACATCACCCCGGTCAACCGCGAGGACCGCCACCAGAAGCTGGAGGAGCGCCTGGGCAGCCGGCCGCCCGGGTCGAGCATCGTTTACGTGACCCTGCAGCGGACGGCCGAGCAGGTCGCCGACCGACTGGCCCGGGCAGGCTTTCCGGCGCGCGCCTACCACGCTGGCATGGACGCTGCCGTGCGTGCCGAGACGCAGGAATGGTGGATGGCGTCCGACCGCGGCATCGTCGTGGCGACCATCGCTTTTGGCATGGGGATCGACAAAGCGGACGTGCGCTACGTCTATCACTACAACTTACCCAAGAGCCTCGAGAGCTACAGCCAGGAGATGGGTCGGGCTGGACGCGACGGGCAGCCGTCGATCGTCGAGTTGCTGGCCTGCCCGGCGGATGTGCCCACGCTCGAGAACTTCGCCTATGGCGACACCCCCACCCGCGATGCGCTGGAGTCCGTCGTGCGCGCGCTGCTGGAGGCGGGCCCGATGTTCGACGTCAGCTTGATCGAGCTGTCGAACCGCCACGACATCCGACCGCTGGTCCTGCGGACGGTGTTGACGTACCTGGAGTTGCTCGGGGTGCTGCGTCAGGGGACGCCGTTCTACGCCGGCTACGAAGTCAAACCGCTAGTGCCACTGGGCGAGATCCTGGCGCGCTTCTCGGGCGAGCGGCGGACGTTCTTGTCGCGCGTCTTCTCCATAGCCAAAAAAGGGCGCATCTGGTATGCCCTGAACCCGGTCGAGATGGCGGCCGAGGTCGGCTCCGATCGCGACCGGATCGTGCGGGCGGTGGAGTACCTGGAAGAGCAGGGACTGGTCGAGTTACGCGCTAGCGAGGCCCGGCTGCGCTTTTCTCGGGTCGATGCGGAGCCGACCGATGAGCCGACGCTGGTCACCGCCCTGACCGAGCGGTTTCAACGCCGCGAGGAGCAGGAGATCCAGCGTCTCCAGCAGGTGCTGCAACTCGCCGAGCACAGCGGGTGCCAGACGGCGGCGCTCGTGGGCTACTTCGGCCAGGTGCTGGACGCACCGTGCGGGCACTGCAGCTTCTGCGAGTCTCAGCGTGCCGAGACGCTGCCAACTCTTCCGGCGCTGCCGCCCATCGACAGCGCGGTGAACGACCGCGAGTTCGCCGCGGTGAGCGCGGCTCACTCGGCCGCGCTCGGGGACCCCAGGCAACAGGCCCGCTTTCTTTGTGGACTCTCTGGGCCGGCCTTCACCCAGGCACGGCTGGCCCGCCAGCCACTCTTCGGCGTGCTCGAGGAGCGACGCTTCGCCGACGTCCTGGCGTGGTGTGAACGGCAGCGGCCGCGCTAACGGGAGACCAGGGCGAGCGTGGATTGGTGGGAGACGGCGCGTGCCGCACTGAGCGGCCTGATCGACCAGCACGGCGTGCTCGCGGCCTTTGTCCTGATCCTGATCGAGGAGGCCGGCGTTCCCGTCCCGATCCCCGGCGACTTCCTGATGCTCTTGCTGGGCATGCACGCCCGCGAGGGGCGGGTGCCGCTCTGGGAGGCACTGCTCGTCATGGAACTGGCCACGCTGCTCGGCGCGACCGTGCTGTACGCGGCGGCGTCGCGCGGCGGGCGAGGGCTGGTGTACCGGTACGGGCGCTACATCCACCTGACGCCGGAACGGTTAGACCGGGCCGAGCGCTGGCTGGTGCGGCACGGCGCCAGGGCCATCGTCGCGGGTCGCCTGACGCCCGGGCTGCGGATCGCAACCGTGATCACGTGCGGGGTACTGGGGGTGCCGATCAAGCGTTTCCTGCCAGGGCTCGCGCTGGGATCGTTCCTCTACATCCTGCTCTATACCGTGCTCGGCTTCGTCTTCGGCCCACCGATCTTGAGCATCGTCGGCGGGATCCATCTGCCGCTCGGGTTGCTCGAATCACTGGTGCCACTCGTGTTGCTCGTGGTCTGGATTGCCCGGGCCCGGCGCGGACTCCACCTGCACGTCGCCAACGACGCCAGTCGCATCGATCGCGGACACCGACTTCGAGATGGCGCCATCGCCGGGCTGATCGCCACGATCGTCTCGACGCTGGTGATGAATGTGCTGGTGCACCTCGTCGGGGACGCGGCCGTCCTCGCGCCCGGCCGAATCGTCGAGCACGCCCAGGCGCGCCTGGCGGCCTTCATGATCGGTCGGACCCTGGGGCCGCTCCTGCTTGCGGTGCTGCCCGCGTTTGGGGTGGTCGGGATGATCTGGGGTGGCGTGTACGGCGTCTGGGTCGAGCCGCGCCTGACGGCCTTACCGGATTGGCTGAGTGGGCTCCTGTTCGCGTTACTGCCGCTGGCGATCGCGCTGCTGGTGGTGCCATCGCTGGTCGGCGCCGCCGTGCCAGGCGGGGGCTCGATCGCCCTGTGGGTGATGGCCAGCGAAATCGTGCGCCATGTGGTCTACGGAGCGGTGCTGGGACTGACGTATCCGCTGCGTCTCGGCTGGCTGGGTTCGCGCCAGCGACCGCCGGCCGTGCTGGTTTCGGAACCCTCCGTTGTTTCTTGAGTCACGCCTGGAGCACTTCGGTTTGCCACTGACCGCTGGTTAATCCCCGATAATTGCCACGTTGGTATGACGAGCACTACAGCCCTCACCGAAGCGAGGCATGCGGCGCCGCCGCCGGACTTCGACGAAACTTCACGTGAAGTTCCAATTACGGCCGAAGAACGCCTGATTGGCCTCAAAACCAAGGCTTACTTCGACCGCACCTTGAAGCGCACTACGCCGTGGCTGATCAAGAATGCGCAGATTCGCATCTTGCAGCCGACGGCGGCTCCTGGGCCGCGCGAGGCCGACCCGCTCGCGCCGCCGTTACCGTCGCTGGCACCCAGCCG
>Ga0070730_10002547_pt1 | contig 16557 bp, 13 predicted proteins | sample Coa_R1_3_FD_66447 | JGI IMG/M metagenome (GOLD analysis project Ga0070730, IMG submission 66447) | Surface soil microbial communities from Centralia Pennsylvania, which are recovering from an underground coalmine fire - Coalmine... | ecosystem: Environmental > Terrestrial > Soil > Unclassified ... | reverse complement strand
CCGGACCCGCCGCCAGTCACCAGCGCGACTTTATCTGTGAGCTTTGAATCCATATCTCGTCACCTTGCCCGATGCGGCGTTGCCAGCGCCAGCGCCGGGATCCCAGGCGCGGTTTGATCTTATGACTGCGACCAAGTTTTGTCCGAACGGGACAAATTCGTGTCCGCCATTTTTGAACTTGACCAGCCGGCCTAGCCTTTTCGCGTTTGAACCAAAAGCTGTCCGTCTGTACGGATTTGAACCATAAGCCGTCCGTTTGTCGAACGCCGAGGGTCGAGCGTGAAGTCAGGCCTGGCGCGTTGAGGCATCACCCGGACCAGGGGTATCGTGCGTTGTGGGTTCGGGCTGCGCGTCACGCGGAAGCCGCTGTTCTTCTTCCCCGTCGTACATGTCGTCATCGTCTGGATCTGGCTCCAACGGCGGGTATTGAGGAGGCGGGTCAGAGGCTTGGATGACCACGGGCGCGAAGGCGAAGTTGTATGGGATGGCATCCCAGCGCTCCTCCGCCGTCCGCTCAGCGATGGCCAGCAATTGACTTAACAGCAAGTCCAAACCCAGCGCCACTTTGGTCAAGACCGTGAGGGTGGGATTTCTCCGTCCCTCCTCCAGGTCGCCAAGGTAGTTGTAGTTCAGCTTCGCTCGCCGCGCCAAATCCTTCCTCGTCATGTTGTCGAGCGCCTCGCGACGGAATCGGATCGCCAAGCCGAGCGAACGATTCGGCGCTCGAAAAAAAAGGTGACCCTTCGCCTCAGACACAGGTGCCTGCCCTGGTCGGCTGGCCGATTATCAGACTGAGCGCTCGCGTGAGGCACGTACCGGTCTGAATGCCTCGGGTTGTGCCCACGCCGGAGTATCGGCCGACAGTGACCCGTGCCTTAGGTGCGCACGACGTATATCTGTGGAGGCTGCGTGCAGCCGCGTGTAGGAATTCGAGAGAGACGCGATGGCGAAGCCACCTCACGCATCGGTCTCTTTTCTGCCGTGCCAGGAGAGGCAGAAGTCGCCCTGCTAGGCTGGATGTGGCTCGGCAGGCCAGGCGCCACAGCGGCCCAAGTGTCGTCAGCGGTAGCCAATCCGTGACAGATGGTGGTCGGTCTGGGATGGCCGCCCCTGTCGGGCTCCGCAGCTCGTATTCGGTCGGGCTACGCAACTCGTCGGCGCTCGATTCAAAGTTGCCGCCCCAGTTCCGTGCGCGTGGTCCGGCTCCCGGCGCGCCAGATGTTGAATGTCACCTGCAACGTCAGCCTGCGCGATGGGTCTGCCGAAGCATGAGTTGGATGAGCGCGAACAGGCGGTGAAATAGGTAATCGACCTGGTCGCTCTCTTGCACGACTACCTGGGTCAGCTCGCTGTGTCTAATGCCGAACGTGTTGCCAACCGAGGTCAATTCGGTGGCTTCCTCTTCGAGCAGCTTGCGCAAGTTCGGCTCCGCTGCGGCTCGATCGAGGAGTAGACGCACGGATTGCTTCTTGTCGCTCGGCATTTCGAGTGTCTTCAACCGCTCCCAGGCGTCCCAGAGTTTCTGCAGCGCATCCCTTCGAGCGGTCAGCCCGGGCGAGAGAAAGTCCTCCCGTGCTCGTTCCAGGAGGTGATTGAGTTCCGTGTCGCCAGTGCGAAACGTCGTGCTCGCCAGCGCCTCGCGTATCACTGCGGGACCGACGCGACGCATTTGGCCGCCGTCGGTCATCTCGTATGCGAGCCCGTTCCGCGCGAAGAGACGATTCACGTCCGCCTGGAATTTCTCGCGGCCAGCATCTACATCCCAGGAGAGGTGCGTATGTTTGTAGTACGAGTGGTAGCGCAGAGACTTGGGCTCTCCGATCCTCGGCCAGCAGAATTCAAGTAGGTCCAGAATGGCGAGTGTCGGTGGTACCTCACCGAATCGAAGGGGTGTCGGGATTTCTTGATGCTCGGCTGCAACGGCGGTATGGAAAGCGTAGGTATCACATCCGGCGGGAACGCTTCCCTCAGGACACGCATTGGGGTAGCCGTACCCAAGTGAACCATCGGTAGTACGAGTGTTGATCAGCGTCACCACACCACCCCACACGCGGTCACAAATCTCCTCATCGACCCGAGGCCGCTGACCCTGTTCGCGCTCGCTGAAATACATGAGTTCGGAACTGTATTCCATAACGGGCAGATGGAAATGCGTTCTGCGTCACTAAAAAGGAAGGCTACGGCGCTGAACTTGCACGTGCGGGTGAATTATCCTTGCGCGCGAAGGGCATCTACAGATTGCCGAGCTACTGGTTCGACGTTTTTACACGCGAGACCTGGGTCGAGGCACGTGAAAATGGCTTCAGCACTTCGGGGTTCAGCGAGACAAAGCGAGTCACAGCTAGTCGGGTTCAGCCCGGCGACATTTTGATCTGCTACGTCAGGGGCGAGAAGAAGCTCGTCGGCGCGCTGCGTGTGACCGGTCCGTCCTACTTCGCTCGCGAGCCACGTATCTGGAAGAGCCAGGAGTTTCCCGTCCGCGTACCAGCCGAACCGCTCGTCATCCTCGACCGAGATCAGGAGGTGAGCATCGCCCCTGTACTGCCACAGTTGAGCTTCTACGATCCGGACAGCATCAAGAAGACCTACGCTCGATTCCAGGGGTCCCCGACGCCGCTCGCCGACGCCGACGGTGAACTGATGTTGATGGCGGTCCAGAGCACCACGCATGTCGAAGCGTCCACGGAGGGCACTGCTTCCGATGGAACGACGAGCACGGGTGCCTCATCGCAGAGCGCCACACCCGAGGAGCCAACAGCAGATTCTGGTGCCACCCCACGCTTACTCAGTACCCCGCTCGACAATCTCGTCGCCGAACTTGAGGCAGCTCAGCGCGATGCCACCCATCCTCAACGGTTTGAACAGGCCGTGACAGAGGCGTTCGCTTTCCTCGGTTTTGATGCGCAGTGGCACGGTCGATCGGGTGAGACCGATGTGGTTGTCGAGTCGCCGCTTGGCCACGACCGCTTCCGGGCAGTTTTGGACGCCAAAGCGAGTGGGTCGGGCAAGATTTCGGAGAATCAGATCAATTGGCCAGCAGTGGCGGGACACCGGCAACGCATGGCGGCCGACCACGCGGCTATCGTCGGTGAGCGCTTCGCTGGTGGAAACTTGCAGACCTTCGCCGTTGACTTCTCAATCGCTCTCATCGACACAGAGTCGCTGATTGAGGTGCTGCGCCTGCATCTCGCCACACCGTTCCAGGCGGGCGACCTACGTCCGCTGTTTTCGACCACCGGGCCAATGTCCGCTGTGATTGCCGACTTGCGCCAGAAGGCACAGAGCCTACAGCGCCACTGGCGTCTCATCGGAGACATCATCCGCTTGATCGACGGCTTCAGCCGGATGGACCCGCCGCTGACGCCCACCCCGGGCAATCTCCACGCGGTACTTGTATCGCGGGCTCTGGGAGGCCGGGACCAGAAACTCACGCCACCCTCGGAGCAGGAAGTGCGTGATGCCGTGGCGTTCCTGGCCTGTCGTGCCGTTGGCGTGCTGCGCGCGGTCGATCCCGATACTGCTGGCTACCGCCTGACCATGTCCATTCACAGCACGCTGCAGCGGCTCAGGGCACTCGACCGGGACCTACGCGACATCCTCGCATCCGAAGACAACGAGCCTGCCGAACAGCCCGGTACCATCACGACACCGCCCGAGCAATCGAGCTGAGCCCCTCCACCAAAAGCCTCTGATAGGCACAGCGCAAGGCGCATCCACGAATTCTGGCCATAGCGGACTCGTTTCGCGACCTGAATCCTGCGCCCGGCGTCGCTCAACGGCTGTGACTCTGCCCGGGACGTGGCCAGCCTTGCAAGAGCAGGTTAGAAGTCATCGTTTTCCTCGCGCCAGCTCACGTTGGCATCTTTGGCTTTGCTCTCCCCGGAAGCCATGCTGCCATCCGCGGCTGTGATAGTGAGGCACAGGTTGACCACCTGGATGTCCTTCTGCGAGGACGGATCAAGGAGGTCCGCGATTTCCGTCAGCAGGTTCGAAATTCGTTGGCGCACGACTGGGTCCGCCACACTCCTATTCTTCAGGTCCATGGTGAAGCGCTTGTACACCACGGTCTTCGGCGGTGTCGGGACCGGGCCAGGTCCGTTCACGGGAGGACTGATCCAGACTGATCCGCCGCCAGGAGTAGGCGCAGGGCCAGGCGTCGGAAGCGGTGGCTGCGTTGCCGGCTCGATTGCCGCGCGCCTGACGGTCTGCTCCATCGAGCCGATAGAGAGCTGGTCCGGCGAGAGGATGGTAAGCGGATTGCCCTTGCCGTCCACAATCTCCCACCGGTCCTCCCCACGGAGGGCCTCAAAGATTGCGCGCCTTACCTCTTGCTCTGTTGGTACAAGCGGGAACGAGGGGTCTTGCCAAAACTTACGCACGACTTCCTTGAGTGTGAAGTTGCGCTGACTTACATCCAGGAGCACCTTGAGGTAATCCCCAGAGAGCGTCCCGCTACGCACGGCGCGGTGCGCCTTCACCAGTTCGTCCCAGACCTGATTGCCTGAGAGGGCACTCTGACCTTCCGCGTCGAGCCGACGCCAGTCGGTCGTGACCTTGTTGTCCGTCCAGATGAGAAAGGCGAAGTGTTGGGCCGCATTCCGTACATCACGCTCGACATCGTCACGAGCCTTCTTGAGGTCAAGTTGAGCCTGGGGGTACAGGTCGTCGTCCGGTTCAAGCGTCTTCTGGACAAGAATCTTGTGGGCCTGCCAGTCGTTCGCACGCTTCTTCACGGTGTCCCAGCGCTGAGTGTTCATGCACGCGACCACGCACGAAGCACCGTAGTCCACCCGGAGTCCGTCGTTTCCGAGCCCAAACAGGGCCGTGATGTCGGCCCGCGTGGTCGCGTCTTTGCCGTTCAGCAGCGTCCAACGACGTGGATCCAGCACGACGAGACGGTTCTTGAGCGTCTCGTCTACCTTGTCGAACACAGTGCCGAGAGGCGTGGTCGAATTGCGCGGCCTTTCCACCGAAATCACCGCATCAAAAGTCCCCTTGCTGCTTTGAGTCTTGACAATCTCCCAGAGGTCCTCATCCCGCTGCTCGGCGTCCACCATCTCCTTCGCCTGGCGGAAGAACATGCGCAGCGTGTGAGTGACCGAGAGCCTGTAGCGGCCTGGCGAGCCATTGCCGCCGGGAATGATCTCCAGAGAGCCGAGACCCTGGTCATCGCTGACCAGGAGGTTGAAGACCTCTTCGGCTTCGCTGTAACCCAACCCCGTGCCCGGTTCATAGATGCTGGCGAGCAACTCTTCCTTGGTGGCGCCGCGATGAGCCCGACCACGGGGAACCAGTGAATACAGGAACAGAGCCGTAGCCGCGCGGACACACGGGTGCGGTTGGACCTCTACATCCGGATGCTCCTGTGCGAACCGCAGGTCGAGGGCAACAGCGCGGCCCTGTGTGCCGTCGCGGGAAATCACGTCCTTGGCCGCTACTTGGCGGAACATCTGAATAGCCTTGTCGTTGCCGTGGAGCAGACCCGAGGAAAGTACTTGCTCGATGGCCGCCACGAGCGGGATGTCGCCGACGCCGATTAACTCAGGAACCCAGCAGCCGCGCTGATGCTGCTGCAGCCAGTAGTAGGCCGTCATTGCGAAAATCTCGACTGTGGAGCGAACGCGCTGGAAGCCGGCGTGGGGTGACCAGTCGTCGCGCACCAGCGCCATCAGGTCCGGGTGAAATGGATAGGTCTGTTCTACCCGGGCCGCGAATCCAACCAGGCTCCGCTCGCTCGACAGGTGGTCAAAGACTTTCTTCTCCCAGCCGTTGGTGCTGCCGGCCTTCCACTCGGCAGCCACTTCCGCGATGGGAAGTGGCTCCGCCGCCGACTGGAAGATGCGCCGGCGGATGATGGCCGCAAAGTCCGGCGCTTCGGTTACGGAGACGGTGAGGCCGTTTCGCTCCAATCGGGTAGTGACGTAGTCCCGGAAACCCTCGGCTTTCTCGTTGTAGCCACGCTCGTCCAAATCCGAGCGGATCATGACGACCACAAACGCAACCTGCGGCAGCTCGTCCACAGCGTCCATGAGTGCATTCAGGAAGGCCTGTTCACCGGGCATACCCGCAATGTGCGCTCGATCCGAGAGTGCAAGGGCGTAGTCCATGAGTTCGTCAAGCAGGATGAGTAGAGGCCCACCGAAGCTGGTCATCGCGCGCACGAGCGCCGCTTTGTCGGCGCCCTTCAACACGAACTCGTCGTATTTGACATGGTCGCTGTCGAAGAGGCCCCAGAGGAATCGCTCGAAGAGGCTTGTCGCGGGACCGAACTCTGGGCTTGGCTTGCCGGGTGTCATATTGTCTGCTGAGAGCACGACGACGCGCGCCGGTTTCAGGCTCACCGCCCCGCCGGTACGCTGTTCGGCCTCGTGTTGGGCGCGGCGGCCGATCTCGGTTTGAAAGAACGCCGTCGGATTCTTTGCAAGGTGATGCAGGCCGATAAGCGCGTGGCTCTTGCCGCCGCCCATGCCCTGGTCAAGGTGGTACAGCGCTTTGACATTCGCGCTCGTACCAAGGCGGCGGGCGATATCCGCCATGAAACCCACCAGGCGCGGCGTCGGCTCAGTAATCTCACCGTAGTAGGCGACATCGCGATATGGGACGGGCCGCGTCTGGTAGACAGCACTGAAGAGAGACATCTGCAGGTCACTGAGCTGACCGTCTTGACCAATAAGCTCTGGGCGCAGCGTGAGCACGTTAGTCCAGTTCATGGCTTCTCCTTCATCAGTCCGCCGCGTCGCCGAGAAGGAGCAGTTGTTGCGAACCGCGCTTCACCGCACCACTAAGCATCTTCACGCTCTGTACGACGACTGCCCGGTTTCGCTGAATCGCCGCGAGCGCTTTCGCATCCTGGTCGCTTGCGGGGAGCAAGCGCGCGAGTTCGCCCACCACAGCCCACAAGTGCTCATCTTCTGGCGTCCGACCGCTCTGGACCATGGATTCAGCCACCGCATCGACGCCATTGGGCCACGCAGCCGTCATGGCACGAACGACATCGAACACCGGCGAGAACTCCGTGATTTTCTCAGGTGGGTCGAGGGTTACCTTGAACCCAGCCTTCGATTCCTCAAGCAGGCCTTTGCGGATGTCGTTCAGCCGCAGGTGGTCGGCCTCCGCGAGAAAGAGCGCTTCACCCTTATTCACATTGCCGCGACCGTACAGGCGCATCCAGAAGATCGCGAAACGTGTGATGGGGTCGAAGGTTTCCAAGGGAATGGTGTCCACTCGCATCGCAGTTGCGTCGCGGACGGCGACCCGTGCCATCGTCAAATAGCGGTCGAGGGGAGCGACGGTGTTATCCGGCTGCAAGATCTTGGAATAGCGGCCGTAGACTTCCATCGCGGGACCGCACGCGGCCATAAGCTGGTCGGTTAGAGCCAGGCCCCAACGCTCCCAGTGGGGTACCCGTTTCTTGATCAGGTCCACGACCTCGCGGTCAGCCTGCACTACGGTCGTCATTGGCCGCGTTGCTGGCGCTACACGGCAACCGATAGTGACGGTCACTTTGATCGATGCAACCCCGGTGTTGCCGGACTCGGTCCTCGAAGGCCACGTGCTTGTGACGATGAAGCCCGCGTCAGCGATGGCCTGAAGCAAGCGCCTCCAGGCATCTCGATCTGAGTGACCGAAAATCACAACAAGCGAACCGTCGTCCCGCAGGACTCGCCTTGCCTCAGCAAACGCCCTAGCTAGAGAATCCTGGTAGAACTGCTCGGTTCGGTGCTCACCAGGAGCGTTGCCCCGCTTGACGATTATCTCGTCGGTCTTGTCCTGGAGCCCTCTCGCGTCGAACAAATCTGGATGAACATCGAACAGAGCGCGCTTGAGCCACACATAGAACAGGTCGGACGCGTCGCTGTAATCGATCATGTTGTAATACGGCGGGTCCGTGACCACGGCATCCACACTCGAATCACGGAACGGAAGCGCCATTGCCGAGCCCTGGCGGAACTTGGCAGGCCTACCGTCTAGATGCCTCAGGTGCTTCTCCAAGACCTGAGTTCCCGTTTGCGCAATGGAGACCCACGTGGCCGGCCCACGCCCGGGGCCGGTCTCGAAGAAGTCGAAGCTAAAGGACACCTTGCTTTCGTCAGAAAAAATGTCAATAACCTTGTTGCGATTCTGACCCGTACCGTCAGAATTACCCATCGCTTGCAACTTTGCACCGCGGGTTGACCGGCGAATCTTCCTAACCAGACTCGCAGCGGCATAGCTTGTGAGTGCGCACGCGTAGGCAGGCGATAGTCCGGCCCCAAGCATCTCGGTGTGGCACATTCGCATAGCGCGAACTGTCTCTACAAACAGGAGCGTCTGACGCTCGTTCATGAGGTCGCCGTAAGTGCTGTAGCCATACCCACTTGCCCGTACGGTGTCTCGGTTGCCTTCGGGGATAGGCTCGTCGGGAACCGCGCGCAGACTACCGAAGGTTTCTAACCGAGAGGGTCGGGCTCTTAACGCAGCGGCCAATTCGTCCGCCCTGAGTGAACGAAATGTCTTTTTTGCTTCGCCTTGGTTGTCGGCGGCCAGGAGCGGGTAATCCTCGAACTGTCCCTGGGTTCCTTTCGCTTTAACAGTGTCGAGCGAATGAGGCTTTTGACAAAACGGGCAGCGTGCGCTCTTACCCCGCTTCCCCCCGGTCGATCCGATGATGGGCGCTTGGACTGGTGCGCCGTCATAGATCTCGACTCGCCAACTTTCACCGTCACTGTCGATTGCGATGCTGAACGCTTGCCCTGCATCCCCAGTCCGACGGTATGGGTAGCGCAGGACAAACGAGCCAACCAGTGGGAACCGGCGGCTACACCCATCGCAAGGAATTGTGATTGCCCAGAGATAGCCCCACGGGTAGGTGCCGTCGGCGGCCAGCGGGTAATGCGGGCCGACCGCAACCGCAATGCGCTCGCCGATTTCGGCCAACAAGTCACGGACGTCGGAGATCAGGCGAGGTGCATCGGCACCGACATCGAGTTGTTGTCCCCCCACTTGTCCGTGACTGAACGGGAGGAGGGCTTCGTTCTCCCAGGGCCGAAACGGGTAATCGCCAAGTAAGCGCCCGGCGAGCGTCGCAACGGGGCTGTTGTCCAATCCCACGGCCGGAAAGCCAAGCCGCGCCGCTTCCAGAGGGATCATGCCTCGGCCAGAGAACATGTCCAGTAGCACTGGGCGCCCGTCGGGGTAGTCCTGCTGAATCCGGGAGGCGAGCTGGCGCAGACTGTTCATGTCACCCTGGATCGCGCACTCGACCAGGGGCCGAATATTTTCATCGTCAGGCAGTAATGCGGTCAGGACGGCAGCCCGAGCCTGCGCTACGGGCCGAGCAGCGAACCACGTAAAGAGGCCCTTCTCGCTGAGTCCTGAGCCCTCCGGCGTGCCGACGGCCTTGTCCACGGCAGCGCACGGGAACCACTGGGTGATGAGTTTCTTGCGCTGCTCGGTCACGATTTCGCCTCCATTGCTCGACGTAGCTTGGCCACCGGAATCTGAAACCGGCGAATTTCACGTGCTCCGTCGGTGAAGATGCTTGCGGGGTCCTGGGTCCGTATCACGACCTTGGGTGTCGTGTTGCAATGGGCAACCACGTACAGCCAGTAGTCAGCCCCACGCTGCTGGGCCTGCGCCCATTCGTGCTGCTCTAGAGTGACTGGAGCCAGCTCGTCCTGAAGGCCCTTTACCTCGATTAGTCGCTGCTCGCCCGTTCTCTTGTTGCGAGCGAAGAGGTCGTAGCCCACGCCAGCCGTTTGTCTGTCGTCCACCGCCCACTCTGCCGCAAGCTCGTTCATGACGGTCGCCACCGCGGCTTTCTCGCTGTCCGGGTCCCACCCCATCTGCCCAACCGCCGCCGCTCCTCGGACCTGGAGCCAACCGACGAGCCGTAGTCCAGGCATGGTCACCGTGGCGATCCGCGCAAGTTGGCCCAAGCGCTCGGTTTTGTGAGCAGCGAACTCCTGACGGAGTTGCGGCCGTAAGTCATCGGAATACGTGGCGAGCTGGCGCTTGTAGCGCGCTTCAATGTCGTCGAGATCGGCCTTCGCCTTCTCGACCCATGTCCGCTTCTGAGCGGTCAACCGCGCTTGCTCTCCAGCGACGCGCTGCCGCGCGACGTCCTCCGCCGCGAGACGGGCACCGGGCGACGGGAGTTGCGCTGGCGTTTCCCCCGCCGAAAGTTTGAGCACCGCCTCCCAGTCCATCGCGAATGCTTCTGTTCCCGAATATCGAATGAGGAAGGGGAAAGGACGGCGCTCAGCTCGAATGCCGTCGTCGCTCTCGATCTCGCAGGTCCAGACGAACACAACGTAGTCTGATAGCGACGATTGGTCCTGAGCAGCAACACCGCGCACAAGGTGCTCTTCGTAGTCCTGGCTCGCGTGCGACACGAGCGCTCCGAAGACTTCCTCGGTGGGCCCCAGGACCTTGACGTCCGAAACGTTGGCGCCACTTTCGTATGCATGACGAACGGCCGCCCCGTCAGCCGATACAGACGCCGTTTTGCCGCCGCCCAACGACTCCGGCAAGCCGTGTGGGCCGGACAGCAACAGGATGCCTGGCGCCAGGCCGGTCTGAACTTGCCACCCCTCGGTGTGCGCGAGTTGCCGTAGGAATCCTTCAACGATGACCGGGTTGATTGCTTCCAAGCGATCGTCTGCAAACCGCCGACGTGCATCGACGAAGTCGATGGGCGCCTTGAGACGGTCCTCCTCTCGGGCGAGTTCGCGGGCCTTGCTGATAAGCTCCCCTGCTTCAGGGACCTGGGCAACTATGCTCTCGCTGGCCGTCGCGGACTGCTGCGCCGCTACGAGCGCCTGAGCGTAGTTGAAGCCGAGTTGGCCAGCCGTAGCATCGAGCAGGTCGAAGATGCGACCGTTGAGCGCATGCCCTGCGGCATCGAGGTTTTCCAGCATCCGCTCTTGGACGCGACCCTCTCGCGTCGCGGGCGCCACCAGGTGATAGATGAAGACATCGCGAGTCTGGCCGATGCGGTGGAGGCGGCCCATGCGCTGCTCCAGTCGCACCAACGACCAGGGAATATCCCAATCGATCATGACATTGGCCGACTGCAGGTCGATACCTTCGCCTCCAGCATCCGTGGAGACGAGGACCTGGAAGGCGCGGTTCATGAACCGCTGCTGCATGTCATCGCGCACTCCGGTGTCGGTGGCGCCCTCCAACACCTCACATGTGAAGTCCGCCTGTCGAAACTGCCGTGCAAGCCAGTGCGCAGTATCCGCAAATTCGGTGAACACCAGGACTTGGCTGGCGCGGTCAGTCGGATTGATCTCGTGAATGTTGAGGATGTGCTGAAGTACGGTCCATTTGGCCGAGGGATTCTGCGTGGCCTTGACGCTCTGGGCCTGCACGACTGGACGCACCGACGCCAGAATGCTATCGATTGCTTGGAGTTCGACCTTGCGGTTACGACTTCGAGCCTGAACCACCACCTCTTCGGCGCGTTCCCACGCCTCATCATCTTCCAGCACGGCACCAGTGAGGCTGGCATCTGCAAAGCCGTCAGTGGTCAGAGGTTCCACCTGACCCACTTGACTGGTGGTCAGACTGTCGCGACGCCGCTGGAGTGTTTCTGCAACGGCGAAGAGCGACGAAGCTGCCCGCTTGCCGTAGACCGAACGCGCGAGTGCCGAGCGTTCGGAGTACCATTCATCCACGTACGACATTACGGCTTCGTAGGCGTCTGTCTCGACACCGGTAAGCGCAACTGACTGCGTCTTGGCGAAGCGATGTGGGAACAACGGTTGCCCGTCCACATCTCGCAGTTCTTCCTTCATTCGGCGGAGGAAGTGGAGTCGGCCTGGTTGCAGCCGCTTGTCGCCGTAGTCCTGATCCCCCGGTTGCCACGGGTAGAGGCGCTGGTCCAGCAGGTTTAAGAGACCGCGGAAGAAGTGCTCGTTTCCACGATGCGGCGTGGCGGTGAGTAGCACGAGGTGATGGGCGGCGTCGGTAATCTGGCGTGCCGTACTCAGGTATTGCGAGGTAGGGGTGAGCCGATGGGCCTCGTCAAAGACCGCGAGTGACCACGACGCATGCGGCCCCGCGACCTTGCGGCGAACGTCCTCGTTGTAGGTGTAAAGGTCTACAGACAGGACCCACACTTCGATATCCGGACGAAGTGGCTGTGGTCCACGACCCATGTCCGCAGTAAGTCGCATGGCCTCGATGCCGAAGTAACGGTGGAGGTCGCGAATCCATTTGCTAACCAGGTGCGCCGGGACGATGATGATGGCTTTTCCTTGAATGAGCCCGCGTCGCCGCGCCTCCGCCAGGTACATGCCCGTCATGATGGTCTTGCCAGTGCCAGGCTCATCGGCCAGAAGGAAACGCAGGCGCGGTTGCGGCAGCATGTGCGTGTGGACCGCCTCGTCCTGGTGGGGGAATGGACGCACGGGTCGAACCGCCAATACCGCCGAGCGGATTCGCGGTGTGGCGTACTCCATCCACTTGCCCCAAAGGCTGGTGAGACCCTTCTCAGGTTCTCCAGTTCCGTCATTCTGGAGGGCCAACGCCTCGGCCATTCGCCCCGGCGCAATGAGGGTCTTCTGCAATCCGCGTTTCGAGGACTCGATGACCAGGTCAGCGCCCTCCGTGCCCTGCGAAATCACCGCCACGATGGTGGCAAGTTCGCCGTCCACCCAGACTTTGTCGCCACTCGCGAGCGCGCGCGCAACGGGAGCGTTGGTCACGCGTCAACCGCCGCAGCGAGCTTAGTCACGGCCCGGTTAAGACCGCACTCCCATGGAAAGTTGGCTCTCGATGGCTCCAATGCACCTAAGTCAAGCCCCCTTGACGCCGAGGTTGTTGCAAGTTTCGCTCCGGCCGAGTCAATGTCCATTTCCCAGAATGCCCGCGGCAGTGACGAATTGGGGTGTATCGCACACCTGAAGGCTGCCCCACTCTGGCCACTGAACCGGCGCGTGCAATCTCCTCATTGACACGTACGGCCGCATCAGATAGCTGTTGCGCGCCATATCAATCTCGGCTTCTCAGGAGATCGCCTGGAGAAGGTTCCCCCGGCCGCGGTTGAGGCAAGCGCTCCCTGAGTCGTGGGAATGAACCAACGCAGATTGAACGAGTTAGTAAACTGTGACACTACGCCGAAAAACATGGACGCGTTATGGAGTTCTGTCTGTTCTTTCTCGCCAATTTGTCGCAAGTTGGCTCATTCGGCGGCGACCAGGCCCGCGACCTTGCGCCAGGTGCGGAGGCCTCCTCTCAGATGCTCCGCCACGACTGCTCGGAATAGTTCGAGCCAGGCACTTCCTCACGCTGGTGAAACGTATTCAGCACATCGGTCATCCACTTCAGACTGACGCGGCCCACCCCGGGTGGGACGAGGTGCGTCGCGAACTCCAGGACGTCGTTTTCATCAAAGTGTGGCTTGCCGTCGAGATGGCCGCGTCTGGTGTCGGCGAGATAGGCCCGGAGCAGTTTGTCTTTCGGAAGGCCCTCAGCGCCGCCCAGATAGGCCGCGCGCGCCCATCTCTCACACGAGGCTTCGTGCCCGTGGTAGCGCAGTGATGCCAGAAATCCATCGTGATCATCTCCCCACTCGTGACCAGACAGTTCGGTCAAGAGCCCGATTTTGGTCGCGTCGTCAAGGTGCACCTCGAACGACAACTCGGCGTGCCCCAGCTCGTGCAGCAGGGTGGGGTAGTACCACGGGTGCCTGGGAACCAGTTCGCGATCGAGGAAGATGGCCTGATAGCCAGTCGCTCGCTCTCTGACGAACAGACCCATGAGCGGGGAGAGGTCCCGAGGGATGATCTCGATATCCCGGGCTGCGGCATGCGCGACGGCGTCGAACGGCTCAGGCCAGCGGAACACGGGTGTTCAGTCGTCTCCGCCGTTCCCCTTGGCGCGGGCGCGCATTGCTGCGTTGCCGAGCGCAATGTAAATCGTCTGCTTGATGTTCTCGCGCTGGTCCGCGTTCAGGTCCTCCCAGCGCACGCCGGCTTCGTTGCGTGCGGCGAGAACCGCGACGCTTTCGACAATCATGGCTCTGTCCAGGCCCCAGACTTTCTCCAGAGCCTCGATCAGCGTGACGCCTCTCAGGTGCGGGACCAGTAGCTCCAGCTCCTGAGGTGTGGGCAGGGTTCGCTTGCGCCGCTTCACCAGGAGCTGCCAGAAGTAGGACTCCTCGCGCCTGACGATGGCGCTGGCCTCGCGGAGGGACAGACGGGCCTCGGCCAGGACCCGGGTGAGCCACTCGGGCGCGGTCTCGGCGTGAGCACCCGGCGCGGCTGACTCGGGCTGGGGCACCTGCGAGCCTCGACCAGACTCGGAGGGCGCCACCGGCTCGGGCGCCTCAGCGTCCTCTTCAGTGTCTTCTTGGTGTTTTGCCGCCACGCGGCACCTCCTGTCCACGGTTCATAGCCCAGTGTCTACATGTTATGCGCCGGGGGCTTGACAATGCAAGACACATGTTCTAGGCTGACGTCCGTTTCAGTTTTCTGGTACCTGGGCTATGCCAGGTAGCTATCAGCATACGACGCTGGCGGGTACCGCGAAGGAGGTTCGAGCTTCGAGCGCTTGATTTGAACAGGGCGGGGAGCCGCACGCGAGTCCCCAACACCATTGTCGTTCGCTTGTTTGCCTTGCTTCACACGAAGGAGCAGGTTCATGAACCAACACCTGTCTATCCTCCCCGGTCGGCCGATTACCAAGTCTCAAGCTTCGGGCTGGTGGTCCTGTTGCGAGAAGGCGCGGCTGTTCCTGGCTGACCCAGTCTTGCCGCGCACGGCTCTGGCCAACGTTGAACCCACGCCGTATCCCCTCTTGCGCCACCGCGCTGTGGACACCTTTCAGTCGTCGCTCCACGCCCAGCTCGTCCGCAGCCCCCAGCCCCTGCCCGAAGGCGTCGTCGATGAGATGTGGGCGGCTGCCTGGCGGCGCTCGGGCGCGGACGAGCCACCCGACCAGCAAACACTGGAGGAAGTCATCCGCCCGTACGCCGCCGACCTGCCGTTTTTCCGGGGCGGGAGATTGCTGGCCAGTCAGTGGACGCTCGGCGCCAGCTACCTGCAGCGCCGTTGGGAGACGCGCGTTGACGCCATTCTCGGGGCTATTGACGGCGCGCTTGAGGCCCTGGAGATCACTGGCCGCCAGAACGCCTTCGGCGATGTCCGCGCCCTCACCGTCAACGCCGCCATCACCCAGCTTTGTCTGCGCGAGAGCCCGTCCTTGCCCATTCAGCTTCGGCAACGCGAGCACCGTGTCACGGTCGGATCGATGGCTCGTTACACCGCTGCACTGCGGAACTCGGACGCGACCATCGAGACCGCGGTGGACATCACGCTGCCCTGGGAGCAGGTCGAGTGGACGCTCCAGGCGTTGGATGCCTTCCTGGTGGACGTCGTTGCCAGCCCGGACATGTACGCTCCCTCGCCGAGCATCCAGCTCTGCGCCGAATGTCGTTATGGCCGGGCAGGCGCCTGCCAATGGGGCTGGGTCCCGAACAACGGTCCCACGTCGGACGAGTTCGGACGGTCTGGCGGGGCTGTGTTACCGCGCGAGACGGCCGAGGTACGAATGGAACTGATGGGCGAAGAACCTGACAGCGATGACGGCAGGTCGGCATGATAGGCCCCGCCCGAGTCCGCTCTGAGCGTTGCCGCCCTGTGCCTGGTGGACAGTATCGCGGGCAGGCTCGTCTACCGTCCGCACTCGACCTGGTGATCGAGGACTACCGCGTCCAGTGCTGGCTGTACGAGCGGCTCGGGCAAACGACAGAGCCGCTGGCCGAGCTGTCGGCGCTGCTCGTAGACCTCGACGGTTCGACCCTGCACCACGACTGGCTGTTGTACCGAGAGCGGTGCATCCGCGTTCTGGAGTTCCGCATCGACATTCTGGAAAGGCTGCTAAAGGCTGGTGCCCGTCAGGTGGACCTCGTGCGTGCCGGCAAGAGCCTGGTGGCGGCGGTCGGTCAGTTCTCGACCCTCAGTGCTCAGATCGATCGTCGGCTCCGTCAGCTCTGGGCGCGCCTGCCCCAAGGCGTGGACTGGACAGAGTTCGAAACGGACGACCCGTGCTGACGGTTGCGGTCGTCCATACGCACTCCATGACCGACCTCGCGATGAAGGCCGAAGCAGCGCTGAGAGAGCAGAAAGCATGCGCCGTGACGCGAAGCAAACTGCGTGAAGACCCGACCTATATTCGGCTGTATCGCCAGGCACGCTGGCGCGAGCTGCGGCCGTTTCTGCGACGTCGTGGCCACGCGTATCGGAAGCAAATAGCCACCGGGCGGCAGGTCGTCGGACCGAGCCCCTGCACCTACGCGCGCGGCGTGTGGAGCAGCTTGCAGGCTACGAGAGCCGAGTTAGGCGCGGCCGATGACCTCTGGCGGGAACGGGCTGATCCTGACCTCGCGGTCCCCATTCTGGACCCCGTCACGCTGCTGCTGGACGGCGCTCGGCGGAACTATCGGGACATGGTCCGCAGCCAGTGCTGGCGCGAGGCTGAGAAGGCATGAACAGCAGGACTGCACCGGAGGGAGGTTCGGGTGAGGGAGCTGCGACGCCCCAAGCGCAATGGCCTGCGGCCGTGGCACCG
>Ga0070730_10002546_pt1 | contig 16565 bp, 16 predicted proteins | sample Coa_R1_3_FD_66447 | JGI IMG/M metagenome (GOLD analysis project Ga0070730, IMG submission 66447) | Surface soil microbial communities from Centralia Pennsylvania, which are recovering from an underground coalmine fire - Coalmine... | ecosystem: Environmental > Terrestrial > Soil > Unclassified ... | reverse complement strand
CAATAAGTGCCAAACCAAGCACTGCACGTCTCGCCTACGCTGCCTAAGCGTTAAAGACGAGACTGGTTATCCTACGGGATAGCCCGTCTGCCTGTATCAGGCCCGGTTGGTACAGTAGCAGGCGACACTAATATCGGGCTGCTGCGTTGTGACACCGATAAACGGCGCTTAAGATCATCGGTGTAGTCTCTGACGATACCCTGTTGACCGGGGTTGACAGAGGCGAAAATCAAATAGGTCAGCTAAGCTTGTAGGCGCAGGTGAACAAAGTCTCGTGGACGAGGCTGGCAGTGGCCTCCATCTCCACTTAGTATACAACTCCTACCCTTATATTCTTGAGCGGTAGGAGTTTCTTTTTGTCTGACGGACGCAACGATCTCAGGGGATCTTTAGCGGAATGGACTGAAAGGCATTCACGGAAAAGCGCTGCGCATTTTGCTGTAACGTCTCGTGGCTGACGCCGACCGTAATGATGGCCTCGGCATTGCTGGTCATGAAGATATAGGCAGGCGTTGGCTCGTACCAGCCCACACCATCCCGAATCTGGCGGACAAACATCACTTTACGGTGGATAACACTATAAAGAACTATGTCCTTCCAGGCGCTCAGGCCGGCGATGAGCGTTTCATCAACACTTGCCGCCAACGCAACCGCCCGATTTTCGGAATTGGCGTGAGCCACCTGGAAGGTTCCGGCTTCGGCAAAGTGAGGCGCAGTGTAAAGCCGGATGGTTCCGCTGTCATCCACAATAAAAAGAGACCCTTTGGGCGAGATGCTGAGGCGTGGCCCAAGCGTTGAATTTGGACGGAATTCACTGTTGAGTTTTGCCCGTTTGAATTTGCCACTGGCTCGATCCGTATGGATCAGCCAGTATTCAGAAATACCTTCAAATGCAAAACGCTCGATCTCAAGGCTGAAACGCGCGTCCGGCGTTTCTGCTGACTGCGGAAAAGAATCGCCGGAGAGAACAACCTGTGAGGTTGCCGCTTCGCGCGCGCCTACATCAACCAGTTCTGGCGCACCCGCCAGACGTATGCTCAAGTGTCCGTCGGGCAGCATGACCAGGGCTTCGCTCAGACTGCGCTGCCCAAGAGCTTCCATAGGATACAGACGCGAAAACACCTGCTTGTAGGCAACGCGAGCAGGAAGCGGTTTAGAGGTAAGCTCAGTCCCGGTACTCATCGAAGAAAACTATAATGCGCTTCGATGTAGAGCGCAAGGTTAGTGTTGTCATCAAGCCTGGGAAGACAAAAATTCTACGGTGAATTAACGCCATAGAACGTTGTTACAATCAAGTAGTTTGGGCTGAAAGGTGAGCGGGTAAGGGGATTCGAACCCCTGACATGTTGCTTGGGAAGCAACCGTTCTACCCCTGAACTATACCCGCAAGTGTGGTTCATTATAGGCATTTGGGCGGGGGCCGTCAAGACTGATTGCCGCCAAAGCCGTAAAATATTCAGGGACGACGTGCGCTGCCGGGGATCGCTTTTAGAAGATGCGATCCCCGTGCGGACTTCTGGCCCTATGAACCTGTCGTTGGCGAACTCGTCGCCGTGCTGCTCTCGGCATCCGTAGCAGCGATGGTCGCCGCCGTGGTTGCTTCGGTGGCAGCCTGGCTGCTCTCAGGCGTTGGCTGCTCCGTGCTGGCCTCGGTTACTGCAAAGGTTGGAGCCTGGGTAGCGACAGGAGTTGCGGTCGGCGTACGGGTTGGGAAAGGTGTGCGCGTGGCCGTTGGCTTGGTACCTGGCTTCGGCGGCGCAAGGGCGTCCAGCCGTTTTGCGGCATCAGCGCCAAAATCATAGTTGTAGACCTGGTTCCAGTAGACGACCCACTCGTAATCCGGTATGGCTTCCTGGGGCTGCTGGAGCGCCTGCAACGACAGCCCTCGATAGTAGTGGCCCATACCCGTATCCGTTATGACGAGGGATTCAGTCAGGTCAGTGAAGGCAGCCTGATAGAAATTTCCCTGCTGGACTGAACTCAAATTAGCGTTGGCGACAGTGGATTGGTAGCGTGCAACACCATGATAGAGCTGCGCCCTGGCCTTATCATTTGCGTTGAGGGAGTTGATGAACTGGTCGGTCAGTAATGCGCTGGCGTCGTCGAATTTCTGCAAGCGAAGCAGTAATTCGGTCTGCGTCAATATCAGCGAACTATCCGTTGGATTGGCCTTCAGCAGCACGGTAGCATCCTCACTGGCCGCCGAGTAATTCTTCAAGGCCAGCGCTGCCTCGAGGCGTCCGCGCCGTGCGTCAGGCGTATCCTGGATGCTGAGGGCCTTATCAAAATCATCATAGGCATCCTGGTATCGGTTTTCGTTCAGGTACATCTTGCCCCGTTCCTGGAAAGCCGTTTGCGCCTCAGGTGACTTTTGATCGACCACGACAGCCTGGCTGAAGGCCGTTACGGCGTCAGCGTAATTCTCTTCGCCTTCACGCGCCTGACCGAGCATGACCCAGGCCAGGGTCTCGTTGGGATAGTAGAACAGGAAGGCTTTGGCGGCCAAAACTGCGGTACCGTAAGCCTGGATACGCGCATCACGCGCCTGCACTGCCGCCGCCGTTGTCAGCAGTGCCTTGCAGTTGAGAATATAAGCGGATTCGCTCAAAGGATCGGCGTACAGTGCAAGCTGAGCGTCGCTAATGGCGCCCTGGAAATTGCCTTCCGCGAGGAAGGTATTGCCCCGTGCTGTAAGCAGAAGGGTGTTGCCTTCTTGCCCTGGAACGCTCAAGGCCTGGTTGAGGATCGCGCGCGCTTGTGGAATCTTCTTAGGGTCGAGCAGTTCGATCGTCTGTGCGTCGGTCACAGCCGCCAGCACCAGGCTCGGATCAGTCTTGAAAGCCTGATCGGCTTCCTGTTGCGCCTGCTGAGTTTGCCCTTTGATAGACAAGATATAGGCATGGGCAGCATGATAGAAGGCCGAGTCGCTTTTGTTATTGCTGTCTTCGAGAAGACCCTGGGCGCGATCCGGGTTGCCTGAATTTGCATACAGTAGGGCAAGGTAATAATTTACCGTGTCGTAGTCTGCCCCTTTGACGGCTTGCAGTGCTTTCTGTTCGCTTTCCAATTTGGTGATCGCGGCGTCGGTTTGCCCATCGCCTGCGAGGGCCATCGCATCGGCGATAATGGAATCATTGGCCTTTGGATACAACGGTGTCGGCTGGCGATTGTAAATACTGCCGGGCTGGACTTTAGCAGGAGTAGCCGATGGCGGAAGGGTGGCCTTCGGTGTGGGCGACGGTGTATCGGTGGCCCCTGGAGTAGACGTTGGGGTCAGGGTCGGGCGTGGCGTAAGGGTTGGCGTCGAACCAAGAAGGGCCACCGGACCCGCTTGCAAGACGTTTGAAACGACAAACAACAGACCGCCCAGGATCGCCACCACGAGCACTGCGGCGCCCGCGATCACGCCGATTCGGAGCAGCATCGCGCTGGAATCTCCCACACGCCCGCCGCGCTTTTTCGCCCACGTAAAGGGCAGCGACGCAGACGGTATGGGCTGATAGCGCTGTAGGATCGGATCGAGCTGGCTCATCGAAGCGTTCAGTTTTTGGGGATCAATCTGCGGGATTCCGGCTTTTGGCGGCGGGGGCGGTGTTCCGGCTTCGACGACAACCCCTAATTGTTTGAGTCCCTTGATTGCATTCTCGTTGTTGGGATTAAGAGATAGAAGCTGCTTGAGGCAGAAGATACGCTCGGCATTATCCTTTGCAACGCTGCTTAGCCATAGCCAGGCTGACTCGCTGCGCGGATCGCTGCGCACAGCCTCCTGGAGTATTTGCCGGGCCTGAGCCTGTTGTCCAGCTTTAGCGGCGGCGATGCCCTGTTGCAGCAATTGTTTCGCCTGATCACTTGCCATAACACTAATCCTGATGAAGTGCGAATAAGGGCGTAACAAACATGAGCTATTGTATATGATGCTGTAAATTTCACCACTTTGTAAAACAGGTAACGAGAGCCATTGTTTGGATTTTATTAAAATTGCTGATGGACTTTTATGGCTCACTATGGTTTAATGGCACAGGCCCTAACCACGGCTAAAGTAAACTCAGGCTCCCAAGCGAACAGAAGGATACTGTCATGCCTGTCATCCAGATCGAGAATCTTTCCAAACATTTTCGCGTTCTTAACCGTCGTGAAGGGCTTGTGGGCAGTCTGCGCGATCTTTTCTCAACAGACTATCGAACGGTTAAAGCGGTGGACGATATATCCCTGAATATCGAGCCGGGTGAGATCGTCGGCTACATAGGCCCGAACGGGGCTGGCAAATCCACCACGATAAAGATGATGACGGGCGTACTTCAGCCCAGCAGTGGCACGCTACTGGTCAATGGCAACGTTCCCTTTAAGAACCGCAAAAAGAACGCCCAGAACATCGGGGTTGTGTTCGGGCAGCGGACTCAGTTGTGGTGGGATTTACCTGTGATCGAATCGTTCAAGATTCTTAAAGAGATTTATCGTGTTGATGCGGAGACTTTTAAGGCGCAGATGGCGACATTCAACAAGCTGGTTGACCTTGAAGCGCTGTATCACAAATCCGTGCGAAGCCTATCGCTGGGACAGCGGATGTTGTGCGACATCACGGCAGCTTTCGTTCACAATCCGCGCGTTGTCTTCCTGGACGAGCCAACCATTGGCCTCGATATTGCCGTGAAAGCACGCATACGGACGCTTATCCGCGAGCTAAATAACCAGCATCAGACAACCATTGTGTTGACGACGCACGACATCAGCGACATCGAAGCGCTCTGCCAGCGGGTCGTCATCCTGGATAAGGGCCGGCTCATTTTTGACGACGCGATCCAGAAGGTCAACTATCTGTTTGGAGCATTTCGTACGTTGCGCCTCCAAATATTCCCGTTCGCGCCGGAAACGTTGTCCGCCTTCGCCAACAAGTTGGACAGCGCATTCAATTGTCCAGATGCGTTCACCGTTTCCAGCGACGAAAGCGGTTGGATTGAAGTCACGATTGACCAGGCCAAAGTGCCGCTGCGAGATGTCCTCAATCTGGCGATGGGCGATTTCCCCGTCAGCGACGTGCAGATCGCAGAGATTTCGATGGGCAGCGTCATCCAAAAAGTATACGAAGGGGTGAAAGTGTGAGGCGGTATCTGGGCTACTTCCACATCGTCAAAGCGTCATTCATGGCAAGCATCGTTTATCCCGTGGGTACTTTTTTCACGCTGATTGGCAACCTGGTGTATATCACCGTCGTGTTTTTCCTATGGCACAGTATTTACAGTGGGGCAGACACGCTGCATGGAATGACCTTCAACCAGACTTTCATATACCTGACCCTGGCCGGTTCGGTGTTGATCCTGTTCAAAACTTACACGGACTGGGCATTGTCGAGCCGCATCATAGACGGTTCGATTGTAAGCGACCTGATTAAGCCGCTGGACTTCCAGGTCCAGACCTTTGCTCAATCTCTGGGCTTTGCACTGGGCAACGGGGTATTGATCACTTTGCCATCGCTGCTGCTCATGGTCGTTCTGTTTCATGGCAGCTTTCCCCTCGGCATTAACCTGCTGTTTTTCCCTGTCAGTCTTGGCCTTGCCTACATGCTGAGTTTTTGTCTAGATTATGCTGTCGGCCTGACCGCATTCTATACGCAGTCGTTGTGGGGCATTAGCATCACCAAAGAGGTGATCGTCAGCCTGCTTTCGGGCGCATTAATTCCCCTGGCTTTTTTCCCGGAAGGGTTGCAACGGGTTCTGCAACTCCTGCCATTCCGGGCCATCTACAGCATCCCGCTTCTGATCGCTACCTCCAGCCAGTTGCAGATCGCCGATTATTTTCAACTCCTGCTGGTTCAAATCGCCTGGACAATTGTCTTCCTGGTGCTGACGCGCTTGTTTTTCAATCGAGCAATCCGCGTCCTGGTCGTGAACGGGGGCTAGAAAGCAAAACACGTGGACACATTACGCTATTATGCCCGTATCTACCTGCTCATCGAGGCGCAGTATATCAAGGCGCGACTGCAATACCGCGCGGATTTCATCATCAGCTCAATTGGGATGGCGTGCAGCTATGCAGTCGGAATCATTACATTCTGGGTTCTCTTTACGACCATCCCGAACCTGGCCGGATGGAGCCTGAACGAACTCCTGTTTATGTATGCGTTCTACCTGTTATCCGTCACGCCGCTCCAGGTGTTTTTCGACAACATCTGGTCGCTGCGGATAAAGGTGCGGGACGGCTCCTTTATCCGCTACTATTTCAGGCCGCTCAATATGATGTTTTATTATGTCAGCGAAGTATTTGACATCAAGGGACTGGTGCAGTTCGTGTTAGGCGTGATCGTGCTCGTTTATGCGTCGGTTCAGTTGCATTTACAGTGGACGCTTCCTCAGACCGGCCTCTTCGTGGTCATGTTGTTGAGTGCGTCCCTGGTGATGATCTCCATCATGGTGATAGCGGCCAGTGCGTCGTTCTGGATCATCGATTCGTTTCCCGTCCTGGCGCTGGCCTTCAAACTGCGCGAGTTCGCGCCTTATCCCGTCACGATCTTCGATGGCTTTTTTCGGGTTGTGTTCACGTATATAGTCCCACTGGGCTTCGTCGCGTTTTATCCGGCGCAGTTGTTTCTACGGCCCGGCGAGGCATCGCCCGTGGTGTGGGCTTCGCCCCTGGTTGGAATTGCCCTTTTTGCCCTGGCTTACCAGGTCTGGAGTCGAGGCGTAAATCATTATTCCGGCACAGGCTCGTGAGCGGCGCAATTAAGGGGCAGTGCGGTACAATCACGGCATCATGAATTCTGAAGAGGTATCAGGCTTATGATTGCCAAGGCACCGTTTGGACGAATCGGGCACGTCAGTACGCGGACGATTTTTGGAGGGGCAGCCCTCGGCAACGTGACGGCAGAAGAGGCGGATCGGACGCTGGACGTTCTGCTGCAATATGGCGTCAATCACATTGATACCGCTGCCAGCTACGGCGATTCTGAATTGCACGTGGGCCGTTGGATGGATCGCCATCGCAAGGAGTTTTTCCTGGCGACCAAGACCGATCAGCGTACCTACCAGACCGCGCGCGACCAAATTCACCGTTCACTCGAACGCCTGCGGGTCAGCAGCGTAGACCTGATCCAGTTGCATTATCTGGTTGACCCGGCGCAGTGGGAAACGGCGATGGGCGAGGGCGGTGCGCTCGAAGCCGTTGTCGAGGCGCGCAGCCAGGGCTTGACGCGCTTCATCGGCGTGACTGGGCATGACATCACGGTTGCGGCTATGCATAAACGCAGCCTGGAACGTTTTGACTTCGACTCTGTGCTGCTGCCATATAACTTCAGCATGATGCAAAATCCCGACTATACGCGCGAGTTTGAAGCAGTGCTGTCGATCTGCAAAGAGCGCAACGTCGCGGTCCAGACCATTAAATCGTTATCGCGTGGGGCCTGGGCCGAGCATCAGGCGCATACGGCGACAACGTGGTACGAGCCGCTCACGGAACAGCCTTACCTCGACCACGCTGTCCATTGGGTGTTGGGCCGTCCGGAGGTATTCCTGAATACTGCGGGCGACATTCACTTGCTGCCCAGGGTGCTTGACGCGGCCCAGCGCTTCACCGTCCGCCCCACCGATGCAGTGATGCAATCCGACGCGGAAGGGATAGGGATCAAGCCGCTCTTTGTTTGATGCGGTGCTATAATCTACAATCCACGCGCAGAATTAAAATCGAGGAGTCACCGGAGTGCGCGAACTGCACGCTATCGTATATGGCCGCGTCCAGGGCGTTAGTTTTCGATTCAATGCCCTTGCTGAAGCCCGACGCCTGGATATCAAAGGTTGGGTGAAAAACCGTCCGGATGGCACGGTAGAGACTACGGCGTGCGGTTCACAGCCTGCCCTTGACTCCTACCTGGATTGGTTGCAGCGAGGGCCGACCGGCGCGTGGGTGTCCCAAGTGGAAACAGACTGGCGCGAAACGCCCCAGGACTACGATTCTTTCGAGATTCTTTATGGCACAGAATAGGGCTTCCGCTCGGGGCCGAAAAAACAGCCTGGCTTTCGATCCTCCAACGACGGCCTGGATTGTTGTCCTGGGAAGTTTCCTGGTATTCTGCGGGATGTGCATCGCGGGAGTGCTGGGAACCTACTGGTTTCTATTTGACTCGACCATTCCCACGACCATCCGCCTGACGGTAAGCAGCGGCGCGGTAACGGTGACGCGCCAGGATGGAACCAGTTATGTCGTCAACGATAATGCTGGCGACAACACGATTCCGACCAGTGTAATCCTGCAAACGGACAATATCTCGCAGGGGTACCTGACTTTTGCCGACAGTGGTCATGTCATTGCAGATATTTTCTTGTTGCCCAACAGCAGTTTGACCTTGAACGATTCGTCGCGCCCGCGTTTTGATTGGAGCAAAGGCGGATATGGCGTCACCGTCAGTGAGGTCACGGGCCATTTTTCCATTGATGTGCCCAACCATCCGAACCGTGCAAGCGTCGTGGTGTTCAACTCGCCGCTCGGCACGGCTCACCTGACCTCTGGCGGTCAATACATGATCACGGCCCTGGCCGACTCACTTAGCCTTTACACTGAATACGGCGCGGGCGTGATCTATAACACCCCGGAGCAGGCCGTCCAGATCATGCCTACCAAACAGGGGACTCTGCACCGGGGACAAGGCCAGGTGGATGTACAACCGTATCCCTATACGATGCTTAACCTGGCCGACCCTGGTCCGCTGCAAAGCGTACTGGGAGACCCGACTCGCCCGGTCGAGGAAGCGTTACGCATCCAGAGCGGATCAAATTCCACCAGCGTCCCAATCGTAACAGCGGCTTCAACGGCACAGGCCACCGATTCGGCGGTCTCTAACGCGGCAGGCAGCCAGGCCAATCAGCCGCTTCCGCTGTATCTTGGCTGCTCGAATGTGACGCCTGACAAGGCCAGCGAACCGACGGGCACCTGGAGCCTCACGGCCCTCGACGAAGAGCTTGCCCTCCGCTTGTATCGAACGGGGACAGGGCCGGATAGTAAACCGCTGGGCCACGCCGAGACCGGCTGCATCTTCTATTTTTCGCAAAACTCGGAAAGTATGAACCTGGATAATTACTCGTCGCTTTCGGTTCGGGCCAAGATGAAGATTCACTTCCAGAACGTGCCGACCTGCGGCGTTCGCGGCTCCGAATGCCCCGTCATGTTACAACTTGTCTACCAGGATCAACAGGGCAATGCCCAGGCATGGTATCAAGGCTTCTATGCCGTCCGCCCACCGGAAGATACCAGCGTCTTACGCTGCGAGTCCTGTTCGCAGAACCACATCCAAATCAACTCGGATGCCTGGTTTATTTACGACTCGGGCGACCTGCTCAAACAACTGCCCAACAGCCCAGCGTCACTAAATTACATTCGCGTGTATTCATCCGGCCACCTTTTCGACGTTGCCGTGAGTGACCTGAGTGTTGTAGGTGGACAGGCCATCACGAATAGTGATTCAGGCGGAAACTGAACGACGCCTTAAAAGTTGCCGGTTGACGCTTTGCTTAGCAATCTTTGTCGTCAGCGGCCATCTGTTCGAGGGTTTCTGCCGCGTCGTCAACTTCGCTATGGACAGTAGGATCGGGCCGGTAAGTCTTGCGAGTTAGCGTTGCAAACATCATTTCGACCATCGGCTCGCGGCCCACGAGCGCCACGCGGCCTAGCGTGGGCAGCGAGAAATGGGCGTCCCGTACAATCGGCAGTACGCCGCGCGGAAATTCGGCTGCTTTCCGGTAATCAATGATCATGTCTACCGGTTCGCGGACTTCGGCTGCCAGCGCCCAAACTTCCTCACCAGCAGTTTCAAATTCGCCCAGACTCAACGGATCGCTGACTTCAAACAGCAATATACTGCCTTTTTTGTACCACGAAATTCGAGCAGGCATCTGCCTACACTCCTAACCATACGGACTCTTATTATCGGCCTGCTCAACAATTCGCGCCAGTCTGAGTCCGCAAAGGACCGTTCTGAAAAGGCAGCGGTCAGGCAACGGCAACCCGACAGACCTCGAAAACACGGTCAGGAACGGCGCGAAGAAATAGCCTTCGTCGCGCGTCAGAGTTGTTGCGCATACAGGGGAAAGAGAGATGCCCAGAACTTGTTTATAGATGCTGTCAGGGATAAATTGTTGCTTAAGTCCCAACTCCGTTCTGCGCTGTATCCTGACATTTTATGAGTGGCTGCGCCTTCGCCTCACCGCCACCATCAAACCTTTCTGCGTGCCCACTGGCCGGACGCCAACTCGCCACGCTGAGATTTGCTGGAAAGACTCATGGTCGCTAATAAAGTGGCGCAGAACAACCAAGGATTCGATTCTAAGGTAGAGTATATTCTTCAAATTCAAAATTTCCTGCCCTATTTCGCTTAACTCGATGTCTTACAACTTTCATTCCGTAACGGGCAATCGCTTCATCGCGTCGCTTGTCTTTGTCGATTCGGGTTAGATGATATTTTCCATCTATCTCGACATCATGACGCAGATGTACGTCCGCAAAATCTGCAAAGTATCCGTAATTGTTTCCTAGCGGCAAAAATACTTGTGGGAGGAATCTAATGATTTGGTCAATTGGTCTCAAATACCTCTCGTAAAATGCAACCTCGGCTTCGGATTGACATATATCCTTGAGTGGATAACCTATAGTTTGGAAATCGCCACCCATCGTTTGAAATGGGAACCAATTCATGCCGCAAGACTCACATCGAAGCCCATACATTTCTGCCAAAAAGAAACATTTTATTTCATCCTCATAAATATGTGCCAACGTTACTTCACCACGGCCTACGGTTCTTTGGCACCTGCAATAGTAGGCTCTTTCACTTAAATTCATACCGCATCGTCTGCAATATTCACCAAAACCAGTATCGTAAACAACGAAATCGTGCCCCAAGTCTTCACAGGTTTTATTTGTCTGTGCCAGCATGGAATCCTCCTAAGTATACCGTCCTCTAAATTGGTTTAGCCCTTCATATCGAACCACGTGCGCTTTTTGATGGCTTCAAGTTGTATGCTCGTCCAACCCATATATTTGAGCAAAAAAGTGCCAGGAATTATGATATTGAGCATTTCCTGTACCTGCTTTATATCATCTCTCCTGTCAGTGAAATCTTTATCCTGGGTAACAAGAAAATCAACTTTGGAAGTATCGGCGGCAAGAGCCACATGAATATCATCAGCATCGCGCACTAATCCCTTATGGGCGAGAATGGCATCTTCAGTAGGCGCTGCGATCAGTTCATAATTGGTCGCCGTGAGGTACCGCTCTAGATCGCCTGTATTAATCGCAGATGGCTTAATTTCTGCCAGTGAATAGCGGGCTTCTTCAATGATGGTTTCGGAAAGTACCAGGTGAAAGTCGCCTTTTGTTGCGTGCCTGAGAACTTCATAAGGGAAACGCGGCCAGGCAATTCCAGCGACCAAAATGTTGGCGTCCACCATGACCCGAAGACGCTTCTTACTCCGGCGCTTGCTCATGGGATTTCTTGGCACGATGATATTTCTTACGCCCAGCCTCGATTTGCGCTTCTAATTCCTCATCGGATAAACCAAGTTTCGCAATTTGCTCACCCATGCGCCGGGCCGCATCCCCGAATTGACGGAGATTCTCATCGCGATTATCCGTTTCCTTGTCGCGTTCATCGCGTTCTTTCACGAGTTCTTTGTATTCCTCTATTGGAATAACAGCCATTACCGGCAAACCACTAATCTTGATGACGTAATGACTTTCTCCAGCGTGTATTTTCTGTGCAATGCTACGAAATTCGCGCTGGAACGTTGTGGACGTTATGACGTGCTCAGTAGTTTTCTTTTGGGGAGCCAACCAACCCTCCTAAACAGCCTATTTATCAGATGTGTCGAATGCGTATGATTTGTATGAAATCATACCAAAGCAAACGGGAAAATCAATGGGGCATTGGGTAGCATTGACCTTAGCTTACAAAAGTCATCTTGCATCCTTTGGGTAAGGTCACTACACTATAAACATAGTGAGCGCGTTTTTTAGCCCGGTTCACCGGCTAAGGTAGGTTGCCCATGACCGCCTTATTTGCCGACGGGGTTGAAATTAACATCGAAGAAGGACACTGGCGACTCTATAACCTCGAAGGTTCCAACAGTCTCTCCCCATTTTTTGACGTTCTACGTGGTTCAGGAATCCTCAGTTACGTTGCGTCCTTCGGCAAAGAGCACGGGCTGCCCGGTACAGTGCTTGCGGGCGATTACGTCCGAGCAGTCGTCGTCGGCTTTGACGAGCGTAACAAGCGATGGTTACTGGGCCTCCACGTGGCGGGTCCGAACGACCTCCAACCACGCTGGATTGAAGTGATACGCTGGCCTTTCGGTGAAGAGGAGAAGTATGCTACCGACAGCCACCAGGCGGGCCGCATTCTGGCCGAATACCTGGTCTGCCCGCTCAAGCTGTTTGGCGCCAAGAAACTGCCTGGTTCCGGCCCGGATGGCAAACCCCGCCCCGGTGTGACCGGACCACTGACCCCACACCAGCGGCAGGATGTAGACATTCCTCGCGTACGGGTTCAGGCCCAGGCGATCCACCTGCCCATCGCCAGGGAAGGCGTCTGGATAGGCGGCGCGCATGACATGATCCACTGGCGTATCGCTAAAGATTCGCAGCATAGCAAACAAGCATCGGGTGGCGTCGAAACGCCCGCTTACAGCCAGGGGACGATTGACCAATCCTCACAAGCGGTGCGCCTTGTGCCGCCGACGGGCCTGCTCGGCACCTTCCTCGGCCCGCAGGGGCGCACGATTGCCTTTGCAGAGATTCGCAACGTTGAATTACGCCGTACCGTCATTCACGAGTCATCTATTGTCAAAGACGAAGACGGGATGTCTGTAGATCAGACTCGGACGAATCACTTGTACGGGGTATACCTGACCCTATCCAACGAATCGGTTCTCGTCGCTCAGCTTCGACACGTAATCACGAGTGATCTGACCCGCCACCGTGCCAGGACGGGTATCAGCGCGGTTGGCAAAGGAAAAGGCTACGATGCTGAAGCAGAGATGGCGTACTTGCGCCAACACGCAGTTGATCAACAAGACCACGACGAGACGTCCATGTTTGTTGAGTCTATGGCTGTGGTGATGGCGGCGGCCATCGGGCGAACGCTGGTCAAGACCGAGGTCGTTGACTCGCCTGATTGACCGATCCTGCCCATCGCTGGTAGATTCAACAACCGATATTGATTTGCATAAGCGGTCTGTCCATGCAATGGCAGGCCGCATTATCTTGAATAGACAGGACACGACATTGACGAATGACATTCGGCTGCTCATCGTAGATATTGATGGAACTCTGGTTGGCGGGGATTTGGAAGTCAGGCCCAGGGTGCGTGAAGCTATCGGCAAGACACGCGAACGCGGCGTTCACGTGGCGCTCTGCACAGGAAGACCCTCTTTTGGTTCCCGGCACTACCTGACTGATCTTAATCTCACGGGCTTCCACATTTTCGACGCGGGGGCGACCATTTCTGATCCTCTGGCTGGCAAAACACTCTACCGTCACGGAATAGAACGGCAGCTCGCCCATGAAATCCTCGACTACGCGCGGAAGACGAACGTCTACCTGGAAATCTACGGCGATGAAGGGTATTTCATCGAGCGCTCCACGGAACTCAGCCGAATGCACGCCGATTTGCAGCGAACTACACCCGCCGAGGGAGACCTGGCGGCGGTCATTGACCGCATTGCAATCACGAAGATGGAAGCCGTTGCGGGCGATGACCCGGAGTCGGCACGCGCCCAGGCTCTGCTGGATCATTTTTCTGATCGGATTGACTACGGCTGGGCGATTGTGCCCGGCATGTCTGTCCGATTTGTCAACCTGCTGGCGAAAGGCATTTCCAAGGGTGATGCCGTCAGGCGCTTGATCGCCCACTTCGGCCTGGACAAGGCGCAAACGTTAGGGATAGGCGATGGGCCGAACGACGAACCGCTGCTGCGCGCGGTGGGCGTGGGCGTTGCAATGGGCAATGGAGTCGAGTCGCTCAAGCGGCTGGCAACCTGGGTCGCACCATCCGTGGATGAAGATGGCCTGGCTGCGACCATTGATCGCTATGTGCTGAACGGAAAACGACCCTAGCTCAGCAACGTCCATCAGGTGCGCCGCTTAAAAAAGGTATTCACCGCCTGAACATGAGATTCGGATACCCACAGTTTCGGAAATTCACTCCGCTCAGCGCTCTGTGCCTCATCCAGCGATCTCTGGGCGGCTTTTAGAATCCGTTTGTATGCACGGACGACAGAAGGATCATGTTCCGCAGCGGAAGCCGCCATCTGGATTGCGGTAGGTAACGCCTGGCCCGGCTCCGCAAGATGCGTCACGAGGCCGGTTCTGTAAGCCTCCTCGGCAGAAATGACCTGGCCTCGCGCCAGCAGATCAAGCGCTCTCGCGTAGCCCACCAACTGCATGAGCCGCGCGGCGCCGCCCCAACCGGTGGTTAAACCGAGCCGGATCTGAACAAAGCCGAGGTCAGCGTCCTGGGCGGCGATGCGCCAATCGCAGGCCAGGGCGACCTCGCAGCCACCGCCACGCGCGGCGCCTTCCATCGCGGCAATGGTAACACACGGAAGGTTGTCCAGGACATCTAAGGCGCTGCCCATCAAGGCGATCATTCGGCTGGCATCTTCTTCTGTCGGATAGTTATGCAGGTCAATCAAGTCTCCGCCGGAGATGAATGTCTTACCTGCGCCCGTGACGATGAGCGCCCGCAACTCGGCGTCGGCGCGGGCCTGCTCAATGGCTGACGCAAACGCTTCCATGGATTGCCAGTCGAGCGCATTGCGTACCTGGGGACGGTTAACGGTTAGAATCCCAATTTGATCCTGGATGGCGAATTCAACTGAAGGCATCAGTACATCACCTGTAGCTTAGGGCATATTTCAACGGGAACTATAACCCCTCGCTCGCCAAAATGGGATGGTCGCTCAGGCTTCCGGGATCGTCCCCGTAAAGATTGCCCCGCCTTCAGGGCGGTTTGCCACGACCAGATCGCCGCCGTGGGCGCGGAAGATCCGCCGCGCGATGGTCAGGCCCAGGCCCGTGCCGCCTGTTTCCCGGCTTCGGGAAGCCTCGCTGCGGTAAAGGGGCGAAAAGATGTGCGGCAGATCGTGCGGATCGATGCCCGGCCCCGAATCAGTCACGGTTATGCTTAATACCCGGTTTTCCTTGTGCCATGTTACCTGGATCGACCCGCCATTTGTGGTGTAACGCAGCGCATTGTCCAGCAAGTTTCCCAGCGCGCGTGACAGCAGCACCCAGTCCGCGTGAATCTCGCACGGTGACGGCGATCCACTGACGAGCAACGCAATCCTTCTTGCGTCGGCCTGAAGCCGGATGTCTTCCACAGTTTTCTCGATCAACTTGCTCAAGTCCATCAGTGCGAGGGCGGGTGTTTGCTCAAGATATTCGAGGCGCGCAAAGGCAAACAGGTCGGCGATAAGGTTTTCGAGCAGGGTAGCTTTTTCCTGGGCCATATCAATGTAATGCGCGGCCTTAGCGGGTGTGTCCGCCAGACCCCGCTGGAGACCTTCCAGGTAGCCGCGCAGGGCAAATAGTGGGGTGCGCAGGTCATGGGCAATAGCCGCGATGAAAAAGCGACGATCCTGTTCAAGTTCGGCCTGGCGCGTCAGGGACTCTCGCAGGGCATCGCCCATCGCATGGAAGGCAGTTGCCACGATAGACACTTCGCGTACCCGCGAGGGCGGAATCTGGAAGTCCAGGTTGCCCGCCGCAATCTGGCGTGCCGCCGTACTCATCGCTGACAGGGGGTTCCAGACGTAGCGGCGAAGCAGCAGGGCAATAATGATCCCACTCAGAACCTGGACGATAATCGAGGCAGGCAGGGCCAACGTAAAATAAATTTGCCCGCCACAGGGGTCTACGTCGTATAGGTTTGCCAGGCCACGCTGCTGCATCCCGTCCATGATCACAAGTTGAACCCTGCCTGCTGCCGTGGGATCGCGGGGGGATGTTCCGTAGCGGAAAACCTCAGCGTCATTCTGGATCAGCACCAGGCTCACGTTGGGCGGCACCTGGGCGCTAAAATCTTGCTGCCACAGCGGATCGCTCCAGCGATCCACGTTAGCGCTGATCTGATTGCTGAGGGATACTATGGCCTGAGCAGGCCCTTCCTTCGTACAAATAAATGTACCGGTGAACACAAACGGGAACACCGAAGCAACAAAATAGATCGCCAATGAAATGATCAACCAGTAACGGACGGCCAGTGTTCTCATCGGCGCATCCCTTCAAAGCGATAGCCGACGCCCCACACTGTCACGATATATTCGGGTTCGTCGGGATTCTGTTCGATCTTGTCGCGGATGCGCCCCACGTGAACGGTGACGGTGTGTCTGTCGCCGACATCGCCCCACAGCCGTTCGATAAGCTGTTCGCCTGTAAAGACCTGCCGTGGATGTTCGGCCAGCAGCACCAGCAGATCGTATTCGCGGCCTGTCATAGCAACCGGCTGTCCGTTAACCAGCACCTCATGGGCGCGCAGGTCAATTTTGAGTCGCCCGAAGTCCAGGATCGCCGATGGAGCCTCGCCGCCAACG
>Ga0070730_10002545_pt1 | contig 16569 bp, 17 predicted proteins | sample Coa_R1_3_FD_66447 | JGI IMG/M metagenome (GOLD analysis project Ga0070730, IMG submission 66447) | Surface soil microbial communities from Centralia Pennsylvania, which are recovering from an underground coalmine fire - Coalmine... | ecosystem: Environmental > Terrestrial > Soil > Unclassified ... | reverse complement strand
ATGCGCACCGGTTTGTTCGTAAGCACCGCCATGGGCATTTGGCTCAATTGCGCGAGGGTGTCGGTCACGCCGGGATACGCACAGGTATTGTCCATTTTGTGATCCTCGTAATATTGGAGAAAGAATTGCAGCGCGTGCTTCCGCTGCTCCTCGGTGGCCGACGGGCCGAGCGCGCGCGAAACCAACTGCGGAGCGCCATGCCCGATGTATCCGGAAATGGTTTCCGCCGAGAGGTGCGGAAGTTTCATTTCGCGCAGCATGGCGTTTACGGAATGGATGAGATCCAGTTTCGAGTCGATCAGCGTGCCGTCCAAATCGAAAATCAGCGCGCGAACGGGAGCCAATGTACCCTCGGGCATACCTCCATTCTACGGGTTGCTGAGGTGGAATCGCAGCGGTTAATCGAGGTTCACGAACGGGTTACGACCCGCGCGCACGGCTCGAGAGAAGGGCGCGCATTTTATGAAATGCGCGGGCTTCGCGTAAAATGAGTGGCTCGGGATGCTGCTCACATTGTCACCGGAGACTCCATGGCCCAGGTTCATCCTTTTCGCGCCTTGCGCTACAATCCGGCGCGGGCCGCTTTTGATCGCGTGCTCACGCAACCGTACGACAAGATATCGCCGGCCATGCAGGAGAAGTATTATGCCGCCGACCCCCACAACCTGATCGCCGTCGAGAGGGGCCGCGTTTTCCCGGAGGATTCGCCGCAAAACAATGTGTACACGCGCGCGGCCGGATCGCTGGAAGGATGGATCCGCGACAACGTGGTGGTGCAAGACTCCGCTCCCGCATTTTACGGTTACACGCAGGAGTACGCCGTCCCCGGCAGCGAGGAGCGGCGAACGCGGCGCGGCTTCATCGGGGCGGGCAAGCTCGAGGAGTATGCCGCGGGTGTTGTGTTTCGCCACGAGCAAACACTTTCCGGCCCGAAAGCGGACCGGCTGGAGCTGCTGCGGCGCACTCGCACGCATACCGGACAACTCTTCATGCTGTACACGGACGCGGAGCGGCGCGTCGATGCGATTCTATCCGATGCGGAAGCTAACGCGGCTCCGGCTACGGAGCTGCGCGACGAATATGGCGTAGTGCATCGGCTATGGGTGATCGCGGACGCGGAGCGCGTGGCGGCGATCGCACAATCCATGGCGGACGAAAAGTTGGTGATTGCCGACGGGCATCATCGTTACGAAACCGCTCTTACTTACCGCAACGAGCGCCGCGGCCAAACGGGCCACGCAGATCCCAACGCGCCGTACGAATTTGCGATGATGACCTTCGTGAACACGCGCAGCGAAGGGCTGACCATTCTGCCGACGCACCGCGTGGCGGCCAACCTGCACGATTTTTCCTGGCCCAGCGTGCGGCGCCACCTGGAACCGTGGTTTACCGCGGAAGCGTTCTCCTTTCGCAATGAAAGCGAACGAGCGGAAGCTCGCAGGAAATTCCTGAATCGCCTGGCCGAAACGCGCTCTCATCGCTCCATCGGGCTGTACCCGGCGGCGCATGGTGCAAAACGCGCTTTCTACGTGCTGGCGTTGCGTCCCGGGGCGGACCTGGCGCAGTTGCTACCCAACGTTTCGCCGCGGCAGAGAGAGTTGGATGTGGTGCTGCTGCATGAGGGAATTCTGGAGCCGGCGCTGGGGATTACGCCGCAAGCGGTCACCTCAGAGAAGAACCTTACGTATGAGCGGGAAGCCTCAGCAGCATTGGAGGCTGTGGACAGCGGAGCGGCGCAGATCGCTTTTCTGCTGAACCCTTGCGAGGTGGAACAAGTAATGCGCATCGCCACGGCGGGCGAGGTGATGCCGCAGAAGTCCACCGATTTTTACCCCAAGCTGCTGAGTGGAATCACCATGTACCGAGTAAACCTTGAATGAAAAAGTTAGAATGGCCTAATCCACCCCTCAGTTTTTTGTAACTGCGTTCTAAAGGACTTAGTGACTGGCTGTCTGTAACTGCAAAAGCACGCGCGATTCCGGCGCTGCGGGCCACGCGCGTGGATCCTATCGTGGCACTTCGCGACGAATAGGAGGCGGCATGTGCTGGCGTGCAGTCGTGCGGCGCGCTTGGCGTTAGGGGAACAAGCACGGGTGCCCGTCCCCTACGCGATGAGTTCAGATGGCTGGATGCTGTATTGGTGCGGCTGCTTGACTAGAGCGTTGCGTGGCCACCTTCCAGGTCCTGGCCTGCGCGATGCAAATTACGTGAAAAATCAGGAATAGCGGGACCAGGAACGTCGGAACCAGGCTCAAGGGGAGCATGGTCATGGGAGCCATGGAGACGCTTCGCGGATCAATAAGGCTGGCGGTGGTGCCCAGGGCGACGGCATTGACCAGGTCCAGGATCCCCAGGAGTTGCCAGAGAATGTAGCTGTTGCGGCGAGTGGGATTGGCAAGCTTCCAGGCCACGAAACCGGCGGTCACCCCGATGGCCATGTCGCCATATCCCGCGGGCCAGGCGAAAATCGCGGGGAGGATGTTGCGAACTTGCAAGAGGACGAAGATGAATCCGATGATTCGCGACGCCTGCAGGGCGGTTAAGGTACTCGAAGGCAAAGATAGCGCGAACTGGCGAAATGCCGGTGAGGCCGCGAACCATAGCGAGAAAACGATCAGGGGCACGAGTGCGGCTATAGCTACGGAGATTCCGATACGATTGGCATCGTTCTTGAAGAGCTGCAGGGCCGATGCGGACAATGCGAATAGGAACCAGACGACGATGATCCCCGTGGTGACCTTTTTGTAGTTCATAGCGAGTCTCCTTGTGCCTTGACTGATTTTGTTACTTGATACGTAAGTTGCAGAAGATTTTCCCAGGGCGAGGCACCGAGCTGATGGCGTAGGCGCGATTGAACCTCTTCCCACAGCGGCAAGGCGCGCTGGAGTTGTGTTTTGCCGCCGCTGGCGAGCTGCAGGCGGCGTTCCCGCCGGTCTTTGCCAGGGCGGGCGGTGATCCAGCGTTGGCGGAGCATGATGGCGAGGGTGCGCGTTAGGCTGGTGCTGTCCATAGCGAGGATTTCGCCGAGTTCTCCCTGGGTTACCCCAGCCGCGAGAGAAAGGGCTTGCAGGATAGTGAACTGCGTGGCGCGTAGGCCGAGTGGGCGAAAAGCCTGCTCGTAGCGTTGGGTCAGGGCCCGCGAGACGCGGCGGAAGCTGGCGCACATACAGGGTAGCGCCGGCAGTGTTGGCTGGCTTATGGTCATGGCAGATAGATGCATATACATCTATTTTGGTTATGGAGCAAGTTCTCTTTGGGGGTGGCCCGCTCGCTTCGGACTAGGGTTTGGTATGGACGACCCGAACTACTCTACCTTTGTTGAGTTTCGTATTTACCACTAGAATCTTGGCCTTACTGGCGCAGCATGCTGCGCCGCTACAAACAGGGTCGACGGGATCGTCGGGACCCAGACGGACGCTCATGGACCATCACACACTTGCGGCGATCAGTATTGCGGGCACATGCCTCGATGTACTGGGCAGCTTGTACCTTGCTTATGATTTGCTGGGCGGGCAGCATGGGCCGCTGCGGGTGCTTACGCGGGCGGTTACGTATTCGGTGGTGTTTGGGGTTGGTTACGGAGTTGGGCTGGGTCTCTTTTTTGGTTTGGCTTCGGGGATTGCGACCGGGATTACGCTGGCGATTGAGTTGAACCGGGCGGCGCGGGGGTTGGAGCACTACTCGTTGGCGTGGGAAGGATTCTTCGCGGCGATTCGCGGGTTTGCTTTTGGGGCTGGCTTATACCGCATTCTTGGTCTGCGATTCGCGGTGGCGTTTGCGATTCTCATTACGCTGGGACAGATTGCGGCGTATTCGCGTGGGATGTGCCCGGGCATGGAGTATACCGCGGCGCGGCGGCCGCGGATTACGCGGCGGCAATTTTGGGGGACGGTGGCGCGAACGTTTGGTTACCTCGCGACGGCGCTGATTTGCGGGACGCTGGTTCGGCACATTGATCACGTGTGGGCGTTCGCGCTGCGCGTGGGCATCGTGACCGGGATTGTTACCGGCGTGGGACTGACCATCAATCCTTACATCGAGTATTACGCGGACCATCTTCCGGAGCGGCGGATGGGGGTGTTCGGGATTGGCCTGATTTTGTGCGGGTTTGCGCTGCAATCGGTGCAGTATTGGGCGGCGCTGTTTGATCTGCGGTTGAGTTAGCGGGTCGCGGAACGCCTGTCCATGGTGACAGGTAGAGAGAGAACACAGGGCCGTTGGCGTGTCGCGATGTAGGAAGAGCGCAGGTCTACACTGGCTGGAGATGAGGTCGTGCCGATGAGACGAGCTTTGCTTGCCATGATGGTGGTTATGGTGGCGCTGATGGTGGCGCTGATGGTGGCGCTGGTGGCGGCGCAGGGTGTGACGGCGCAGACGAAAGGCGGGGTGCTGACTGGAGTTGTGGTGGGGCCGGACGACAAGCCCGTGCCGCACGCCAGCGTGACCTATCAATCGTCGGCGGGAATCGCACCGCACGCGGTGCGCGCGGACTCGCACGGACATTTTACGATCACCAAATTGCACACCGACAATTATGATTTGCGCGCGTCGGGCCGGGGCGTGTTCAGCGAGTGGGAGAAAAATGTGGCGGTGCGCTCGGGGAAGACCAAGTCCGTGACCCTGCGGCTGATTTACGCGAAGGAGATTCCGAAGGCTTATACCAAGAGCAAAGCGAAGGAGTAGCGGCGGAGACCCGCTATTGGACTAAGAGGTGGTGGAGATTGGCTAGGTCGTCTGGGCTTACGTCGGAGACAGCGCAAAGCTCCATGCCGGATTTGCGCCAGTCGACCCAATGGTAGCCGAGCTGCGAGCCGGAGACGGGCTCGGAATCGGGCTCGCTGGTGGGCCAGACGAAAACGTTGATCAGGTGCTTGCGGCGGGCGTAGACCAGCACGGCTACAGTGCGACCGTGGACTACGTCGAGGCGGCCACCTTGCAGCGGAAATCCTTCGTCCACAAAATCGTGCACCGGGGGCGCGAAATCGAGCTTGCCATCGAACCACGGCTTTACGGTGTGCTGGTCGGTGGACTGCACGTCTTCCAGATGGCCGGGCTGCAAGGAGCGAAGATGGGCGTCGACGATGGCGGAAGCCAGGGTGGTTTCGCCATGATTGCCGCGGACGAGCGGGAGCAGGCGCCAGCCGAGGAGGACAGCCAGGAGAAAAGTGGCGGCCATGGCCAGCCAGCGCCAGGTGGGCAGATTTCTGATCGGCGTGACGGAAGAACGAGCGGGAGCGCCGAGCTGGGCTTGCACGGCTTGGCGCAGAGCGAGCGGCGCGCGCTCGTATAACGCGGCGCGCTGCAGCAAAGAGCGCAATTTTTCCTGGGTTTCGAGAGCAGTGACGCACTCCGAGCAGGAAATCAGGTGGCGCTCGAAATCAGCGGCGCGCGCGGCGTCCAGCTCACCATCGAGATAGCCGTGGAGGACGGTGGGAGTGAGCTCACAACTCATGGGCGGCCTCCTGTTGGTGTGGCGCGGTAGAGCGGGTAAGAACAAGGTGCAGGCGCTGGCGGGCGCGGGCTAAAGCGGACATCACAGTGCCAATGGGAACAGAAGTGATGGCGGCGATTTCTTTGTAGGAGCAGCCTTCGAGCTCGCGAAGGATCAATACTTCGCGAAAGCGCACGGGGAGCTCTTCGAGGGCGCGGGTCAGGCGCTCGCGGTTGTCTCCGGCGATAGCCAGTGTTTCCGGGCTCACGCTGGGTTGCGGGTGCAGCTCTTCGTCGAATTCGGTGCTCAGGTCCAGGGAACCATTTTTCTCCAGCCACGTGTAGCAGGTGTTGCGCACGATCTGCAAAAGCCAGGCGCGGGCGTCTCCGCCGTGAAAACCGCGGAAAAAACGCAGCGCACGGAGCAGCGCTTCCTGCGCGACATCCTCAGCATCCGCGCGGCCACGCATCAGCCAGCGCGATAAGTTAAATGCGGCGTCGAGGTGCGGCAGTATGAGCTGCTCGAAGCGCGCGCGGTCCTGCGAATCCAACACGTCCACGTCTTTTCCTTCGACACCTGCACTCATAGAGGGGACTACCCGGTAGCCGATTTTATTCCCTATCGACGCCGTTGACATAACCAATTAAACATTCCGCAATCTGGAATAAGCGCACTGCCCGGCTGGTCTGCATACACGAAACACGTCCCCGGGCGGCGCGAGAAAAAACCTGCAGCAAACACTCAGCTCGCGCCGCTCTGTAAATACCAGCGGATGAATTTCCGGCACGGGACCTGTTCGGGAGAGCGGAATGACAAAGACGGGGAAAGACGAAATTTTGCACGACCACAACAACGATGGCATCGACCGGCGTGGATTTCTGAAATGCATGGCCTGGGCCGGAACCGGCGCATTGTGCGTGATGCAGGGCGGAGTGCTGAAATCGTACAGCTTGAGCCGGCTTTCGGATTTGGGAGCGGGCGCGGCGGCAGCGGGCGAGTTGAGCCTTGTGCAGGTCAGCGACAGCCACATGGGATTCAACAAACCGGCCAATCCCGACGTGGCCGGAACGCTGAAGGCCGCGGTGGACAAGATCAATGGCCTGTCGAAAACGCCTGAATTTTTGCTGCACACCGGAGACATCAGCCATTTGTCCAAGCCGGAAGAATTCGACACCGTGGACCAGATCTTGAAGGGCACCGGCAAGGAAGTATTTTTTGTGCCCGGCGAGCACGATGTTTTGAACGACGACGGCGCGCAATTCCGCGAGCGCTACGGAAAAGCGGCGAAGGGACTGGGCTGGTACAGCTTCGACAAGAAAGGCGTGCATTTTGTCGGTCTGGTCAACGTGATGAATTTGAAGGCCGGCGGGCTGGGATCGCTGGGACCGGAGCAGCTCGAGTGGCTTGAAGACGACGTGAAGCACTTGAAGCACAGCACGCCGATTGTGGTGTTCGCGCACATTCCGCTGTGGACGGTGTATCCGGACTGGGGCTGGGGCACGGACGACAGCGCGCAGGCGCTGGCCTATCTGAAGAAATTCGGGTCAGTGACGGTGCTGAACGGACACATTCACCAAATCATGCAGAAAGTGGAAGGCAATGTGACCTTTCACACCGCGGCGTCGACGGCCTTTCCGCAGCCGCAGCCGGGGAAGGCCGATTCGCCAGGGCCAATGAAAGTGCCGGCGGACCAGTTGCGCAGCGTCCTGGGAATCACCGACGTGAATTATGTTCGCGTGCAGCACGCTTTGGCGGTAGTTGATTCTTCGTTGGCGTAATGCGCCGCGAAAGCGTCGTGAAGAGATCCCATTAGTAAGAGCTGGAAAGGAAAAGAATCATGAGGATAGGTGTGTGGTTTTTGGTGTGGATGGCATTGGCGGTTGCGCTGGCAACGATTTTGGTGAACGGTTCACAAGGTGTCTCGGCAAGCCCCGGACAAGGCCAGGCCCAGTCATCGAGCGTTGAAGTTAAGATCGACAACTTCAGTTTTGGACCCACATCGATCACGGTGGCAGTGGGGACCACCGTGACCTGGACCAATCGGGACGATATCCCGCACACGGTGGTCAGCGACGAGAAAGTGTTCAAATCGAAGGTGCTGGATACCGACGAGAAATTTTCGTACACGTTCACCAAGCCGGGGACCTACGCGTACTTTTGCTCGATACACCCGAAGATGACCGGCAAGGTGGTGGTGCAATGACCGGAGTGGCGCGGGCGTTTGACCCCGGAACGGTGCTGCTGGCTAAGCATGCGCAACATGTGGTGCTGGTGCACTTCCCGATCGCGTTGTTCATCACGGGAGTGGCTTTTGACCTCGCCGGGCGATGGACCCGGCGAAAAGCATTGGCAGAGGCGGCCTACTACAACCTGCTGATCGCGGCTGTTTCGGCGTTGCCCGTCGTGCTGACTGGATTACTGGCGTGGCATTTTCAGTTGGAAGGGCAGCGACTGAAGGGACTTCTTCTGCTGCACTTGGTTCTGGGGTGGACTTCGGCGGTGCTCATTTGTGCGGTGTGGTGGGGACATTTTCGGGCGCGTCGGCGAGGTCTGCCGTTGCCCGGATACCTATGGGTGATTGAGTGTGCCGGGGTGCTCGCGGTCGGGCTGACCGGGCATTTGGGCGGATTTTTGAGCGGGGTCAGCGGCGTTTGAAGAATTCACATAACACCATAAATTTCAATAGTTTACCGGGCACTGGCCTTAGGGACTAGTAGAGCCTTAGTACCACGACCGGCGTACCCCGCAGGTGGCTCCGGTGGCCCATTGAGCAGTGCAGAGCCGACCCGTAATGTGCGAAGAACGGGTTGGGGGCCGCGCGGGGACAGCGGCCCCGCAAGGGGTCGTGTGCGAGCTACCCAACCCGCCAAGTTCTTCCCTTCCAAAACGTCACGCCAACCACCGGGCTGGCGTGGCCAGCAAGAATCACCAATCCATGGAAAAATGGGAAGGCAGCGTGCGCAGCAATGCGCGGGGGCCGTGGGGACCGCCATCTATGCATCTTAATTTCAAGCACTTACGGGATATGCGTGTGGCCCGAGGTGCGCGGTTGGGCCGACACCTGGCGCCGCCAGCCTGCATTCTGCGAGTCACCATGCTCCTCGCCGCGGCGTTAACACTAGCCGCAGCCGGCACGGAAGCCGACGGACGCACGCCGGCAGCCGTAGATCTAAAGCCGGGCACCTTGGCAGCATTCCGGCGCTATGTCGGCTTGACGGAGGCACGGAACGCTAGCGAACTGCAGCGCGGGACCAACCTGCTGTGGATCAACGGCTTGCCGGAGACGGAGCGCGTGCAGGCCTACGAGGCGTTAAAGAGCGGCCAAGTCAAGATGCAGAAGCTGGAGACGCTGGATGGTGGCGAGAAAATCCGCTGCCCCGGCGGCATGATCCACCATTGGGTGGGCGCTGCGTATGTGCCGGGAGCGAAGCTGCCGGACGTGCTGCGGGTGCTGCAGGATTATGACCATCACGCACAGTATTACGCGCCGGACGTGGAGCGCTCGAAAATCGAGTCCCACGAGGGCGACCATTTTCTCGTGTTCCTGCGCTTTCGGCGCCACAAAGTGATTACGGTGGTGCTGAATACGGAGCATGAAGTGTGCTATTTCCGCGATTCAGCCACGCGCGCGCACAGCCGCAGCTCCGCCGTGCGCATCGCGGAAGTGGAGAACGCCGGCAAAAACAACGAGCGCGAGAAGCCGCCCGGTGAGGACGGCGGGTATTTGTGGGGCATGGAGACCTGGTGGCGGATGGACGAACGCGACGGCGGAGTATACGTGCAGAGCGAAGTGGTCTCATTGACGCGCGACATACCGGCCGGGCTGGGCTGGCTGATCGGCCCGTTTGTGACCAGCATCCCCAAGGAGACCCTGACCTTCACGTTGGAAGCAACGCGCAAAGCAGCGCTGGAACGCCGATGACAACTTTGTTCCGCCAATAAGACCTAAGCTACTCGATCGGCACTCCACCTTTGCGCGCGTGTGCCGCTCGCAGGAATTCCCACGTACTGGCGGCGTTGCGATCCCAGGTTTCCAGCGCCGCGGTCTGTGCGGCTTCCCTGCCAAGTTCCTCGCGCAGCGCGACATTCGAATAGAGTTTGCAAAGCAGGGCCGCAAGCTCGCGTGCATCCTCCGGATCGCGAAGCAGCAAACCGTTCTCCGCGTCGCGCAGAATTTCGCTGGCGCCCGCACGGACGCTGGCGATCACCGGCAAGCCACAAGCCATAGCCTCCAGGATCGGCAAGCTGTAAGCGTCTTCGAGCGAGGGAGCCACGTAGGCATCCGCCGCGGCATAAAACTGCACGACATCCGCCGAGGGACTGAGAAAGCGAATCTTGGAGTCGATGCCGAGAGCCCGAATGCGTTCAATAAATCCTCCTGGTTGATCAGAACCGACGACCAGCAATTGCGCGGGAATCTCCGAACAGTCAGCAAGCGTTCGCAAAAGTGTGTCCAGGCCTTTGTTTCTCCAATCATTGCCAATTAGGAGCAAACAGAAATCCGACGGTAAGAGTCGAAATAAATTTCGCGAGGCCACACGCCTTGCCGCGCAGACACTGGGTTGAAAAGCGCTTGTGTCCACTCCATAGCGGATGACCCCCACATCCTTGCGCTGAAAGAACTTCGCGGCACAAGCCGCAGTGTGCTGAGAGATGGCTGTTAACGCGGTGCTTTCGCGCGGATAGAGGCGTCGCTCCAGCCAGCAGATCAGGCGGTAATAGAGGCGGCGGTGGAGAATCACAGGCCAGCGCAGTATGGATTCGTGGAGCGTGAGAGCCGGACGAACTCTTCGGTAAAATTCCGAAAACAGTACATGGATCGAAATCGCGTCGGCATCGATGGCGTTGATTCCCGCGGAATAAGTCAGGTCAAACTGCAATCCGCGAGTCTTGCCATCCCACCAGCGTTGTAAGTAATTGGCGCCAAACCACCACAGGTAAGCCAGGATGTGCGGTCCCGGCAAACGGGGAACATGATGCCAGACGATGCGTCCAGCGCCGGAAGCCGGGTAGCGAATCACGTCGCGAAGATCCTCGACGCGTTGCGCATAGAGGTGGATCTCCGCGCCGGGTTGCCCGGCAAAACGTTCAAGCTGCTCGGCAAGACAACGTTCCGTGCCATGCCGGCGATCGACAAAGGGAGAAATAACGGCGAGTCGCAAATCAGCGAATCCCGCCGACACTCGCACTGGCCTCCACTGGCGTCCTGACGGTGGCAGCCTCGGCAAGCTGGGGCAGACGGAACAAGATGCCTAGCAGCAGCCAAAGATAGGCATTTAGCACAAAGTCCTGATAAGGCTGAATGCCCGCGAAAGTCATAGGAATTAGCAGCATAAAAGCGTACAACGTCACCATAAAGCTTAATGGAAAGAACGGTGTGCCCTTGAGTCGCTGCGCCACCTTCAGTCCCGCGAGAACAACCGCGACGCTCATTATGATCCACAGGGCCAAGCCGACGATTCCGAGTTCCAGCACCAAGCTGCCGTAGCCGCTTTCGACCGGGGTTTCCGGAGGACGCGCTTTGAAAAACCGGGCTACGTACTGTCCACCCAAGGACGCGGTGCCTAGCCCGTAGCCATAAGGCCAACGCTCGGAGTCCAAGGCCCCGATAAAATTCCGCAAAGGATAGGATTCTGTGCGATGGACGAGTTCGCTCTGTGGACTTCTAGGGTCCAGCGTTTCGGAGTAAACCGCGATGCGGTTAAGAAAGGCTTCGGGGTATGCAAAAGTCAACGCGGTTACGGCGAGCGCCACTCCGATGGCGGCACGCTGTAGAGTTCGAATAATTCTCAACGCTTCGCCTTGCCGCCACGGCGCTCCCCACAAGAAAGCAACCCCACCAACGACCGCGCTGCCAAGGGTCCACATAAAGGCGCCGCGGGAAGCGCACATAAGACAACCGGCGGCAGTAACCCCCAGGGTTAAAAAGCTAAACGCTCTGCCCCGCCGATGCCGCAGTAATAAATATCCGCTGAATCCAAACGCCATAATCCAATTGACGATCAGCATATTCGCGAATCGACCGGTGCTCACGAAGACCGACGTCGGCCGGTAGACGCGCACCCCGGAAATGGGCGCTACCCGGTAAGTCTCACTCAACGTCCGGATATCATCGGCAATAACCGCAGGATTCAGAAATCGGGGCCCGATAATGGATTGCGCAATGCCCAAAGCGGCGATGACTAACATCAGCGCCAGATTGACATAAAAGAATCGGCGTAGCGTTGCCTCCGAATCAACCAAGGCATAGCCCACGGCCACAAGCGGCACATAGTAGAAGTAGAGCTTCATGCCCATCAGGCCAAAAAAAATGCTGGTCGAGGCTGGGTTAAAAATCTGTACAATGCTGAACCATATCAGCGCGCCCAACGCCAGGAAGAAAGGCGGCCGGAACCCCTGAGCATCCTTTCTTCTGCAAGCAGCCGCAAAGGACAGGTAGATAACGGCCAGAAAGAAATCCTTGGCAAAATAAATAGCCATGTTGTTGCCGAGGAACTTACGAATGAAATCCTCGAATAAAAGCCATGCAAAGAAGAAGTAAAGCCCCTTGCGCCAATCGTGCAGAATAGCAACGACACCGGCAGCGCCAACAAAGAACACGCCCAGATAGGCCAATCCGCTGAAATCGTCCGCGGTTATGTCGGCCGCGACCTTGTAGGCAGCGAGAAACGCCAGCAGGAAGAAGGCCCCGGTAAGCAAGCGTTTGCGCGACACTTGTTCGGAAACGACAGTGGAGATCGAATTCATCTGGATCGCTCGACTACCAGCACGTGATTGTCCCCAATCAGACTATCGCCTGCCAATAACATTGACAATAAACGCATGACCAAGGCAATCGGCGGGCGCGTCAACTGATAGCCGTTAGGTGGAAAAACGAAGTGTTCGCGTAATTGAACGCGGGCGCGCGGAAGGAATTGCCGGCCGAACAGATCCCAGAAAACCGGAGAAATGTGGGTCGGTTCGCTGTGCTCATCCATCGTGCGAAGCTTACCGGTCAGGAAAAATTTGCAGCGCGCCGGCAGGGAATCCACGTTAGGTGTGGTGAGAACGGCGACCCCGCCGGGGGCCAACAACCGCCCCACGTTTCGCAAGAAGCCGATGGGGCTCTCCACATGCTCAATCACTTCAATCGCCGTGACCAATTGAAACCGGGAAACGCCCAGCTCTCTTGAGAAATCGGCTCCATCTAGATCCAGGGCCACGTGCGGAACTTTTGCGGCGAAACCATGCGTGTTTCGATCGACTCCGACCACGTCGCATCCCATGGATTGCAGCCGCACCGCCATGGCTCCGGGGCCGGTGCCCAGATCGACAGCGCGCACGCCAGGTTTAGCGTAGCGGAAGAGCACACGTTCAGCGACAAAATCGTGCAAACCAGAATTGGTCGTGGTGTGCAGCATCATGGCCTCGGGGCCACCCGGAGTTCGCGGAACAGCTGCGCATGCCGGTCTATCATGGTACGCTCGCCAAACAATTTCTGCCCGCGTTCGCGGGCGTTTTGACTCAATCGGACTGCTGTTGTCTGGTCATCCAGAAGAAGCGCCATTTGGCGAGCCAAATCGGCGGCATCACCGGTCCGGAAGGTGCAGCCCGAATCGCCCAGAACCTCCGCATACGCACCCAGATCTGAGGCTATTATCGGAAGGCCACGCAGCATATTCTCCAAAAGCACCAGGCCGAACACTTCGCCTCCCAACGACGGGAGTACCAGGAACGAACATTGGCGCAGCGCCGAATCGAGCTGCGGCGCGGGCAAGCGCCCGACAAACGTAACGCGTTCCGTGAGCCGCAGCTTTGTCACCAACTTCTCCAGATGTGCGCGCTCCGGACCGTCGCCAATAATTAGAAGATCGAAGGAGCGGCCCTGCTGAAACAGAATGTGTGCCGCATTCAGGAGCACGCTCACTCCCTTAGTGCTTACCAATCGGCCTTGGAAGGCAATTAACGGGATCGCTGGTGAGCTTTTCGCCGGCACGCTTTCCACCGGGCCTGCCAACCCATGCGCAACGTGAAAAACATTGGGAAGCCGGAGGATTTCCGCCAACCAGGACGTAGGTACGATGTTGGCCGCGGCGCCAAAGCACAAGAAGCGGCGGGCAAAGGTGAGAAGCCAAAGCCGTGTGGAAAAAAACCAACCGTCCTTAGCATTGCAACGCAGACATACCCGATGACGATGAGCCATGAAGTGGCCCGGACAAGGTGTGCACGAAGACTCAATAAAGAGCTGCCCGTTCGGGCAAACCGTCTGGAAACCGTGATGCTCGACAATGACCGGCTTACCGGAAAGCCTCGCGATCAGCAACGGCGCCAGTGCCGGGCCCGCGACGTGAATGATCTGGCTCTGGCGAATCAAGCGCCACAATTGAAGCAGATTCGGCCTCCGGACGACCCGGAAAGGGAGCCCGCCATCCTCTTCACCGCCGGTCTGCGTAACCACAGTGACGTCAAATTCGGGCGAACCATCTGCTTTGCGGAGATCTGCCAGCCCGCCCGCCAGGGACAGGACGATGGTTTCCACGCCCCCGATGCTCGGCGCGAAGTAATGAGAGTAGATCAGCAGCTTCATCGCGCCTTCCGCAGAAAGCCGACTCCGCGAATAATTTTGGCGTCCGGCTCATTCACCTTGCGCGCAAAATCGTTGAACGAATGGTTCCAAAGGGCGTCGTCGCAGAAAATGAGTCCACCCGGGCGCACGAAAGGATACGCGGCCGCAAACTCCCAGGTCATGTGCTCGTAGGTGTGCAAGCTGTCATGGATGAAAATGTCTACGCTGCCGAGTTCGGCGAGCAGCCCGGGAAGCATCAGCCGCGCGTCACCAATGTGCAGTTGCCACCGATCACGCAACCAATCCGGTACCAGCCACCCGGGCTGGGATCCGGGCGGGAGAAACGCGGCATCGTCCAGGCCGATGGAGTGCAAGAGCCCGGTCCCATTTTTTTGCAGCGCCAGAAGCAAATAAGACGAGGAGACGCCATTGGCGACCCCCGTTTCCACCACATACCGCGGCGCGAGAGCCCTCACAGCGGCATATTGCACCAGAATTTTCTTGGCAAAGAGGTCGGCGCTTTCAAGCTTTAAGTCGCGGAATCGGGGAGCGGCATCGCGCAGGACTTGAGCAAAGCGTGGCGTTGCAATGGGCTCGCTGAGGTACTCGCGAACTCGTCCCGGCGGTGTACCGGTGATTTTAGCTATGAATTTTTCATCGGCTTGAGTCACTTCACGCAGCAACGAGCTTGCCGAGTATCGTGGATTTTTCAAAGCAAAAGCGAAACGCTCGCGAGCATTTTGCAGAATCCACTTCAAGGCTGCCTCGGGTTGGGGGCGGTCGACTCGGAAGCGGCGACATGGCGCGAGCTTGCCGATGAGCCCTGGGGGCGAATGCGCGATACCGCTTGCTCAACCGCGGCAACGGCTGCCGCCACGTTTTGCTCTGGGCCCCAGGTCTGCAAGCGAGCAATGGCCAACCGGCTTGTGCGTAGCAGCAAAGCTGGGTCTCCGGCCAGCCGCGCAAGCAGCGCTGCCAGCGCATTGATGTCTCCGCACGGAAAGATAAAGTCGGTGTCGACCGGCGCCACCAGGTCCCGCGCGGCCCCCACGCGGTCGCTGACCACTACCGGGCAGCCGCAGCACATCGCTTCATTGACCACCACCGCAAACGGTTCGTATTCCGACGGCAGCGCCATCACATCGGCCCCCGTGTAAATCGCAGGAAGTTGTGACTGGTTGACAAAGCCCAGGAACCGCACGCGCGATCCCACACCCAGGGCCTTGGCTTCCCCCTCCAATTCCTGGCGCAGCGGCCCTTCCCCCGCAAACACCAAGCGGGCATTCCTAACCGGCAGTTTGGCAAACGCGCGCAATAGATCGAGTGGCCGCTTCCATGGTTGCAGTTTGGCGCAGAAGAGCACCACGAAATCGCCGGGATTCGCGGAGCAGGACGCGCGAACGGACTCTCGATCCACCGCGGAAGATTGCGACATCCACCACTGATTTTCCACCACGTAAGGCGTCAGCGTGACGCGTTCGGCAGTGATGCCGAGCGAATGCATCAGATCCCGGCTACCCGAAGAGGGCACAATCACTTGATCCGCCAAGCGAAACAGCAGCGGCCAGGCCAGCCGCTTGGCCACTCGCTTCCAGGCGCGTTCATCGCGAGATACTAGCGTGGTTGCGTCGGTGCCAAACAAGAACGCCGCGCCGGAAAGTTTGGCGGCCACAAGCGCAATCCAGAAGGTGGCCCGCATGTAGCCGGTGTAGCACAGCACGGCGTCGAAGTGACCGTCACGAATCAGTTTCCAAAGACCGGGATTATAAAGACCGAAAAGTGATTCCGAGCCCGAGCCGCGATTGGGAATATGCGTCCAGGAATAGCCCTCGAGCAGGGGGACATCCCACTGAATGCTTTGTCCAAATTCGGAGTCATGGGCGGCTTCCGCGCCGCGCAGGCTGCAATAGGCGACGTGAAACTCGAGCTGCGGGTGCTGCGCCATGCGCCGGAAAATCGGAGCGGCGTATTGCACCGGATGTGACGCGATGGCCAGAACGCGCAAGCGCCGCTCAGACATGGCAATGCCCATACGATTCAAATCATCAGTCGCGCAAGAAAGCCTTTGCCGGGGGACCGCGCCGGCAGTCCAGGACGACCCGAGCGAAAAGTATACCCGTTTCATGGTGCCAGCGGCTGTGCTAAACTGGCGAGGTTCCGCAGGGTTTTGCAGTTCCCTGTACGTTCCCACATCGTGATCTGTATGCCGGCTGTGCGCTCGGGTAGGGCCGCAGCGGCAGGTGAACTTTACCCGGCGTAAGTCGGCGAGTCGCAAAAACAGGCTGAAAATACGCGCCGGAGCGCGACATCAAAAACGAGGAAGTGTCATGTCTGGGCATTCAAAATGGGCCACCATCAAGCACAAGAAAGCGGCCACGGACGCCAAACGCGGCCGCGTTTTCACCCGCATCATCCGGGAAATCAGCATCGCCGCGCGCATCGGCGGCGGCGACCCCAATTCCAACCCGAGGCTCCGCACCGCCATACTGGCCGGCAAAAATGAAAACATGCCGAACGAAAATATCGAACGCGCCATCCTGCGCGGCACCGGACAACTGGAGGGCGAGCAATACGAAGAAGTGACCTTCGAGGG
>Ga0070730_10002544_pt1 | contig 16569 bp, 15 predicted proteins | sample Coa_R1_3_FD_66447 | JGI IMG/M metagenome (GOLD analysis project Ga0070730, IMG submission 66447) | Surface soil microbial communities from Centralia Pennsylvania, which are recovering from an underground coalmine fire - Coalmine... | ecosystem: Environmental > Terrestrial > Soil > Unclassified ... | reverse complement strand
CAATTGATCGGCTATTTTGGCGATGGCCACCGTTTCGGATGCCACATCAGCTATGTCGTCCAGGAGCCGCCCGATGGTCGGGCCAAGTCCACTTCGCCGGGCCTGGCGCAGGCCTTGGATTCAGCCTACCACCTGACTCAGGGAAAGACCGTGTTTTTCGGCATGGCCGATACGATCATGCAGCCTACTCGCGTGCTCAAGGAGGCTTTCGAGACGGCCCACGGCGACGAGGACGTGATTCTGGTGCTGTTCGAGACCCATCACCCCGAGAAGTTCGGCATGGTGGACATGGAACCGCTTGGACGGGTGGTTCGGGTAGTGGACAAACCAGCCGCGACGGATTTGACCCGAATGTGGGGGTGCATCATCTGGCGCGCCCGGTTCACCGAGTATCTGCATGAATGTGTGCACAACGGAATATCTGATTTTGCGCAAGTGATGAACAACGCCATTTCCGACGGCCTGTGCTTCCGTGGCTATCAGGTAGCAGATGGCAACTACATGGACCTGGGCACCTACGAAGAAATCATGGAATTGGATCAGCGCTTCAGAGAGGAATAGAGACGTGGCAGCCCCGATCCAATCTGTCATCGCCGCCGGCCCGCCCGACGAGAAGGTTAAGGACCTGTCGATCGTGCTGGTCTGTTGGAATAACAAGGCGTACCTCGAACCTTGTCTGCGCTCGCTGTACGGCGGCGGCTTACAGAACACCTTTGACGTCGTGGTCACCGATAACGGGTCCACGGACGGCAGCCTGGAGATGCTGCGGGAAGAGTTTCCGCAAGTGCAAGTCATCCGGAACGGTCACAATGTGGGTCTAGGCAAGGCCAGCAATCAGGGCATCCAGGCGACCCGCGGACGATACGTCTTGTTGCTCAACAATGACACGATTGTCAACGGACCGTCACTCGACGCGATGGTGGACTTCCTGGATCACACGCCGCGCGCGGGGGCCGTGGGCGGGAAGCTCTTGAACCCCGACGGATCTCTCCAGGCTTGCCAGAACAACTTCCCGTCGCTGCGTGACGAGTTTTTTGTGGCCAGCCGGTTAGGTGAGCTCATATGGAAGGGCTACCCCAGCCGTCCGGATGGCAACCAGGTGACACAGACCGACTGGCTGGGCTCGGCCTGCGTGATGCTGCGACGTGCCGCGCTAGACGAGGTAGGCCTGCTCGACGAGAGTTATTTCATATACGGCGACGAGGCCGACCTGCAGTACCGGCTGCGCCAGGCCGGCTGGCAGGTCTGGTATCTCCCGAGTGTCACCACCATCCATTACGGCGGCCGCAGCATGGACCGGTGGCCCAGGCGCAAGATGGTTAACCGGGGCAAGTTGCTGTTCTTTAAAAAGCACTATGGGCCGTGGCAGACCTTCTGGCTGCGCGGCCTGCTATTTATCTTGAGCTTGACAAAAATGCTGGTTTGGGCGGCCGCCTGGCTATACCCCGGGTGGCGCAAGCGGGCTCAGAAAGAGCTGACTTCGAACCTGGATGTGCTGCAACTGTGCCTCCGGCCGATTTGACCGGTGAGACAGCGCCGATAAGGCCACGCGCGATGACTCGACAACGAGTGTTTGATGGCGTCAGCCGGGTGGCCATTGACGGCCGGGCGATTTCTCATCCCCAGCCCGGTGGCTTTAAGACATACTCGGAAAACCTGGTCAAGCACCTGCCCCAGCTGGACGATTCGGTCAATTATGAAATTCTCCTGGATCGGCCGGTTGCCAAACAGACGATTCCATCGCGCCCAAATGTCGCGGTGAGCGTCATTCCCAACACGCTGCCGGTATTAGGAGTGCCTTTCCGCGAGAATGTTGCCTTGCCCTGGCATCTGCTGCGCAGCGCCGTCGATCTGGTGCACTTTCCCAATGCGTCGGCGGCGCTGTGGTCACCGCGCGCGTTTGTGATCACCATTCACGATGCCATGGAGTTGATGCCGGTGTCCGCCCACTATGGCGGCGCCTCGGTCAAGCGGAATCTGATGCATCTATATAACCGCTTCAACCAGACTTGGGCGGCTCGCCGAGCAGAAGCAATCATCACAGTCTCGCAGTGTTCAAAACTGGATATCATGCGCTGCCTGAAGGTGCCCGAGGCAAAAATACACGTGACGTATGAGGCTCCGGTTGAGGCCTTTACGCAGATTCGCGACGAGGAACTGTTATGCCAGGTGCGACAAAAGTATGGGCTGGCGGCGAATTTCATTCTAGGTATTGGCTCGGCGGACCCGCGCAAGAACATCACCAGTTTGGTCCGCGCCTATAGCCAGTTGCCGGCGGACCTTGTCACCCGCTATCAGCTGGCAATCGTCTTGACACACAGGCGCTTTGAGGAGTCACTACAGGCCCTGGCGAAGACGCTGGGCGTTGCCGATCGCGTGCGCTATCTCTCGGCCGTTCCGACCGTCGACCTGGCCCGGCTTTATAGCGCCGCCGCCCTATTCGTCTTTCCTTCTCTATATGAAGGCTTCGGCCTGCCTCCGCTGGAGGCGATGGCCTGCGGAGTGCCAGTGGTCGCGGCCAACAATTCATCCATCTCTGAAATCCTTGGCGACGCGGCACGCTTTGTTCTTGACGTCGATCCGGCCGGCGATCAAGCCGGCTTTACGTGGATGATCAACCGCGTCCTAAACGACCCTGAAGGTCGACGTGCCATGTCGCAGGATGGGTTGCAGCGCGCACGCTTGTTTTCTTGGGAGCGCTGCGCGCGCGAAACATTGGCGGTTTATGGCCGGGTTATCGAAAGCCGCCATCAATCACCAGCGTATCAACGTGGCTTGGCGAGTAAGGACCATCCTGTCAGATAACATGTTTTGTTCCACCATTATCCCCACAATCAACCGGCCAACCCTGTCGCGCGCCGTGTGCAACGTGCTCGACCAGCAGTTCAATCGGGCGGGATTCGAAGTCATTGTGGTCAACGACTCAGGGCAGCCTTTGCCAGATATGGATTGGCAGCATTCCGAGCAAGTCCAGGTCCTAAACACAAACCACCGCGAACGAAGCGTGGCCCGCAATACGGGAGCCGCGATTGCTCAAGGCAAGTATCTGCATTTCCTGGATGACGACGATGCCTTGTTGCCGGGAGCCCTGGCGGCCTTTTGGTCCCTGCACGAAGCGGTTGGCGTGGATTGGTTGTATGGCAGCTATCAAACCGTGGATAATGATGGCCGCCTTATCGAAGAAATCCATCCGGGGTTAACCGGTAACATCTTCGCCTTATTGGTGGCCGGGGAAGGGATTCCCCTGCAGGCCTCCTTGATAAATACGCGGAAATTCCACGCGGTCGGATGTTTCGATCCCAATCTATCGGCTTGCGAAGACCGTGACCTGGGCCGGAGGGTAGCATTGACCAGCAGCGTGGCCCATACGGAGGCGGTTGTGGCCAGCATCAGGATCGGCAGGCAAGGGAGCACGACGAACTGGGAATCGTTGGCCGACGAAGATCGGAAAGGCCGCGAGAAGGCTTTGGGCCGCAAGGAAGCCAACTCACGGCTGTCAGCATCAGCCATGTCAAGTTATGTGCGCGGTCGGGTTTGCCGAGCTTATTTTGCTTCTGCAGTTTGGAACATGAAACGGCAGAATGTGCTGGTGGGAACCAGTCGGGCCTTAGCCGGAGTGAGGCTGGTCAGTTGGTTTCCTCTCTCGTCGGGATTCTGGCGCGGACTACGGACCCGAATCAACCAAGCAGCGGAACGTATCAATGTGTCTTGACCAACGATGGAGGTCCGATGCTGCACGCCGTTTTCGTTTAGCCGTTTTGCGCTCGGGTAGATTATGTCACTCTGTCAAAGGGGAGGAAGGCCCCTGGAACATCCCCGGCGGGGTGTGCTGGACGGACGACACATAACACGTCCAACATCCCCAGCGGCCGGTGATTGGACCGACGCCTTGAAGAGATGGATATATTTTGTTCCAGCATCATCCCAACCGTAAACCGACCAACACTGTCCAGAGCGGTGCGCAGTGTATTGGACCAACACTTCGAGCATGCCGGATTTGAGGTGATTGTCATCAATGACTCCGGACAACCTTTACCTGATATGGATTGGCAACATTCGACGCAAGTCCGGCTACTCAATACCAATCGCCGCGAGCGCAGCGTGGCCCGAAATACCGGAGCAGCCATTGCGAGGGGCGAATACCTGCACTTTCTGGATGACGACGACGTGTTCCTGCCAGGTGCGCTGGAGTCTTTTTGGGACCTGGCTCAGTTGGACAGCCCACCCTGGCTTAGCGGGAGTTATCAGACCGTTGACAATTGTGGCGTTGTCATTGAGGTGATCCATCCACAAATCGAAGGCAATTGCCTCGCTCTGTTGACTTCCGGGGAAGGTATTCCACTTCAAGCCTCGTTAGTGAAAACGGAGCAATTCTTTCGAGCTGGTGTCTTTGATACGTCGGTTGTGGGCGTGGAGGATCGTGACCTCGGCCGCCGGTTGGCTTTGCTTGGCAATGTCACCAACACATCGACCATCGTCGCCAATATCCGTATCGGTCAACTGGGCAGCACGACCCATTGGGAAAAGTTGGCCGAACTTGATCGCTGCGCACGAGACAAGGTTCTGAGCGACCAACGGGCTTTTGAACGCTTGCGTGATTCTGCCAATTCCTGTATTTGGCATGGACAGTTACGCCGCTCCTACTGGCATGGACGTGTCTGCCGGGCCTACCTGGCCTCCGCCGTCCGAAACGCGTTCCTGAATAACGGGCTCGCGGCAGCCGCTCGCACCGTCTCAGCCTTTGCCTTGGCTGGCCTCTACATCTTCTCACCGGATTTCTGGCGAGGTATGGTGAAGGGCAATAACGACAAATATCTGCGTGTTCGGGCCGGCCCCACTCACGAGTCGTGAAAGTCCTGTGGTCCATGAGACATGGTCGCCTGCCAGATCTACCCACCCCTCGCTTGGCAGTGAGCGTTGATTCGGCGTTTTGCCAAATGAGACAGCCGTGAACAGACCGCTGGCTGGGATCAATGTCCTCAGCGTGAGACGACTGGCGCGAGCGGCGAAGTACGCGCTATGGAGTTTGAATAGCCATATTGGTAGAACCGTGTCGCTGGACATGCCGCATAGAGCCGTCGTGGTGATAACCTATTATGATCCAGCCCGCATGAATCATATCGATCCACAGGTGCGCAATGTTCTGAAGTGTGATTTTGTGGAACAAGTCGTCATCTCCAATCATAATCCAGACATCAAGATTGAAGAGAAAGTTGGCATCCGGAATGACCGCCTCGTGTGCCTTGACCAAAGCTCGAGGCGCGCGTGCGGCTTTCGCTGGCGGCTCATCCGGTCCCTTGGCGCGGATTACGTCATTTCGATTGACGATGACATCTTTCTATTTCCACAACAACTCAAGACTCTTTTCCAAAGCTTGATTCGTGAGCCCGAGGTCCCTCATGGGTTTTCGGGCTTCGTTCGCCTGCCAGATGATAGCCTGCAATATGTGGAACGGACCAACATGGCAGTCCACTATTTGTGTGAGATTTATGCTGTGACCAGAGAGCACCTAAAGCGTTACTTTGAAATGGAGAGACTCCTGGGCGATGACGACCACACGTTACCCGCCGCCGTCGAGCGGTACGGTGACTTCGTCCTCATCAGTCAAACGGGAACTCGTAACCCCAAGATTCAGAACGCCGGAGGGATATTCCGCAGCGACACATTTAAGACAGCCGGCGTAGCGTTGCACAAAGATGTCGAGTGGGGCGCCTACGTCGAGAAGGTCGCTCGTGGTGTTGAAGCGATCCAGTTGGCCGATCACGTCGTCCGTCGCTAGCTGGCCCGGCCGGTTGCCCACATGACGACGATTGATTCGATGCAATAGGCCGTGTGATCATGAGTGCAAGTCTGCCGCGCCTGTGCGTCGGTCTGCCGGTTTACAACGGGGAGAAATACCTGGCTCAGGCGCTTGACTCACTTCTCGAGCAGACCTGTGCGGACTTTCAATTGCTGATTGCCGACAATGCCTCGACGGATGGGACCGAGCGTATCTGCAGGACCTATGCGGCCCGGGACCCGCGCATTCGCTATTACCGCAACACCGAGAATATCGGCGCAGCGCGAAATTGGTATTATGTCTTTGAGCTTTGCCAATGCGAGTATTTCAAGTGGGCGGCGCATGATGACATCTATGCTCCCGAATTCTTGCAACGCTGCGTTGAAGCACTCGATCAAGATCATTCGATTATTCTGTGTTACACCAGGACCAAAGTGATCGATGCCCACGGCAATTTCGAGCGCGACTTTGCCCTGGCCGGCGACACCCATTCAACCAAGCCGCATGTCCGGCTGTATTCCATGATCGGGATCGACTTGCTGTGCGTTCAGATGTATGGTGTCATGCGAGCAGAGGCTTTGAGAAAGGCGCACGTCTATATGGGCTACCCCGGTTGGGACCGAAACACACTGGCCGAACTCAGCTTGATGGGCCGAATTTGTGAGCTGCCTGAGTACTTGTTTTATCACCGACTCTATCCCGAGGCGTGGGGTGCCGCCATTAATTCTGGGATGTCGATACAGAAGCTCTTGCTCTACGATCCGACAATCAATTGGAGTGCGCGAATCACGTTCTCAAAGAGGTTTTATAACTACTTTGCGGCCGTGTCTCGCGTACCGCTCGGCCGCTTTGAACGGATGCTATGTTATCTCCAGCTCTTGCGATTGATTGCCGACAAATCAGCCCGCCGGTTCAATGTGGCCTTTAGGCGGCTTGGCAGCTGAAAAATCGGACCCCATTGGTGAGGGGGCCTATAGTTCTTCCAGGAGTGCGATGATGCGAGTTCTAGTTACTGGCCACAAAGGCTACATTGGCACAATCTTGTCGCCCATGCTGGTTGCGGCGGGTCACGACGTCGTGGGTCTTGACAGCGATCTATACGAAAGCTGCACGTTTGGTCCAAGCCTGCCCAAATTGACCGAGGTAAAAAAGGACATTCGTGACATTGAGCCGGCCGACCTCGAAGGCTTCGATGCAGTGCTGCATCTGGCAGCGCTGTCCAACGATCCTCTCGGAAACCTGAACCCCGCCCTGACCTATGCAATCAACTATCAGGCTTCCGTCAATCTCGCTAAAGTGGCCAAGCAGGCTGGTGTATCACGGTATGTCTTCTCATCCTCGTGCAGCATCTATGGCGCGGCCGGCGACGCGGCGCTGACCGAAGAGGCCCCATTTAACCCGGTGACGCCCTATGGCCAATCCAAAGTCTTGGTCGAACAAGAGGTGGCGAAACTGGCTGATACCAGGTTTAGCCCCGTTTTTCTTAGAAACGCAACAGCCTACGGCGTGTCGCCGCGTCATCGGTTTGACATCGTCCTGAATAATCTGGTGGCTTGGGCCTGCACGACGGGCCGAGTTTATCTTAAGAGTGACGGCAGTCCTTGGCGCCCGATCGTCCATATTGAAGACATATCTCGGGCATTTATCGCGGTTCTGTCCGCGCCGCGCGAGCGGATCCACAATCAGGCCTTCAATGTAGGGATTGATGAGGAGAATTACCGAATCCGTGAGTTGGCAGAGATCGTTGAACAGACGGTTCCCAGCTGCCAGATTGAATATGCCAAGGATGCTGAACCGGATAAGCGCACCTATCGCGTCGACTTCGGCAAGATCAGGCGCGTGCTACCAGAATTCGAGGTACGCTGGAATGCGCGGCGGGGAGCCCAAGAACTGTATAAGGCCTACCAGGAATATGGAGTCAAGCTGGATGAATTTGAGGGTCCCAAGTACAAGCGCATCGACCACATTAAGCTGTTGCAAAGCACAGGAAAACTGGATGCGTCCTTGCGTTGGACGGAGCCAGTGAGTGACCCTGGTCGGGTGGCCAGGTAACACCGTTCAATGACGGATCAAACCCTAGACCTGTCTGCCCAACCCCAGACTGGTCCGACCGGAGTGAACTGCCGCTTTTGTGGCGCGGCGCTCAGTCAGACATTTGTGGATCTGGGCATGTCGCCTCTGTGCGAGAGCTATTTGGGCCCCGAACAGATCAATCACATGGAGCCGTTTTACCCTCTGCAGGTGTTCGTATGCCATCGCTGTTTCCTCGTTCAACTGGAAGCGTACGTCAGCCCTGAAGCGATCTTTTCCGAATACGCTTACTTCTCGTCGTATGCTGACTCGTGGCTCCAGCACGCCCGGCGCTACGTGCAGATGATCACGGAACGTCTCATTCTCGGTTTGCATAGCTGTGTGATTGAGATCGCCAGCAACGATGGTTATCTGCTGCAATATTTCCTCGAGAAGAAGATCCCCGTGCTTGGAATAGAGCCAGCTCGTAATGTGGCGCAAACCGCTATAGCCAAGGGAGTTCCGACACGGATTGAGTTCTTTGGCAGCGAGATGGCCCGCCGCCTGGCAGCGGAAGGCCAGCAAGCCGACTTGCTGCTCGGCAACAACGTGCTGGCCCAGGTACCGAATCTAAATGACTTCGTGGCCGGCCTACGGATCCTTCTGAAGCCACAAGGCACTATCACCCTGGAGTTTCCACATCTGATGTGCCTGGTCGCCGAGAATCAATTTGATACGATTTACCACGAGCACTTCTCGTATTTCAGCTTCCTGACCGCCGAGAAAGTGTTTGCGGCACATGGCTTGACCATGTTTGATGTCGAGGAACTGCCAACCCATGGGGGGTCGCTGAGAATCTACGCCTGCCATCAAGGCGATGCTTCAAAACCCGTCAGCGAACATGTGGAGCAACTGCGGGCACGAGAATACCGCGCCGGCGTGCATACCATGGGCTACTACTTGGCGTTTGGTGAACAAGTCAAGGAGACGAAACGAAAATTGCTGGAGCTGCTGATACAGGCTAAGCGCGCGGGAAAGTCCATTGCCGGCTACGGCGCGCCTGGCAAGGGCAATACCCTCCTGAATTACTGCGGGATAGGCACCGATTTCCTGGATTTCACGGTCGACCGCAACCCCCACAAACAAGGGAAGTACTTGCCTGGCAGCCACATTCCGATTTTTCATCCGGACCAAATCCATGAACGCCGGCCCGATTATGTGCTAATTTTGCCGTGGAATTTCAAAGATGAAATTATGGAACAGGTTGCCTACATTCGAGAGTGGGGCGGGCAATTCATCGTGCCGATTCCCCAAGCGCAAATCTGCGCCCCAGGCCAGCCGTGAAGTTTACCCCAGGGCCCCTGGCCGGCGCATATTTGATCGAACCGGAATATCTCGAAGATGACCGTGGGTTCTTTGCCCGCACGTGGTGCGAACGCGAATTCACTGAACGGGGGCTCGAGACTCGGCTGGTCCAATGCAACATATCCTACAACCGGCACGCGGGAACGCTGCGCGGGATACACTATCAAATTCCGCCCATGGCTGAAGTCAAATTGGTACGTGTGACGCAAGGTGGAATCTACGATGTGCTTGTGGATTTGCGGCCGGGTTCAGACACCTTCTTGGGTTGGTTCGGAATTGAGTTGACCCAACAAAACCGACTGGCGGTCTATGTGCCATGCGGATTCGGGCATGGATTTCAAACGCTGGCCGATCACACTGAAGTGTACTATCAGATGTCACAGTTCTACTCTCCCGAACACGCCCGCGGCTTTCGCTGGGATGATCCGCTCATCGCGATCCCCTGGCCCAGGCCCATTGCTTGTATCTCCGAGCGCGATCGCACGTATCCAGACTTGAAACCGGAAGCCCTGGCTGAGAACGCTGGCATTGGATAATTGCCTGTGAATCAAACTCATCTAGTCCTGTATGGCCACTTTGGCCGAGGCAACCTGGGTAACGATAGCTCCCTGGAGGCTCTGCTATCTAGCATCAGACGGTATCAGCCATCCGCGGCCGTTACGTGTGTCTGCACGGGTCCCCAGGTCATCGCGGAGCGCTATGGAATTAACACGCTGCCGGTCGATATCACCGAGACGAAACAAGAATATAAACCGGATGGCCGCCTGTCAGGGACGGCCAGATGGGCCGCCAATCGTATTTCGGACGAGATGGACTTTTGGCTGAGCCGGACTCGTTGGTTCCGAACGGTTGACCAATTCATCGTGGTCGGCACGGGCGCCCTAGATGACATGGCTGTTCGCCCGTGGAACGCACCGTACGATTTGTTCAAATGGTGCCAGGCCGCCAAGCTCGCCGGAACCCGGCTTGTGTTCCTAAGCGTAGGTGCCGGGCCGATTCGGCATTGGCTTAGCCGGGCCATGATGCTGAGGGCCTTACGGCTGGCCGACTATCGATCGTACCGCGATCAAGCCTCCCTGGAATATGTGCGCGGCGTTGGTTTTGACACGTCAGGCGATCAGGTTTATCCCGATCTCGTTTTTGGTCTGCCCCATATAGCCAATACACCACGCCTGCCCGCCGCCGCACGACCTCAGTCAGTCGGTCTGGGCGTCATTGGCTACTACGGTTGGCTGCATGAGCCGAACACGGGCGAGCCCCTTTACCTGGCCTATGTCGCCAAGCTGAAAGAGTTTGTTGGCTGGTTGCTGGACCAAAACTATTCCGTCAGGCTCTTGACCGGTGACTTGCCCGTCGACCAGCGGCCGGTCGATGACATCCTGCAGTTCGCCCGACAGTCCGGTCAGCCTGGCTGGCCAGAGCGCGTCATCGCCGAACCCATTGCGGATGTGGAAGGTCTATTCGAGCAAATCGCGCAGACGGATATTGTGGTCGCCGCCCGTTTCCACAACGTCGTGTGTTCCCTGATGCTAGGACGGCCGGTCGTCTCCATTGGATATCACGAGAAGAATGAGGCGCTCCTGGCAGAAATGGGGCTTCAAGCCTATTGCCAACACATCGAGCATTTCAGCGTCGAAGAGCTGATTCGACAGTTTCAAAGCCTGGCGTCCGATCTCAGCCCGGCGTCCCAGCGGATTGAACATAAATGCGCGGAATATCGTGAGCGGCTTGAGGCACAATATCGCACGCTCCTGTTGCCAGAGAGCAGCGAAGCTCTGGTTCACTGACAGGGCAACGGCCTCCTGGCCACCAGCAGGATATTGAATTTGTTCGCAGAGACTCCAGATCTAGATTTGACTGGCCAGGCGCTGCACGCGCTGGCCGGCGAACTGTACCCAATCTGCCGCAGCATAACTGGGGACGGCCTGCGAGCGTCCCTGCGGCGGATCCAAGAGATTGTCCCGCTCCAGTTGCATGAGGTGCCAACCGGGACCCCCGTCTTTGACTGGGTGGTGCCGCCCGAATGGAATGTCCGCGACGCGTACGTCGCAAACCTGCGCGGTGAGCGAGTTATCGATTTCCAGCGCAACAACCTGCATTTGGTTAACTATAGTGTGCCGTTTCGCGGCCGGCTGACGCTGGAGGAGCTCCGGCCCCATTTGCATACGATACCCGAGCAACCCGACTGGATCCCTTATCGCACGTCGTACTATCGAGAAACCTGGGGCTTTTGTGTCAGCCACACCCAGCTGCTCCAGCTCGCAGAGGGCGAATACGAAGTCTGTGTTGACACATCACTCGAGCCGGGCAGTCTGACCTATGGAGAGCTGTACCTGCCGGGACGGTCAAGCGACGAAGTGCTGATTTCGTGTCATTGCTGCCATCCTTCTCTGGCAAACGACAACTTGTCTGGAATGGTCGTCAGCGCCTTCCTGGCACAAGAAATTCAAAACTGGCAGCGCCGATATTCATATCGATTCTTGTTCATTCCAGGCACCATTGGTTCAATTGCCTGGCTGGCGCTCAATGAGGCGCAGGCCCATCACATCCGGCACGGATTAGTGGTCACCTGTGTGGGCGATCCTGGATTTATGCACTATAAGAAGAGCCGGCGCGGAGACGCTGAGATCGACCGGGTGGTTGACCACGTGCTGAAGCACTCGGGACAGGCGTTTGAGATTCGCGAGTTTTCGCCTTATGGCTACGATGAGCGACAGTACTGCTCACCTGGCTTTAATCTCCCGGTGGGGAGTTTGACCCGGACGCCGCATGGACGCTATGCGGAATATCACAGCTCGGCCGACAACCTCAGCCTGGTTCGGCCCGAATTTCTGGCCGATTCTTTTGCGCAGTATCTATCGGTCATGAGAATCTTGGAAAACAACAAACGGTTTCTGAACGCCAATCCGAAGTGTGAACCTCAGCTTGGAAAGCGAGGTTTGTACAGCACAATAGGGGGGCGGAAGGACGCGAGTGAGTTCGAACTGGCGATGCTGTGGGTGTTGAATCTCTCAGATGGCCGCCATACGCTGCTCGACATTGCGGATCAATCCGGAATGCCGTTCGCACAGATCCTGGAAGTATCCCGGCTGTTGTCGGAACACGGCTTGCTCAACGAATTGCAGGACGATGAGGCCTGAATGAACTTCGAACGATCGAAAGCGCTGCAACGGAAGAGTCACGCCATCATACCCGGCGGGGCCCATACCTATGCCAAAGGCGATGATCAATACCCAGAGCAGGCACCCGGTTTCATCGCGCGCGGCGAGGGCTGCCACGTGTGGGACATCGATGGGAACGAGTTTATCGAGTACGGTATGGGGTTGCGATCGGTGACCCTCGGCCATGCCTATCAGCCAGTGATTGAAGCCGCTTATCGGCAGATGCAGCTGGGTATTAATTTCACGCGCCCGGCGCCGATTGAGGTCGATTGCGCTGAAAAGCTGCTGAGCTTTGTCGACGGCGCTGAGATGGTCAAGTTTGGGAAGAATGGCTCAGATGCGACATCGGGCGCTGTCAAGCTGGCCCGAGCCTATACCGGCCGCGATCGGGTAGGCATCTGCGCCGAGCACCCCTTCTTCTCAGTCGACGACTGGTTCATTGGCTCAACTGAAATGCCTGGCGGCATTCCTCAGGCAACGCGAGAATTGTCAGTTCCATTTCACTACAATGATATTGGGAGCGTGAAAGCTCTGTTTGAGCGCTACCCGGGCCAGATCGCGTGTCTCATTATGGAACCCGAACGGACTGAGCCGCCCGCTAACAACTTCCTTGGGCAAACCCGAGAATTGTGCCATCAGCACGGGGCTCTGTTCATCCTCGATGAAATCATTACAGGTTTTCGCTGGCACTTGGGCGGAGCCCAGAAGCTCTATGGCATTCAAGCCGACCTTTCGTCATTCGGCAAGGCGATGGCCAATGGGTTCTCAATATCCGCATTGGTCGGAAAAAGAGAATACATGGAAGCCGGTGGTATCCACCATAATCGCGAACGGGTATTCTTGCTCTCACTGACCTACGGCGCCGAAACGCATAGCCTGGCGGCCGCCATGGAGACGATGCGCATTTACGAACAGGAGCCCGTGATTGAGCATCTACATCGACAAGGTCAGCGGCTGGCAAGTGGGATCCAACAAGCCGTCGAGGCCAACCATCTCCAGGGGCATTTCGGGCTAGATGGCCGTCCGTGTAACCTGATTTATTTCACCCGCGACGAGAACAAGCAGCCGTCTCAGCCATTTCGCACCTTGTTCTTGCAAGAGATCATCAAGCGGGGTGTCATTGCGCCGTCGCTGGTCGTGAGCTATTCACATGCAGACCACGATATCGACAAGACTATCGATGCCATAGCGGAAGCACTGCAGGTGTATGCCCTGGCGCTGGACGAAGGCGTAGACAAATTCCTGGTGGGCCGCTCCGTCAAGCCCGCGATCCGGAAGTACTGTTGATTAGCTGGTCCTCGGACGGGCATAAAGGATTCACCTATGAAAGTCGTCCTGTTCTGCGGCGGTTTGGGCACACGGCTGAAGGAATTCTCAGATGTGATTCCCAAGCCAATGGTCGAAATTGGCTACCGGCCGCTCATGTGGCACCTGATGCGGTATTACGCCCATTTTGGCCACAAAGACTTCATCCTGTGCCTGGGCAATCAGGGCGACTACATTAAGAAGTACTTCCTGAACTACGACGAGTGTCTGTCGAACGACTTTGAGCTCAGGCAGGGTGGTGAGCACATTATCTTACACAACCACGACATCAAAGACTGGAATATTTCGTTCATAGACACCGGCCAGGAATCGAATATCGGGCAAAGGCTGTTAGCAGTCAAAGACTTGTTGAGTGGCGAAGATGTGTTCATGGCCAACTACAGCGACGGCCTGACCGATCTGGACCTGAATGTCTATCTGGACCATTTCAATCAACGCAACAAAATAGCCAGTTTCCTGTGCGTGAAGCCATCCCAATCGTTTCACGTCGTGACCCTGGGCGAGGCAAATCTGGTCGAAGATATCCGGCCGGTGGGCAAGTCCGACATTTGGATTAACGGCGGCTTCTTTGTCTTCAAACAGGAGATATTTGACTACATCGGGGCAGGAGAGGAGCTGGTTCAGGAACCGTTTTATCGGCTGCGCGAGAAGAAGGAGTTGGTTGCATACCCGAATCCGGGCTTCTGGGCGTGTGTGGACACGCTGAAAGAGAAAAAGATGTTTGACGATATGGTTGCCCGCGGCGATACGCCTTGGGCGGTATGGAAATCTCAGCGCCCGCTTTCGACGCCATATATGATGCCTCGAGTCCTTAGGCAAAATCACGGTGGCGAGGCCGAAGGCCAGGCTCCGGCTGTCAAGGTCCCTACCGATGCCGAGGAAGGTCGGTAATGCTGCAGGCTCTGCTTAATAAGCAGCCGGAGTCAGAGTTTTCAATTCTCTGTTTGGGTGCTCACAGCGACGATATCGAGATAGGGTGCGGGGGCACTCTCCTGCGGTTGAGCCGTGAGTACCAGCATCTCAACGTAACCTGGGTTGTCTTGGGCGCTAAGGACCTGCGAGCCCAAGAGGCCCACACGAGCGCGGATGCGTTTCTAGCTGGGGCGAGCGAGAAGAATGTCATCGTGAAGGACTTTCAGGACGGCTATTTCCCCTACGTTGGCGCACAGATCAAAGACTACTTCGAACAGCTCAAGCGCCAAGTGTCCCCTGACCTTATTTTCACGCATTACCGTCAGGACCTGCATCAAGATCACCGCTGCGTTTCTGAGCTGACCTGGAATACCTTTCGCAATCACCTCATCCTGGAATATGAGATTCCAAAGTACGACGGCGACTTGGGGCACCCTAACTTCTTCGTCCAACTCGATCAACCCACCTGCACGCGAAAAATCGAGCACTTACTGGCTAATTTCAACAGCCAGACCAGCCGAGGCTGGTTCACAGCAGATCTGTTCTATTCCATCTTGAGAATCCGGGGGGTTGAGTCGAACGCTAAGCAGCAATACGCCGAGGCATTCTATTGCCGGAAGCTACTCTTCTGAGCAAATGTTGGGATAACGATGACGACGCCACGCATTATATGCATGACTTCTGTCAGAAATGACGCTTGGATTCTAAGGCAGTTCTTGGAAGCAGCCCAGACCTGGGCCGAGTTGATTATTGTTGGTGATCATTGTTCGACGGATGATAGCAGTCAAATTGCCAGACAGTTTGTCACCGTCAGGCTAATCGCTCATCAGTCCGCTTCCAGTTTTTTGGACAGAAGGAGGGATTTATTGGCCGAGGCCAGAAAGGTTCCTGGTCAGCGGTTGATCTTTTTATTGGATGTTGATGAGATGATTACAGCAAACTGGGCCAATAGTCCAGATTGGGATCTTATGCTTCGTGCTCAACCAGGGTCCCGTTTTTCCCTCAATTGGCTTGAGCTTTACCCAGGTCTCAGTCAAACCGCGGTCTTTTGGATGCCATCGGTTTTCATGGACGATGGCACAGAGTATCCACTGGGCGAGAGAATTCATGGATCCAGATTTCCGGGCACAAGCGATGACATCATCAAGCTGTATGACATCAAGTTGTTGCATTACAATTTAATTGACACCGAAAGGTTGTTGAGTAAACATCGATATTACAAGTGCTACGAGTTTATCGAGCTGAAACGGAGGCCCTGGGCTCTCGACGTTTATTATCAAGATACAACGTTTAAGAGCTACGGTGCACCCGTTGTTCCGGTCAATGAGGAATGGCTTCGAGGCTATGATTGGCTAGCTGAATACAGGTCAATCGATCAACGGGCCGAGCGGCAATACTGGTATGACCAGGAGGTTTTGAGATATTTCGATCAATACGGCGTTGCCAAATTCCGCAAGCTCAATATTTGGGATGTTGATTGGACTCGGAAAGCCGAAATGCTGGGAATGAAGGGGAGTTACAGGGACCCGAGATCAGGCTACGAAATCTGGATTCACAGGTTGATTGAGAAGCATAGGGAGGGGCTAAAAATGAAACCAAGCTTAACATATAGGCTAGTCCGGTTGTTTGCAAGGACTGTTCTAAGAGCAGTGGGTTGGTAGGATCTGGGAATAGGTTAACAGTGAAGTGATGGGGCAGTATCCTTTAGTGCGTTCAAGAGGCGCCAGGTACTTTCGTTTTATGCTGTCTCTTGTCAGCATCGGGTTAATCGTGTCAGTTTTGGTTTTGGCGTTTGTCAGGCTACGCGTAGCTAATCCACTACCAGCCCCAACCCAGTCGATCCAAGCGGCAGGGCCGTTGCGGGTGGATGCGGCCAACCCGCGCTACTTTGTGGACGGGACTGGCCGGGCCATCCTGCTGACCGGGTCGCATACCTGGTCCAACTTCCAGGATAACGGCGGCTCTGACCCGCCTCCCGTCTTCGACTACAGCGCCTATCTCAACTTCCTGCAAGCC
>Ga0070730_10002543_pt1 | contig 16571 bp, 15 predicted proteins | sample Coa_R1_3_FD_66447 | JGI IMG/M metagenome (GOLD analysis project Ga0070730, IMG submission 66447) | Surface soil microbial communities from Centralia Pennsylvania, which are recovering from an underground coalmine fire - Coalmine... | ecosystem: Environmental > Terrestrial > Soil > Unclassified ... | reverse complement strand
AAGACCGGCGTGGCGCCGCAGATCGCCGCGTCGGGCCCGTAGTTCTCGTAGAACGGCTCGAGGACGATCACCTCGTCGCCCGGATCCACCAGCGCGAGGAGCGTCGAGACCATCGCCTCGGTCGACCCGCAGGTGACGGTGAGCATCGTCTCCGGATCGACCCGCATCCCGTAGAGCTCGCCGTACGTCGCCGCGAGCGCGTCGCGCAGGCTCTTCGCGCCCCAGGTGATGGCGTATTGGTTGACGTCGTCGCGGATCGCCTTCGCGGCCGCTTCTTTCAGCACGTCCGGCGCGGGGAAGTTCGGGAATCCCTGCGCGAGGTTGATGGCCCCATGCTCGTTGGCGAGCCGGGTCATGCCTCGGATGACGGATTCAGTGAAGGAGTGGGTACGGCGGGCCGTCGGGAGCGTACTGCCTACTTCAGCAGCATCTTGGCGATGGTGTTGAGCTGCATGTTGCTCGTGCCTTCGTAGATGGCGCCGATCTTCGCATCCCGGTAGAACTTCTCCACCGGATACTCCTTGGTGTAGCCGTAGCCGCCGAACAGCTCCACGGACAGAGAAGTCACGCGCTCGGCGACCTGCGACGAGTAGAGCTTGGCCATCGCCGCTTCCATCGTGTACGGCTCACCGGCGTCTTCCAGACGGGCCGCGTTGTACACCATCAGCCGAGCCGCCTCGAGCTCGGTGGCTGCCTGCGCGATCTGGAACTGCACCGCCTGAAACTCGGCGACCGGCTTGTTGAATTGCTTTCGCTCTTTCACGTACGCGATGGCCGCTTCCAGGGCGCCCCGGGCGACCCCGATCATTTGCGCGCCGATGCCGATGCGCCCGGTGTTCAGGGTCTCGATGGCCACCTTGTAGCCGTGACCCACTTCGCCGATGACGTTCGCCGCCGGTACCTCGCACTGATCGAGGATCAGCTCGCACGTCGAGGACGCCCGGATGCCGAGCTTGTCCTCTTTCTTGCCGACGCTGAAGCCCTTGAACCCGCGCTCGACCGCGAACGCCGTGATGCCCTTGTAGCCCTTGTCGAAATCGGTGTTCGCGAAGATGACGTAAAACCCCGCCTCCGCGCCATTCGTGATCCAGAGCTTCCGGCCGTCGAGCACCCAGGCGTCGCCGCGCTTCGTCGCTTTGGTCTCGAGCCCAAAGGCGTCGGACCCGGAGGCGGGCTCGGAGAGCGCATACGCGCCGACCACGTCGTGAGAGAGTTTCGGGAAGTAGCGCTTCTGGAGATCCGGGGACGCCCACTTCAGGAGGAGGGCGTTCACCAGCGTGTTCTGAACGTCGACGAAGATGGCACTCGAGGCGTCTACGCGAGACAATTCTTCCACCGCGAGCACCGTCAGGAACAGCGAACCGCCCGCTCCCCCCAGTCCTTCGGGAATCTCGACTCCCATGAGCCCGAGCTCGAAGAATTTCGGGATCAGGGCGGGGTCGAGCTGGGCGGCACGCTCCATGGCGCCCACCCGGGGTCGCACTTCCTGCTCGGCAAAGTCCCGGACGGCATCCCGGAACATCTGCTCCTCTTCCGAGAGGCGGGTCAGGGGGGTCGCTTCGGTCGTCGTCGTCATGGGACCGGGGAATGTAGCGGTGAGGCAAGACCCCCTCAACCAACCTTTGGGGCGCTGACACTATCCAACGTGGATAGGCCCTGAACCTCACGAAACGGCCACCCGGAGCCGACCGTAGGGCTCTCGCACCCCAACAGGAGCTGGATCCATGCGCGTCTCCTCCGCGCCCTTCGCCCTTGCCGGACTGCTCACGCTCATGGGAGCCCCCGGCGTGGTGGCTCAGAATGGGACCTACCCGATTCACGGCGACGACCTCGCGATTTACAACCTGGCTGGACTCCTTCGCGTGGAGCCGGCGACGGGGAGTGACGTCGTGGTGGTGGTGCAGACCGGTGGGGCGGACGCCGGGCGGCTCAAGGTCGCGACCGGTGTGGTCCGTGAGCATGACGGACTGCGCGTGGTCTACCCGGAAGACGAAATCGTGTATCCCCAGATGGGCCGGCACTCGAACACCACCATGGACGTCAATGACGATGGCACCTTCGGCATCGACGACGAACGCGAGGGGCACCGGGTGCGCATCCGGGGTGACGGGTCGGGGCTCGAGGCCTGGGCTGATCTGACGGTGAAGGTTCCCGCCGGGAAGACCGTGCACCTGCGGGTGGGGGTCGGCAAGGCGACGGTGACGAACGTCGACGGAACGATCAAGGTCTCGGTCGGATCGTCCGACGTGAGTGCCACCGGCGTGAAGGGCACACTGGGGCTCTCCACCGGCTCCGGTGACATCCACGTCACGGACGCGACCGCGGATCTCAAACTGGAAACGGGATCGGGTGACGTTACGGTGAGCCGCGTCACCAACGGCGGCGTCAGAGTCGAGACCGGCTCGGGGGACATCACGGGAGACCACGTCTCCACCGGGAAACTGGCGCTGAGCTCCGGCTCCGGCAGCATCACGGTCGGCACGGTGAAGGCCGCGAAGGTGACGCTCGAGACGGGGAGCGGCGACGTCGACATCGGCCTCCTGTCCGGCATCGAGACCCTCGAAGGCAATACCGGATCGGGCACCATCACGCTGTCCGTCCCGTCGACCCTCGGCGCCGACGTGGAGCTCGATACCGGGTCGGGGGAAATCGATCTGGGCGGGGTGGAAGTGAAGGTCCGGAAGCTCCGCAGTGACCATCTCTCGGGGACCATCGGGAATGGCGGAGGCACCATCAAGCTCGAGGCCGGTTCCGGGGACATCAACTTGCGGAAGAGTTGATCGGTCGTGAACGTGAGTGATGACCGACGACTCCATCCGACTCGACGTTTGGCTCTGGGCCGCTCGATTCTTCAAGACTCGGGCGGACGCCAGTGAAGCGATTGCCGGAGGCAAGGTACTAGTTGGGGAAGCCCGGGCGAAGCGAGCCAAACCGTTGCGAATAGGGGACCGTCTCCGCATCCGGAAGGGCCCGTACGATTTCCATATTACCGTCCGCGGCCTCTCGGCGCGTCGTCTGGGCGCCGCGGCGGCCGCGGCGCTTTTTGAAGAGGACGCGGCGGGGAAGAAGGCGCGCGAACACCTCGCCGAGCAGCTGCGGATCGCGCCGTCGTTGAGTTATGAAGGGAAAGGGAGGCCGACCAAGCGGGACCGCCGCGAACTCGACCGGCTCAAGGGTGAATCAGAGCCTTGATGAGCTGAATCTGCCCCGCGTGGTAGAGGTCGTGGGACGCGATCCCGTAAATCGTTTCGACGTTGGTCCAGCGGGAATGCCAGGCCCGCCGTCCCAGGCGGGCCGCAGGAAAACGGGCGATGACCTCCCGCAGTAACCGATGTTCCTTCCGGAGCAAGACCACATCCTGCCGCCAGAGTGCGGCGGTCGGTTTCCTGGGCACCACCGGGAAGTTGGCCGGCGCGCGGGGAAACTCGAGCCCGGGGTCGCGCGTCAGACGCTTCCTCACGATGCATTTCCAGTAGGCCGTGTGCAGGACCAGCTCCCAGATGCAGTGCCGCCCCGCGCGCGGGCGCTTGAGAGCCTCCCGCCAGGTCAGGCCTCGCAGGCTGCCGGCCAAGTTCGGGCCGTGCCACGCGGCGCGGCCGAAGGCCTGGTCCAGCACCTCGAGCAGGAGCGCGATCCGGCGGTCAGTACGTGCCATAGCTCAAGGATACTCTGGTCCCTTCACACTGTCTTGGGCTGTTCTTCACGATGATCCGGCGAGCGTCCCACCCATGCGATTCTCCTACGGTCGTGTACCCCAGCGAGTCTACTGGGAAGTCACCCGGGCCTGCGATCTGGCCTGCCGTCATTGCCGGGCGGATGCGACGCCCTCCCCGCACCCCCTCGAGCTCAACACCGGTGAAGCGCTCAGGCTCCTCGAGCAGTTGGCCGCGGCCGATCCCTCACCGCACGTCGTGCTGACGGGCGGGGATCCGCTCAAGCGCGCGGATCTTTTCACGCTGATCGCGGCGGGGCGCGACTTGGGGTTGCACATCTCCGTCTCCCCGAGTGCCACGCCGCTCATGACCCCGGCAGTGATCGGCCAATTGAAGGAGGCGGGGGTCGAGGCTATTTCGCTGTCGCTGGATGGTTCGACGGCCGAGAAACACGACGCGTTCCGGGGTGTCCCCGGCACGTTCGAGCGGACACTGGAGGCCGGCCGGGTGGCTGCGGCGGTGGATCTTCCGGTGCAGGTGAACACCCTGGTGGCGGAGGAGACGGTCGACGACCTCGCAGCGCTGTACCGGTTGAGCGCCGAGTTGGGCGCGGCGCGATGGAGTCTGTTCTTTCTGGTCGGGGTCGGTCGGGGCACGGTACTCAGCCCGGTATCTCCCGATGCCTGCGAGGGCATCATGCGGTGGGCGGCGGGGCTGCCGGCGGGGCGTCCGGTGGTGACGACCACCGAAGCGCCGCACTACCGCCGGGTGGTGGCCGAGCGGGGGCGCCGCGCGGGAGCGGGTCCGGGGCATGCGGCGGGCATCCGGGACGGCAACGGGATCATGTTCATCACCCACACGGGCGACGTCACGCCGGCGGGCTTCCTGCCCATCGCGGTCGACAGCGTCCGGCGGCGGAATCCTCTCGAGGTTTACCGGGAAGCGGACATCTTTCGCCGCCTGCGGGACCCGGACCGATTCGGGGGGCGGTGCGGCCGGTGCGACTACCGGAGTGAGTGCGGAGGGTCACGGGCCCGGGCGTATGCCGCGACGGGAGACCCGCTCGCCGAAGATCCGCTCTGCCGGTACGAGCCCGCCGAGAACCCCGCCTAGTCCCCCGGGTGGGGGAGCGGTGCGGCGAGCGGGGCTCGGGCCTTCCCCAGCCAGTGCTGGAATTCGTCGAGGTACGTGTAGATCACCGGCGTGATGTAGAGCGTGATGAACTGGGAGAACGCGAGGCCGCCCACCACCGCCAGGCCGAGGGGGCGACGGGATTCCGAGCCGGCGCCGAAGCCGATCGCGATCGGAAGCGTGCCCATCAGCGCCGCCATGGTGGTCATCATGATGGGCCGGAACCGCACCAGACACGCCTCGACGATCGCCGCTTCCGCCCCCTTCCCTTCCTTCCGCTCGGCTTCGAGCGCGAAGTCGATCATCATGATGGCGTTCTTCTTCACCAGGCCGATCAGCATGATGATGCCGACGAAGGAATACACCGAGAGGTCCGTGCCGAAGATGAGGAGGGTGAGCAGGGCCCCGAAGCCCGCGAACGGCAGTCCGGAGAGAATCGTGAGCGGGTGGATGAAGCTCTCATAGAGGATCCCGAGCACCATGTAGATCACGAGGATGGCCACCACGAGCAGAGCGAGGAGGCCCTGCTGGCTGGCCTGGAACGCCTGCGCCGTGCCGGCGAAGTTCGTCGCGATGGTGGCCGGGAGCACCTGGTTCGCCTCTTTTTGGACCGCGGTGACCGCGTCGCCGATCGAGACGTTGGGGCGCAGGTTGAACGAGATGGTCACGGCGGGCACTTGCCCCGCGTGGTTCACGGAGAGCGGTCCGAGGCTGGCGGTGAGCCTGGCGACGGCGCCCAGCGGCACCAATGACCCGGACGCCGAGCGGATGTACAGCATGTTGAGCGCCGACAGGTCCTTCTGGTACTGGGGGAGCAGCTCCATGATGACCCAGTACTCGTTGTTCGGCGTGTAGATGGTCGAGACCTGTCCCGAGCCGTACGCGTCGTAGAGGGCGGTCTCGATCTGCTGTGCGGTGACCCCAAGCGTCGCCGCGCGGTCGCGGTCGATCTGGACCGACACCTGCGGGTTCTTGATCTGCAGATCCGAGGTCACGTCCTGCAGCAGGGGCTGCTGCTGGAGTCGCTGAGTCAGCTCGGTGGCGCTCTGGTAGAGCTGGGTGATATCCGAGCTCTGCAGGGTGAATTGATACAGGCTCTTCGACTGCCGGCCGCCGACATTGATGGGCGGGGGATTCGTGAGGTAGACGGTAATGCCGGGGATGGTGGCGAGCTTCGGCCCGAGCTCCCGGATGACGCCGGCGACATCGAGGGCACGCTCGTTCCGGGGCTTCAGATGGAGGAAGACGCCCCCCTGGTTCGAGCCCCCGTTCACCCGCGACATGAAGTGCGCGACGTTGGGATCCTGGGCGATGATGGCCGCGATCTGCTCTTGGTGCGCGGCCATCGACTGATAGGACGTGCCTTCGGCGGTCTCCGTAGTGCCCCGGATCGACCCGCTGTCTTCGTCGGGAATGAAGCCCTTCGGCACGAGCTTGAAGAGGCCGACGGTGGCGAAGAGAATCAGCCCGGAGACCACCAGAGCCAGCCGGCGCCGGTTCATGACCCACTCGAGCGACCGGCGATAGGCCTCGAGCACCCGCTGGTACACCCGCTCCGACGCGTTGTAGAACTTCCCGTGCTGCTCCCCCCCATGGGCCTTCAGGAATCGGCTGCAGAGCATGGGCGTCAGGGTGAGCGACACGAATCCCGAGACCAGGATGGCGACGCCTATAGTCACGGCGAACTCATGGAACAACCGCCCGATGATCCCGCCCATGAACAGCACCGGGATGAACACCGCGGTCAACGACAGGGTCATCGACAGGATGGTGAAGCCAATTTCCCTGGAGCCCTCGAGCGCGGCCTGCATCACCGGCGTTCCCATCTCGATGTGCCGGACGATGTTCTCCAGCATCACGATGGCATCGTCCACCACGAATCCCACCGACAGCGTCAGGGCCATCAGAGAGAGGTTGTCGAGGCTGTAGCCCAGGAGATACATCACCGCGAAGGTGCCGATGATCGAGAAGGGCAGGGCCAGGCTGGGGATCACCGTCGCCGACAGGTTCCGCAGGAACAGGAAAATCACCATCACGACCAGGAGCAGCGTCAGGAGCAGGGTGAACTTGACGTCGTTGACGGAGTCGCGAATCGAGATGGCGCGGTCGTAGAGGACGTTGACGCTGACCGAGGCCGGGATCTGATCCGACAACTGCGCCACCATTTTCTGCACCGCCTCGGACACTTCGACGGTATTGGTGCCGGGCTGGCGCTGAATGGCGAGCACGATGGCACGAGTGCCATCGAACCAGCTGAAGGACTTGTTGTCCTGCATGTCGTCGAGGACCAACCCCAGGTCGCCCAGCCGGACCGGGTTGCCGTTCCGGTAGGTCACGATCAGCTGGCGGAACGCGGGGGCACTCGAGATCTGGCCGTTGGCCTGCACCGTGTAGGCCTTGTCGTCCCCCCACAACGTACCGGTCGGCATGTTGACGTTGCCGGCACCGATGGCGCTCGCCACCTGATCGATGCCGATGCTGCGGGAGGCGAGTTGGCGGGGGTCGAGCTGAATCCGCACCGCATACTTCGAGGAACCGAAGACCTGCACCTGTGCCACACCCTCGACCGTCGAGATGTGCTGCGACAGAAACGTCTCGGCATATTCGTCGAGGGTCGAGAGAGGCAGTGTCTTGGTCGACAGCGCCATGTAGAGAATGGGCGAGTCGGCGGGATTCACCTTCTGGTACGACGGCGGGATGATCCCCTGAGGGAGCTGCCGCAGGGTCTTGGAAATCATCGCCTGCACGTCTTGTGCGGCCGCGTCGATGTTGCGGTCGAGCGAGAACTGCAGGGTGATGTTGGTCGACCCCAGCGTGCTCGTCGACGTCATCTGGTCCACGCCGGCGATCGTGGTGAACTGCTTCTCGAGGGGGGTGGCGACGGCCGACGCCATCGTCTCCGGACTCGCTCCCGGGAGCGACGCGTTGACGGACACCGTCGGGTAGTCGACGTTCGGCAGGTCGTTCACGGGCAGGAGCCGGTAGCCCATGATGCCGAAGAGGAGAATGCCGAACATGACCAGCGTGGTCATGACCGGCCGCTTGATGAACGCCCCCGCGATGTTCACTGATCCCCCATCTGCGCCGACCCGCCGGTCTTCACGGAGACCTTGGACCCCGAAGCGAGCCGTACCTGTCCGTCCGTCACTACCGTCTCGCCGGACTTGATACCCTGGGAGATGACGGCGAAGCCCCCCGCCGTCCGCTCCACCGTCACCGGACGAAGCGTCACCGTCTGGTCCGGATTGACGACGAAGACGAAGGTCCCCGTCTGGCCGGTGGTGACCGCGGCGGCCGGGACGACGGTCGCGCTCTTCTCGATGTACAGCTCGAGGCGGACGTTGACGAACTGGCCGGGCCAGAGCGCGCGATCCTCGTTGGCGAATTCACCCTTCAGCAGCACGGTACCCGTACTGGTGTCGACGGCGTTGTCCATGAACGTCAGGCGCCCGACCTCATCGGAGGCCGTGTCACCCGCACCGGGGTTCACGCGGATTTGTAGATCATTGCCCTTGAAGCGCTGAATCTGCGGCAGGTTGGCCTGCGGCACCGCGAACCGCACGAGGATGGGGCGGATCTGATTGATGATCACGAGGGGCGTCACGTTGTTCGCCCGTGCCAGATTCCCTTCCTTCACCAGCAAGCCGCCGGTCCTCCCCCCGATCGGCGCCCTGACCGACGCGTACTCGAGGTTGAGCCGGGCCGCGGTGACGTTCGCGGAATCCGCCCGGACCTGGGCGTCGGCGGCAGCTGCCGCCGACCGTTTGGTGTCGTAATCCTCCTGGGTCACGTAGTCCTGTTTCACCAGAGTGGCGTACCGGTCGGCGTCACGGTCCGCCTGCATGGCCTGCGCCGAGTCGCGGTGCATCGTGGCGACGGCTTGCGCGAGGGCGGCCTGGAAGGGCCGGGGATCGATCTGGAAGAGCAGCTGACCCGCCGCGACTTCGTCTCCTTCGTGGAAGGCCACGCGAGTCACGATGCCCGTGACCTGCGCTTCCACCTGCGCCGTCTGCCGCGGCTCCACGGTTCCCGTGGCGGTGAGCTCGTACGGGACGTCCTTGGTGGTCACCTGGACGGCAGACACCGGAATCGTCGGCGCCCCGCGGGCGTGCCCTTGGGAGCAGGCGGCGACGAGAACCAGGGGACCGGCGAAGGCGAAACGGAACGTGCGCGTCATCAATGCGAACCGGCCGTGTCGGAGTTGAGGCGGATGGGACTCGACCCGTCGAGTCCCAGTACGCCGACGTCGTGAGCGAGCTGCGCGAGGGAAGCGTACCAGCCGAAGTGGGCGGTAACCTGCTGAGCCCGCGCGTCGGCCAGGGCACTCTGGGCCGTGAGGAGGTCCAGCACGCTCCCGGCGCCCGCCTTGTAGCGGCCGAGGGCCACTTGCTCGGACTGGGTCGCGCTCGCCAGCAGGTCGTCGGTGGTCCGGACCCGCTGCGTCGCGGTCTGCAATCCGTAGAACGAGGTGAAGACCTGCGAGATCACGAGCTGGGCCTGACCCTCCGCACTGGCGCGCGCCGCGTCGGCCACGGCCTGCGCGGACTTGATGCCGTAGACGTGCGCACCTCCCGCGAAGAGCGGGATCTCGATGCCGAGGGAGATCGAGTAACTCGAGCCGGGCACCGGGGGCCGGTTGGCGAAGTACGTATCACCCGCGGAACCGGTCAGGGAAAGGCCGGGCAGGGCGGCACCGCGCGCGATGCTCACCCGGGCCTGCGCGGCCTGGGCCTGAGCGCGGGCAGCGGCCAGGTCGGGGCGCGCGACCAGCGCACGACTGATCAACGAGTCCACGCTCTCGGCAACGCCGGGGGGTGGCGTGGGCAGCGGGACCGAGTCGATGTCGTAAGGCAGGTTGGCGGGGAACCCCATGGAAACCGCCAGCGCCCCGCGCGCCGTCTGCAGCGCGCCGGAGGTCGTTTCGAGCGCGAGCTCGGCCTGCGAGCGGGCGGTCTTGGCCTGCAGGACGTCGGCGATGGTGGCGAGTCCCACATCGTGGCGTCCTTGCGCCGCCGCGAGGTTCGAATCGGCCTCGGCCAGCGTGATGCGGTCGGACTCGAGCAGGGCCCGGGTGCCGATATAGTTGAAGTACGTGGCCTCGACCGTCAGCACGACATCCTGGATCGCGGCGTTGTGGGTCCAGTCCGCGGCCAGCAACTGGTCCCGCGCCGCACTGATCGACCCGGAGCGGCCTCCGAAATCGAAGAGCAACCAGCTCAGGTTGAGCGCCGGGCCATACACGGTCTGAGTGACCGCCGAGCGCCCTTGCGAGGGGGAGGTCTTGAGCTTGGTGATGCTCCCGTCCAGCGTCAGCGACGGGAAGTACTGACCGCGGGTGGCATCGTACGTATAGAGGGCTGCCCGGGCATTGTACCAGGCCTCACGCGTCACGGTGTTGTTTCGAAGCGCGATGTCCAGCACATCGGGGAGCCGGAGGGTCCGCACGCGCGCCTCGAGGTCGGGCGGCACGGGGGTGGGAGCCGGCTCTGGAGCCCGCTGAGCGCTGGCCGGCGGCGTCCACGGTGTGCCCGGCGAGGGTGACGTGCCCACGGCACATCCCCCCACCAGGACGACGATGGTCCCGATGGCGCTCAAGGGCAGCCAAGTGCTTGAAGCGCGGCGCGTAGCAACCTGCATCCGTAGTATCACCCTGGTTGTGAAAGGGGGATTGGAACTGACCTCCCCCCGAATACGCACGGCGGGGCGCGAAAGCTGTGACACGGTCATGCCGGAGAAACTAACCGCAGTGCGCCTTTTCCGGCCTGACTGTACCGTGACGGCCCCCCGCACCCGTGGATGTATAATCCCTCCGTGCTTCATCTCCTGATGCTCACCGGTACACCCCTGTCAGCCAGCTTGCGAGACCACCCGTTGGCGGCGGTTGCCACGCTGTTCGGCCTGGGTGTGCTCTACAGTTTGAGCCCCTGCATCTGGCCGATGATCCCCATCACGGCGGGCATCCTCGGCGGGTCGGCGAACGCCAAGACGACTCGCGCCCGCACCGCCCTTTTGTCCGTGACCTACGCGCTCGGACTCGCCCTGGTTTACGCCGTCCTGGGGTTGGTGGCGGGGCTTACCGGCACCCTGTTTGGCACGGTATCCGCGTCTCCCTGGGCCTCCCTGATCACGGGCAACCTGCTGCTGCTGTTCGGGCTGGTCATGCTCGACGTCATCCCGGTGCGGGTCCCGCAGCGCCTCATGGCGTGGGCCGGCGGACAGAGTGGCGGCTCCTACCCCGCGGTCTTCTTGATGGGCGCATCGTCGGGGATCGTTGCGGCTCCCTGCGGAGCTCCGGCGTTCGCGGTGGTGCTCACCTGGGTGGCTGCAACCCGGAGCGGTGTTCTGGGGTTCTTCTACCTGTTCGCTTTCGCATTCGGCATGACCGCGGTGCTGGTTGCGGTCGGATTGTTCTCGGGGATTCTCGGATCCCTTCCGAAGGCAGGTCCGTGGATGGCCTGGGCGAAACGCGTCTCGGCGGTGGTCGTGCTGGTGATGGCGGAGTATTACTTCATTCAGGCAGGAAAAGTCTGGTAAGTCAAAGGACGGGAAACGTGAAACGGGAAGCGGGAAATGTAGTGATCGGGCTCGCGCTGTTGCTCCTGGCGGCGCCGCCGGTGGTGCGGGGGCAGGACCCCGATGATGTCGGGATTCCGGTGGGTTCCACCCCCGCGGCGCCGAAGATCGAAGATCTCTCGCGCAACCAGGTGGACCTGGCCAAGTATGTGGGCCACGGACCCGTGTTGCTCGAGTTCTGGGCGCAATGGTGCCCCATCTGCAAGGAGCTCGAGCCGAAGATGGCGGCGGCGCACGCCAAGTTCGGCAAGCAGGTGACGTTCATCGCCGTGAGCGTGGCCGTGAACGAGACCCCGGCGTCGATTCAACGGCATCTCACCGAACATCCGATGCCCTATCAGGTGCTGTGGGACTCCGGCGGGAACGCGACGAGGGCCTTTCAGGCGGTGGCGACGTCCTATGTGGTGATCCTGAACGCCAAAGGCGCCGTCGCGTATACCGGGACCGGGTCGGACCAGGATATCGACGGCGCCTTGGCCAAGGTGCTGAAGAACTGACTACTTCGTTACCGAGTCTACCGCAGCCTTCATCGTGTTGTAGTCGGCCGGATCGAGCACGTGGAACGGAGCCATGACGTGCGTGATCTTGCCGCTCCCATCGATCACGAACAAGTATCGGACGTCGATCTTGTTCTCGACCGAATAGGCGCCGTACTTCCGGCCCACCGCACCGCCGGTATCCGAGACGAACACGAAGGGGAAGTCTTCATCGTGCATCCAGGCGTGGAGCGTCGTGTCGGCATCCATGCTGATGCCGATGACCACCACCTTCTTCCCATCCTTCAGCAACGTAGCGTACTGATCACGGTACGCTTCCATTTGGATGGTTCAGCCTTTGGTGCGCGCCTCGTAGAAGAAGGCGAGGACGACGGTCTTGCCCTTGAAGTCCGACAGGTGCACCGGCTGGGCCATCAGGCCGTAGCGGGTGGCGCCGGGAAGGGCGAAGTCCGGAGCCTGGGTTCCCACCGCCAGCGGGGTGGGAGGGGCGGGCTTGGGCGCCGGCGTCTGCGCGCGCAAGCCACCGGCGAGCAGCAGACCGGCGACGCCCAGCGTCACGACTCGTTGCATGGAGCTCCCTGATGGGGACACCGGGAATGTACGTCAGTCCGGCTCGATGGTGAGGTCACGGCGCCTGACGAAGGCCTCCACCACTGTCCGGGCCCGGTCAACATCCTCGTCGGACACCCAGACGGACGGCTCGGTATGATTGTCGAAGGGGACGCCACCCCGGGCCAGATACAGGAACTCTCCCATCACCTTCGCCTCGATACCCTCACTCTCGAGCACCGCGCGGAGCAGATGCGCCTCCACGGGATCGCGGGCCGAGAAGACGGGTTTCACTTGATGACGTCCAGCGCGACCTCCACGCGGCCGAAGGGGGCGCTGACCTGCACGCCTTGCACCGCCCCTCGCACGCCCGCCAGCATGTCCCGAGCGACCTTGACGCCCTCTGACAGCGCCGCCTCCCGTCCTTTCTCCTGCGCGTCCCGCATCCGCCGGAGAATCTCCTCGGGTACCGAAACTCCCGGAACTTCGTTCGCCAGGAATTCGGCGTTCCGGAGGCTCACCAGCGGCCAGATGCCGGCGACCACCGGAATGCGGAAGCTCTCGACCCGCTTCAGGAACGTTTCGAGCTGGTGGGGATCGAACACCGGCTGCGTGACCGCGAAATCGGCGCCGGCGTCCACCTTCCACGCGAATCGCGACAGCTCACGATCCAGGTCGGGCGCGCCCGGATTGACGCCCACCCCGATCGCCCACCTCGTCGGCGACCCGATCGGGTTGTGGCCGGGATCCAGTCCCTGGTTGAGACGATATACCAGGTTCGTGAGTCCGATCGAGTCGATGTCGAAGACCGCCGTCGCCTCCGGGTAGGGCCCCATCTTCGGCGGATCACCGGTGATGATCAGGACATTGTGGAGCCCCGCGGCGGCCGCCCCGAGGAGGTCCGACAGCATGCCCAGGAGGTTCCGGTCCCGGCAGCAGTAGTGCATCACGGTTTCGATGCCGGTTTCCCGTTCGATGAGGAGTGCGGATGGAATTACACCCATCCGGCTCATCGCGCGGGGTCCGTCGGGGATGTTCACCGCGTCGACACCGGCGGCCTTCAACGCCCGGCATTGCGCGAGCATGGGTGACGGGTCGACACCCTTGGGCGGCAGAATCTCCACCGTCGTGACGAACTCGCCGCGCGCGAGCTTCGCTCCCCAGCGCGATCGCTCGGCCAGCGGGACCTCGGTGACCCCCGCGGGGGGAGTCACTTCGGTCCGCGAGACGACGGTGGTGTGGCGGCGCGGGGAAACGCTGGCGACATACGCCCGGATGCGCCGGATGTGCTCCGGCGTGGTTCCGCAGCAGCCACCCACGAAGCGGGCACCCGCCTCGACCATCCGCTTGGCATAGCTCGCGACATACTCGGGGGACGCCAGGTAGATCTTCCGGTCTTCCACGGCCTTCGGGAGTCCGGCGTTGGGTTGGCCCGACAGTGGACGGTCGGTGACCTTCGCCATCCGCTCGATGGCGTCGAGCACGCCCGCAGGTCCTACCGAGCAGTTCACGCCGATGACGTCGGCACCCCATTCCGTGAGCGTCTTGGCGAAATCCTCGGGGGCGGTGCCGAGGTAGGTCAATCCATCGGTGCCCACGGTCATCTGGGCGACGACGGGGAGGTCGGTCGACTCCCGTACCGCGTCGAGCGCCGCCTTGAGCTCGGCCAGATCGCTGAAGGTTTCGATGATGAACCCGTCGACGCCGCCATCGAGGAGGCCTTTCACCTGCCGGGCGAAATGCGCGCGCGCATCGGCGCTGGAGGTAGGGCCGAAGGGTTCCAGACGGAGACCGAGTGGCCCGATAGCGCCCACCACGGAGGCCTGGTCGCGGGCGGCGGCGCGGGCGAGCTCCGCGGCGGCCCGGTTGATACGCTCGGTCTGATCGGACAGGCCGTAGGCCGCGAGCTTGGGCGGATTGGCGCCGAACGTGTTGGTCTCGAGGAGCTCGGCCCCCGCCGCGACGTAGGCTTCGTGAACCGAGCGCACCAGGGCGGGTTGCTTGAGGGCCAGCTCGTCGTAACAGACGTTCAAGTAGAAACCCTGGGCATAGAGCTGCGTGCCCATGGCGCCGTCGAAGACGTGGACGCGCCCGTCGTCGATCAGGGCGCGGAGGGTAGGAGGGGAGGCCACGGTGTTGCCCGCAATCTAATAGCTTTAGTGACCACCAACTCGGGCCCAACTCCGTGCCGAACATCGGCTTCTTTCACCCCATCATCGTTCACTTCGTCATCGCGCTCTTGTACGTCGGCGTGGCGTTCCGGCTGGTCTCCCTCACCGGCAAGCTTCAATTCACCAATCTCGGAGCGCTGACGCTGATCCTGATCGGCACCGTCGCGGCCGTGCTCGCGGTGCAATCCGGGCAGGACGCTCACGGCGCCGTGGAACGGATTCCCGGCCTTCGGTCGGCGGTCGGGTCCCATGAGGACTGGGCCCACGACGCCCGCAACGCGTTCCTGGTCGTGTCGCTCATCGAAATCCTGGCGTTCGTGTTCGCCAAACGCTCCTTCCATCGGGTCCTGCTTTTCGCCTCGGGGCTGGCGGGCGCGGCGGCGTGCATCGTGCTCTTCATTGCCGCTGACAAGGGCGGGGACATCGTGTATGAGTACGCCGGCGGACCCGGCCTGCGGAGCGGGGACACGGCGGACGTCAGCCGGGCGTACCTGGCGGGGCTCTACAACGAAGCCATGCTGGAGAGGAAGATCGGGAAGAACGCGGACGCGGCGGCGCTGATCGACGAGATGTCGAAGCGCTTCCCGAATGACACCACGGTTCGTCTCCTCACCATCGAATCCCTGATCGTCGACCGGAAGGACGGCAAGGGCGCGTTGGCGCTGCTGAAGGGGTTCTCCGTACCGGCGGACGGGTCGCGGTTCCTGCGCTTCCGCACGCTGCTGCTCAAGTCCGACGCGTATCAGGCGGCGGGATTCGCGGATTCCGCCCGCGCCATGCTGCAGGGCGCACCGGCTGAATTCCAGAACAACCCGCAGGTGAAGAACCGGCTGGACAAACTGAAGTAACGAGCGCCCCGTGAGCGACCTCTTCGCCGCCCGGTCCCAGATGGCGTTGTCGCTCGCGTTTCACATCGTTTTTGCCGTGATCGGGATCGGGATGCCGGTCCTGATGGCGCTGGCGGAGCGGCAGTGGCAGCGCACGGGGGATCCGTCGTACCTGGATCTCGCCAAGCGGTGGGCTCGCGGTACCGCGATCCTGTTCGCCGTCGGCGCGGTGTCGGGCACGGTCCTCTCGTTCGAGCTGGGGCTCCTCTGGCCCCGGTTCATGGCGTTTGCGGGCCCGATCATCGGCATGCCCTTCTCTCTCGAAGGGTTCGCCTTTTTCACCGAAGCCATCTTCCTCGGCATCTACTTGTACGGGCGCGACCGGATTTCTCCCCGCGCCCATCTCACATCGGCCGTCCTGGTTGCGGTGAGCGGAACGCTCTCCGGAATCTTCGTGGTGATCGCGAACGCCTGGATGAACGCGCCCACGGGATTCGCGTTCGACCGGGTGCCGGTCCTCGTCACGGATGTGCACCCCCTGGCGGCGATGGCCAATCCGGCGGCGTTTCCGGAAGCCCTTCACATGATCCTGGCCGCCTATGCCGCGACGGGCTTCGGAGTCGCGGGGATTCACGCCGTGCTCATCCTGCGGGGACGCACCGCCCCCTTCCACAAGTATGCCCTCCGGCTTGCGCTGGTCATGGCGGTTCCGGCGGCCATCCTGCAGCCCCTGGCGGGGGACATCGCGGCCAGGCACGTCGCCGTGGCTCAGCCGGCCAAGCTCGCTGCCGCCGAAGCCCTCTTCGTAACCCAGGACCACGCGCCACTCGAGGTCGGGGGTTTTCCTGACACCGCGGCGCGGGTAGATCGGTGGGGCATTCGCATTCCCGCCGCGCTTTCGCTACTGGCCTTTCACAACCCGAGCGCCGAGGTCACCGGCCTCGACCGAATTCCCGCCGACGAGTGGCCCAACGTACCGGTGGTTCACTTCGCGTTCGACGTGATGGTGGGGATCGGCACGTACCTGGCGCTGGTCGGGCTTTGGGTGCTTTGGAGCGCTTGGCGGCGTGGCGCCATCGGTCGAGCACACTTCCGGGCGCTCGCGATCGCGACCCCCCTCGGCTTCGTCGCGATCGAGGCGGGCTGGGTGGTGACGGAAGTCGGACGCCA